>Ga0134122_10004209_pt1 | contig 10672 bp, 11 predicted proteins | sample KB302_FD_96461 | JGI IMG/M metagenome (GOLD analysis project Ga0134122, IMG submission 96461) | Terrestrial soil microbial communities without Nitrogen fertilizer from Kellogg Biological Station, Michigan, USA - KB3-0-2 | ecosystem: Environmental > Terrestrial > Soil > Unclassified ... | reverse complement strand
TCTCCCGCCTCTCACGGACAAATACGGCCTCCGCCCCCTCGGGAGATGCATGCTCAGGCGGTGCCTCCTGATGGGCCGTCTCGTGCGTGCGCTCCACGACCTTGCGAGTGCGCAGCCGGTCGATGGCGCGGCTGCGGGCGACGAGGACCAGCCAGGTGGAGACCGACGAGCGGCTCGCGTCGTAGCGGGCGGCGTGATTCCAGGCGTAGAGAAAGACTTCCTGCAGGACTTCCTCGGCGTCGGCGAGGCTCCCCAGGATGCGCTTGCCGAGGGCGAGCAGGGTGGGCGCGTAGCGGCCGTAGAGCACGCCGAGCGCCGCGGACCGGCGGTCCGCCACCAGGCGCAAAAGCGCCGCGTCGTTCATCGATTCCAGGGGGTTGAGCGACGAGGTGGAACTCATGCCCGGGTCGTTTCTTAGACCTTGACGAGAGGCGGCCTAGGATAGCATGAAGGCAACGGAGGAGGACGCATGGACGAAACCGCGAGCCGCACCGCCGGACCCCGCCAGCCGGCCATCCGCGTGGTGCTGATGCCGAAGGACACCAACGCCCTCGGCACCATCTTCGGCGGCATCATCCTTTCTTACATCGACCAGGCCGGCGCCGTCGAGGCCCATCATCACGTCCCTCTCCCCGGCAGGCTGGTGACGGTCGCCATGCGCGAGGTCGTCTTCCACTCCCCGGTCTTCGTGGGCGACCTGGTGAGCTTCTTCACCGAAACCCTCAGAGTCGGCCGCACTTCGGTGACCGTCAAAGTCACGGTCGAGGCGGAGCGCAGCACCGGCTCGGGCCGCGTGAAAGTCACCGAGGCCGAAGTCGTCTACGTCCACGTGGACCGCAACAACCAGCCGGTGCCGATTCCCGCCGCAGCCGGTGCCACTCCGCGCTCCGCCCCATGACCGTTTCCTTGACACCACCCCGAACCCAATGCATAGTTAACGAGCAATAAGTAGGTAGTCCCCACTTATCTTCGATCGGAGGAAACACATGGGCAATGGTGGCGACCCGAAAAAGCTCAAGGCGAAAATCCAGGCGCTGCAGCTCAACACGGCGGCTTTGCTCAAGCTTCTCGGCGGCAATGAGAACGACCGCCTCCGCTTCTGGGAGATCGTGAAGGGAATCACCACGCCTATCGAGGTGCGCCTCGTCGATCACCAGATCGACATCATCCAGGGGCTTGTCACACAGGTCCAGACGAGCATCAAGGCGCTCGAGAAGACCGCCAAACAGATCACCGCCGGCGGCGGTTAGTCAGCCCCGATCGCACCGGCGGCGAGATGGGTAAGACAGCACCACCTCGCCGGTCCACAGAACCTCGCAGCTCCGTCCTCGTCTTCGGCGCCCGATGCGAAGGGGCGCTGGGGCGGAGCCTCGGCAAGGCCCTCGGCGCCGCGGTCAGGTTTCTCCCTGATGTGATCCAAGCCGGCGTCGATCCGCTTGCGGACCTCGCCGTTGGCGTCAACGCGGCCGCTGAGCCTGAGGAACAGCGGGCGTTCGCCGCATGGGCGCAGAGGGCCGGCGTGCCGGCGCTCGGCGTGGTCCTCGACGCAGGCGAGGCGCGGATCGGCCCGCTCGCGCTGCCGGGAAGGGCGGGTTGCGGACGATGCGCGTGGGAACGCATCCTGGCCGCGGCGGCGGCTGACGGAGGCGCCGCCGCCGATCCCGCGAACACGGATTCGCTCGCGGACATCGCCGCCATCATTGGCCCGCTGCTGGTGCGCGAGGTGCGCGCGATTCTCCGCCGGGGGCCCGGGACCTCGCGATTGCTCGACCATGTCCTGATCGTCGACGCGGAGACCCGGCACGAGTCGCTTCACCGGATCATCCCTCTCTCTCGCTGCGCCGTCTGCGGCGGCGCGGCGACTTTCCCGCGTGTTGATCGGGAAGCCGTCCCTCTGTCGCCCGAGGATTCTCCGGAGACCGTGCTCGGCGCGCTCGCCGGCTGGCTCGATCCGCGCACCGGCGTCATCAGCCGCTTCGTCCTGGAGCCGAACGACACCGACGCGGACCTGCCGCTGGTCGCCACGGCCGCTCCGCCGCAAGTCCTCGACGAGGATGGCTCGCTGCGGCGTTTGCCGATCGGCTGGGGCAAAGGCCTCACCCTCTCCGGTGCGATCCTCTCGGCCGTCGGCGAGGCGATCGAGCGCTACGCACCTTCCTTGCCAGACCGCGCACGGTTCGTCTGGGAACGTCCGGACGACCTCGACGGGGAGCTCCTGGACCCCCGGAGTTTTCCGCTCTACTCGCAGGCTCAGTATGAGAGCGACGGCTTTCCCTACGCCCGGTTCGACCCGAACGTCCGCCATCCGTGGGTGCGCGGCAGATGGCTGGGGCGCGAGACTCCGGTCTGGGTCCCAGCCCTTTTCGTCTTCCTCTCACTCATGCTGTGGCCGGAACATCTGTTCTGTCAGGGGACCTCGAACGGCCTCGCCGCCGCGACGGACCCCGAGGAGGCCGCGTTGCGCGCAACGCTGGAGCTGGTCGAACGCGATGCCTTCATGGCCGCCTGGCTCACCGCGAGCCCCGGCCGGCGAATCGTAATCGACGACGATCCTCTGCTCGCAGGCTTGCTCGCCAGCCTCGAAACGCTCGGCCCGGCGATCGAGCTCTACGTGCTCCCGACGAGCGCCTGCGGCACGACCGTGCTGTGCCTCGCCCTCGGCGACGGCGACCAATACCCAGGTGTCACGATCGGGCTCGGCGCCGATCTCGATCCGCGCTCGGCCCTCCTCCAGGCGATGCTCGAGCTCGCCCAGACCGGCCCTCACCTGCAGCGCATGATGCGCTCGCAGAGATTGCCGGTGCCGGAGGGTCCCGGCTCCGTACGAGACATGCTGCACCACGCGTCCTACTACTTTCCTGCCGCGCGCGCGGCCGCCTTCGAACGGCTGCGCGGCGGCGGGCCGCCGATCGCGCTCCGCGCTCTCGCCGCGGGCGCTCCGGAACGGTCGTTGGCGAGCTGCTCGGCGGCTTTGGACGCGGCGGGCGTCCGCGTCGCGCTCGTCGACGTCACCTCGCCGGACGTCGCCACCGGCCCGTTTCGCGTCGTGCGCGCGGTGAGCCCCGATCTCCAGCCGATCTCGTATGGCTACGGCATCGAGCGCCTGCCGGTGGAGCGTGTCCGCGCCCGCGGGCTCGCCGCCGAGATCCCTCCGATTCACCCGATCTGGTGACGTCTTTGTTCCCGGCGTAAGAAACGCGGCAGGGCCGGGGGGGTCCGGCCCTGCCTGCGAACGACAAGGGAGACTACGGGCAGGTCGCGAAGGCGTTGAGGTCGCGCATGGGCGCCGGCGTACGGCCGGCCGGATTGAAGTAGACCCAAGTGCGGCCGGTCTGGGTGTCGCGCACTTTGACGGTGAGCTCGACGTCGGCGATGGCCGCAAGGTCGAGCCAGTAGCGGTCGTTGACGGCGCAGCCGTCGTGCACGTTGAGCAGGAGCTGCAGGTCGTCATGCGAGAAGAGGCCGGAGCCCGGGGTCTCGGGCACCATCACCCGCTTGGCTTCGCGGTTCCGTTCCGCCGCCGAGCCGTGCCACTCGACCGTGGCCTCGAACCTCCCGTCGTTGAGACAGAGGGCGCGCGTCTCGTCGCAGGCCGCCGTCGAGCCGTCGGTGGCGCCGGCGGCGATGGCGGAGAAGGCGGAAGCGCCGTCGAATCCCTCGGCCCGCAGCCGGTACTGGAAAATGGTGTCGCCCGGCAGGTCGGAGTCGATGAAGCTCCCCGCACCCGGCGCGACGGCGGCGATCTCGCGGAAGGCGCCGCCCGGCTGCCGGCGCTCGATCTTCAACGCGCTGGCGGCGGCCGGCTCATCACCCCAGGTGAGGCGGATCTCGCCGGCCGATTGCCCGCGGGCCTCCAGCTTCGAGGGTGCGGAGAATGCCGAGCCGCAGGCGGGGTTGTCGTCGTCGTGGATGGTCGCCACCGCGGTGCTGGCGCCGAGCGCGGCACGGGTGGCCTTGCTGAGCTTGATGCTGAAGCTCTCGTCCGGCTCGATGGCACCGTCGTTCTTGATCGTGACGTCGAACGTCTTCGGTCCCTGCTCGCCGTTCCCCCAGCTCAGGACACCGCTGCGAGTGTTGAAGTCCTTGCCCGGCTTGGCGGTCCCCGGGGAGGTCGCGATCTTCACCGTCGCCGCGCCTTCGCTGCCGTTCACGCGCTCCACCGTCACCGCCAGAGTGCCGGCGCCCTCGCTCACCGTGTAGGCGGTAGGAGCGAGCTGGATCGTCCCGGGTCCGCTGTCATCGCCGCCACCGCCGTCGGCGTCGCGGACGATGACGGTGCCGCGCATGCCGCCGGTGAGGCTGCCGTGGACCTGGCAGTAGAAGCCATAGGTGCCCGGAGTGGTGAAGGTCTTCTGGAAGGTGCCATGGTCCGCCGGGGCACCGCTGGTGAACGAGCCGTCATCCGCCTTGATGTTGTGCGCGTCGTAGGTCCCGGCCCAGGTCCAGCACACCGGATCCCCCGGATTGACGGTGATCGTCGAAGGAGAGAAGGCGGTCACGGTGCCGGTGATCTGGATCTTGGCCAGCACTCCCGTGCAGCCCGACGGCGCGTTGGGGTCGCCGCCGCCCGGATCGTCGTCATAATCCTTGGCGCCGCCCATGGCGCTCATGGCGTGATGCTGCCCCGAGGCGGCGGTAGCGAGCAGGAAGCCGAGCGCGAGCGCCGGCAGAATCGGTCGGTATGTCTTCATGTTTCTCCTCCTGGGTGGGCGCGCGGTCACTCCACGGCGGGCGCGGAGCGCCTCGGCGACTCTGAAGAGTTAGTACCCGGGCCGGCTCCAGCGGTTCAACGGGTCAGAGATAACCCAACGAGCGCAACTTCTTCTCGAGCTCCTCCGCCCGCCGCCGGGATTCGCTCGCCGCGTGACCCTCGTGGCTCTCCATCCAGCGCAGGAGCGCCGCCTGGAGACGCCGGGCCTCGGCGGGACGCCGCGAGAAAAGATCGACCCTCTCGCCGGGATCGGTCCTGAGGTCGAAGAGCCGCGCGCCGCCGGCCGTGAGGTCGTAGATCAGCTTGTAGCTCCCGTCGCTCACCGTTCGGGTCACGCCCTGCAGGCTGAACGACAGCCGGTGGAGCGGCTGGTCTCTCTCGATGACCGGCCGCAGGCTCGAGCCATCGAAATCGAGGCCCTCGCCGGCGAGGCCCAGGTAGTCCAGGACGGTCGGCACGAGGTCGAGGTTCTCGGCGAGCGCCGCGCGGCGCAGGCCCGGCTCGACGCCGGGAATCCACAGCAGGAGGGGCGTCTTCAACACCGTCTCGTAGGCGAGGTCCCGGCAGTGTCCGTAGTCGCGATGATCGTACAGCTCCTCGCCGTGATCGGCTGTCAGGACGATCAGCGTGCGCTCGAGGAGGTGCCGCTCTCGCAGCGACGCCAGGAGCCCCGCGAGCTGCTCGTCGAAGTAGAGGATCTCCTCGTCGTACAGGTCGGAGAGGTGCGCGAGGTCGCGCGGGGTGAAGTCGAACTGGGTGTCACCCTCGTAGAGGCGGCGCCCCAGTTGCCAGGTGTCGCCGCGGCGCGCCCAGGCGTGCACGCCCAGCTCCCGCGCGCGAGCAGGCGTCGCGGCGAGCCGCCGGAGGTGGTCCGGCGGCGGCCGGTACGGCGCATGCGGCTCCATGTAGTGCAGGTAGAGGAACCAGGGCTCGCGGAAGGCCTGGACGAGGCCGAGAGCCCTCTCGTTGAGGCAGCGGGCGTGCTTCTCCACACAGGACTCGTCGAAGACCTGGAAGCCCCGGCCGAAGCCGCCGGCGGGATTGAACCTCGACGGCGTATGGCGAACGATGGAGCTCGCGGACACGGCGGCGGTGGCGTACCCCTGCCGGCGGAGGATCTCCGGCAGCGAGCGCACCGTCTCCGGGATGGCCATGGTGTAGCCGGGCCGGGCGAGAAAGACGGCCGGATGGCGCGAAGTGAGGAGCGAATTGACGGACGGGAAGGTGCAGCCGGCCTGGCTCCGCGCATTGGTGAAGACCACCCCTTCCCGGGCGAGCGCCGCGAGCCGCGGGGTCGTCGGCCGGCGATAGCCGTAGAGGCTCAAGCGGTCGGCCCGCAGCGCGTCCACGACGACGAAGAGCACGTTCCAGCGCTCGCTCTCCCGCCGAGCGCAGGCGCTCAGGAAGAGGAGCGGAAGCAAGCACCACGCACAGGCCTTCTTGCGGACATCGACTTTCGCGATTGCCATCTCGAATCCTCGCGCCGAGCTTATCTGCAATACCTTTATAAAGGACCCTGGCCGCAAAAACATGCCCGCGCCTCTTTACGGCAGCCCGACTTCGGTCTATGATCCGTGCATTCCGGCGTTCACATTCTCTCGGAGCTATTTTATATAAAGTAGCTGTTCGAAGAAGAGAATAGGTTTCAAAACGAGGAGATGATCCTTGCCCTCGCCGATCACGGACCCCACCGGTGAGCCCCGCCGCCCGGCACAAGCGCCGATAAGGTGGCGCGAGGGGCTCCTGTGGACGCTCTTCGCTGCGCTGTGGCTCGGCGCTCTGGGAGTGGGCGCGAAGGCGTTGTGGACCTTCCAGACGACTCCGGGGGCGGCGGCCGTGGCGCAGGCGTCGTGGCCGGAGGCGAGCCGCCTGCCGCGCGACACGCACCGCGCCACGCTGGTGATGATGGCGCATCCTCACTGCGCCTGCACGCGCGCCAGCGTCGCGGAGCTCGCGGTGCTCATGCAGCGGCTGCGCGGCCGGCTGTCGGCCAACGTCGTCTTCCTGCGCCCGGCCGGCACGCCGGCGGGCTGGGAGGAGACCGACACCTGGCGTGCCGCGCGCGGCATTCCCGGAGTGGCCGTCTGGAAGGACGAGGGGGGCGCCGAAGCCGCGCGCTTCGACGCCAGGACCTCGGGGCAGGTGCTGCTCTACGACCGGGCGGGACGCCTGGTCTTCAGCGGCGGCATCACGCCGATCCGCGGCCATCTGGGCGACAGCGCGGGCCAGGAGCGGATCGTCTCGTTGGTGACGACCGGCAGGGCGGGAGCGGCGACGAGCCGAGTGTTCGGCTGCGCGCTCGGCCCGCTCTGAGCCGCGAAGCTGATGAAGGGGGGATTTCCGATGCAAACCGTCGAGCTCGGGGAGGTCGCGAGCGAGCGCGAGAGTCGCGTCGTCGCCAGGGCTTCGGAGCTGTTCCAGGAGCGGCGGCAAGGCCTGCTCCGGCAGGTGGACCGCATGTTCCTGGCCCTGATGGGGGGCCAGTGGATCTTCGGCATCCTGGTGGCGCTCTTCTTCTCGCCCTATGGGTGGGAAGGCAAGGAGAAGATGATCCACTTCCACGTTTACCTCGCCGTGTTCCTGGGCGGCGCGCTGAGCCTCTTCCCCATGGTCCTCATCTGGCGCCGGCCGGGCTGGGTGGTCACCCGTCACGTCGTCGCCATCTCGCAAATGCTGTGGTCGGCGCTGCTCATCCACCTGAGCGGCGGACGGATCGAGACCCACTTCCACGTCTTCGGCTCGCTGGCCTTCCTCGCCTTCTACCTCGACTGGAAGGTCCTCGGCACCGCCAGCGCGGTCGTCGTCGCCGACCACCTCCTGCGCGGCCTGTTCTGGCCGGAATCGGTCTACGGCATCATCAACCCCGAGTGGTGGCGGTTTCTGGAGCACGCGTTCTGGGTCGTCTTCGAGGACGTCTTCCTCGTGCTCGGCTGCGTCTATGGTCTCCACGAGCTGGTGGGCGCCGCCCGCCGTCAGGCCGAGGTCGAGCTGCTGCGCGAAACCGACCAGTTGAAGACGTTCGCCCTGGAAATGGCTTTGGCGGAGGCGCAGGCGTGAGCGCCGCAAGGGAGGAGCCGTGGCGATGAGACTGACCCAGGTGGCTGTTGACCGTGGCGATGGCTACGTCAAGCTGTCGCTGCCGGAGTTCTTCGCCTTGCCCCTCGTCGACAGGATCCAGATGCTCCTCGGCCAGCGGATGCGCTTCTACGACGAAGCCTCGAACCTCATCCCTCTCACCGAGGGCCTGAAGCTGCTTCGCGAAGGGGCGCGGACCGGGCCGGCCGCGTAGGAAGGACTTCGCCCTCCTCTCCCCAGGGGCCTGTGAAGTATCGAGGGCGTGCCCTCCGAAGCCCTCACTCCCCTGACCCCTCTCTCCCGAGGGGAGAGAGGGGGAACAAAGCCAAGAAAAGAAAGGTCTTTCTCCCTCCTCTCCCTCTGGGAGAGGAGGGCCGGGGTGGTGAGGGCTTCGGAGGGCAGAACCCTAAAAGCTTCACAGACCTCCAGTGAGAGGAGGGCTAAAAAGAATCTCGCGGGTGTACCATGTCCTCATGCTGGCCAAGTCCGCGCTGATCGTGCTCGTGCTCAGCCTCTGCGCTCCGGCTCAGGTCCTGCGGCAAGAGACTCAGCCGGCCCTCCTCCGCTCCTCCTCACCGCCGCAACGGGTGAGCTTCGAGATGCAGATCCGGCCGATCCTGGAGGTACGGTGCCAGCCGTGCCACTTCGCGGGCGGCAAGATGTACGCCCGCCTGCCGTTCGATCGTCCCGAGACGATCCGCACCCTCGGCGAGAAGCTCTTCACCCGCATCCGGGACGAGAAGGAGCAAGCCCTCCTGCGCGCCTTCCTGGCGCAGGAGGCAGCCAAGACCAGGTGACGGCGGCGCCTAAGGGTTGACGATCGTGTTCCCCGGCTTGCGCGGCGGATCGTTGCGGGGCCGCTCGGCTACGGGGGGATTGTCGTGGAACAGCGGCGCCAGCTCGGCGTTGATGGCGGCCCACTCGGGATCCTCGTCCTCGGTCTCCAGGATGGCCCCGATCGGGCACTCCGGCAGGCAGAGGCCGCAGTCGATGCAGACGTCGGGCTCGATGATCATGAACTCTTCGCCCCTGTAGTCACCCGGCTTGATGCAGTCCACCGGGCAGACGGAGACGCAGGTGGCGTAGCGTTCCCCCAGACATTTTTCGGTGATGATGTAGGACATTCGACACTCCTTGCGCACGTGGCGTCAAAAGCGATTCTATCCTGATTCTCGGGGGCATACTTTAGGCGGGCCGCGGCGCCGCGTCAACACGGTTTCGCGGCTCAACGGCGGCGCGCGAGAAAGATCGCGTCGAGCCGTCCCCGGGCGCCGCCGCGAGCGGTGACGCGCTCGGTGCGGGCCTCGAACCCGGCCCGCCGGAGCCGCCCCTCGAATGCCGGATCGGCCGCCGCCGACCAGACGGCGAGCACCCCTTTCTCCTTCAGGCTCCGCGACAGGCGGGCGAGGCCGTCGGCGGTGTAGAGACTGCCGTTCGAGCGCAGCGTGAAGGCTTCGGGACCATTGTCGACGTCGAGGAGGATGGCGTCGAAGGTCTCGCGGCCATCCAGCAGGGTCCGGACGTCGGCAACCACGGCGGTGACCCGCGGATCCGCGAGCGGCCGGCCGGCGAGGCCCGCCAGTACGCCGCGGTTCCAGGCCAGGAGGGAGGGGAAGACCTCGCAAACCACCACCTCGGCCTTCGCCGGCAGGCGGTCGAGCGCCGCGCGCAGCGTGTAGCCGAAGCCGAGCCCGCCGAGGAGCAGGCGCGGCGCCTTCCGCTCGGCGATGGCCGCGCAGGCCAGGCGCGCCAGGGCGTCCTCCGAGCCGTGGGCGCGGCTCGTCATCAACTCCATGCCGCCGACGCTCAAGAGGTAGGTGCCGTCGCGGCGCGACAGCATCAGCTCCTCGCCGTCGGGTGTCCTCTCGCGCGCCAGGATCTCCGTCGGTTTCATGCCGATTGGTCGCCGTTCGCCGGGAAGGTATCATGCTCGCGCGGCCTCGGTGCGCCACGATGGAGGGGCTGGAGCGCGGAAGCGAGGCGGCGCGCAGGTCGCGTAGCGTTCGCTCGCGCCGTCAACAGGATCTCGGCCGCTTGACGGAACAACGGGCCCGGCGCAAACATCGCGCCGATGCCTGAGCTCCCCGATATCGAAGTCTACCTGGAGGCCCTACGGCCCCGCATCCAGGGGCAGCCGCTGGAGGCGGTCCGGCTCGGCAGTCCCTTCCTGCTGCGCACGGTCGAGCCTTCCCTCGCGAGCCTCTTCGGGCGCCGGGTCGCGAGCCTCCGGCGTCTCGGCAAGCGCATCGTCCTCGGCTTCGAGGGCGAGCTGTTCGCGGTGCTTCACCTGATGATCGCGGGCCGGCTGCATTGGAAGGAGCGCGGCGCCAAGATCCCTGGCAAGATCGGCCTCGCGGCCTTCGATTTTCCGGCCGGCACGCTGACGCTCACCGAGGCCGGCTCGAAGAAGCGGGCTTCGCTCCACCTGGTTGCGGGAGAGGCGGAGCTGGCGGCGTACGATCCCGGCGGCCTGGAGGTCCTGGAGGCGGATCTCGTGGCGTTCCAGACGGCCCTCACCGCGGAGAGCCATACGCTGAAGCGCGCCCTCACGGACCCGCACCTCTTCAGCGGCATCGGCAACGCCTACTCCGACGAGATCCTGCACCGGGCGAAGCTCTCGCCGTTCAAGCTGACCCGAAACCTCACGGAGGAGGAGACGGCGACCCTGTTCCAGGCCAGCCGCGAGGTGCTCGCGGAGTGGATCGCCCGCTTGCGCAACGAAGCCGGCGGGCGTTTTCCCGAGAAGGTGAACGCCATCCATAAGGAGATGGCCGTCCACGGCCGCTTCGGCAAGCCGTGCCCGGTTTGCGGCACGCCGGTGCAGCGGCTCGTCTACGCCGAGAACGAGGCCAACTACTGCCCGACCTGCCAGACCGGCGGCCGCCT
>Ga0134122_10004208_pt1 | contig 10674 bp, 27 predicted proteins | sample KB302_FD_96461 | JGI IMG/M metagenome (GOLD analysis project Ga0134122, IMG submission 96461) | Terrestrial soil microbial communities without Nitrogen fertilizer from Kellogg Biological Station, Michigan, USA - KB3-0-2 | ecosystem: Environmental > Terrestrial > Soil > Unclassified ... | reverse complement strand
CTGAAGCCGGTGACCGCACGACGCTCGGCACTAATGGCGCGACGTATGGCGATACACGATACCCCTCGATCTTTGCCGGCGGCATCAGTGCTGGAACGACCGGCACGGCCAAGATTACTGGAATCCTTCTGGGTTCGAAAACTTTCGACTGGCCATCAATCGCGGCGGGTGCAAATAGCAATACAACGGTTACGGTCACGGGCGCCGCGCTTGGCGATCAAGTCCTTGTGAGCATGAGCATTGATCTGGGCACTACGGCGAAAATCGAGGGACACGTGGAGAGCGCCGATACCGTGCGCGTGATTCTCCAGAATATCCACGCCTCAGTCGCGCTTGATCTTGCTAGCGGCACGCTCTCAGCGCTGGTGCTGAAGGCGTCGTGATCAATGTTCAGGCCGACTACTCGTCCGCCTGCGAGCCGTGAGGTGGATCGGGATGAGGAAATCGAAGCAGCCTTACGAGGTGAAGTCATTCACATGTCGGCCAATAGTGGAAATGCGAACAACGGAGTGGGCAAATGGGTGATGGGACTTCTGCAGTCACTCACGCTGGCGGGAATTCTCGCGGTATTCTCGGTGAGCTGGATGCTCTATGGCACCCTCACGGAATTGAAGACTTCCTTTAACGAACGGGAGCGATCGAATGACCGCGAATTTGGACGAATCAACGAGACCCTCGACCGACACGATCAACGTCTTACCAATCTTGAGCAAGGCCGACGCTCCGGTGAGTTTGACGCTGACCATCGACAAAAGCGTTAGCAAGATTGCGGGATGGATTGTTGGTGCACTGATGGGGATGACATTGATCACCGGAGTTTGTGCGACGGTGACGGTGATGACTGTGCTGCGCTCGAATGACCGAGAGACGGCGGTCAACAATCGTCAGCAGGTTAGCGAGAACCATTGGCGCGATATCGAAGTGAAACAGAAGTCGCAAGAGAGTGAAATCGAGCGATTGAAACAGGAGCAGAATAATGACCGACGACGATGACACGACCACTACTCAATCGCGCGCAGCGATCATTGATGCAATTTGCAAGTGCCCATTGCTGACGATTGAGCAAGTCGCGCGGCTCAAATCTCTCAAGCGTCCTGGCGATCTTAGTTGGCGCGATACACGCTTCATTCTGAAAATGGCGAAGCGTGGCCTGACGGGCTATTAATGTCGTGGACGCAGAGACGAGCCGATGGGCATGGGGAATTGCGATATCTGCGCTCTTCGGACTCATTAGCGTCATCTTTTTCTGGTTGCGCTCTGAGGACCATCGCTTGGCAAAGAATCTCCATGAGCTCCGAAATACTGTGCAGCAGCTGGCGATTGAGTTGGCGACTTGGGTGAAGCGCAAATGACACTCGGAGAACAACAGCGGATCTTCACATACCTCGTCGGCAAGCTCATTCTTTATGCCTATGAGACTGCTGGCATTGAACTCACCTTTGGTGATGCGTATCGCACTCCACAGCAAGCCGCAGCGAATGCACAAGCCGGCACTGGCATCACGAACAGTCTGCATACGCAGCGTCTAGCCATTGATCTCAACGCATTCAAGGATGGTGTGTACCTCACCGATACGGACCAATACGCGGTCCTCGGAGATCATTGGAAGACGCTACATGCGCTCTGTCGCTGGGGCGGTGACTTTCACTCGAACCCCGATGGAAACCATTTCTCAATGACCTGGAACGGGGTGTCATGACTGAAGAAACATCTCCGAAGAAGGCCGGGCAGGCCAGCGTGATTGCTGGAACATTGGCTCAACTGCTAGGTGGATCCCTCGCGTCAATGATCGTGATCGGCCTATCGTCTTTCGACATCTACATGAAAGCAGGCTTCGAGAGTGCATTCGGAACGTTCCTCGGTATCGTCGGCTATTTGGGCTTTAGAGCGCTTAGACGGCGATGAATCCACTCCTGCTCCTAAAATGGTGGCGCGAGCTCGCGATCGTCGCCCTAATGATCTTCTCAGCCAGCGCGGTCCGCTCTTGTTCGAGTGCCAAAGATGAAGTGACGCGCGTTAAAGCAGAGGACAGCGCACTCGCCGAGAATCAGCGACGACAGAACGAAGAGAAAGCCAGCACCGTTCAGCAAGCCTCTGACAACGCATTGAAGGAAGTTCGTGATGAAAATGCTCATCTACGCAATGATACTCGCGTCGCTAGCCTCGTGTGCGACTCAACGCCCCGTCGCCGTCCCGTGCCCGTCGCCGCCAATACCTCCGGCGGAGCTCATGCAGAAACACCCACCGAACTTCCACCAGCGCCTGCTCGAGATTTTGGGCCAGACATCGACGCCCTGACTCGCGAGGCGGACGAGGCCGTCGTCCGCTGTAATGCGCTCGTGGATTGGATCAACTCAACACGCTAGGGATACGGTATCTGTACCAAGGTTCCGCAATTGTTCTGCGGACACCGATGGTGATTGCCATTGCTGAGTTCGTGAGCGGTGATCGCGCCAACTACAAGCACCCCAGCCACCGTATAGGTCCACTGCTTCGGTGTAAGCTCTGAACATGCCGACAGCGCGAACAACAAAACCCACCAAGCCTTGAGCCACTTCAAAAGCTTTCCGATAGACTCTTCCGGCGTCTCCTGCGGCACTTCCTGTCGCGGCTCTTTCTCTTCTTCCCAATCGATTCCTGGGATACTCATCCGTAAACCCTCCTTTCTGTTATTTACACTCTACCCGCTCTCTCCGCTCAGGGGCGGCGGAGTGAACTTAAGTCGCTTTCGTTTGATTCATGAGAGAACTCATGTAATCCATGTGTTGGTTGTAGTAGAAGCTACCTATGGAATAGGGACCGGGGTATTCCACATACGCATGCATGAAGCATTGGCAGTTCTCCAGCCGCTTTTCGCATTTTCCGCAGTAGCCAAGCTGGCGGCATAGGATTGACCATTCGTAGAAGAGCCGGCCTCGCTCTGCCATCAGCCTGTCGAGTTCATTCTGACACTTCGTTGCTTGCTCATCGAGTTCATGTATCAAGGCGCAGAGTTCGATCAGGCGAGGATTGGATGAGGGGATCATTGCGCACCTGTCGTTTGAGAAGCAGCTCGGTCCTCGTCGATTCGCTCATCGAGTTCGGCATTGTTTACCGTATCGAAGAATGAGCCGCCTTCCGGATCTTCTTCCCATCTCTGTATGCGCCACTGTCCAAGGCGCTGAATGGACTTTAGCCAACGATACCGGGCTGCGTCTTCTGCATCGCTCATACGATTTCCGTTTGAGGAGCGAGTGCGACGCCCCTGCCTAGCCGTGAGAGTACACGGCAAGAACTCCATACGGAGCCAGTTCGGTCAGGGGCGGCGACTTTGCGCATCGGATACGGTTACCGGTGCTCCACATTGTGAGCACATAGGGCCACAAAGCTCTCTGGCATCCGCGATAGCGAGTAATGTCTCGCCTCTCATGGTCTGTACGACCGCGCGCACTGGCTTGCTCATGTCTAAGTGAATCGCCGGAAAGTTTCCGAAGGAATCGGCGTACACAGGATTCGCGTGCGCGATCTGGTGGAGATCGTCGGCGAATACTGTTACCGGAGTCGTCGTCCCCGGCTCGAAAAAGCTAATCATCGCGCCACATAACAGCTCCTCTCTTGCCTGCGGCTCGATCAATGCCCGATGGAAATTCAGCCATTGGGAGCGGATATATTCAGCTACCAGTCTACTTAGATTCATGCGTCACCGTTGCGGTTACAGCGTCTTGTACGACTCTGGATTTCTCGCATAGTAGGCGTTCGATCTGGCTAACATCACGCCGTCTTCATCGATCAGAACGAAGGCACAATCACCATTGCAGTCACAGCCCTCTGTGTGGACCTCGGCATCTTGCGGCGCTAGCTTCAGCTTCTCGATCAATTCACTTACCTTCATCACTTGCTCCTGCGCTGGTAGGTGTTCTCCGACCAGCATTCGCACCAATGTCATACGCGGCATTTTCACGAGTGTCGGCCGGGTAAGGATTGGTGATTCCCCGTCCTTCTCGTGCATCATAGTAGCCACGCTCAAAGGCGCTGACCTCGCCGCCACCGGCCGCAATAAAAGGATTTCTGCGCAGCTCATCCATTGTCAGCGCGCTCCCACTCGTACATTGCGTGCCATATCCGCATGTTGCAGTAAATGGCTGTTCCGCCAATTACTGGCAGTGCTAACACGAACCAAAGATTGATGTTGATCAGACATATCGAACAGAAGATTGCGACCACTCCTAAGGTGAGTAGCGACGTAATGCAGATGGCTGTGCTCAGGGATTCCCTATGAGGATTCTTCACCGACTCTCTCCCGCACTATGAAATGCTACAATGCCGACAAGGGGAAGGTAGCGGACTTGGCGCCCCGCCTTCGTCGGCCTGCTGCAGCTGGTGCGATAAACGATGTAGCTCACAGCCTTCAAGAGCGTCCCCATTCACTTGCGCTTACATGACATACCTCGCTCTGCGTCTGCTCCACCTCTGCCAACGGGAGCTCGTGCAGTGCCTTGGCCGTCGCGCCACCGAGGTTGAATAGCTCCTGGATGATCTCGAGGCCCGTTGCCGGCCGATCTTTCGGCAGTCGATCGAGCACAGCCTGGGCGAAGTCGTCGCGGTTCATGGCTTGTCACCTGCGGAGGATTGGTCAGGATCTCTAAAGTACACGCGCGCGCCACGATGGCTGCTCTCATCGTCTCCGTAGTCAGAATGGCACGGCAGATCAACATAGCCCTGCATCAGATCCTCGGCGTCTATGCGGTGCTCTAGAGGCTCGAATTCGTAGAGCGCCGACTTCCAGCCGCAAGAGCGGCAGCCGTCATTATCTGGCCACTTACGGCGGATGATTTCGATGGCCTCATCGACCGTCATGCGTCGCTCCTGCCTGAACAGATTGTTGCTTGGGATGTACCAGGAATGACCTCGGGCACATGGGGCAGTGGATGACATCTCCCCAGGCGTGTCGAGGACGAGGCACTTCAGACATGGTGACGCCATCAGGAACATCACAGTGCTGATCGCACTCGATCTTGCATGGACCGACAAGTTTGTCACTCACGGCTCACCTGTCACGCGAACACTTGCTCGCTCTTCGATCTCACATCGTAACCAGCAGTCCGGGCACTCCCACTCGTCGCCTTCCTCGAGCATGAAGGTTTCGCTCGTGCCTGGCTTGGCGCAACGCGCGCAGACAACTTCTAGCGGAGCTGCATCGGCCTGCATTTCGTCCCAGAACTCGTCACTCACGCGCGTCTACCTCAAGAGCAGCTCTGACAGCCTCAAGGGCTTCGGCGCTCGCCTTCTTCTCCCAAACCTTACACCCGCACATCGGTTCGGCCGTGTGCTGATGTAGCGTCATTCGTCCGCATACCGGGCACCTGCCAGCATCCGGTCCTGCTTGTTCTTCGGGCGTGCAGTTTCGCAACGTGACTAGGGCCCTATATCTCTCGGCAGGGTTGGGCTCACCGATATGATGAGAGTCCCGCCAGCACTTCTCACAACTGCTCACGCTCTCACTCCCAGTCCGGAAGTCGAAAGGATAGGCTGACTCATATCTATATGCTCCCCTGTACGGCTCTTAGAGGGTGGGCCGCATTCTTAGAGGGATGGGAGCAAGAAAGTGGCTCCCCGGGACGGATTCGAACCGCCGACCAACGGATTAACAGTCCATCTGTCATGTGCCATTTTTCGCCGAAATACTCGCGATGATCCTCTAAGACGGTAGCAGAATTGTAGGTCAAAAACACGGTGATTTGCCCCTTCCCTTAGAGATTACCGAACGGGTGCCGTCACCAGTTTCTTGCGGTACACGGCCTCAAGCGCAGCGCCATGACCGAGCACGGAATGCGCCGAATCAGTCTGGGCCTTGTCCCGCAGCCGCTTGAAGCACCATGGCGATTCGAGCCGAGCGAGCTGGCTGGCGATCGCCGATGTGGTCCACGGCTCTCCCTCTGTATTCGTGAAGATGAGATCGACCTCGGGCTGTCGCGCAATCGCGCGCTCAACGAAATAACTCAACGCTGGCGACCACTTCACTAGGTGTGGCTTGCCGGTCTTGCTCTGCACGTAGTCGATCCCTGCGGGCCTCATATGCTGCGTACGGCTCCAGGCAATGACGTCGGTCTGTCGTACGCCTGATAGATAGGCGGCGGCGATCAGATCCTGGAATGGCTCGTTCGACCGATTGAAGACGCCGAGAAATGCTTCGTCGCTTACCGGGCTCTTCTTTGGTCGCTCTGTGTTCCGCGCAATGCCGCGACATGGGTTACCCTCGCAATACAAGTTCCGCATACCGAAGTTGTAGGCGGATGCGAGCACGGCCACCTCGCGATTCGCCCGCGTGCCACCCTTGCCGGCCTTCTTGCGGCGCTCAAGGAAGTGAGCCACTTGGTTCGGCTTGAGCGAATCCATGCGCATATGGCCGAAGTGGTGCTCGAGCCGCAGCAGAATTCGTTCGTAGTCCACGACGGTCGCGGGCTTGAGCTCGGTCATCCCTAGGGCGCGGTACATAGCTATCAGCTCTCGGATGGTTCCGGGACGGAACGGGTCGAAGTCTTCGAGGCATCGGAGGAGGGCGTTGACGCCTTCGTCGATCCGCGTGAGCTTGTGCCACTTGTTCTTGACGATCTTGTAGTACCGGCCGTCTTTTTCGACGACACCGGGGATATCGAGCCCACAGGTAAGCTTTGCCATGAGGGTAGGTCGAAATTAGGTCCTTGTTCTTCGTCACGAATCAGCGAATGGTCGAGCGCCGTACTCGTCGTGCAAGGGCGTCCCTTGGTATCGCGCCACGTCTTGATGCGATTGCGCGCGCACCACACGCTGACCGACTTCACCTTTTTGGTGCCAGCCAGTTTAGCCAATTGATCGAAGTCAACAACGCTCATTGCGGATCCACTTCTCAATAGCCTTCTTGCTGTACCGATACTGCTTGCCGACTCGCCGGCCCGGGAGCTTGCCGCTTACCGTCAACCGCCTGACCGTTGCCGGTGTCAGGCTCAAAAATGCCGCCACTTGCGGCGCCGTCATGATGTCTTTCACGATGCATGCTCACGTAACCGAACTCAAAGCATCGTAAAGAGCGCATCGTTTCTTACCTACCGTTCAATTCGTTGCAGGATCAAGGGTGAGTCACTGTTTCGATTCACTCGCTCTGTCACTCAACGAAACTCGCGACGCGCCCGGCAGAGCAGATCCCAGAGCGCAGCCTCTTCGTCGGCAGTGGGCTTGCAGGTCTCCATTGCAACGGTCAGCCATCGCCATGCGGCCGCTTCACGCTCGTGTCGCTTCAGCTCGTTCGCGACGATGGTCTGTGAGTTTTCACGACAGGCGGCATACTGCGAGGCGCTCATCGAGCTATTGGACGGACCGATGCCCAGCACTGCGCCGGCCATTGAAACTTGTTCTTTCGCTAAACCATTCATTTCATTCTCCAGTTGGTAAGCTGATCTATAGTGAGCTGGCGACGAGCGCCGCTTCTCTTGCGAGATCGCATACCTTGCAGACGCAGCCGGCGACAGGAACGTTTTGTTCCGGATCGTTCTCGCACTGAGCTACTAGTGCTCTCAGATATTTCTCCAGCTCCGCGAAGCGCGCATCGACGTCGGAGGCGATATAGACGTAATGTCCTTCCACGCTAGGCGGCAACTGAGAACATTTATAGCGCTTCACCGACTTTCTCCTTCAGTCAACCTTGCTCTGCGAGAGATTGTTACCCCACAAGATGAGTGCGAGGCCAATCATTGCTTGCCACGGAACTCCATGCTGCATCATCAGCCAGCCGCCGATTGATCCGAGCAAGATCGCAACCATCCAGCAAGCAATTTTTACTTTCATGTGAGCAGCCGTCCCGCTAACTGTTGGCTATTGCGTCGATCACTTCGCGATCGGTCGTTTGGCTATCGACAGTATCTTCTCCCTCGACGTCGAGGTGGACCATCTCGCCAGGCGCGTAGAGCTCGCAACGAGAACCTTGCGTAGCCGGCCAATTATCCTCGCCGCGCTTCCAGTCGTACGGCTCGGATGCGGGCAGATTTGAATTGCGATTCTTGGCGCAACGGATCTCAGTCTCCTCGACCGTGTAATTGCTGTAGCCAAGATCCTGCGAGAAGAGGAACTTGCAGCCCAGGCATGATTTCTCGTTCACTTCGTCACCTCGCTCGCTGACTTGCCCAACTCGATGCACCCCTGATCCATCGCATGTGCATGCCACTTGTCCCACAAGTCCGGATCGCCTTCGAAGATAAAGGCTAGTGCGCAGACGAATGCGACCAGTAGGATTAGCTCGAGTATTTCTACAATTTGTCTCATCGACTCGCGTCCTCGCTCTCAGTACGACACGAAGGACAAATAGTGAAAGCTTCGAAGCCGTCGCCCTTCAGGTAACCGTGCTTGCACCTGGCGCGGTTATCTGTTGTCTCGTGAGGTCGTCCGCCTACGCGAGAACAAATCCCGTGCTGATTGCTGCAAGCCTCACCTGGATTGTCGCAGGCGCCGCACTCGACAGAACTACTATCCGGCGTCTGCTCATTCGCAATCGCCGCGGCCGTCTTGTCGCGCCAGGTCTCGAATACTCTAGATATGCAGTTGCACGGCTTCACGATCCCTTCGGCGTTGAGGTCATTTGTGTCACATAGCTCGTGATGCTCTCCCTTCGTTGGAGCTGCTCTATCGAGTCGCTCGATCTCTGCGAGGATAAGGGCACCGGCGCGTACGAGATTGCGGCGATGGTCTTTAGGCTTCCACCACTCGAGATTCCAAGGCCAGTAGTTCGCTACGATGCTTTTAGGAAGGTTCGCGGCGTTGTGCGCGATATAGCAGGCAGCCGCCTGCGCCATTTCGCCGCATTCGTGCTCATCATCATGATCGGGCGTCCATCCTTCGACGTTCTTCTGTCGCTCGCGCTCTGCAGCCACGTCGGCGAGAGCTACCGATGGCGGTGATGATTCCGACGGTTCGAGATAAAGATCGTAGCTACCAGGTGGAAGGCCGGGGGCATATAGATGCAGAAGCTCTGAGCTTTCATCGCCAACCAGGATGGCGGCAATTGGCGCCTGATCTACTGATGGCGGTTCAGCGCCTCGCGCAGCGTGAGCGACGAATGATTTTAGGTTGTTCTCTAGCAGATCGCGATTGCGCTCCAGCTCCGCCATGCGCTGCTGCAGGCGCTCGATCTCCGCTTGCAGTTCTATTTCTTCGCTGGTCGCCCAGCGCATGACTACGTCACCGCGTACGAGGCGCGCGTTAACTACGCGGACTCCATTCTTTGATGTTCGAGAGTCCATCAATAAAGGTCCTCGCTGAAAAGCGATCCGCGAATTCCACGGTAATCGGCGCTATCTGGATCTACCTGCTTCGCCTCGACGGCCACGTGCCACGCCTCGGCGCGTGAGAGGAACTGATAGCGATTGTCAACGAATCCCTGCTCATGACCCTTTAGAGATTCGGCGTCGTCTGGAAGATCCTGCAGCATCAACTCATCGAAATGTCGAACGCCGCACACGACTTTGCCGCCGGCGAGCTTTACGGCCGCGCACACGACGACTCGCTTCTTGGCGGACGCCTTTGATGTGAGCGAGTCCGTCATTGCTCGTGCTCCACTTGGTAGCAGGTTGTAGTCTTCCCGCTCGAGGTGCATTGCTCGTGCGACGCCAGCTCTTGAATGCCGATACCGCTGACGCCGAAGTACTCGCGCCCGGTCTGTTTGTCGCGGATTAGATAGACGCCGCGGCGGTTGTCATAGGCGAGACCGTCCTCGAATACGCCTATACGCTCGATCTCAATGCGGTCGTTAGGCACTACGTTGCCCCCTCGAACATCGGTACGAGTCATCTGAATACTCGGGTCTGGTCCGCAGGCCGAAAGCATCAGCGCTGAGATACAGAGCAGAGTTTTGGCGGGCGGAGAGTCAGACATTTTCTTTGCTCCGGTTGGCAAGAAGCTCATCGAGCCTTCTTTGTTTGCGTTCGAAGGACGCTTGCGCGGAGTCGCGTTCTGTCATTGCGCATCCGATTATCCAACTCCAAGCCTGCTCCCGCGATGGCAATATCGCCTCGTAACTAGAGAGTCGTGCTCTTCGATTGCCGTCAATCCAAACCGAGTTTTCAGTGGATCGCTCTGCTTCTACTGATTTCGGAGCATCAGCCCACTTATTCACCTTGAACCACGTTTCTTTAGACGGCGTGTCACTCATGATCGCTTCCCGTAGTCGCGCACGTACTCTTTGGCTCTTTCCTTGGAGACATACTCTCCTTGCCAATCGAGATAGATGTCGCCTGCGCAGCCATCGATTAGCTGACAGATGATGTCCTTCTGCTCTGGCGTATCGTGCTGTTGCATGGCGCCAAGGGACGAACCGATTTCGAAATAGCGCTTCAACAGCGCTTTGCCAGTTTCGCTATAGATGTCCCATCGCTTGAGAGTTCCCCATTTCAGGGCAAGCGAATCGACTTGAGTTTCAGAAGTCAGTTGTTCGTTGCTCATGCGGCCACCACAATTAGAATTTCATGCTTCCACAACCAATCGAGCCATTGACAGTGTGCGCGAAGCATTTCTGCGTCGAGCTGCACGCGAGTGTATGCCGTCTGCGGAAAGCGTCCGTCGTACACCGAATGACACATGTCGCAACAAGGTACGCCGTTCACGTCCTCGGGCTTCTGTCCGCCTCCTGCCGTGTTCCCGCGCCTGATGTGCGCCAGCACGACGGAGGCG
>Ga0134122_10004207_pt1 | contig 10675 bp, 18 predicted proteins | sample KB302_FD_96461 | JGI IMG/M metagenome (GOLD analysis project Ga0134122, IMG submission 96461) | Terrestrial soil microbial communities without Nitrogen fertilizer from Kellogg Biological Station, Michigan, USA - KB3-0-2 | ecosystem: Environmental > Terrestrial > Soil > Unclassified ... | reverse complement strand
CAGGGAGAAAGACGGCTACGACGCCGTCGTTCTCGGCGCTTTTCCGCTAAAGAAACCGACCAAGACCAAGAAATTTGCTTCTCTCAAAGAATTTCAATTCCCCGAAGAAGTGCAGGTAAATGACAGCATCGCGGTGGATATTTTCACTACCGCAGATCTCGTAACCGTCATCGGAGTATCGAAAGGAAAGGGCTTCCAAGGACGCATCAAGCGCCATGGCATGCACACGACCCGCAAAACTCATGGTACCAAATATATTCGCCACGGTTCCACGGGTATGCGTGCGATGCCGGGGAGAGTTCCGAAGGGCATGAAGATGCCGGGACGCATGGGGACCGATCAAGTCACGCTCAAAAATCGCCCAGTGATCCTCGTCGATGCCAAGCGCAATCTGATCGCTATCAAAGGTCCAGTGCCGGGTGCTATTAATTCTTTGGTCATTATTCAAAAATGAAAGCTCCACTCTTCACTCAAACCGGCGAACGAAAAGGCGAGATCGCTCTCGCCGAACAGATTTTTTCCCAGAAAATAAACCCGGGACTCATGCACGAAATGGTGCGCCTGCAACAAAATAATGCGCGAGTTGATACCGCTATGACGCTCACTAAAGGACAAGTGCGCGGCGGTGGACGCAAACCCTACAAACAGAAAGGAACAGGAAATGCGCGTCAGGGCTCGATCCGCAATCCGCACTATACCGGTGGTGGTGTGGCGTTTGGTCCGCGCGGCAATCGTAACTACGAAATCATGATGCCGAAGAAGCAGCGCCGAGCAGCACTGCTCTCCGGACTCTCTTTAAAAGCCAAAGAGGAAAAGATCGTGGTGTTACAAGATTTCAAAGTAGCGGAGCCCAAAACTAAACTCTTCGCCGCCCTGCTCAAGAAACTTCCAGTGGAAAGAAAAATCCTACTTGTCCTCCCCGAGTCGAACGGCATCATTGAAAAAACTGTGCACAATCTCCCGAATGTGCATTTCGTCTCCGCCCAATATTTAAATCTCTTCGACATTCTCGGAGCTGACAGCGTGCTCTTTCTGGAGGCTGCTCTCAAGAAAACAGAAACTCTTTTTGCTCTGTCCTAATTTATGAACCTCGCTCAAATCCTCAACGGTCCCATCGTTACGGAGAAATCCGTACGTTTGCAGGAAGCCAATCAGCACGTTTTTTCGGTGCATCAGGATGCCACCAAGATTGATGTCAGCAATGCGATTCGTACCTATTATGGCGTTCGACCGCTCGCGGTGCGGATGCTCTGGGTGATTTCCAAAGTGCGCTTAGTGGGTCGTGGAAAGACCATGACCAAGCGCCGTGAGCATAAGCGCGCCATCGTGGTTTTGCCCAAAGGCAAAAGCTTAGAGCTCCTGAGCGTCCAATCCAAAGAAAAGAAAGCAACTCCTAAAGCCGAAAAACCGGTGAAAAAATCCACCAAGAAATCTTCTCCCTCTTCGTAATTTATGCCGATCAAGGTCTACAAGCCAACAACACCGGGACGCCGCGGCATGACGAGTATCGACTACTCCGGACTCACGAAAAAGAAACCGGAAAAATCGCTCCTGCGCGTGCAGAAAGAAAATTCCGGTCGCAATGCGCATGGTCATATCACCGTTCGTCATCGCGGCGGCGGCGTGAAACAATTCTATCGCCAGATCGATTTCAAGCGCGTCGATAAGCTGAATATTCCGGCAAAAGTCATCGCCTTGGAATACGACCCCAATCGCACGCCGTTCATCGCGCTGCTTTCATATGTCGATGGGGAAAAGCGCTATATCTTGGCACCCGAAGGACTCAAAGTCGGTGACAAGATTCTGACCGCACAGACCGCTCGTCCGGATACCGGCAATCGCATGCAACTCAGGAATATTCCGATCGGCTATCCGATCCATGATCTCGAACTCCACCTCGGAAAAGGCGGACAACTGGTACGAAGTGCCGGAGCTGCCGCCAAAGTCGTTTCACTCGATGGACCGATGGCGCAGGTGGAACTTCCTTCCGGGGAAGTCCGATTTTTCCATAAAGATTGTTACGCCACGATCGGCACGGTCTCCAACCTCGACCATATGAACGTCTCGATCGGGAAAGCCGGTCGCGTTCGCAAGATGGGACGCCGTCCGCAAGTCCTCGGAAAATCGATGAATCCGGTGGATCATCCGCATGGCGGAGGAGAGGGGCACACTTCGATCGGTCTCAAGAATCCAAAAACTCCTTGGGGCAAGCCGGCGCTGGGACTCAAGACCAGACGCCGCAAGAATCCTTCTTCTAAATTTATCATCCGTCGCCGCGGCGGAAAGAAAGCCTAAAGAAAATTTTAAATTATGAATTTTAAATTTTAAATTGATCTGATCACCACTGTTTACCTGCAATTGCTTACCCCTTACAACTTACAACCTACTCCTTTCCCCTCATTTTTCATTTCCTCCGATGCCCCGCAGCAGTAAAAAAGGTCCCTTCGTAGATCCCAAGCTCCTCCGCAAGGTGGCGATGCTCAATGCTACCGGGCAAAAAAAGATTATCCGAACCTGGAGCCGCACGAGCGCGATCCATCCGGAGTTTGTCGGACACACCTTTGGAGTGCACAATGGCAAACAACACATTCCGGTCTTCGTCAGCGAAAATATGGTGGGACACAAGCTCGGAGAGTTTGCAGCGACCAGACGCTTCAAGGGCCATGGCGGCAAGATGTCAAAAGCACAAGAGACGACACCTACTCCTGCCGCTCCGGCCAAAGCACCAGCTCAATCTTAATTTCTCTCCTTATGAAAAGTATTGTCAAACAAGTTCGGATTTCCCCCCGCAAGACCAATCTCGTCGCTGGCCTCGTCCGGGGAAAAACCGTGACCGAAGCGGAGAATCTCCTGAAATATATTCCCAAGAAAGCGGCGGGCGTATTGCGCAAGGCCATCATCTCAGCGGCGGCAAATGCCGAAAATAACTTCGGACAGGATAAGAAAAATCTCGCCATCAAACATCTGCTCGTTACCAAAGGTCCCACTTACAAACGCTCTATCCCCGGTTCGCGCGGCCGCGGCTATCCGATTCTGAAGCGCACTTCCAACATTCGTGTTGAACTCGGAGTGGCAGAGATAGCTATTCCCTCTAAAGAACCAAAAAAAGAGCAAAAGAGACCGAAAGCCTAGAAAAATTTTAAATTACGAATTACGAATGAAACAACTGACTTACTGACCAACTGCTTCACTTACTCCTGATTACTTCTCGCTTACAACCTACTACTTACAACTTACTACTTTTTCTTCACACTATGGGTCAAAAAGTTCATCCTGTCGGAATGCGTGTCGGTATCACGCACACCTGGCCCAGCCGGTGGTTTGCCGAAAAAAGAAGCTATGGCGCCATGGTGCTCCTCGATCATAAGATCCGCAGCTATCTTCAAAAGAAACTCAAAGAAGCGGGGATCGCGCGGATCGAAATCGAACGCTCCAATAAGAGCACCCATGTTTCGCTCTTTACGGCGCGACCGGGAGTCATCATCGGTCGTCAGGGCAATCAGGTGGAAGAACTCAAAAAAGACTTGAAGCGCATGTTCCACCAGGATTTCGAACTCGCGATCAAAGAGATCAAGAAGCCAGATTTAGAAGCTGAACTCGTCGCCGAAAGCATTGCTCAGCAGCTCGAAAAGCGCGTTGCCTTTCGCCGCGCTGCCAAGATGGCGATTCAAAAAGCTTCCGAAGCCGGGGCCCAGGGGATCAAGGTGGCGGTGGCCGGACGTCTCGGTGGCGCTGGAATCGCGCGCAATGAATTCTTTCTCGATGGCAAAATCCCGCTCCATACCTTCCGTGCCGATATTTCCTACTCCGAAACCAGAGCGCGCACGGCGTATGGGCTCATCGGAGTAAAGGTGTGGATTTACCGCGGCGAAATCTTCAAAAATAAAAAGGGACAAAGCGCGCCCTCCGAAGAGAAAGCCTTGACGGCGTAAAGCCTCTTTCAGTAAAATCCCGCAGCTCTGTTTTCTTCATAATTTTTTCATGCTCACTCCCAAGAAGACCAAATATCGGAAATGGCACCGCGCCCGCGGGCAACTCGCAGGAGTCGCAACTTCCGGTTGCACGATCGCTTTTGGCGCTTACGGACTCAAGGCGGTTACCAGGGGTGAAGTCAGCGCTCGCCAAATCGAAGCGGCACGCCGCGCGATCAATCGCGAAATCAAGCGCGGGGGAAAAGTCTGGATTCGCATCTTCCCGCATAAACCGATCACGAGAAAAGCAGCCGAAGTGCCGATGGGTTCGGGAAAAGGTTCGGTGGAGTTCTACGTGACACCAGTGCATCCGGGGAAAATCCTCTTTGAGATGGGTGGAGTGCGTGAAGAAGATGCCCGCGAAGCATTGCGCTTGGCGAGCTATAAACTCGGAGTAAAAACGAAATTTATTATCAAAGGCGATATCTAATTTTTCTTCTATGCAAAGCTTCTCCGAAATGCAGGCACTCACTCTTCTAGAATTGGAAGCAATGATACTCAAGGCAAAGACTGAACTCTTAGAAATTCATATGGCGATCAAATTGCGCCAGGAGAAAAATACTTCCAAGAAGCCGAAACTCCGCCAGCATATCGCCCGCCTCAGAACCGCTCACACCGAAAAATCCGCTCAACAAGCCCCTCTCACCTCTCCTCAAAAATGAGAACGAAAAAAGGAATCATCACCTCGGCGAAAATGGATAAAACGGTCGTAGTTACCGTGCACGCCTATAGAGTTCATCCCAAGTACCAAAAACGTTATCGTACTTCCTCGAAATTCTTCGCTCATAATCCGGAAAATAAGCATAAAGAAGGCGAGATGGTGACCATTGAGGAAACCAGGCCACTTTCGAAAAAGAAACGCTGGATCATCGTGGAGGAAATTAAGAATTAAAAATTACGAATTACGAATAAAACAACTGACAAACTGACTACTTACCGCTTACTACTTACAACCTATTACTTACAACCTGCTTTCCACTTTAAAAACTTTATAACTTTATACTCGCTCCTGTGATTCAAGTTCAAACACGATTGGCGGTAGCAGATAACACCGGTGCCAAAGAGGTGATGTGCATCAAGGTGCTCGGAGGATCCAAGCGGCGTTATGCCCAGATCGGCGATGTCATTATCGTCGCGGTCAAGAAAGCGCTCCCCCGTGGAACCGTTCCCCGAAAAAGTGTGCAGCAGGCAGTGATCGTGCGCCAATGTCGCAATCTGCGCCGTCAGGATGGCTCGTATCTCCGCTTTGATCAAAACGCCGTGGTGATTATCAACAAAGATGGCAGCCCCAAGGGGACGCGCGTATTTGGTCCGGTAGCCCGTGAGCTCAGAGCCAAAGGCTATCAGAAAATTATTTCCCAAGCTCCCGAAGTTCTCTAATTCTTATTTATGAAAATTAAAACCGGCGACGAAGTCATGGTCATCAGCGGCAAGAACAAAGGACAAAAAGGAAAGGTGATCCGTACCGATTCTGACAATGAACGCGTCGTGATCGAGAAACTCAACATCGTCACCAAGCACAAGAAAAAAACCCGCGAACATGCCGGTGAACGCATCCAGACCGAAGCTCCAATCCACGTTTCCAATGTCATGATCATCTGCCCGGAAACGAAAAAGCCCACCCGCGTGCGCTATGAAGTTCCGAAGCAGGGCAAGAAATATCGCGTAGCGGTCAGAAGCGGCGCCCATCTCGAAAAACCATTTACCAAATCATAATTCTCCTCCCGTGTCTTTCCAAAAACTCTACCGGGAAAAAACGCATAGCGCACTCCAAAAAGAACTGGGACTTAAAAATCCTCACGCCGTGCCAAAACTCCAAAAGATCGTGGTGAATGCCGGGATCGGCACCTATTTGGCAGGAGAAAAGGATCACTCCACGGTGCTGAAAGCTTTCGAACTCATCACCGGACAGAAACCCGTAATCAACAAATCCCGCTTTTCGATTTCCAACTTTAAATTGCGCAAGGGCATGCCGGTCGGTGTTTCCGTCACGCTGCGCCGCAAACAGATGTATGATTTCTTGGAGCGCCTCGTCACCTATGCGGCACCCCGCGTGCGCGACTTCCGGGGCTTTCCCAAAAAATCATTCGATGGGCGCGGCAACTATTCCTTCGGCATCAAAGAACACCTCGTATTTCCGGAAATTCCGCAAGATGAAGTGGTAAAACCGTTCGGATTACAAATTACGATTGCCACGAGCGCCAGCAATGATGAAGATGCCAAAAAACTGCTCCAATCCTTTCATTTTCCTTTTAGCGCGTAATTCCTATGGCTGAGAAAGCAAAACGTATTCGGACCCAAAAACAGCAGGAGAAGCTCACGCGCTTCGCCGCTGTCGGGAAGAAAATGCCGCGCGCGACCCGGGTGTATCATCGCTGCGAACTGTGCGGAAGGGTGCGTGGATATATCGGATTTTTCCGCATGTGCCGCATCTGTTTGCGCTTCATGGCACGCGAAGGAAAGATTGCCGGGCTCAAAAAATCGAGCTGGTAATTTGCAAAATTTTGAATGATGGATTTTGAATGATGAATTAAATTACGAATTACGAATTACGAATTACGAATGAACTTCCTCCGCTTTTAACTTCTTAAAACCTGCTTTCAACTTTATAACTTTCCACTTTCAACTGTTCCATGCACACCGATCCGATCGCTGATCTCCTCACCCGGCTTCGCAACGCTTCCAAGGCACGTCATCAGACGGTCATGGCGCCGAATTCAAAAATGAAGAAAGCGATTTTAGAAATTCTGGCAACACACGGTTTTATCGCGGAAGTAAAAACTCAGCCGCAAGGAAAAATCGAACAACTCGTGGTCACTTTGCTCACAGATCGTCCGCCGCTGCAGCTCAAGCGCGTCAGCAAGCCCGGTCAAAGGCGCTATGTCAGCGCGCCGGATATTCGTCCGGTCAGAAATGGCTACGGCATCGGGATCATTTCCACCTCAGCCGGACTCATGACGGCACAGGAGGCGAAAGCAAAAGGGGTCGGAGGGGAGTATATCTGCCAAGTATTTTAATTTTTTTTTGTTCTCTCTTTTATGTCACGTATAGGAAGAAAGCCGGTGGCGTTAGCAGCAGGGGTGACCCTGCAAATTCAGGACGGGCGCGCCGTTGTTACGGGCGCGAAAGGAACGCTTTCCTATACTCTTCCGCTGGGAATCGAAGTCGAGCAGGAAGGAAGTGAGATCAAAGTTACCCGCCAAAATGACGAACAACAAACCCGCGCTTTTCATGGACTGGTGCGGGCGCTTTTGCAAAGTATGGTGCAGGGCGTTTCCAAAGGTTTTGAAAAACGCTTGGAAATTATTGGGGTGGGCTATCGCGCTCAAGCCAGTGGCAGCAAGCTCAATTTGAGTCTGGGATTTTCCCATCCGGTCGAGCTCACCGCACCACAGGGCATTACGATAAAGATGGATGAGACCGAAAAAAACATTCTCATTATCAGTGGAATTGATAAGCAGGTTGTAGGGGAGTTCGCCGCCAATGTGCGCAAATTGCGCAAGCCAGAGCCCTACAAGGGCAAAGGAATTCGCTATGTGGGCGAACGCGTCGTGCGCAAAGCCGGCAAGGCGGCAGCAGCAAAATAATATTTTCCATTTTCTTTTCTATGCGTATCACCAAGCTCCAACAACGTTCCCGCAGAGGTCAGCGCGTCCGTGCCAAAATTTCCGGTACGGCAACCATGCCACGCCTGGTGGTATATCGTTCTTTGCGCACCATCGAAGCGCAGCTCATCGATGATGTGCAGGGCAAGACGCTGGCAGGAGTGAGCTCACGTGGTGAAAAGAAAGGTGCCAATATTGCCGCCGCTGAAAAAATCGGCAAGGAACTGGCAACCAAAGCGCAAGCGCTCAAAGTTACAGAGTGTGCTTTCGATCGCAACGGGTATGCCTATCACGGTCGGGTCAAAGCGCTGGCGGAAGGTGCGCGCGCCGGTGGTCTGAAATTTTAATTTTTTTCTTTTGGAATGAACGACGACACTACTCCCGAAAATATGGAACTCGAGACAACATCCCCGGATGTTGCTCCAGCCGAAACTCCTGCTCCAACTCCAGAAGCTGCAGCAGCAAGCACCGCCCCCACAGCTTCCCAAAAAAGAGGAGAAAATGCGCGTGGCACCAGAGGCGGTCGGCGCAATGACGAACGAGGAGGAGAGCGCCATGGCGGAAAGAAAGGACGGAGTCGTCGCGGAGAGACCGAAGAGAAAGAGTTTCAGGAAACCGTGCTTGACGTCGCCCGCGTTACGCGCGTGGTGAAAGGTGGTCGCAGATTGCGATTTCGCGTTACGGTCATCATCGGAAATCTCAAAGGACGCGTCGGCATGGGCATCGGAAAATCGGTTGAAGTTGCCGTTGCTGTAAAAAAAGCGGTGGCGGAGGCGAAGAAAAATCTCATCAACATTCCGTTGGTGAATGGCACCATCCCGCACGAGATTACCTGGAAGCATAAATCCGCGCGCCTGCTCCTGATGCCGGCACGGCCCGGTACCGGCATCATCGCCGGCGGAGCGGTGCGAAAGATCGCTGCCTTGGGCGGTATCCAGGATCTGCTCGGAAAGAGCTATGGTACCAATAATCCGCTGGTAAATGCCCAGGCGATGATGCAAGCCCTGCAGGGCTTTTACACCAAGGGGGAGAACATCATTCCGGAAAGATTAACCGTAGCGGTCGCTGAGTAATTACCATCGCTTCAGAAAATTATAAATTTTGAATTTTGAATTATAAATGGGGTCAGCAATCAAATTCTTTTTGCTGACTGCTGACCGCTTTTTATCCTGTCAATTTTTGCGCAAATCCGATACCATCTTTCAGCTTTTTTTCTTATTTATGAAAACCTTCCAAAAATTTCTTGCTGCCCTGAGCGTCTCTGCTTTTTTCCTCACTTCTTTCTCTGGAAACCTCCTTGCCGCCGATTCTTTTCCTGAAAATACGCAGTTTCTACGAACGCAAAATGTGCTGGAAACAGGAGAAGAGAAACTTCCTGCTGATCATCTCGTGACCCGCTCCGAATGGGTGCACTGGATACTCAGAAGCACGGAGTTTTTTGGCGATAAGGTTATAAATGAACCGTTTCAAGATGTGAAAAATGACTCCTATATCTCTAAAGCTTGGCGCGATAAGGCGGTAAAGACCAATGCTGATTTTTATCCCGATGCCGCTATCACGGTAGAACAAGCCTTCAAGATGGTCTTTCGCTTGGCAAACATTGCGCTCGAGGCGCATAAAGAAAAGCTTCCTTGGAATGATCTTTCATCAGATACCGAGCTCAAAAACGCCGTCCTGAAAGCTATAGCTCTCGGGATTTGGAAACCGGAACAAAAAAACAGGAGCGGTGCAAAAGACACCCTTTCATTTAATCGTGCTGCAGAAGTTTTGCGCCAAATGGAGGATTTAAACCTTTTTGAAGCGAAAAAAAAGCTCCAATCCGGCACCGAGATTACCATAAAATCTGGATTCGGAAGTAAAACTCCAGATGCCCCGCTTTGGCGCAAAAAGTTAGATTATATTTTGGATGCGCTCCAGAATAAATTTGTCTACCCTGATCGCACGAGCGCCGACCAACTTTCCGATGCGGCGATCAAAGGACTCGTAAATTCTGTAAACGATCAATACACCGAATATTTGCCGAAAGAACGAACCGATCAGCTCAATACCAATCTCTCGGGAGAACTGGTAGGGATCGGCGCAGCATTGGACCTCAATGCTACGAAGGAAGTTGTTATTTTGACGGTTTTTCCGGGTACTCCGGCGGAAAAAGGGAAACTTCATTCCGGTGATGTGATCCTCAAGGTGGATGATATGGATATGACGGGAAAGAGCACCGGAGAAGTTGCCAGCTATATCAAAGGAGAAAAGGGCACTTCCGTAAAAATTATCATTCGTCGCGGCACGGAGCAAAAAGAGTTCACCCTTGTGCGTGACAAAATCAAAATTGAACAGGTGAAGGGAATTCTCAACGATAATATTTTGCAGATAACGGTGTTTTCATTTGGACCAAACACTGCTGCGGATTTTCAAAAAGTGCTCGATGCAAATCTCTCTAATCGTTCGCTTCGCGGAGTGATTGTCGATCTGCGCGGCAATCCTGGCGGTGAAGTGAATGCCGTTCTCGCCATGCTCGGCGAGTTTCTTCCGGCAGAGTCCGCAGGCTTCTGGGAAAAGGATCGTCAGGACGATATCCTGAAGCAAGAGGTGATCTCAGATGGCACGCCGAATCTCACGATTCCCCTGGTGGTATTGGTCGATGGAAACTCCGCTTCGGCATCAGAAATCTTTGCCGGCGCGATCAAGGACTATAAGCGTGGAATTGTAGTGGGGACGAAGACCTTTGGCAAAGGCACGGTGCAACAGCTCAGCACGTTCCAAGATGGCTCTTCCTTTAAATTCACGGTGGCGCATTGGCTGACTCCGAATAGGAATGAAATTGATGGCAAGGGAATTTTGCCGGATGTCATCGTGCCTGCAGTGGATGGCAAAGATAAACAGCTGGAGGCCGCAATCAATACGATCAAGCGCGGACAAGCGCAACCACACTTGAATCAGAAGTAAGCTGCTGGGTAACGTTATTATTAAAACCTTATCTAACTTCTGGTGCTAGTTTTGGAAGATAGAAAGAAGAGAGCATGATAAAGGTGCTTTAACTCAATCACCATGCTCTCGGAAGAGATTATCATAATTGCGATCTTTTGTGCGATTGCAACGGTT
>Ga0134122_10004206_pt1 | contig 10675 bp, 7 predicted proteins | sample KB302_FD_96461 | JGI IMG/M metagenome (GOLD analysis project Ga0134122, IMG submission 96461) | Terrestrial soil microbial communities without Nitrogen fertilizer from Kellogg Biological Station, Michigan, USA - KB3-0-2 | ecosystem: Environmental > Terrestrial > Soil > Unclassified ... | reverse complement strand
TATGCCAGACGGACGATGGCCGTAAACTCTGGTTTCTGGTTTCTAGTTTCTGGTTTGTGGTTCTGGTTCCGGCGAGGTCATGCGAATGTTTGGGAGAGTTGGCAGTGGCAAACCAGAAACCAGTAACCAGAAACCAGAAACCTATAAGTGGTGGGTTGTTGGGATGCTGTGGTTTGTGTGCTTTTTCAACTACGCGGACCGGCAAGCCATCTTCTCGGTCTTCGAGCCGCTCAAATCGGAGATGAACCTGAGTGACGTGCAGTTGGGCGTCGTTGGCGCGTCGTTTATGTGGGTCTATGCTGCGATCGGTCCGGTCGCAGGATTGATAGGCGATCGATTCAGGCGCAAACATCTGATCATCGGTGGACTGGTCTTCTGGTCGTTGATAACGATCGCAACTGCCCTCTCTACAAGGTACTCGCATCTCGTCCTGTTCCGGGCGCTTGAAGGCTTTGGTGAAGCGTTTTACTTTCCGGCTTCGATGTCGATGTTGAGCGATTATCACGGACCGATCACTCGATCGCGAGCGATGTCGATTCACCAATCGAGCGTTTACGCCGGAACGATCGCGGGAGGCAGCGTAGCTGGAGTGCTCGGTCAACACTACGGCTGGCGTTCGAGCTTTTACCTGTTCGGGTCGCTGGGCGTTCTGCTCGGAGTCGCGCTGCTGCTTCTTCTGCGCGAACCGTCTCGCGAACAATCCGTCGAATCCGCGAAACCGCGTGAGCCAGTCTCAACAACCCGCCGTTCTCATCCTCTTGCGGAGTTGTTCTCCAACCCGATGGTCAGAATACTCGGTGTCGTGTTCATCGGCGCAAACTTCGTAGCCATGATCTTTCTGACCTGGATGCCGTCGTTTCTTTACCGCAAATTCAACCTGAGCCTCGCGATGGCCGGCATAAGCGCAACCGCGTATCTGCAAATTGCGTCGATCCTTGGCGTACTGAGCGGCGGGGTACTCGCCGACAGGCTTGCGCGTCGACGCAGCGGAGGCCGCATGCTGACCCAGGCTATGGGACTGGCGCTTGGGGTGCCTTTCATCTTTCTTGCAGGCTGGACGATCTCCGTGCCTGCGGTGATTTTGACATTGATAGGGTTTGGCTACTTCAAGGGACTCTACGATGCCAACATCTGGGCATCGCTTCACGATGTGGTGCGCCCCGAGCACCGGGCCACGGCTGTTGGGTTTGTGAACTCGGCGGGCTGGATCGGCGGTGGGATCGCTCCGGTTGCGATAGCCGCGGCAAGCGAACGTTTCGGTATGAGCGCGTGCATCAGCGCGAATTCGGTGATTTATCTTCTAATCGCTGGATTGTTGTTTTACGGCATCCGCACGTACGTTTGGCGTGCCGCGAAGAGTCTCGCCAATAAGGCTCCACGACACTGAGGCCCACGAAGCCGCTCTTTGTGCGGGCTTGGTGTCTTGGTGCCTTTGTGGCAACAAAGGACTCCACCGCACATAAACGCACAATGATTTCACTTCCGCGGTCTGAACTCGACTGACAACTCAGCGGACCCGCTGCTATCATCCCAACTCAAACGCTATTCAACGATTAGCCTTTCTCAACGATCGGAGAACATAAATGTTGGAGAACAAGAAGCTCGCCGTGCTCGGTTGCGGTAAGCTCGGCGAGACGCTGATAAAAGGCTTGCTTGAAGCCGGAGTTATCGATGTCCGAAATGTGCGCATAACCGCCGGGCATCAACAGCGGCTGGATCAGATGCGAGAGCGATTCGGCGTCACAGGCTCTCTCTCAAACAAGGTCGCAGCCGCGACTGCGGACATAATCATTCTTGCCGTCAAGCCTCAGACAGTTCCAATCGTGGTCGCCGAGATTGGCGATTCGCTCCGCCCGTCTCAGTTGCTGATTTCGGTCGCCGCGTCAGTCAGCACACCATTTATCGAAAAGCACGTGGCCGCACCGGTTCCGATCATCCGCGCTATGCCAAACACGCCGTGTCTGCTGAACAAAGGGATGACCGGCATCGCAGCGGGGAAGAATGCGTCGGAGGAGCACCTGACACTCGCGAAGTTCATCTTCGATTCGGTAGGCCGCTCTGTTGTCGTTGACGAAAAACACATGGATGCGATCACCGGTCTGTCCGCGAGCGGCCCGGCGTTTATCTACATCGCAATCGAATCGCTCGCAGAAGCAGGAGTAAAAGTCGGCTTGCCGCGCGATATCGCCACCGAGCTTGCGGCCCAGACGGAGGTTGGAGCGGGCTCGATGGTGCTTGAGACGGGCGAGCATCCGGCTAAGCTGAAGGACACCGTTACGACTCCGGCAGGCTGTACGATCGACGGGATACTCGAGCTTGAGGAAGGCGGTCTTCGGGTAACTCTGATCAAAGCCGTCGTGAAGGCCACGCAACGCGCAAAAGAACTGCTCGAGACATAGCAGACTGCTGCTGACCTACTCAATCGATCCTAGGCCGCAAATCACAAAGGATTACGAACCCATAAGAGCTTGCCGAGAGGACTACTTTGGTAGAGGAATTGAGATGGAAGAAGCCGGATGCTTCTGGAAGAGTTGGAACGATCCGGCAACGGAGCCAGGTTGTCGCCAGCGTTTTTGTCTCTGTTGTTTTGCTGTTGTCGTCAGTCCTTGCTCAGCGCAACTCGATCCAAAGGACCGAATCGAAGAATGAGATGGCCGCGGCGGATTATCCAAAACTAGTCGAAGAATACCTCTTGGACTTGCACTCGCGTCACCCGAATCTGGCGGCTGCCAGCGGCATCCACGCGTGGGACGGACAACTCGAAGACTACAGTCCTATCGCGATCTCAAACGAAATCTCGGCGATCAAACGCTACCAGGCGCGACTCGAGAAAGTTCCGCCGCTCGAGCTGAGTCTGTCGGATGTTTGCGACTACCAGATTCTCGCTTTGAACATGAAAGCGCGGCTGCTCGAGCTCGAGCAGATCAAGTCTTATGAACGCAACCCGCAAGTCTACAGTGACATAATTTCGACCGGCCTCTTGCAGATCACCATCTTTCCCTACACACCCCCGGACTCGCGAATCAGACACGTGATTGCCAAAGAAAAGCTTGTCCCGCGTTTGCTCGATTCCGCGCGCGATAACATCCGCGCGGTGCCGCCGATTTTTCTGAAGGTAGGGCTGGAGAGCTTCAAGGGCACGCTCGCCTTTATCAAGACAGACCTTCCAAAGGCGTTTGCTTCGGTCAAAGAAGAGAAGCTTCAACGTGAGTTCAAGAAATCCACCAAGATGGCTGCCGAAGCCATCACCGGTTACATCAAGCACCTGCAGGGAACCAAGCCCGATCCGTCCATGAGCTTTGCGATCGGCAGGCAATTCTACGAAGCCAAGCTGAAGTACGACGAAGGCATCGATGTTCCGGTCGAGACCTTGCTGAGGATTGGTCTCCGCGAACTCGCAAAGGCGCAGGATGAGTTTCGCAAGACCGCCGCTCGAATTGATCGGTCGAAGGATCCCAAAACGGTGTGGGCAAGCCTGCAGGCCGACCACCCCAAAGCAGGTGCGTTGGTTGATGAAGCACAGAAGCAGCTTTCGCGGCTGGATCGCTTTATCCAGGAGAAAGGAATCGTCACTCTCCCGCAGGGCGAGGCTCCGATCGTCGCGGCGACGCCGGATTTCATGCGCTGGTCTACCGCGAGCATGTGGACTCCCGGTCCGTTCGAGAGCAAGTCGTTGCCCGCGCGCTATCTGGTGACCGATGTCGATCCGAAGTGGACCGACAAGCAGAAGGAAGAGTATCTCTCGTCGCTCAACTATCCGCAGCTTTGGAGCACCTCGATTCACGAGGCCTATCCGGGCCACTTCGTCCAGGGCGTCTACTTAAGGCAAGTGGCTTCGCCGGTGCGCAAATTGTGGGCGCTTGCGCCGGGAAGTTTTGTGGAGGGGTGGGCGCACTATACTGAGCAGATGATGCTGGAAGAAGGCTTCGCCGAGGGCGATCCGAAGATCAAGATGGGCCAGCTCGCCGACGCGCTGCTGAGGCTGTGCCGGTTTGTAGTTGGGATTCGCCTGCATACCGACGGCATGACCGTGGAGCAGGGAACTCGGTACTTCATGGAGAATGCATACATGGCTGAGACGCCGTCGCGAATTGAAGCCGAGCGCGGGACATTTGATCCCACATATCTCGTCTACGCCGTTGGCAAGCTGGCGATCCTGAAGTTAAGAGATGATTACAAGCGGAGTCGAGGCTCCGAGTTCTCGCTTCAGGAGTTTCACGATCGGCTGCTGTCGAACGGCAACGCGCCGATACGAGTCCACCGCCAGATGATGATGCCGGGCGACAGGGGAAGGGTGATCGAATAAGGCAGGCGGCAGATAACCGCGAGGGGATGCAACAGAACTTCGGGGTGGGACAACTCCGAAGGGAGTTGCGTCGCTCAGCCCGGGTTGCCGTACACCGGCTACCCTGGGTGACGAGTCGGGACGACGATTTTCAACCTCGAAGAGGTCGCGGCTTACACAGCGCCCGACCTCTCGTAGTCCTGGTAGCGAGCTGCGCAACCGCTTTGGGGTTGGGGCCCATCGTATGCCAGGCGTCCCAAGGTAGCCGAGTAGGTCAACCTTGAGCTGTGGGACGCAACGCCATTGGGATTGAGATGAAACGAGAAGTTCTGGCTGACAAACTCGTCTCAATGATCGCCGCAATCCAGCGAGATCATCCGTTGAGAGTTGGTATCGATGGAGTCGATGGTGTTGGCAAGACAACACTGGCCGATGAGCTTGTGGGGCCGCTGCGAAATCTTAACCGCCGAGTGATTCGAGCTTCAGTTGATGGGTTTCATAACCCGGCGTCAATTCGCTACCGCCAGGGCCCGCTGTCACCGCGAGGATACTTTCTCGACTCGTTCAACTATGAAGCACTAAGGACCGATCTGTTGAACCCGCTCGGGCCGAATGGCTCGCGCCTGTACCGAACAAGAGTATTCGATCATAGGACTGATTCCGAGGTAATCGCGCAATACGAGAGAGCGGAAGCCGGAGACGTGCTTCTCTTTGACGGCATATTCCTTCAGCGCGACGAGCTGCAAGGTTGCTGGGACTTTGTCATCTGGGTGGAAGCGGATTTTGAAACTACGATTGAGCGAGCCCTGGCTCGCGATTCGAGCGGGGCGCCGGAACCCGAGTTCGACAGCTCACAGTTAGCAGAGAAGTATATCAAGCGATACGTGCCCGGGCAGAAGCTCTACATCGAGGAATGTCGACCGCGCGAGAATGCGCACGTGGTGGTCAAGAATGGAGATTTGTTGAATCCTGAACTGGAGCCGGGGAGCGCAGGCTAACCTTTGTAGGCTTTCCACGAATAGCGCGAGTCTGCGCGAACGGGCGGACACCTTAGCGATGATTCGCGTTATTCGTGGATTGTCCTGGTTAGTTTTTCCGAAGGTCCCCGTCGCGAGAAGCACGCAACCGCCGAATGTCTTCAGCCATGATCTTAGCCGTTGGTATTTCCGCGACCGCGCGTTTCATCTGCTCGTCGCCTTCAAGCAGAACCTGATACGCAGTCTCGATCCCAAACGCCGCCGTGACCAACTCGTAACGGATTCCTCGTTTTAAGTATTCAGTTTCCTTGTCCACGCGCGCCGGCTCGACTTTCAACTCGGTATGAGCTTTTAGAAAGGTCTTGAAAGCTGCCAGCAACTTCTCGTCGGTCACGTATTCGCTGGCTGCGAGACGATGGCTGTGGTCCGCGGGACGGTCTAACTTGTAGCTGGTCAGTCCGGGCACCTGTCCGGCTACCATCAGGTGCACAAATGCGAACACCGGGTCGCGCCAGAAGTTCTGAAGCTCGATTTCCTTTGGCGTAAATCTCACCTTCGAAGCCACGTCGGGCTCGATCCCTCCGCCGCCGTAGACCGTGCGACCCGAATCGGTTCGCTTCTCGTCGGTCTTGTTGACGGCTTCCTTGTCTCCGCGCTTCAAGTAGTAATCATAGAACGAGCGCCCGCTGTACTCGCGTTGAATCAAGCGTCCGCTTGGCGTGTAGTAGTGACCCGTCGTCAGGATCAGAGCCGATCCATCGCTTAAGGGAAACGGATTCTGAACAAGCCCTTTTCCAAAAGTGTTCTCGCCGACGATCCTGGCGCGGTCGTGGTCCTGCAGCGCGCCCGCCACGATCTCCGCGGCCGAAGCGCTTCCACGATCGACCAGAACCACTATCGGGTAGTCGTCCGGCGACGCGTTGTTGGCTGTGTAATCGCGTGATGGAAAAACCGTCGGGCGTCCTCTCATCGAGAGTATCTTTTGGCCTCGATAAAGGAATCCGTTGGTTACCTTTGACGCCTGGTCGACCAGTCCGCCGTGGTTGCCGCGAAGGTCCAGCACCAGCGAGGTCATCCCTTGTCTGCGCAAGTCCGCAAGCGCGGCGCGCGTCTCATCGTAGGTCGTGGTGTTGAAGCCGCGTTCCAGGTTCACATAGCCGACGCCTTCGCCGAACATGAAATAGTTTGCTATCGATGGCAGCGGCACTGCGCCGCGCGAGAGTTTGAGTTCGAACGGCTCGGCAACGCCCGGCCGCGCAATCTTCAGATTTACAGTTGTTCCTTCAGGCCCCAGGAGCTTGCTTCGAGCCTGGGTTACGGTCCAGCCGTTCGTCGCTTCGCCGTTGATCTCAGTGATGTTGTCTCCGTATCGAAGCCCGGCTCGATACGACGGCGTTCCTTCGGTCGGCGAAAGAATGTAGACCTTGTTGCTTCGTTGGGCTATCGTCGAACCGATGCCGAAGTAGCGGCTACGCTGATCGTTTTGAAAGTCGTCCCACTGTTTGCGATCAAGATACATTGAGTGAGGATCCAGGGTTCGAAGCATGCCCGAGATCGAATTATTGGTGATCTTGTTGTAGTCGACTTGTCCCGCGTAGTTGTCTTTGGCGACAAGCAACGCGCCCGCAAAGTCATCGGCGATCTTCTTGCGGTTCGTAGTCTCAGCTTCGCTCTGGACAGCGGACCTCTGTCCCGAGTGCGCGCCCGCAAACGTCACTGGAATCACGACGGCTAATACCAGCAACCAGGTACGATTTCGAAGTTTCATGCTAGACCTTTCCCGGACAAGTTGAGTGGGGCAATTGCTCGCGTGCACCGCGCCTCACGACACCTAAAACGCTCGTCTGGATTTTAGCTTAGCGAGAGGTTGAAAACAACCGATACTTCTTTCGACCGTGGGTTTAGTGTATTGCCCACAGGTTGCCTCTCGTTGAAGGCCCTGAGTCGTTCTGATACCTTGTTGACTGGAATACTACCGAGTCGCGGATGCGGGTTGTCGCAATACACTGCAATCGGAATCTGCGATAAACAACCGGAGAATGCTTGATGTCAAATAATGTACTCATACTAGGTGGAGCGCGGACGCCGATGGGCGAATACGGTGGCGCTTTGCGCGACCTTTCCGCAATCGAGCTTGGAGCGATAGCGGCTCGAGGCGCACTCGAGCGGTCGGGCGTCGCCCCCGAAGCAATCGATCACACGGTGATCGGGAACGCGCTCCAAACCTCAGGCGATGCGATCTACGGCGCGCGGCACGTGGCGCTCAAAGCGGGCGTTCCAATCGACAAGCCGGCCCTAACCGTCAACCGGCTGTGCGGCTCGGGGATCCAGTCGATCGTCTCGGGCGCTCAGATGATTCAGCTCGGTGAAGTTTCGACCGTGCTTGCCGGCGGGATGGAGTCAATGAGCCAGGCGCCTCACGTCATTCGCGGCGCGCGATGGGGCTTCAAGCTGGGCGAAGGCAAGCTCGAAGACTCGTTGATGGTGGCTCTTCTCGATACTCACTGCAATCTCTACATGGCTCAGACTGCTGAGAACCTCGTGCGGCAACACGATATCTCACGCGAGGCCCAGGACGAATATGCGCTTCAGAGCCAGCGCAGAGCCGCGGCGGCCTGGGAGGCCGGGCGGTTCGCCGACGAAGTCGTGTCTGTTGAGATCAAATCGCGGAAGGGAACAACTCTCTTTGAGCGCGACGATCACATGCGGCCGGAAACAACGATGGAAGGTCTCGCGAAACTGCGGCCTGCTTTTTCCAAGGATGGATTTGTTACTGCCGGAAATGCTTCGGGTATCGTCGATGGGGCAGCAGCGGTAGTGATCGCCGGAGAAGAAGCGGCGCGTAGATTGGAGGCTCGGCCGCTTGGACGCATCGTGTCCTGGGGCATAGCAGGCGTGCCCCCTGAGATCATGGGGATCGGTCCGGTGCCGGCGTCGCGGAAGGCGCTCGAAGCGGCGAAGCTGAGCTTGAACGATATCGATCTTGTCGAAGTCAACGAAGCCTTCGCCGGGCAATACCTCGCCGTGGAACGCGAGCTTGGATTGGATCGCGATCGCACAAACGTGAACGGTGGTGCGATTGCGCTCGGACATCCACTCGCCGCGTCTGGCACCCGGCTGGTCCTGACTCTGTTGCACGAGTTGAGACGAAGAGGGAAAAAGTACGGGCTTGCGACGGCGTGCATTGGCGGAGGGCAGGGTATTGCGATGATCGTTGAAGCGATCTGAAAGGGGTTTGGAGTTCGGAGTTTCGGGTTTGGAGTTCGGGGTTTGGAGTTTGGAGTTCGGAGTACGGAGTACTTGGAGTGGATGCTCTAGATTGTTTGATTCTCGGATCCGACCGGTAACGACTCGGCACTCCGAATTCGAAACTCGAGACTCTCAACTCGGAACCCTGAACTCTGAACCCTGAACTCTGAATTTCCATATGTTTGGATCAAAGAAAAAACTTGTGATGTGTCAGGTGTGTCGGGGCTTGATCGATGCCGCGGCCAATACCTGTCCGCTTTGTGGACGTGAGTCGGTCCCGCCGGCGCGTATATCGGCGGCCGGTCTCGCTTCAAGCGGGAACTTCTTTTCGTTCGTCTTACTCACAATCAACATCGCCCTGTTCTTGCTGATGTCGATCGTCGAGATACGCAACGGCGGGGGCGTCGATGCATTTATGCAACCCGCCAGCAACGGCGTGCTTGACGATTTCGGCGCATTGGTTCCGTCGCTTGTTCGCGCGGGTCAGTGGTGGCGGTTTGTGACGTTCAACTTTCTCCACATCGGGTTGATGCATTTGATGTTCAACAGTTCGGCGCTGTTTCACATTGGGCCGCAGGTCGAGGAGACTTTCGGCTCGCAGAAGTTTGCGTTTATTTATGTTGGGACGGGTGTGGCGAGCGGTATCGCCTCTTACTTTTTTCTTCCGGTAGGAACTGCGGGCGCGTCGGGCGCGATCTTTGGGTTGATCGGCGTGATGGCAGCTTATGGGTACCGCCTGGGTGGAAGCCTCGGGCGGGGCTTGATGAGACAAATGTTGATCTGGGCGGCCATTGGTATCGTGTTTGGCTTTTTCATAGGCGCTAACAACGTGGCGCATATCGGCGGGTTTATCGCCGGGGGCGCTTTGGGTTTTGTGCTTGCGCCGGACGAGCCGACGACCGTCCGCGGGGCGTCACTCTGGAATGCAGTCGCGATAGCCTGCGTCGGACTGGTGGCGGTGAGCTTTACGATGGCGGGCCGCAGCTATGGTTCTCAGCAAGATGCGGCCGTGGAAGCACAGAAAATGAGACGCGAGTTTGCAGCGAAACGCGAACGCGGGAAAGATGTGATATTGCTGTCGGAGAGAGTTCACACCGCGGAAGAACTCGTCTTTAACGAATCCGATTTGGATTCCCGTACCAGCCGCGACGGCGCGGAGGTCGCGAAAGATCTCAAGTCCGCCGCACTCGACATCAAAAACGTCCCGGAGATCGACCAACCCAGCACAGAGATCCGAAACCGCATTGTGGAACTCATCGGCAAGCGAGCTGCAGCTTTTGAAGCCCCGGGCCGTACGGGCTCCGCTTTCGCGCCTCCGGCGTTTGCGGATCTTGTTTCCTTGAAAGACGCCTTCAAGAGCTACTACCAATGGGAAGACAGCATCCTGTCCGAGTATGGTCTTCAGCGAGGAAGAGAATGACCCCCCTCCCGACGCCGAACCGCTTTCTCCTTAATCACAACGATGACAGAAGACGCCGGATTTAGAGTGTGCCAGCAGTGCGGAAACACAACGCCTGCCTCATCCGCCCAATGCGCGCACTGCGGCGCAGTCTCGAACGAAAACGCCGCGCAAGCCGCAAACGAATATCGATTCTTCCAAGCCGTCTTTACTCGTTCGAACCAGCTTACGATGACTCTTATCGGCATGAACGTTGGTGTGTTCCTGCTGGAATGGCTGGCTGGTGGAATGGGTGCGATGTCGGCGGATCACTCGGTGTTGCTAGCGTTCGGCGCAAAACAGAATTCATTAATATCCGACCAGCATCAATACTGGCGGTTGATTACTTGTGTGTTCCTGCACATAGGGTTCATCCATCTCCTTTTGAACAACTATGCGCTATGGATCGTCGGCCGCGACATCGAACAGATTTATGGGTCGGCGAGATTTCTGATCCTCTATGTGGTTACGGGGACCGCAGCTTCGGTGAGCAGTTTCTATTTCAGCCCAGACGCCGTATCCGCCGGAGCCTCGGGAGCGATATTCGGGTTGTTTGGGGCGATGGCAACATTCGCTTTCAAGTACCGCAAGACGATTCCGGCAGCGCTCAGCAAAGACATTCGCAGGCGTCTGCTTCCCATCATCGCAATCAATCTGATGTTCGGGTTCAGCGCGAGAGGTGTCGTCGACAACGCTGCGCACATAGGCGGCTTGATCGCCGGCATC
>Ga0134122_10004204_pt1 | contig 10677 bp, 7 predicted proteins | sample KB302_FD_96461 | JGI IMG/M metagenome (GOLD analysis project Ga0134122, IMG submission 96461) | Terrestrial soil microbial communities without Nitrogen fertilizer from Kellogg Biological Station, Michigan, USA - KB3-0-2 | ecosystem: Environmental > Terrestrial > Soil > Unclassified ... | reverse complement strand
CGCCATCGGCTGTGAGATCCATCCCACCTCGGTCTTCGCGCGCAAGAATTACTTCTATCCGGACCTGCCCAAGGGGTACCAGATCAGCCAGTTCGACCGGCCGCTCGCCGAAGGCGGCGTGCTGCCGCTGGCGCAGCATGCCAAGGCGGTGCGCGTCGAGCGGCTTCACTTGGAAGAGGACGCCGGCAAGCTGCTGCACGAGGCGCCGGGCGGCGGCGCGCTGCCCGGCGAGAGCCTGGTGGACTTCAACCGCTGCGGTGTGCCGCTGGTGGAGATCGTCTCGCGGCCCGACATGGCGAGCGCGGCGGAGGCCCAGGACTATCTACAGACCCTTCACCAGCTCCTTCTCTACACCCGCACCAGCGACGGCAACATGGAGGAAGGGAGCCTGCGCTGCGACGCCAACGTCTCGGTGCGCCGCCGCGGCGAAACCACGCTCGGCACCAAGACGGAGATCAAGAACGTCAACTCCTTCCGCAATGTTGCGCGAGCGATCGAGCACGAGATCGGGCGCCAGATCGACCTGCTTGCCGCGGGCGGCCGGGTGGCGCAGGAGACCCGCAGCTTCGACGCCAACAGCGGGATGACGCGGCTGATGCGGAGCAAGGAGGAGGCGCACGACTACCGCTACTTCCCGGATCCGGACCTGCCGCCGCTGGTGCTCTCCGGCGAGCGGATCGAGGGCTTGCGGGCCGAGCTCCCAGAGCTGCCGTGGCAGCGGCGGGCGCGGCTGGCCGAGCGGTACGGCCTGCCGGCGGAGGATGCGCGGCTGCTGACGGCGACGCGCGAGCTGGCGGATTATTACGAGGCTGCGGCGGCGGCGCTGCCGTCGAACCCCAAGGGCATCGCCAACTGGGTGATGGGCGAGGTGCTGCGCGACCTCAAGGAGCGGCGGCTGGAGATCGCCGGCTCGATCCCAGCCGCGCAACTGGCAGAGCTGGTGGGCATGGTGGATGCGGGCAGGATCTCGAACAGCGCCGCCAAGGAGGTCTTCGCCGCCATCTCGCAGACCGGCGAGGAGCCGGCGGCGGCGGTGGAGCGACTGGGCCTGGCGCAGATCTCGGATACCTCACAGATCGAGCGCTGGATCGACGAGGTGATCGAACAGAACCCCGGCCAGGTGGCCCAGTACCGCGCGGGTAAAGCGCAGATCGTGGGCTTCCTGGTGGGTCAGGTGATGAAGCGCTCGGCCGGGCGCGCCGAGCCGAAGGCCGTCCAGCAGCTCCTGCGCCAGGCGCTGGAGCGCGAGCCGGTGGTTTGATCCAGTTCTTTCACGTCAGCAAGCGGTACCCGGGAGGCCAGACCGCCCTCGACGATGTCACCTTCCATGTGCCCCGCGGCGAGTTCGTCTTCCTCACCGGCGCCAGCGGCGCCGGCAAGACGACGCTGCTGCGCATGATCTTTCGCGAGGAAGTGCCCAGCGGCGGCCAGATCCTGGTCAACGGCCGCAACGTTTCGTCGATCCCGGAGAGCAAGATCCCCTACCTGCGCCGAACCATCGGCGTCGTCTTCCAGGACTTCCGCCTGATCGGCAGGAAGACGGTCTTCGAGAATGTCACCTATCTGCCCCGGGTGCTGGGCGTCGATCTCCAGGGCCAGAAGCGAATGGCTTACCTGGCGTTGCGCCGGGTAGGGCTCGCCCATCGCCTGAACGCCTTTCCGCCGGAGCTGTCGGGCGGCGAGCAGCAGCGGGTGGCGATCGCCCGCGCGTTGATCAACGAACCGGACATCCTGATCGCCGACGAGCCGACCGGCAACCTCGATCCGGACCTGTCGCGGGAGATCCTCCGGCTCTTCCTGGAGGTCAACCTGCGCGGCACGACGGTGATCCTGGCCACCCACGACCGCGACACCATTCAGCGGATCGGCCGGCGGGTGCTGACGCTGGAGGGCGGCCGTCTGCTCTCCGACCAGGAGCTGCCCGGCACCGACCCGCCGGTGCTGGATCCGCTCGCCGACGCCGAAGAAATCGCCAGCTCCTCGCCGACTGAGCCGCTCGAAGGGCCGTCGTCCGACACTCCCGCGGAGGCGCCGGAGTGAGCTTTCTCCGCGCCCTCCGCTACTTCTGCCGCGAGGCGGCGGTCAACCTGCTGCGGAGCTGGAAGGTGAGCCTGCTCGCCATCCTCACCATCGCCGTCAGCCTGTTCATCGGCGGCGCGTTCCTGCTGGTGAGCGGCAATCTCGCGGCGTCGGTGGAGCGCTGGCGCGGCGAGATGCGGGTGGTGATCTATCTCCGGCCGGACACCTCCGAGGCGGTGCTGCGCCGGCTGGCTGCCGAGGCCGCTCGCGGCCCGGGCGTGGCGGCGGTGGAACCGGTCACCGCCGCCGCCGCCCGGCAACGCTTCCGAAAGATCTTCCCCGGCCTCTCGGATCTCGTGGCGGGCTGGCAGGACGAGCCGCTGCCGGCGTCGCTGGAGATCGGGCTGGATTCCCGGACGGCCCGTCTGCCGGCGCACGCGGCGTGGCTCGACGCCTGGCGCAAACGGCCCGAGGTGACGCTGGTGGATGACGACCGCGAGTGGCTGGGGCAGCTCGAAACCGTCGTCGCGGTGGTGCGCGCGACGGGGCTGGCGCTGGTCGGCGGGCTTCTCGGAGCGGCGATCTTCACCATCGCCAGCGTCATCCGGCTGACCGCCTATCTGCATCACGAGGAAACCGGGATCATGCGGTTGGTGGGCGCGACGGAGTTCTTCATCCGCGGACCCTTCTATGCCGAAGGCCTGCTGCAGGGGCTGATCGGCGGCGTGCTGGCGAGCGGCGCCCTCTATGGCGTCTTCCAGGTCCTGCACGCGCGCCGGCAGAGCTCGCTGTTCTCGTCCGTCCTGGCGCTCGACTTCCTGAGCCCGCAGCAGATGGCTTTCCTGGTGCTGTTGGGCGGCGCCGCCGGCCTCTTTGGCGCCGTCGCGTCGCTGCGGCGGGAAGAGCTTTGAAATAAAGAAAAAGCCCCGCCGGAGCGGGGCCTTTCGGTCAGCCGCGAGAGCTGACTACGGAATGGTGAGGACGACCACGGCCGCCGCTCTGTCGGTGACCTGGCCCTCCGTCGTGATCCGGCTCGGGTCGATCCCGTGCCGCGTCACCAGGTAGTTCTTCACCGCCTCGGCGCGCTGCTCCGCGAGCCGCTGGTTGCCCGAGGGCGTGCCGCTCGAGCTGTCGGCATAGCCGGTGACCTGAGCGGTGGAGTCGGGATCCTGCTTCATCCGCAGCGCCACCTCGTCCAGCTTGGCCTTGCAGATGTTGGTCAGCCGCGCGCTGCCCGGCGTGAACTCGCAGGTCACCTCCATCCGTTCCGGCGGTGCCGGTGGCGGTGGCGGCGGTGGCGGCGGTGGCGGTGGAGGCGGCGGCGGTGGAGGCGCCGGCGGCTCAGGCGGCGGTGGCGGTGGAGGCGGCGGCGGTGGCGGCGCCGGCGGTGGCGGCAGCAGCCGTGGGAAGTAGGTCAGGCCGATGAGGCCGCCGAGCGGACAGTGCTCGTTGATCGAGTCGAGCTGGGCCAGATCGGTGCGCAGCGCGAAGTTGAAGGCCCAGTTGCCACCGCCGAGCCAGACCCGGCCGCCGGTGGTGAGGTCGTAGTAGTCCTCGAAGAACGAATCGTCGCCGGTGTGGAAGGCGCCGTTGACCTCGGTGATCCAGTCGAAGTTGTCGGTGACCCGGCCGACGAAGCCGATGCCGGCGGTGACCGCCTCGTTGGTAAAGGCGGCGGCACCGATCTGCCCGCACAGAGTCGTCGGCGTGCAGGGGTCCGGCAGGGGCAGGAAGCGGTCGCCCAGATCCTGGTAGCCGATGTCGAAGACCCACTTGCTGAACCGCCAGTCGAGGCCGACCCCGAAGCCGGTGTCGTCCGAGGCGACGTCCTCGTCACCCGTTGCAAGCTCTACAAAGGCGTTGAGGGCGAGGGTCCGGGAATCCCCCACGCCGCCCATGAGACGCCATTTGGTGCCGAGACGGACGTTACCCTGGCCGTCGGTGTCGTCCGCTCCGACCAGAACGTCGTTCTGGTCGAAGTTGAGGTCCTCGTAGGGCACCATGACGCTGAATTCCCACCGGTCGGTCAGGCCGTATCCCACGCTGGCGCTCAACCGGCTATGGTCGAGGCTGAGCTGACCGTCGGGATTCAGGCTGAACCCACTCGGCAGGTCCACGATCCGGTCCCAGTTGTTGTAATAAAGTCCGAAAGACCACCCGCCCCGAGGCAATGTGTCGCCAGTCAGCAGGTTGAACAGCCCCGTCTCCCCGGTGACGCTGGCGGCGTTTGCCTGCTCCGCCGCCGGCGCCACAGTGGGCGCGAGGCTCACCAACGCGATGAAACATAACGTTTTGAGCTTCATGCATTCTCCTCCGGCCGTAAGCCAATACTGCGAAGGTTGCGTAACAACCTCCGCGACTTTCTTGACTGCAGCGAAGCCACCCCAGAGGCTCCCCCTCTCAGTCTCAGCTCTCACCGAGCACGGCTCAGTGATACGACTTGACTGAGATACGCGCCTCCAATCCCCCGTTCCCTTTCAAAGCCTGTGCCACAATCCCGGAAAGAAAGAACCTGTACTTCCGGAGTCCGAAGGATGATTCGAAGCCGATGCCGGCGTCGGGGACATACCTATCGAGGTTCGTATAGACCTCATGGTCAAAGCCGATCGTACCCATTCCCGTATACAAGATCCAGTACCAATTCTGAAAATCCAGCCGCAGGAAGCGATGGTGGCTCTCCAGGAACCAGGGGAAGAAGTACTCCCAGGTGGTCAGAAGCTGCTCGATGCCGCGCCGCCGGTCGCTCAGGCCCTTGAGGTTCTCGCGGCCGTCGAGGCGCAGCGCCTCGGACCGCGGGAAGGAGTAGACGTCGATGTCCTCGGGCTGCGGCGGCAGCTCTCGCGGATCCGTCCGGCCGACATGGGGAAACGTGCCGCCGCGCAGGCGGGCGACGAGGAAGGTCCGCGTGCTGACGTCGAAGCGCTTCAGCGCCTCGAACTCCAGCTTCACGTAATCGAAGTCGCCAATCCCGAAGTCGAAGCCGTAGGTTGCCGCGGCGGTGAGGGTGGAGTCCCCGGGCCCGAACTCGCGGAAGGCGGAGAACAGGCGTTCGGTGCGCGCCCGGGTCTCTCCCGCGATGGCGCTCGACCGCCCTTCATCGGGGGTGCCGAGCTGGTAGCCCAGCCGGACGAAGGTGTTGGTGCGATCCCGCCGCACAAAGAACTGGCTGCCGCGCTCCCGGCGGTTGGAGCTGATGCCGTCGATCTCGGCCAGGGCGAAGCTGCGGTGGTTGTAGTTGTAGGGCCACTGCAGCAGGAGCAGGGTCCCCCGCACGCGATCGAAGTCCTCGGTCAGATTCTGGTCGATCTCGTCGAACTCGATGGCGTCGAATACCGTGAACTGGGTCGTCCGGTTGAAGCCGTAGTAGCGGTAGCGCAGAAAGGCCGTGATGTCGCCGTTGATGAAGTTGTACTTGACCTGGCCCTCGAAAAAGGTGTTGTTGATCAGACGGCTGACCCGCAGGTCGATATCCCCTTCCGGAAAGTAGACGTCGAGCCGCGGCAGGACGCCTCCTTCAGGGCGAGCGGGACCTTCGACGGCCACCGGCTCGGTGCCGGACGGTTCCGGCGCCGCAGGAACCGCAGGCGGCGGCTCTGGCGCGGGGGTGGCCGCGGGTTCGGCGGGCGGCGCGGTCTGCGGCTCGGCGGGGACGGGAGCCGGCGCGGCCTGAGGAGGCGGTTCCTGCTGCTGTGCGCGAACCGGGGACGCCGGCGACGATGCTACGACCAGGGCGGAAACGACGCAGCACCAGCCGCGGGATGTCATGGCGGCATTCTATCCCGGCGTGACCGGCGGCAGAGGGCGAAGGGACGCTCGCCTCAACGGTTCAGGATCTGGGCGACGCGGTCGAGGAACACCTTGCTCTGATTGGGACCGAGGGCGGCGGAGACCACCTTCTCCTCGGCGCGCACGAGATCGAGCACCGCTTCCGCGCCGCGGCCGGAGTCCATCTCGGCCTTGCCCATGCGGAAGGGAACGTCGAGCTCGGTCTGGCGGGAGTGTCCGGAGAGCAGCGTGCGGGCCTGCTGGTGGATGGCTTCGGCCAACCCCGCCAGCTCCTCGATCGGCATGGTGTGCAGGCGGTCGGTGCGCAGGCGGCTGAGGTCCTCGTTGAGCGCCACCAGACCCGAGGTGATGAGGCCGTAGAGCAGCTTGCAGGTCTCGAACGGGCTCATGTCGAGCCCGACGGCGATCTCTTCGATGGTGCGGCGCTCATCGATCTTGCAGATCAGCGCCCACTCCTGGGGAGTGAGCGAGACCGAGGTGGTGGTGGCGTGCTGCGTGAAGACGGGGACCAGCCGGGTGGAGGCGATGCGCTTGGAGAGGATCTGCCACTCGTCGATGCGGCGCGCCGCCTCCATCAACAGGTTGGTGTTCGACTTCTGGATGGTGGTGACGTCGGTCTCCGTGCCGGGAGTGAAGACGAACTCGCCCTCGGGCCAGATCGCCAGCTCGTACATCGCCTCTTCGCCCTGCAGATCGCCGATGTGCGCGTGGACGATCTGCCCGCCGCGCAGGTAGATCTCGCCAACGTCGTCGTCGCCGTTGCGGCGCAGCGAGAAAACCCCCGTCTTCCCCGAGACGGAGACCAACTGAATGATGTCGGGCAGCGGTAGCTCTTTGAGCGAGCCCTGGAAGGCCATAGGCGGATTTCGGCTATCAGAAGTCGGTCAGCGCTCGAGCGCACCATCCCACGAGAGCGGAAGTCGATGGTAGCACAGGGAGTTATTTAACGGTACGGGTGCTCTCCGCGATACGGTCCAGGCGCAGCCGCTGGGCGCAGCAGATGGCGAGCGCCAGGGCGTCGGTGGCATCGCTCGACCAGCCGTCGCCCCGCGCCGCCAGCAGCAGCCGAACCATGCGGGCCACCTGTTCCTTGTCGGCGCGGCCGTTGCCGGTGACCGCCGACTTGACTTCGGCGGGGCTGAACTCCCGGATCTCGATGCCGCGCCCGGCGAGGACGGCCAGCAGCGCGCCGCGAGCCTGAGCGAGCACGATGAGCGAATGCGCGTTCATGCCGTGAAACGGGGTCTCGAGCACCGCCAGATCCGGCGGCCGGGCGGCGATGAGATCCTCCAGCCGGCGGGCGAGATGGGCCAGGCGCCGGGGCAGGTCGAGGTCGCGCGGACAGGAGAAGCGGCCGGCGTCGATGGGGACGAGCGAGGAGCCGTCTTTCTCCAGCAGGCCGTAGCCGGTGTGAAGGCTGCCCGGATCGAGTCCCAGGATGAGCACGGCACCATTCCCGCCGGGCAACGCCTAGCGGGACTGGGCCGCGAGGACCTTCTCGTCGATGTTGACGTTGGCCCAGACGTGCTGGACGTCGTCGTGGTCTTCGAGGGCCTCCATCAGCCGCAGGACCTGGTTGACCTTGTCCGCTGCGACGTCGATGGTGGTCTGGGGCACCATCGCCAGCTCCTTGGCGACGGTGGGAGTGCCGCGGCGCTCGAGCTCCTCCTGGACGGAGATGTAGTCCTCCATGGAGGTGTAGATCTCGTAGACGTCCTCGGCGATGGAGACGTCGTCGGCTCCCAGCTCCAAGGCGAGCTCCATGAACTTCTCCTCGTCCATGACGCTCGTCTCGAAAGCGAAGTAGCCGCGGCGGTGGAACATCCAGGCGACGCACCCGGCCTCGCCGAGGTTGCCGCCGTTGCGGGCGAAGAGGTGGCGGATCTCGCCGGTGGTGCGGTTGCGGTTGTCGGTGGCCGCCTCGACCAGGATGGCGACCCCGCCCGGCCCATAGCCTTCGTAGATGACCTCTTCATAGACCTCTGAGGCGATCTCGCCCGTGCCCTTCTTGATCGCCCGGTCGATGTTGTCGTTGGGGACGCTGTTGGATCTCGCGTCGAGGATGGCGGCGCGCAGGCGTGGATTGCCCTTCGGATCGGCGCCGCCGCCGACGCGGGCGGCAACGGTGATCTCCTTGAGGATCTTACTGAACAGCTTGCCGCGGCGGGCGTCCGTAGCCGCCTTCTTGTGCTTGATCGTGGCCCATTTGCTATGCCCTGACATGGAGATGCTCCCCGGGGAAATGAATTCCGGAAGGGCGATGATTCTACAGGACTTCCCGCTTCCGCGCCTAGCCGCAACCGCGGCGCCCGGCCGGCGGCGAGCGCGGGGGCGGAGGGTTAAATCCCTCAAAAATCAGCATCTATGGGCGTCCCGCCAATTGACTGGCGGGGTAGGGAGTGCTACAAAAGCCTATTGGTAACACTCTGGAGATCGGTATGCCCTCGATCCTCGTCGTCGAGCAAGAAGAACACTACGTGGAACGGATCAGTGGGGCCCTGAGCGCTGAAGGCTGGCGGGTCCGGGTGGTGCCGCGGGCCGACCAGGCGATCCAGGCGGCGGCCTCGGAAGCGCCGGACCTGGTGATGGTCAGCGCCGAGATCCCCGGAGCCGAGTCCCTCGCCAGCTCCTTCTCGCGCAGCGCCGGCGGCCCCGGAGTCCTCGGCCTGTTGCCCGAGCTGGGCGGCGCCATGGAAGCGGACGATCTCCTCGCCAAGCCGTTCACCGACGAGCAACTGCGCTCGGCCGCCCGCCGGGCGCTGAGCGTCCGCCGGGTCGCCCCGCCGGTGGCCGCCGCCGCGGCAGCCGACCACAAGCTCACCTCGCAAGACATCTTCGGCGACGTGCTGGCGGAGGTGGAGAGCGATTTGAAGCGGACGGCCGGACCGCCGCCGGTTCCCGCCGCGCCACCGCCGGCCGCCGCCAAGCCCACCCCTGCCGCCGCGGACGACGAGATGCAGCGCCGGCTGGAGCAGACCCTCTCCGGCGTGATGAAGACCGAGCCGAAGCCGCGGCCTGCCGCGCCCGCACCGGCGCCGCCGGCTCCACCGCGCCGCGCCGAGCCGCAGGCCGCCGCCAACGTCGACGCGCTGCTCAGCAAGACGCTGGGCGACCTCGACCTCGGCCGCACCAAGACCGGCGTGCGTCCCGCGCCGACTCCGCCCGTGCCGGCACCGCCGCCGCAGGCGTCCGCTCCGGTGGCTCCCGCGCCGACTCCGCCCCCTGCCGCGCCGCCGCCGGCGAAGGAGAGCAGCGCGCCGCGCAGGCGGGTGGGCGACTTCGACTTCTCGGAGCTGGAACAACTGGCGCGTACTTCCCGGCCGGCTTCGCCGTCGGCCCCGGCGCCGCCGCGCCCGGCTCCAACGCCTCCGGCGGCGTCGGCTCCGGTGCGCCCGGTAACGCCGGCCGTGCCATCACCGCATCCCGTCGCCCCGGCCGCTCCCGCCGTCCAGCCGGAGCCTCGCGCCGCCACGCCGCCTCCCCCATCGCCGCCTCTTCCGTCGCCGCCGCCTGCGCCCCCGGCCGCCGCCACCTCCCTGCCGTTCGACCCCGCGGTCACCCAGCGCATCCCGATGTTCCTCGAGGAAGCCGGCGACCAGCCCGGCGAGCGCTTCGGCCAGTACACGCTGCTCGAGCGCATCGCCGTCGGCGGCATGGCGGAGGTGTGGAAGGCCCGCATGCGCGGCGTCGAGGGCTTCCAGAAGACGGTCGCCATCAAGCGCATCCTGCCTCACATGACGGACAACGCCGAGTTCGTCGGCATGTTCATCGACGAGGCGAAGCTCGCGGCCCAGCTCACCCATCCCAACATCGTCCACATCTACGACCTGGGGAAGATCGGGCGCGACTACTACATCGCGATGGAGTACGTCGAGGGCAAGGATCTGCGCTCGCTGCTCAACGCCGGGCGCCGCCGGCGACTGCCGCTGCCGCTCGAGCTCGGCCTGCTGATCGCCGCCCGCCTGGCGAGCGCTCTCGACTACGCGCATCGCAAGCGCGACTTCGAGGAGCGCGAGATGGGCCTGGTGCACCGCGACGTCTCGCCGCAGAACGTCCTGCTCACCTACGAGGGAGACGTCAAGCTCTGCGACTTCGGCATCGCCAAGGCCGTATCCAAGGCCAGCCAGACGCAGATTGGGGCGCTCAAGGGCAAGCTGCAGTACATGTCTCCGGAGCAGGCCTGGGGCCGGCCGGTGGATGCCCGCTCCGATCTCTTCTCGCTGGGAGCGGTGCTCTTCGAGATGGTCACCGGCGAGCGCCAGTTCCCGGGCGACAGCGAGATCTCCGTGCTGGAGGCCGTGCGCCAGGGCAAGACCCGCTCGCCGCGCCAGGTGACCCCCTCGGTGCCGCGCGAGGTGGACGACATCGTCAACCGGGCCATCGCCATCGATCCCAAAGACCGCTTCCAGAGCGCCGGCGAGATGAAGCACCGGCTGGAGGTGGTCCTCGCCCTGCTCGCGCCGTCGCTGGGCCCGACCGACCTCGCCGCCTATATCCACCAGGTGTTCGATCCGCAGGCCGCCGAGCCGCCCGAGGCCGCGCCGGCCCCGGCGCCGCCGATACCCGCAGCCATCTCCTGGGCGGCCGAGCCGGCCGCGGCGACGCCGGCCCTGCCGCTCGCCGCCGAGCCCGAGCCGCCGGTGGAGGCCGTGGCGCCGTTGGTCGAGGTAGCGGCCGAAGAGGAGGGGGAACGCAAGAGCCGCACCCTGCTCTACGCCGCCATCGCGGCCCTGGTGGTGATCGCCGTCGTCACCTTCTTCATCCTCAACCGCCGCCGCGAAACCGCGCCACCGCCCGCCGGAGCTTCCACCGCCAATCCCGCCGAGGCGCTGCCGGCCACCAACCCCGAGGCGGCCGCGGCGGTGCCTCCGG
>Ga0134122_10004201_pt1 | contig 10680 bp, 9 predicted proteins | sample KB302_FD_96461 | JGI IMG/M metagenome (GOLD analysis project Ga0134122, IMG submission 96461) | Terrestrial soil microbial communities without Nitrogen fertilizer from Kellogg Biological Station, Michigan, USA - KB3-0-2 | ecosystem: Environmental > Terrestrial > Soil > Unclassified ... | reverse complement strand
GCTGACCCGGCGGCCGGAGGGCGCGATGCCCAGCAGCGGACCTTTCTGGGTGCCCTCCAGGCGCCAGCGGGTCACCACGCGGTCACGGTCGGCCAGCGCGTCCTCGAAGGTCACCCGCAGGTCCGGGAAGGCGCGCAGGTAGAGCCCGAGGAACTGCGCCATGGCCCGGGGCCCGCCCTGGAAGTCTGGCGGTACGTCGCCGAATTCGTGGTGGACAGAGCCCTCGGCGATGAATTCCGGAGCCAGTGCCAGATCCCGCTCATTGATCATCTTCTGTGCAAACTTGCGACAGAGGAGCAGGTTTTCTTTCTGCGACATTGCGGGGTCCCCCTTTCGTCGGCGCCCTCAGCTATCGAAGATAACGGCTTTGGCTCCCTGGCTCAGCACAGGTCATACCAAGCCTCCTGTACGCCATTGCCGAGGAGTCATGCCGCCGGAGATGTTCCCAAAAAAGGACGATACGTCTTCAAGTACGGACAGCTCTGATGCCGCGAACGGGAGCAGCAGGATCTTTGGTGAAGACATAGAATCTCCTAACGCGGCAGGTGCCGCTTCTCCCCATTCAAAGCTCCGTTCGGACCTCTTATGTTACTGTACGATACCTGCCACCCCGTTGTCTAGGGGTGATGACGGATCGAGGTCTCGAATGGTCATGGCGTGAGCTCCTGGTATCCTTACGCGCCGAGACGTGAGGAGTTTCATGCCTGAGCTGATTCTCATCGTGGACGACGAGCCGGGGATCCTCTCCACCCTGGGAGGCATCCTCTCCGACGAGGGCTACGCGACGGTCACCACCACCAGCGGCGAGGAGGCGCTGGCGCTCTACGAGGAGAAGCGGCCGGCGGTGGTGTTTCTGGACATCTGGCTGGCCGACCGCGACGGCCTGGAGACCCTGCAGGCCCTGCGCGAGACGGACCCTACCGCCGCCGTGGTCATGATGTCGGGACACGGCACCACGGCGACCGCCGTCAAGGCGATCAAGATGGGAGCCTACGATTACCTGGAGAAGCCCCTCTCCTACAAGCGGGCGGTGGACGCCGCGGCCGGCGCCCTCGCCTTCAAGCGCTCCTTCCCGCCGGGCGCTGCGGACGCCGTGCCGGACCGGCTGCGCAAAGGTGAGCGCCGGTTCGAGGCCGCGCCGGAGCTGCCGCTCCTCGCCGAGACCGGCCGGCGGCAGCGGACGATCCGGCACTCGACCGTGGTCTACGGCCTGGGCCTCCACTCGGGCCAGCGCACCGGCATGGTCCTGCAGCCCCAGCCCGAGAACAGCGGCATTCACTTCGTAACGCTGCCCACCGGGGTCGAGATCCCGGCTCACGTCCGTGCCGTGGCGGACACCGACTACGCCACTACGCTGGCGGGCGACGGCGAGAGCATCCGCACCGTCGAGCATCTCCTCTCGGCGCTCCACGCCTACGGCATCGGCAATCTATTGATCAAGGTGCACGGCGAGATCCCGGTGCTCGACGGCTCGGCTCTCGACTTTTGCAAGGTGCTGGAGGAGGTGGGTGTGGCCGAGCAGGACGAGCCGCAGCGGGAGGTGGTCATCGACCGCCGCTACGAGGCGCGGGGCAACGGCGAAAAGGTCCTGACCATCGAGCCGGCGGAGGGATTTTCCGTTTCCTACCTGCTGCGCTATCCGCCGCCGGTCGGCGAGCAGTCCTACGAGTTCGCGCTCACCTCGGCCGAGGCCTACAAGCGGGAGATCGCGCCGGCTCGCACCTTCGGCTTCATGAAGGATTTGAAGATGATGAACGAGCTCGGCCTGGGCTCGGGCGGCAGGCTCGACAACTTCATCCTGGTGGGCGAGGACGAGGTCATCAACACCGAGCTGCGCTTCCCCGACGAGTTCGTCCGCCACAAGATCCTCGACATCATCGGCGACCTCTATCTCCTGGGCTATCCCATCCGCGGCAAGGTCACCGCCCGCCTGACCGGCCACCGGGACAACATCGCTCTCCTGCAGCAGATCGTGGCCCTGTAGGGGCGGCCTGCGTGGCCGCCCTGCTGCGAGTCAGGCGGAGCTCTCGGATCGTCACCTGCCGGTGCGTTGCAGCACGTCGATGAGCTCGGCGTCGTCGACCACCGGAATGATTCGGATATCGATCAGATCCGTCCACATCAGCGAGAACTCCGTCAGTGCCTTGGCGTCGTCGCTCTCCACGAGGAGGAAGCCGCCGCTGAAGTCCGCGGCGGTCCAGCGGCTGACGAGCTTGGCTCCGGCCGGCGGCTGGCCGCCGGTGGCCTTGAACCGTGCGATGGCTTCGTCCCGGCTCTTGTATTCTGGTTTGATCCCGAAAGTGACGATGAATTTCATGACTCGCTCCTCGCGGCGGTTGAGCCTGCCGGTGCCGCTGTCTGGAACGCTCTACGAGAGCACGCGGAGATTCGGATGAGGTAAGATCCCCCAACCGTGAAGCTCGCACTTTTCCTCGCCCTCGGGGCCTTCGGAGCCCTCTATGTTTTCGTGCTGGCGCGAGCCGTGGTACGCGCCCGCCGCGGCGGCCGGGAGGTTCGGCCCACCGTTTTCGAGACGACGCTCGGCTTCGTGACCAGCTTCTTCGACACGCTGGGGATCGGCTCGTTCGCGCCGACCACGGCGGTCCTCAAGCTGCGGAGCCTCGTCGCCGACGAGAAGATTCCGGGCACGCTCAACGTCGGCCATACGCTCGCCACTCTCGCCCAGGCCTACATCTTCATCGCCATCGTGAAGGTCGACATGGCCACTCTGGTGCTGATGATCGTGGCGGCGTGCCTGGGCTCGTGGCTGGGGGCGGGGTTCGTGGCCAAGGCGTCGAGGCGCAAGATCCAGATCGGCATGGGTCTCGCCCTGCTGGCCGCGGCGACGCTCTTCGTGCTGAAGATCTTCAACGTGGGGCCGCCGGGCGGCGACACGCTGAGCCTCGCCGGCTGGAGGCTCGGCGCGGGCTTCGCCGGCAACTTCGTCCTCGGCGCGCTGATGGAGGTCGGCGTCGGCCTTTACGGTCCCTGCATGATCCTCGTCAGCCTGCTGGGCATGGACCCGAAGGCTGCGTTCCCGATCATGATGGGCTCCTGCGCGTTCCTGATGCCGGTGGGAAGCATCAAGTTCATCCAGGGCGAGCGCTACGGTTTGCGCACGACGCTCGGCCTGGCGCTCGGCGGGGTTCCCGCCGTGCTGCTCGCCGCCTTCATCGTCAAAGAGCTGCCGCTCACCGCGATGCGCTGGCTGGTGGTCTGCGTCGTCCTCTACGCGGCCCTCTCGATGCTCCGTTCGGCCGCCGTCGAGGCAAGATGACCGCGGCCTCGGCGCCTGTGGCGAGCCCGACGCCGTGAAGTCGGCGGGCGGCGGTCACAGCCTCTGGGCGCCGTCGAGCTTGCTGAGCTCGCGGTCGAAAGTGCCCAACGGCAAGTGCCCAGCCTTGCGAGCCACCTCGAGCACCAGACAGTCAGAGAATCCCAATGCCGGCTTCTTTCGGAAGTTTTCGAGCGCGGCGGCCACAGCATCCGAATCCTGAAGCGTCAGGTCTTCGTGGTCGAGGAACATCTCGATCGCGGTCGCGATCTCCCTGGGGCCGAGCTCATACACGGCCGATAACACCCACATGGCTTCCGCGAGCACGAGGTGCGAGACCCACGCACCGCCGACCACGAAAGCCTCCGCGACCGCCGCCTGCTTCGCGTCGTCGCGTGTTGCGAGACGCACCAGTACGTTCGTGTCAACGGCGCGCATGGCGCTCTTTCACGTACCGCCGTACTCCCTCCTTCATCTCCTTCAGGCTCCGACGCTGTGGAGGTCCCTGGGGGAAGAGGGCCTGATGCACGTCCTCGGACGTGTAGCGCCCCACCCGGCGCACCACGATCTTGTCCCCTTCGTCGTCCCATTCCAGTACAGATCCCGGTCCGACGCCAAGCCTTCGCCGGACTTCGGCCGGGACGGAGATCTGGCCCTGTGCGGTCAGTTTCGATTGAGCGATTGGCATGAGGTTACATTACCATGGTAATGAAACAATGGCAACAGCTTGGCATTGTGGTAGCCACCTCGAGCCTACGCGTTCGCCAGGAAAGCTTCCTGCTCCACCCAGCAACCGGCGTCGAGCAGCGCCTGTAGAGTATCGGCGAGGGGCGCCCCGGGGCGCTCCTCCAGGTCGCGGCCGATCGCCACAACGCTTCGGGGCGAGAGGGGATGCCGCCGTTGAGCGCGGGTCACATCGTCGCCGGACATGCGATAGAAGGCGGCGCCAGACGGCGACCACGAGGCGATGAGGCGGGCGATGCGCACGCCGTCGAGGTCGAGGTCGGCCCAGATCCGCAGCGGTGCCCCTGCCTTGCCGGCGAGGTCCACCAGCCGCCGGAAGGCGAAGCTCGGATAACCCGCCGACCAGGCGACCAGCGCTCCTCGGGCGGCCTCGACCTCGCCGCGGCAGCAGGCTTCGAAGACGGCGAGGTTCTCGACGACGAAGAGCCCCGCGGACGGAAAGGCGATCTCCGCGACTCTGCTCAGGGTTTCGGCCGCCAGACCGACGAACGGCGCGAAAACGCGCAGGTCGAGCTGCCGGTCCGGCAGGTGGAGAAGTCCTTCGCCTCCCAGCAAGGTGACGCTCGCTCCCTCGCGGATGCCGATCTCGCCGAGAGGGCCGATCAGCCGTTCGAGGCGCCCGCGCAGGTTGGCGAGGACTTTGGAGCCGCCGAGATGGCGGGTGGAGAAAACCCGTTCGGCGAGCACCTCGCCCGATTCGGCGTGGAGCCCCAGAGCGGCCAGGGCCTGAAGCAGCAACGGCGGGAAGCTCTCGGCCTCGGGGCTATTGAGGATGGCGGCGATCTCGACGGCCTTGGGGTGCGAGAGGCCGGCGGTCCGCGCGCGCGCCTGCTGCAGCGCGTCGCGTCGCCGGGCGTCCTCGCCGGGCCGGGCGAGCTCCCGCAGTGCCTCCGGCTGTTGCAGGGCCACCGTGACGAGGCGCGGCTGACCGCCGAGCTTCCAGCCCGCGATGAGCCAGCCCGCGCGCAGAAAGCGCTCGATCCATTCCTCGGCAAGGCTGGCCGGAACGCCGCGGCGCGCCAGCTCGCCGAAGAGCCCGCGAATAGGCGCGGCGCGCCCGGCTGTGCCGCCGTGCCGGAGCAGGGCGGCGGCAACGGCGCGGCCGGTCGCGTCGGCGAGCGGCGGTGCCAGGTGAATCTCCGCCCGTACCTCGCGGATCACCGCCGGCCGGGGACGCCGTGCCGGCTGCTCGCGGCCGCAGGTCTCGCAGACCGGAACCCGGCGTGCCAGGCGTTCGACAAGGGCGCCGGCGCGCACCCAGCCGGACCACACCAGCCGCCGGCGGTAGCGGCAGGCGTGCAGATCCTCCCCTTGCTTCATGCTTCCGCCACGATCGGCACCGGCGCGAGGGGCTCGTGGGGCCGCTTCTTCTGCAGCACGACCACGAGGGAGGCCGGATCGAGCTGAGCGCGGTCGAGCGTGGTGGGGGCCGTGAGGAGGAATTGCGAGCGCGAGGCGCGCAGGAATCGCCCCACCTGATCGACCCGGTCGAGCGACAGATGGGCGAACGGCTCGTCGAGGAGGAAGAACCCCTGGCCGTCGGTCTCGGCCATCGCCATCAGCAGCACGAGGCCGGCGATCACCTGCTGGCCGCCGCTGAACGATGGATCGCCCAGCGGCACCGGCTCCTTGCCGTCGAAACCGAAGCTCGCTTCGATGGCGGCCTCGTCGAGGATCCGGTCGTCGTCGGCCAGGCGGGGGAGCTCCATCTCCACCACGACTTCGGCGCCGGCGGCGAGGTCCGTGGCCCGCCGGCGGTAGTCGTTGAGCGAGCCGCTCACCACCTCCAGGTAGCGCCGCCGGCACTCCGCCAGCTCCGCCTGTGCTTCCGCCGCCTCCTTCCGCCGCGCCGCGAGGTGGCGCTCCGCTTCCTCGATGTTGGCGCGCAGGTGGAGGGCTTCCTCGCGCACTTCCGGCGGTGGCGGCTCCCCCAGATTCGCGAGCTGGCGGCGCGCCCGGTCGAGATCGTGCCGCACGGTATCCGGCCCGTCGAGCTCCCCACGCTCGGCGAGGAGGCGGAGATCGCCGGAGACGCGGTCCGCGAGCTCCCGGACGCGCGCGTCGGCGGCGGCCAGGTCGGCTTCCGAGCGCTCCAGCGCTTCCTTCTCCCCTTGCAGGCGGACCGCCGCCTGCCGGGCTCTCTCCTCGATCTGGGTCTTCTGCGTGAGGGCCGACTCGCGAGCTCGGTGCGCTTCTTCCCGTTCTGCTGCGGCGCGGTCCCGCTCCCTCGTCACCAACCGCAAAGCCTCGGCGGCCTCCGCGGCGAGCTGCCGGGCTTCGGGCAGGGCGGAAGCCTCGGCGAGCAGCTCTTGCCGGCGCCGCTCTTGCGCCAGGGAGGCTTCGGCCGACGCGCGGCGCTCTCGCGCGGAAGCCAGGGCCGCAAGGGCTTCGCGGACCTCTTCTTCGGCGTCCGCGAGGCTCTTCTCCGCGGCGGCGAGGGCGGCCTCGCGGCCGGCCGCGCCGAGCACCCTGCCATGTGGCGGAGCCACCCAGGTTCCGCGCCGATCGCTCCAGGAGCCGTCCGGCGCGAGGTCGACGTCCGCGAGCCAGCGCGCCAGCCAGGCGGGGGCTCCGGGCGCAAGCTCGACCGCTCCGGTCCGCTCAGCATGCTCCACGCGGGGGCCGGAGTAGACCGGGCCCGGGAATCTCTGGCGCCGCGCCGCCGTCAACACCCTTTCCTCCACGCTGCTCTCGACCAGGAGCGCGAAACGGGCGTCCCCCAGTGCGGCCTCGACCGCCTCGCCCAACGACGGGTCCGCCACTTCGGCGGTGGAGGCGAGGAGCGTGAAGGGAACCGCCTGCTCCTCCAAGGCGGCGAGCGTGCGATCGACCTCGTCGGGGTAGACGGGGAAGCCGGCGCGGAGGCGTTCGACCCTCTCGTGCGCCCCCTCCTTCCTTTCCCGCGCTTGCGCCGCAGCGGTTTCGGCGGCGAAGAACGACCGGCTCGCCTCTTCCGCGGCGGCGGCGAGAGAGCCGAGGTCTTCCACCGGCAGGCCCTCGGCTTCCCGCAGGCGTTCCTCCAGGGCAGCGAGCCGCACCGAAGCGCGGACGTGGCGGTCGTGCGCCTCTTCCCAGGCCGACCGCGCGAGCACCGCCGCGCTCTGCGCCGCCTCCAACGCGGCGAGGGCCTGCGCGTCGGCCTCGCGGGCGCGCGCCACCGCGGCCTCCAGCTCCGTCCGCTCTGTCTCGCCGCGGCGGACCTTGGTGCGCAGCTCGGGGAGCTTGGCCCCTGCTTCGTCGCGCCGCCGCAGCTCGACCTGCAGCTCGGAGGCGGGGAGGCGGGCTTCGAGGCCCGCGACGCGGTCGCGGTGGCGCTCCCAGTCGTCCAGTTGCTCGACTTTGCGCACGACTCGCTGGAGCTCCATCTGCAGCCCCTGCACCTGATAGATCTGCCGGCCCACCTCCTGCTCGCTCTCGCCATAGCGCCGGCGGGCCTCGCCGTAGCGTTCCAGGACGTCCTGATCTCCCATCATCTCCAGCACGCGGCGGAAGAGCTCCCGCGGCTTGAGCTCGAACAGCGAGTTCGTCCGTCCCTGCTCGATGGCGAGCACGCTCATCAGGCTGCGCGTGACGCCGGCGCCTTCCAGCACCCGGCCGTAGCGCTCGGGGCCGTACCAGTCGCGCGATTCGAGCAGCAGCCGGCGGACCTCGTCCAGCGGCGGCCGTCCGGCCAGCACGGCGAAGCGCTTCTCGGGCGCGCCGCCTCCCGCCGGCACCAGGGCGCAGGCGAGCGTCGCCTCCGGCGTCGTGATCCGCTCGCGGCGGAACGGCGCGCCGCCGCTCGGGCCGCCGCCGGTGTTCGAGACCACGGCGCGGATCAGTGCCGGGGCGTCCGGCCGGCGCAAGTAGTTCTGGAGGCGTCGGCGGGAGGAGAGGCGAGGCGCGTTGAGGAGCTGGCGGATGGCGTCGAGCAGCGTCGTCTTGCCGGAGCCGTTGGGTCCGGTCACCAGCACCACGTCGCGGTCCAGGGGGATGCGGACGGGCGGCCAGAGGTCCCAACCGTGAAGGGAGAGCTCGCGAAAACGGAACATCAGCCCTCGGTCTCCAGCTCTTCCGTCTCCTCGCCCGCCGCTTCTCCCTGCGCGCGCGGCTCCGCCAGGTGATAGCGCGCCGCGCCGCGTTCACCGGTGCGGCGGACGCGTCCGGCCTCGGCCAGGCTTTTGAGGAGCGGGCGCAGGCGCTCTCTCTTGACTCCGGTCTCGCGCTCCAGCTCGCTCATCGCGGCCGAGCCGCCCAGCCGCTCCAACGCCTCCAGGGCGCGGGCCGCGGGCCCCTTGATGGCCGCGTTCTCATCCTCCTCCACGGCCGCCGTCCCCTCCCTCTCCTCGACGAGCTTGGCCAGCACCTCGCGGCGGATGAAGCCGATCATGCGCTCGCCGTCGATCCCCAGCTCGAGCAGAGGCCCGGCCTCGATCACCTCGCCGTGGCCGGCAAGGAAGTGGAGGCGCCGGAGCTGGGTGATCAGGCTCTGGATGCGGCTGCGGCCGCCGAGGACGGCGCGGAACTCGCGCACCAGCGCTTCCAGGCGCACGCTGGGGCGGTAGCTGCGCGCCGCCGCGGCCTGCCCGCCGGTGAACAGCGCGTTCTGCCCCGGCAGCTCGCGGGTATCGGCGGCGGTGCGCTTCTGGAGCACGAGGCGCGCCCAGAGGATGACGAGGAGAGCGCAGGCGTCGGAGCGGAGGCCGAGGTTCGAGGCGGCGTCGAAGGCGGAGTCGGCGGTCACCTCCGGAGAGAGACGGATGCCGACGTGCTCGGAATAGGCGCTGGTGGCGAGGACGAGCCCTACGGCCTCCAGCCGGCGCTCGACCTCGCGCCGCACCTCCGGAAAGTCGAGGTCGGGCAGCTCGGCGCGCGGCACGGCTCCCGCGCGGAGCAGGCGGGCGCAGATGTGGATGGCGGCGTCCAAGGCAGATCAGGCTTCGCCGCGGGGGCGGACCTCTCCGGGGGTGAGGCGCGCGAGCGGAGCGTTCTCGAGCGACTCCGGCCAGCCGTCCCCGGCCGGCTCGACGGTGAGCGGCAGAGCCCCGAGCCGGCCGGCGATGCCTTCGCCGGCCCAGCGCTGGCCGGCGAGCGCCAGCAGGCTGGCGCGCAGGAACGATTCTCCGGAGTCGCCGGCAGGGACGATCCGCAGGAGAGGAACCGGCTCGCCATGCCGGACGACGGCGGCCAGATCGACGAGCAGCCGCTCGACCTCGGGAGGCACCTCGACGGCGCCGGCGGCGCGCGGCGCTTCGGGCGGCTCGGTCCAGACCACCGGCTCGGCCTCTGCCCGCTCGCGCAACGCCTGCACCTCGGCCGCGTAGGCGACCCCGTCGGTGGTCAGCAGCGGCGGCGCGGGCACGACCGGCAGCAGCGCCTCCCGCGCCGCGGCTGCCAGCTCGTCCAGGCGCTTCGCCATCAACGCGCGGATGATCTGCTCCGTGGTGAGGCCGGCGGTCAGCCGCAGGTACTGGCGGCCGACCTCGGTGATGGCGGCGTGCAGGGTGGAGCTGGCGCCGTGCAGGCGCGAGAGCAGGTCGTGGATCTCGCGCGCCACCCGCCGCGCCGCCACCTGGTCGAGCCGTACGGCATCGAGCACGGTGCGGATCTGCTCCGAGAGGCGCAGCACCTCCTGGAGCTTCTCGGCAGTGCGGCGGAGCACGACCTCGGAGTGGGAGGCCAGTGCCTCGTCGATCTCCTGCCGCAGGGCGGCGAGGCGCGAGCGCATGGACTGGAGATGGCGCAGCGGATCGAGCCCGATGTTGAGGGCGTAGCGGACCCCTTCCACCGTCGGCAGCAGCTCGCTCTCCCGCAGCCGGTGATGGAGGAACGAGAGCACGTCGCCGGCCCAGCGGCCGGCGTCGGTGAGCGTATGGCCCGCCGCCGGATCGAAATCCAGCCAGCCGCTCTGCCGCAGCGCGCGCACGGCCATCGTCCGCATCGGCTCGGCCAGCCAGTAGAGGATCTCGTCGAGATCCTGCGGCGAGAAGGCCGGACGCGCGCTCTTCACCAGCGCCTCCATCACCGCGGCGCGCACGAAGAACTGGCGCGGCGAGCGGCCGATCAAGGCGTGGAGGAGCGGATAGACGGCCTCCAGCTCGCGCACCGCGGCGAGCTCCTCGACCTGATCGGGCGCGAGCCCGCCGGTCCATTCGGCGAGCCCCTCCCAGCCGCGGGCATCGGCCGCCTCAGCCTCCTCCGGCAGGTCGCCGTCAAGCTCCGTATCGGAGATACGTGTCCCGTCGCGCATTCCGGGCATCACTATAGCGGAGACCTTCAGGAAGCTTGGCCCTCGGTCTTTTCTCAATGGCTCGTCATACGGCTTGGCCCGCCTCACCGGATGCGCTAGCGTAGCCTGCCCTAGGGAGGGAAATGACGCGTGCTAAGATGTCATAGAAGCCCTGGAAGGGGGGCGCCATGGCTATCCGAGACACCGCTCGCCACAAGCTCACCTACGAGGATTACTTTCTCTTTCCAGACGACGGTCATCGTCACGAGCTTCTCGACGGAGAGCACTACGTGACCCCGGCGCCGGTGCCGAAACACCAGCAGGTTTCGATGGCGTTGAGCCTCGGATTGGGTCTTTTTATTCGAGATCATCGCCTCGATAACCTCCTTGCAGCTCCGATCGACGTACTGCTCTCGGAGCACGACGTCGTCCAGCCGGACCTGCTTTTCATCTC
>Ga0134122_10004200_pt1 | contig 10681 bp, 7 predicted proteins | sample KB302_FD_96461 | JGI IMG/M metagenome (GOLD analysis project Ga0134122, IMG submission 96461) | Terrestrial soil microbial communities without Nitrogen fertilizer from Kellogg Biological Station, Michigan, USA - KB3-0-2 | ecosystem: Environmental > Terrestrial > Soil > Unclassified ... | reverse complement strand
GAAGTTTCAATCCACGCCCCCGCGCGGGAGGCGACTCCGGCTTCGGGAGACGCCGGCGCCGCCGGGAGAGGTTTCAATCCACGCCCCCGCGCGGGAGGCGACCCGAGAAACAGGGCGCATTGATCCGCGGATATGTGTTTCAATCCACGCCCCCGCGCGGGAGGCGACGAAGCATAGAGCGAGCGCCGGGCGCGGCAAAGCGTTTCAATCCACGCCCCCGCGCGGGAGGCGACGCGGCTGCGGTTGCCGCTGGCGCGCGCTGTGCTGTTTCAATCCACGCCCCCGCGCGGGAGGCGACGGCTCTGCTCTGTCATCGCCCGCGAGGGATCGGTAGTTTCAATCCACGCCCCCGCGCGGGAGGCGACAACCGACCAGCAGCAGGACGGCAAGGGCAGTATCGTTTCAATCCACGCCCCCGCGCGGGAGGCGACTATGAGCTCTTCGATCGGATCGACTGGAGGAAGGGGTTTCAATCCACGCCCCCGCGCGGGAGGCGACGTTGACCGCCGCCGCGAGGTCGGCGAAGTTGTTACGGTTTCAATCCACGCCCCCGCGCGGGAGGCGACCCAGGTGCTTGCCCTCCTGGTGGTGGAGCCGTGTTTCAATCCACGCCCCCGCGCGGGAGGCGACACGGGTTCCGGAAGCGAGGACCCGGGTCGCACGTAGTTTCAATCCACGCCCCCGCGCGGGAGGCGACCAGTCGTCTGCACGTTCCGCGGTGGCACGAAGTCGTTTCAATCCACGCCCCCGCGCGGGAGGCGACGAGCCCTCCGCCCTCGACCCTCGCCACTACGTTGTTTCAATCCACGCCCCCGCGCGGGAGGCGACTACACTTGCCGTAGGATGTCCGGCCCGGAGACAAGGTTTCAATCCACGCCCCCGCGCGGGAGGCGACCGCCACACAAGCGTACATGGTTGAATGCTGGAGTGTTTCAATCCACGCCCCCGCGCGGGAGGCGACGCCGGTGGGCAGCTCGATAGTGAAGACCGAGAAGTTTCAATCCACGCCCCCGCGCGGGAGGCGACCGAAGCGGCAAAGGCCAACATCCGCGCGTTTATTGTTTCAATCCACGCCCCCGCGCGGGAGGCGACTTGAGGACAGTGACCTCGACGGTGCGGTCGTCAAGTTTCAATCCACGCCCCCGCGCGGGAGGCGACTACTAGATGCCGACATGCGACGTGGATTGTGCAGTTTCAATCCACGCCCCCGCGCGGGAGGCGACGGGTTGTATGTGAGGAGGTTGGTGAGAGTGGACTTGTTTCAATCCACGCCCCCGCGCGGGAGGCGACATGCTACGTCGAGACGGCGTTCATCCGTGGATGGTTTCAATCCACGCCCCCGCGCGGGAGGCGACGAGCTGCTAGCACGTCTTGACTCTGGACTGAAGGTTTCAATCCACGCCCCCGCGCGGGAGGCGACGCGGATCTGGCGCACCGGCGAATCGTGGCGCTGGAGTTTCAATCCACGCCCCCGCGCGGGAGGCGACCTCGAGAGATCCGAGAACGCCGGCTGGCTCTTCGTGTTTCAATCCACGCCCCCGCGCGGGAGGCGACTGGCGGGCGGCTCAGATGCCGATCACGACGCACTCGTTTCAATCCACGCCCCCGCGCGGGAGGCGACCGCCCGGCGATGTCGCATACTGTCCGACATCATGGTTTCAATCCACGCCCCCGCGCGGGAGGCGACCCTTCGCCCGCAGGATGGCACCCTGGCAGGCCAGGTTTCAATCCACGCCCCCGCGCGGGAGGCGACCCCGATACCAACAGCGGCAGACACGGCCAATACGTTTCAATCCACGCCCCCGCGCGGGAGGCGACCTGACGACCTGGGGCGGCAGGCGGTCGGAATCGGTTTCAATCCACGCCCCCGCGCGGGAGGCGACGGTCGCGGCCCGGAACGGCTTCGAGCCGGGGATGTTTCAATCCACGCCCCCGCGCGGGAGGCGACGAGCACGGCGAGCATGACCCCGCCAGGACCCTCGTGTTTCAATCCACGCCCCCGCGCGGGAGGCGACCGAAGACGGCGCGACGATCACTCACTCCGCTCCCGGTTTCAATCCACGCCCCCGCGCGGGAGGCGACCATGGCGAGGCGGCCGCGAGCGTGGTCGTCCAGGGGTTTCAATCCACGCCCCCGCGCGGGAGGCGACTGATAGCGGCCGTCGCCTTGGCGATCCTGGGAGCGTTTCAATCCACGCCCCCGCGCGGGAGGCGACGCCGTAGAGGGAGCTGCCGCCGTAAAACTGCGTCGTTTCAATCCACGCCCCCGCGCGGGAGGCGACGTCTCAGACGGCAGTCGTTGAGGTGGCCCTCCGAGTTTCAATCCACGCCCCCGCGCGGGAGGCGACGTGGCGGAGGACAGCAGGCGCCTACGAGGCAGTTGTTTCAATCCACGCCCCCGCGCGGGAGGCGACCAGGGCCTCCGTGATGCCGGTGACGAGCCCTACGCAGTTTCAATCCACGCCCCCGCGCGGGAGGCGACGCGATCTTGCTTGAGCAGTTGGCCCGCGACGTGACGTTTCAATCCACGCCCCCGCGCGGGAGGCGACGCCTTCGCCGGTAGCCCCTGCCCGGGCACGTCCTCGTTTCAATCCACGCCCCCGCGCGGGAGGCGACCGCCGGGTCGGCGGTCTCCCCCTTCTTCGGAGAGTTTCAATCCACGCCCCCGCGCGGGAGGCGACAGGGGATGCTGTGCAGCGAGGAGGTCGAAGATCAGTTTCAATCCACGCCCCCGCGCGGGAGGCGACTCTTACTCTTGGGACCTTCGACTCGCAAGGCTGGGTTTCAATCCACGCCCCCGCGCGGGAGGCGACGGAGCCGACCGAAGAGGAGTTGGGCTTCCGGGAGGTTTCAATCCACGCCCCCGCGCGGGAGGCGACCGCACCCATCTCAAGCCTAATGGATGCGGGTACTTAGAAGGCTGGATGCGCGAACCTTCGCGCAGGCTCGCCCCAGAAGGCCGGCCGGAGGCGACCGGGGCGTGCCAAGTACCTCAGTTGTCAAAGAATTCACCCTCCCGCGAACCCCTACTGGGCGCACCGTGGCCGCTCGAGGTTCGCATCGCGATTCTGGAGCTCCCCATCAGGCGATCAAAGGCCCGTCCAGATCGAGCACCGTCTTGATGCCGAAGTGCTCGACTCTTCCTTTCCAATGGCGTCCGAGGAAATAGAAACGGAGACTGTCCTCGGTCTCCTCGTATTCCTTGAGCAGGCGGTGGCGGAGCTGGGTCCACTGGGTCATGTCGACAACGCACTCGAAGACCGAGTTCTGCACTCTCTGGCCGTAGTCCAGGCAGACCTTGGCCACCCGTCGCAAGCGGCGCCTCCCCGCCGGCTTGAGCGTCGAAACGTCGTAGCTCACCACCACCATCATCGCGAGGCTCCTTTCCGACCGCTTCGGTGACAGCTCACTTCCACACGAAAGGTGGATAGTCGTCCAGATCTTTCCGGAGATGACGGGCCAGGAGCGCAGCTTGAAGGTGAGGCAGCAGGCCCACGGTCGTCTTTTCTCCGAGGAAGGGATGAAGGATTTCCTCCTGTTTCTTCCGTTGATACGCCGTCAGAACTGTTTTCCGCGTGTCTCCGTCCATCTCGACGCCGCCCGTCTCGTTGCGGATGAACCCGGCAGGCCGGATCTGTTGCAGATTGATCAGGGAGAGCGCGAGGCGATCGGCAAGATAGGCACGCAACTCCTCCATCAAGTCGAGCGCCAGGCCCGGCCGGCCTGGACGGTCGCGATGGAGGAACCCGACGGCGGGATCGAGCCCCACCGATTCCAGTGCCCCTTCGACGTCGTGGCGGAGGAGGGTGTAGAGGAAGGAAAGCAGGGCGTTGACGTTGTCCAGGGGCGGCCGCCGGCTGCGCTCCCGGAAGGAGAAGTCTTCCTTCTGCTGCACGATGAGATGGTCGAAGACCTCGAAGTAAGCGCGCGCCGCGTTCCCCTCGATGCCCCGCAGTCCGTCAACGGGGAGATCCTGGCGCAGCGCTTCGAGAGAGCGGGCAAGCTGAACGGCGGCGTTGCGCAGGAGGTCCGAGCCGGCGGCCTCGGGACGGTCGCGAGTTGCACGGAGAAGCACCGCCCGGCAGTTGGCAATCTTGGCCGTCACGAAGGAACGGACGATGCGCGCACAGGGAGTTGAGTCGTCGGCGCACCGGTACTGCTCGCGGCGCAGGAGGACGTTGCCGGAGGTGGGCCCCTGGACCCGCGCCAGGAACCGGCCGTTTTCGGTGAGAAAAGAAACGGCGACGCCGGATTCGCCGCAGAGCCCGAGAAGGAAGGGACTGAAGCCCACCTGGCCGAAGCAGACGATACCGCCGAGAGTGTGGATGGGAATCCGCATCAAGACTTCCTTCTCGAAGCGTACCGCCACGGCCTCGCCGTCTTTGGCCAGGTAGGCGCCCTGTGTGGTGACGAAGAGCGTGTTGAGAAGACGTTTCATCGCGAGTCTCCCCCGGCGGCGTCCAGCATCGCCTGGCGCACGGCCACCTCGAGGTATCTCCTGGCGGAATGCGATGGGGCCGCCGGCATGCAGACCGCCAGGAGCGAGCAGCGGTCGCACTTCGGCTCGCGCACCGGCGGCGGGGTGGCGCCGGAGGTGATGAGTCGATGAAGGCGTGCCGCCGTATCCTCGGTGAGCTCTCTCAGAGACGAATCGAAAGGTATTTCCCGCCGGCGGCGAGTCTGCCCGTAGAAGAGGGCGCCTGCGGGCACCGCCGCGCCGAGCATCTCTTCGAGACAGAGCGCCTGCGCGCAGAGCTGGACCTCGTCCGCCCGATGGGTCTTCGGCTTGCCGCGCTTGTACTCGACGGGGAACGGACGCCAGGTGCCCGCAGATCCCGCCAGGAGCGCTCCGGCCTCTCCCTTCGACAAGCGATGGAATTCCACGAGGTCGGCTTTCCCGGAGAGGCCCAGCCGGAAGCTCCGCAACGGCAGTCCGCGCGCGAGATGAAGACCGGCCCGGGACTCGCCGCGGCCGGCATCGACGCGCTCGTGCAGATGCCGGCCCTCGACGGTGAGCGGGTTCTCCACCCAGATCTGCTCGAGATGGATCAGCGCGCACTGCCGCTCGCAGAACAGCAGGTGCTGGAGGGCCGAGAGCGGCAGGAGGTCGTCTTCGGTGAACACCATCAGATCACGGCGCCTCCTTCGCTCAGAAACCGATCGTTTCGAAGGACACCGGCCATGTAACCCAGGAACTCAGGCTCGTAGGCGTCGTTCCAGATATAAAGGTCGCGGCGACCCGGAAGCTCCTTGAGTCCGAGCTTCTCGATCTTCGTCGCCCAGAGTTGAACGCTACCGCGCAGCAGAAAACGGAAGCTGACTGCGCGGCGTTCAGCCAGCAGCGCCTTCAGCCGCTCATCGACGACGACGATCCGCGTCTCGGCCTCGATCACGCGGCCGTTCGCGCTCACTGCGGGGTAGTTTCGCCCGGCTTCCTCCTTGGCCAATGCGTCCGCGCCAAGACCTCCGCGTAAGGCAAGCTCGGCCCTCATCGCGTTCGTGACGATATCCCCCGGGCTGCTCCGGTTCAGCTCACCTTCGGCCATGAGCTCGCGAAGCACCTGGGCGGAAACCTTGGCCGCAGGGTGTTGGGTGATGCTTTCGTCGGCGAGAGCGAAATCGTACACGACCCCTCCGCCCACGGACTCGTACTCTCCATGCCGGTTCACACGGCCGCCGACCTGGATGGTGGACGAGGCGGCGAATCGTTCTCGAAAGCCACGGCGGAAGGAGAGATCGACGCCGGCCTCAACACAGCTTGTGGCCACGAGCGTCCAATCCGATCTCTTCGAACTTTTCAGGCGCCGGGTGACTCGCTTCAGGATGCGGTCGCGGTCGCGCGGCGTCAGTGCCGTCGAGAGGTGCAGCACGTCAAAGCCGGCATCGCGCATGGCATTGGCGACGACCGCCGCGTTTTGCACGGTGTTGAGGATCACCAGCCTGGGGCCTGGCGCCCGATCTATCTCCTCGATCAGCCCCCTCACGGTCAACACAAGGCCATCGTGGAGAGAGTCGTAGCGCACGCGGCTTCGCTCGGCCGCCAGAACGTCCAGCGCTTGGTCGGGATGCAAGAGCTCCGGCAACTTCTTGGGCTCCACCACGATCTCGTGGTCCTCCCAGAACCGCGCCAGCGAGCCACTGGCGAACACGAAACGGCAGCCCCACCGTTCGGCAAGCTCGCGGAGCCATTTCCAATTTTGACGCCATAGCTTCGCTGGCAGCGCGGCGTGGGCCTCGTCGAGGAACACGGCACTGCCCGGCAGGGCGTGGAGCTTGCGCAGCGACGCGGGGTTATTGGCGGCAAGCGTCTCGAAGAATGTGACCGCGGTGGTCAGGACGATAGGCGCACGCCATAGCACCGCAAGCTCGCGGTCGTTTCGGTCCTCGAAATCCGCCCGATGATGGTGCTCGACCACGATCTCGTGCGGGCGCTCGCCGGGGAGCACCAGCGCCTTGCGCAAACGCTCCGCGGTCTGCGTCAGGATGTTGGTGTATGGAGCAACGACGATGAGCCGCCGCAGCTCGGGCTCCGCTTCGCTGGCGCGGCGGAGCAGATAGGCGGCGACGGCCGTCGTCTTGCCGAGACCGACTGGACCTTCGCAAGCTACCAATGGTTCTTCGATGTGTGCGTTGAGACACGCGTCGAAGAAGGCTGACCGGCGCCGGTTCCTAGAACGCTCGGCTTCCGTATCCCCAGCGGGCAGAGCATTGACGAACTGCCGCAGGGCATCGAGCCGTTCGGCCCAGCGTTTAGCGGGTGGCGTAGGCGGCAGTTGCCCCGTGTCGAAGAAGGCCGTATCGCTGTGATCGGCGTCGACGAGGCAGGAGAGCGCCAGCCGCATCGCAAGGCCATGGATTGGCTGTCTCCGGACTGTCTCGCGCGGCTCGACGGCACCTTGATGCGAGCGTAGGTACTCCTGGAGGTGCTCGTTCGTGCGTGCGATCTGCTCGGCGTGGCGCTGCGGGTCTGCGTCGTCTCGCCGACGCCCCCGAAGCTTCCTGCCAAGGTTGTCAGGGTTGAAGTGCTCCTGCTTCTCCGGCAGGCCAGGCGCATGATGCGCCCTGACCAGCCAGGCCGCCATCCAATCCTGCCCGGCCGAGAGGTGGGCGACGCCGGCGTCGATATGGTCCCATTGGAGCTTGCCGCCGCGTCCGAGTCGCAACACCGCCTGCGTGTCGGCATCGAGCTTGCCCAGGTCGTGGAAGGTGGCCGCCGCGTCGATCGCGTCGAGCAGCCCCTGCGGCGGATCGATCGCATAGCGGAGCATCGTCTCGGCCCGGCGAAGCGCACCTCGCCGCACGGCCTCGACGTGGCGTGCGTAGGGGTCGCCTTCCGCCCCATCGTGTGGCGGCGAGTGGGCCAGAGGCGCCCCAGGGTCACTTGGCCCTTGCACGCCTCACACCCACTGCTTCTCGCCGAGATCTTCGAAGCTCGCCAGCCGCCGACGTACTTCCTCCGGAAGCTGCGTCGGGATGTCGTACTCATCAATCGAAGTGGACGGCGTGTCCTCCCCACCCGCGACCTTCTTCGGCGCCAACGCGTCGAGGACGAGGGAGTCGGGGCAGGAGCCCAGCGGTGACATGTGCTCCGCGTACCATGCGTGTCGCACCTCGACGAACGGCCGAACGGCAGAGGCGGTGTTGCGATAGGCATGCGGGATCAGGAACTTCATCAGAGCGATGTCCTTCTCGCCGCAGCCACTCTTGCCTGCCATCATCGGATTGACGAAGAAAGGCATCACGTAGACGGCGTGGCGCACCACGCGCCAGCCGAGCGGAGCCATGCCGCGGTCCTTGCCTTCTTCGACTCCCGCTTTGTTGGTCGTGGTGAGTCGCTCGACCTCAATGGGAGCGATGCTGATGCCGGGACCGAACTGGACGACGCCGGTGCTGATGAAGTGGTCCTTCTCGCCGGGCTTGAACTTGCCCTTGATATCTTCGAGAAAGGTGTTCCCGAAAACGCGGCCATCCCAGAACGCGTCGGCGAATTCACCGGCGCTCATTTTGAAGATCGAGTCGCGGTCGCGCCCGCGGCTCTCGAGGATGCCGAACTTCCGGCCGCCGTTGGCGCTCAGCTTCAGAGCTCGCTCCGCCTCACGCCAGACCGGGCCTTCGTGGGCAGCGACGAGATCGCGAAGCTTGCGCTTGAACGACACGGGCGAGATGAGGCCCCGGCCGTCGCCGTCGAGGGTCCGTGGCTCGCTCTCGGCGTCGGGGTCTCCGTTGGGGTTGCTGTGCCGGACCTCGATGATGAGCAGACCGGTTCCACGATTGAACGCGGTATCATTGCTCTCAATTGCGCGTGGCATGCTAATCCTCCTGTCCAGTCGTATCTTCGATCTGATCGCCAGCCGCCGAGTCGTGGCTCTGCGACTTGGGAAGACCTGCGATGTAACCCAAGAGCAGCTCGGCACGAAACGAATCGTCGACCTCGCAGTCAGCGAGGGATGCAGCAAGCTCCTCAGCCAGTGGCCTCATCTCACGCGCATACCGCCAGGCCCGCTTGATGTCCCATCCGCGCTGCTGCTCGGCTTTGTCCTTGCTCGCCACCAACTTCTCAGCCCGGTCGCGATCGCGCGCAGCCTTCTTCGCCCACCCGTCGTAAGGTTTCCACCGCCGGCCGAGCGTGGCGAGCGCCTTCTCGGGGGCGGATTGCGCCATGGTGAAGACCTGGTTGCCCAGCAGAGACGGCGGCAGAGAGCCGCCGCGAATGTCGGCGCAGTAGCCGGCATGCACCACATCCGCAGCGGCAAGCAATTGGCCCAGCTTGAACGCCGTGTCGCTCATGTACTCCTCCTTTGACCTACCGAGCTTGTGCAGTAGCAGACCTAGCAGGGTGACCGTTCGCAGCACCTCGCGGAGATCGAGCTCCCCTTTGGTCAACGATCCGCGCCACACCGTGTGGGCTGCGCCGGAGACGAGCGTCGCACGCCGGCCGAGCACCAGGCGGAGCACCCGCTCGACTCGCCGGCGGACCTGGCGCGCTTTCTCGTTCACAGGCTCGAGGAACAGGGCCAGAGCCTCGGCAGCAGGCAGTCCTACCACCTCCTGCCGCTCCTTCCCGTGGCGCAGGAAGAGCTGCTTGCTGAACCGGATCATTCCCAATGGCGCGAGATGAGGCGGTGCCGTGGGACTCGGCTTGCGCTCACCCTTGCGGAAGATTGGCAACGTGAACCAAGCGGGTACGTTCCGCTCGCCTTTGGCCCACCTCACCGCCGCTTGATACAACTCACCCACGCTCGCCGTTCCGGCATAGGCGACTTTGCGGTTGGCGGGGTCAACTTTACGAAAGACCGCCACCTGCACCAGTGTCCCTCTGAAATCTGCCCCAACCTTTGCCTGGACGGTCTCGATGACTCGCTCAGTACGCTTCTCGAACGCTGCTATCGATTCGGCGGCGGCCGCTTCCTCCGTATCGAGTACCTCCTCAGAAAAGTCCAGCTCCGCCTCCTCCTGCGCTAGGAGTCCAGCCGCGGCCACCTCAGGAGCCCTCTCGACGAAAGCCAACAAGAGATCGCTCTGCTGCGGAGCTTCGCCGGGGATCGGCCGCCAGGTAATGCCGCGTCGATCGGCAGATGTGAGCGCCTCTAGTGCGGCTGCCAGGCGGATCACCGTGTCTTCGCCGGCTGGCATAGCTTCGGTGGCGAAGCGGCCGTAACGACCGTGCGCCGGGATGTCGGGATTCTTTGCGAAAAGGAAGGTCTGGCCGAGGACAGGCAGATTCGGCTGAGGGAAGGACCCGGAGAGCAACCGGCTTTGGAGGCCGGTCAGCCCGCACGTCGCAACTGCGGGCGTCTCCGCGCCAGGCCCTTCGGCGTGCCTCAGAGCCTGACTGACTTGGCGGACAACCTCCTGATGAACGATCGGCAGCTCAGCCTGCGCTGCCTCGAAGAGGAGTGCGCCACTGCTCTCCCACTTATCCTTTGCCTTCTGGAGCTCCCCTATCAAGAGAGCGACAGAGACCTCGAGCCAGTCGTCTTGCGCGCTATGCCGGAGCTCGCTTACAAGCCTGTCCGCCACACCCTGTAGGAGCCGCTGGGGATCACCGCCCTGGAGCGGCTCGACTGCGCGCAGGAATCGATCGATTGCTTCCAGCACGACGGCACCAGGAGTCCCTTCGAGGGATCGAAGCTGCCGGCGTCGCTCCTGCAGACGTTTGACCAGTCCGCCTCCGGGCCACTCCAAAGAGGCTGCGGCGCCGAAGTGCCCTCGGCCTATGAGTTCGAGCAGGGCCGCCCGTCTGGCGCCGCTCTCCGCCTTCTTGTCGAGCGCAATTCCCCGTAGTTCGTCATCCTGCGGCGGAAGCGCCGCCGGCGCGAGCGGAGCCTTTTGAATGAAAGGAAAACTATTGTGTTGACCATCGCGAAGCGCCCACGGCCTGACCTCGGGCGGCAGCGGCTGCATCGAGACGACCTGACCGCCGACGTCGAGCCGTACGATGAGCGTCGGCACACGGCGGACGTCTTTCAAGTCGGGATGGCGCTCGGTCATTTCGAGACCTGCTTCGCGCGCGCCGCGCTCGGCAACAAGCAGCTCATTGAGCATCGATCACCTCCGGCGGGCCGGCTTGCCCGCGCCAAACGGCCGGAAGGTCGTAGCGCAGCAGACCGCGCACGACCTTGACGTCCTGCCGGAAGGCGGGTGCATAGCGGCCACTCGTCGGGTCGTCCCATACGCCGAGG
>Ga0134122_10004199_pt1 | contig 10681 bp, 7 predicted proteins | sample KB302_FD_96461 | JGI IMG/M metagenome (GOLD analysis project Ga0134122, IMG submission 96461) | Terrestrial soil microbial communities without Nitrogen fertilizer from Kellogg Biological Station, Michigan, USA - KB3-0-2 | ecosystem: Environmental > Terrestrial > Soil > Unclassified ... | reverse complement strand
TACGAGGTTGTCACGGAGACGCCTACATCGTGATCAATCATGAGTTCAGCGAGGGCAGGACCATCGATCAACACAATGCGCGCCGAGTAGTCCGCTACAGAACGAAGCGCCTCGCTTGTAAATGTCGAGGTCGTAAGGAACACGCCCTTGCGCGCTTTCTTTTTCTGCAAAGCCCCCGCGAACTGGTCTACCTGGGGCGAGCCTACCGGCTTGTCGTCCCAGCGTTTCGCCTGAACATAAATAGTATCTAAGCCAAGCTTATCCTCCTTTATCACGCCATCTACGCCACCATCACCGCTACGCCCGACCGCGGCGCCGGCATCCTGTAAGGTCCCTCCATACCCCATCTTAACCAAGAGAGTGACAACGAGGCGTTCAAAAAACTGCGGTGAGGCGCCCTTGACCGCATCTAATATTTGAGCAGCAAGAGCCTTTCGTTGGAGATCGTACTGACTCGCCATGACTTCCTCTGGCACCCCGGCCGCCCCCGCGCCACTCTCGGCTTGTTTGCGGCCTTCCTTTTTCCCTCGGGCGCGAAATTCCCTGAACTCCAGAAAGCGGTCGAGAAAGTCGTTATCAAGCTTCTTAGGCTTTGACTTGAGCACTTCTGTTCCGCGGTCTGTGATCCGAAAAAAGCCTCGACGCGTTGCAACCAAGAGCCCCGCTTTCTTAAGGTAAGTACATGCCCAGTTTACGCGACTGGCGAACACGAACGTCGCACCGCTTGGAAGAAGGGCCGTTCGCTCGTCATCGGTGAGATTGAACTGATCTGCCAAGACGCTTGCTGCCTCCCGCGCTGAAACCTCCATTTGGGGAGTCTGCGCAGCGAGCCGCAATAGGGGGAACATTAAGCTCTCGTAATCCGGAATCGCCACTATTATTCTCCTTAGCATCCCTATGCTTGCGCCACTTCGCTATGCTCAACACCTAAATTCTAATCTAACTGAGTTCCTGCACCCTGAGCTCGCCCTACCCTTTCATAGACAACGACGCACCCGGCCCTTGTTCTCGCCCGATCGGTTATCCGGGCCTTCCCGGGCGCTTCCTTGTAACGCTCTCTCAGAGGATCTTGGCGTGCGCGCGCATCTGCTGATTTGTTGTCGGCCATCAGTGCTCACCCTTCAGGAAGACTCTTCGTGTCCCGCCCTCTCGTCTGGCTCCTGCGCCGGTTGCGGCAGGCGGTCAAAGAGAACAAACACGCCGTGAGTATAGGGAGGGTCGAAGTCGTTGGTCGTCTGAGCGAGGTCGAACCAGAGATCCCAGGCCCGGTCCAGCTCCTCAGGGGTCATGTCCTTGAGGTTCAGGTCGTCTTCACTGAGCAGCTCCATCTCCGTCCTCCGAAATCCAAGGATTGCGAGGCAGCAGACGCTCGGCGAGCTCACAGGCACGTCCATGGGCCTCGGACAGCTCCAGAGCGCCGAGATTCGCGGCCTGGAATTCTCGCACATACGGCGCGGCGGCTGTCTTATACACTTCGAGCCTCGCGCGATCCTGCCGCTGGAGCTGGTCCAACTCCCGCGCAAGCTCCACCACGACACTTTCTCGCGAGCTTCCGGCCAGGACCGCCCGAACCGGAGCGCGTCGCGACTGTTTGCCATAGTCAGACGCCAAATTCAGGATTCGGTCCGGATCGGTCGTCAGCTCGAGCTCTCGCTCAGGCGGCAAGAGGCGTGCAAGCTCGCCGATGACAGGGTAGTCCTTTGCCCTCTGGGTCTGCTTCATCCGGATGAGCGGCTCGACGCCGATCACCATCAATGCTTCCTCCGGCGCTGCGGACGCGAAGAGTCCTGATAGCTCCTCGGGAGCCACTCGCGGAGGTCGAGTCACGAAATCGCAGCGGATTCTCCGTCCTTCGGGGTCCGCGAACTCGAAGTGGCTCGACCAGCCCCCGGCGAGCCAGCGGACGTCGAGAGGCGCACTCGGACGATACCGTGCGCCGTACTGCTCCAGGACCGCGAGCGCCTTGCGGCACGCTTCCGGGGTTTCCCGCAGGATCCAGTCGCCGTCCTTGCTCATCATTGAGATCCGGTAGTAAACCACCGCCTGACCGGAGGCGAGCACGGCGATCACTCCTTCGGCGTTGAGCTCCTCCGTGAGCTCGAAGTAGAGGTTTCGCATCTCAATTTGGCCTCGCGGCTGGACGGCTTTTCGCTGGAGATTTCTTGGCGGGCTTCTTCCGGGATTCAGCGGGCGCGGTCTCTTTCCAGGCGCTCCAATCGGACTGGACCTCGGCGATCATCTTCTCCACCTCTTCGGAGAGCCAGCCATCCGGCCGGGAGACGAGGTCGAGGAGCAGCGCATGAGCCGTGGCGGTGCCGAGATGGACGTTGGCGGTCTCCCGGCCCATGGCGTGCAGCAGCCGGGCGATCTCCTGGTCCTTCTGCAGGTCGGCGAGCTCGATGCGCGTGCAGTCAGGAGCCAGCCGCCGCACGATCCAGCGCCGCTTGACCGTCAGGAACGGATCCTGGCAGCGGACCGCCCTTCTCAGGATCTCGCGATACAGCTCCTTGCTGTTGCCCTGACCGCGGTGCGCCCAGAAGAAGGCGGACCGGGCCGCAGCTTTGGCCTCCCGGGCGATCTTCCCCCCGCACCAGTCGGCGATGGCCACGAACCGCTGGCGGCCCAGGCTCCCCACGCCAGCCACCCGATGGAGATAGCGCGGAGAAAGACCCTTCCCCGGAAGCAACTCGCCGAGAGCCCTGGCTGCGCTCTCCGGCACGAGATCGGCCGCGACCGGCGGTAGACCGTCCAGCTTCTGCCAGAACTTCTCCGGGTGTTCCGTCTTCTCGATCGCGATCCGCCGCAGAAGGCGCCTGTGCTCGGCGAGGACGAAAGGCCGTCCCCCGGCCTCCAGGCCTTCCTTGTAGCCGGCGAGGATGGCACCGTCCGCCGCCAGCGGATTGATGGCCAGGCTGCCGGCGGAGACCGCGAGGCGGGCGCTGGTCGCCAGTCGCAGGAGATCGTTCGTGTAGGGAAGCCGGGACGTCTCGTCGAAATCGTTGATCCCCCAGACCAGGCGCCCTTCGGCGTCGCGCCAGGTGCCGAAGTTCTCGACGTGCAGGTCTCCTACCGCGAGCACCTCCCGTGCATTGCGCACCGACTTGCTGACTTGTGGCCAGAGCTGCGTCCAGCGGTAGTAGGTGCCGCGCAGGAACGGAAACGGCGCCTCGCGCATCAGTTCGTGCTTCCGCTCGAGGTCTTCCGGCAGGAGCTGAATCTGCTCGCCGAGCCAGGCCTCGTAGCTCGCGGTGGCCTCCTGAATCGTCCCCTTGCGTGAATTCTTCACTCTCCCCCTCCCTTCGAAGGGGACAATTCTACGGGTCTCGTGTGACAAACGCGGGACAGACCGGCCGAGAGAGGGGGAAAGGAAAAGGCAGGGGGCTTTCGCCGACCCTGCCTTTCAGAACGCCTTGACGGCGGATGTGTCGATGGTTGCGGGGGCAGGATTTGAACCTGCGACCTTTGGGTTATGAGCCCAACGAGCTACCAGACTGCTCCACCCCGCGTCAGTATTGTACCGTCGATCGCCTCCGGTGGGGAGGCGAGCCGTGATGCTCTCATAAGAACGCCGGGGAGGTCAATGACATTCCCACACCGGGAGGGCTTATTCGATATACCCCAAGGACCGCAGCCTCTCCTCCGCTTCGCGCGCCTTGCGGACGCTTTCGTCCGCCGTCGCCTTGCCTTCGGTGTGGCCGATCCAGACGGTGAGGGCGGTGCGCAGGCTGGCGTAAGTGCGGCGCTCGCGGCGCAGGACGTCCGCCGTCTCGCGGGGATCAGCGGCGAGGTCGAAGAGGGAAGCGGCGCCTGATGCAATGTCCTGGATGAGCTTGTAGCGGCCGTCGGAGGCGCTGCGCAGGGTGCCCTGCATGCCGTACTGGAGCTCGTCCGCCCGGGCCTTGTCGTCCTCCTCGATGAGCGGCCGCAGGCTTCGCCCCGCGAAACGGGTGCCGGCCTCGACGCCGAGGTAGTCGAGAATGGTGGGGACGAGGTCGAGGTTCTGGACAGGCCACGAGACGGCCTTCGGCTCGACACCCGGGATCTTCAGCAGGAGCGGCACCTTGATCGAGGTGTCGAAGAGCGTGCGGCAGTGCTTGATGTGGCCGTGCTCCAGGAACTCCTCGCCGTGGTCGGCGGCGAAGACGACGATCGAGTCGTCGAGCCGGCCGGAGGCTCGGAGGGCCGTCAGCAGCTTGGCGAAGCGCGAGTCGAAGTAGGCGATCTCCTCGTCGTAAAGGTCCGCGAGGAAGCGCAGGTCGGCGGGCGTGAAACCCGGGTTCGGAGCGCCCTTGTAGAGCCAGTCGCCGATAGGGTTGGGATCGCCGCGGCGTACCCACTTCTTCTCCGGCCGTCCGCGCGCGAACTTGCGGCGCCAGCTTCCCGGCGGCTGGTAGATGCCGTGCGGATCGATGTAGTGGAGGTAGAGGAAGAGCGGCCGATCTCCCGAGCTCAGATACTCGGCGGCCTGCCGGTTGACGCAGGTGGCGGGCTTCCAGATGCAATCTTCCCGGAAGACTTCGAAGCCCCGGTCGAAGCCGCCGCTCGGGTTGAAGCGGCTGGGCGTCTTGCGCACCACGGCGCTCGCCGAGACGGCGACGGTGCGGAAGCCCTGGCGCCGCAGGATCTCGGCGAGCGAAGGAATGCCCGCCGGGATGCCCAGCGCCTGGTTGGGCTGGCCGAGGAAGGCCGCGGGCCAGCGCGAGGTGAGAATGGAGTTGGCCGACGGGAACGTGCACGAGGACTGGCTGCGGGCGTTGTCGAACTTGACCGTCTCGCGGGCGAAGGCGTCGACGTTGGGGCTGGTGGCGCGCCCGTAGCCGTAAGTCCCCAAATGGTCGGCGCGCAGCGTATCGACCAGGATGAAGATGACGTTGCGCGGCTGCGGCGGCTCGCGGTGGCAGGAGAGCGCGGTGAGGGCGGCGAGCAGTACGGCGAGGGCGGAGGGGAGGCCGACGTTGCGCGACATTTTCCGGCGAGAGGTTATCTTAGATCGGCCCGGATTTCTTGAAACCCTTGAGCCGCAAGGCTTTTGCAGATAATCTTTCCGTTGCAGTCCGAGAGAAGAACCGTTTTCGGGAGGCGAGGATGTTCTGTATCGAAGAGATCGTCGCGCGCGAGATCCTCGATTCGCGGGGAAATCCGACGCTGGAGGTGGATTGCGTGCTCGACGGCGGCGGCGGCGGAAGGGCGGCGGTGCCTTCCGGCGCCTCGACAGGGAGCCGCGAGGCGCTGGAGCTGCGCGACGGCGGCCAGCGGTATGGCGGCAAGGGCGTGCGCAAGGCGATCACCAACGTGCAGAAGGAGATCGCGCCACGGCTGCGGGGCATGGACGCCCGCGATCAGGCGCGCGTCGACCGGGCGCTGATCGATCTGGACGGCACGCCCGACAAGAACCGGCTGGGAGCCAACGCCCTGCTCGGCGCTTCGCTCGCCGTCGCCCGCGCCGCGGCCGAGGCGACCGGTCTGCCGCTCTACGCCTACGTCGGCGGGCCCGCGGCCACCGTGCTGCCGGTGCCGCTGCTCAACGTGCTCAACGGCGGCGCCCACGCCGACACCACCGTGGACATCCAGGAGTTCATGCTGGTGCCCATCGGCTTCGATCGCTTCTCCGAGGCGCTGCGGGCGGGCGCCGAGGTCTACCACACGCTCAAATCCGTGCTCAAGGCGGACGGCCTGGTCACCGCCGTGGGCGACGAAGGCGGCTTCGCGCCCAATCTCAAGAGCAACCGCGAGGCTCTGGACCTGCTCGTCCGGGCCATCGAGAACGCCGGCTACACGCCCGGCAAGCAGATCGCGCTGGCCATGGACGTCGCCGCCAGCGAGCTGGTGGAGAAGCAGGGCAAGGGCACCTACGCCCTGGCCGGCGAGGGCCGCTCCGGCCTCACCAGCGCCGATCTCATCGCGCTCTACCGCGAATGGCTCGACGCCTATCCCCTGGTTTCCATCGAGGACGGCCTCGCCGAAAGCGACTGGGAGGGCTGGAAGGAGATGACGGCCGAGCTGGGCGGCCGCGTGCAGCTCGTGGGGGACGACGTCTTCGTCACCAATCCCGCCATCCTCGCCCGTGGGATCGCCGACGGCCTCGCCAACTCGCTGCTCGTCAAGGTCAACCAGATCGGCACGCTCACCGAGACGCTGGAAGCCGTCGAGATGGCGAAGACGCACGCCTACTCGAACATCCTGAGCCACCGCTCGGGGGAGACGGAGGACACGACGATCGCCGACCTCGCCGTCGCCACGCGCTGCGGGCAGATCAAGACCGGCGCTCCCTGCCGCAGCGACCGCGTCGCCAAGTACAACCGCCTGTTGCGCATCGAAGAGGAGCTGGAAGGCGTGGCCGCCTACCCCGGGGCCGCGGCCTTCCCCCGCTGGTCGCCGTGACTCCGCCCGACGCGCCCGTCCGGACCGACTCGTTCCGCCCGGTACTGGGCGCGATCGTCCTCCTCGTCTTCGCGCTGCTGGCGATCGCCGCCTTGAAGAGCTCCCGCGATCTCGGAACGGCGCGGGCCCGCGAGCGGCAGCTCCAGGGGAGGATTGCGGAGACCCGCGCCTCGAGCGAGCGGCTGCGCCTGCGCATCGATAGATTGCGCCACGATCCCGGCATGCTCGAGCGGCTGGCCCGCGAAGAGCTCGGGATGGTCCATCCGGGGGACGTGATCATCGAGCTGCCGGGCTCCTCCCTTCCTCCCTCACGGGGAGAGAAGGGAGAACAGCATGCGAGAGAGGCCTCTGCCGTCAAGCCCCCTCTCTCCCGTTGAGAGGGGGTTGGAGGAGTGAGGTTCCGCATCCCCAGCTTCGCCGCTTGGCGCCGACTGCTGCGGCGGCACCCGCGGCTCCGCCGCACGGTCTACGTCTTCGCCGGCGCGCTCGCCGTGCTCTTCGCCGTCACGGTCTGGCTGCTCTTTCCTTACCTGCGGACTTTCGGCGACATCGGCGCGGGGCCTGAGAACGCGCCGTCGCGGCTCTATGGCGCGCCGGCGGAGGTCCGGCTGGGAGAGGAGGCGAGGCCGGCCGCTCTCGTCGGCGAGCTGGAGGCGCTGGGCTATCACGCCTACGAGGGCGAGGCGCTGCCCTCCGGCCGCTACCGCGCCGGCGGCGACCTCCTCGCCGTCCGCCTCCGCCGGCGCATGACCGCGCAAGGATCTGTCCGCGGGCAAAGCCTGCTCGTCCGCTTCCGGCGCGGCGAGGTCGCGGACCTGCGGCTCGACGGCCAGCCCGTCGAGCAGGCCGAGCTGGAGGCGCCGGTCCTCGCCACCTACTACGGCGAGGTGGCGTTGGAGAAGTGGCCGGTGCGGGTCAGCGACCTTCCCGAGCACGTCGTCCAGGCGGTGCTTGCCGCCGAGGACGCCTCCTTCTACTGGCACCCCGGCGTCTCGCCCACCGGCATCGCCCGCGCTTTGCTGGTCAACCTGCGCCGCGGCGAGGTGGCCCAGGGCGGCAGCACCCTCACCCAGCAGCTCGTCAAGAACGCCTTCCTGACCTCCGACCGGAGCCTCTTCCGCAAAATCCGCGAGGCCGTCATCGCCGTCGCCGTGGAGGTCCATCACACCAAGCGGAGCATCCTTCAGGGCTACTTGAACGGCATCTACCTGGGCGGCGCGGGCGGCATCCAGTACTACGGCCTCGGCACCGCGGCGCGCGCCTACTTCGGCAAGGACGCCGGCGAGCTCACCTTGGAGGAGGCGGCGCTGATCGCCGGCATGATCAAGTCGCCGGTCTGGTACTCGCCGCTCGCCCATCCCGAGCGGGCGCGGCCGCGCCGGGACGAGGTGCTGCGGCGCATGGCCGACCTTGGGTGGATCGACGCCGCCCGCCTGCAACGGGCCCTCGCCGCGCCGGTCGAGACCTCGCCCATGCGTCTCGGCGGCCGGCCCGCGCCGCACTTCGCGGACGCCATGGCTGCCGAGGTCCGCGATCGCTTCGGTCTCGGCCGGCTGGGCAATCGCGGTCATCATCTCTTTACGACCCTCTCCATGCGCGAGCAGGAGATGGCCCGCAAGGCGGTGACGGACGTGCTCGGCGAGCTCGACCGCCGCCGCCGTGGGGCCGATCCCCTCGAAGCCGCGCTCGTCTCCGTGGAGCCCCGCTCCGGCGCTATCCTCGCCTACGTCGGCGGCCGGGACTTCTCGCGCAGCGAGTTCGACCGCGTCACCCAGGCCCACCGCCAGGCGGGGAGCTGCTTCAAGCCGATCGTCCTCGTGGCCGGCCTCGAGAGCGGCAGGATCTCGCCCGCCACCAAGCTGCGCGACGAGCCCCTGACGCTCAAGACCGGCTCCCACCGCTGGACGCCGCGCAACGCCGACGGCGCCTTCCGCGGCTGGATCACCACCCGCACCGCCGTCGAGCAGAGCCGCAACGTGCCGCTGGTCCGCCTGGCTCTTGACGTGGGGCTCGACAAGGTGGCGGCCACGGCCCGCCGCATGGGCATCGACTCCGAGATGGAGGAAGTGCCGGCTCTGGCCCTCGGCGCCGCCGCAGTGACGCCGCGCGAGGTCGCCACCGTCTATTCCACCCTGGCGAGCGGCGGCGAGCGGCCGGTGCTGCACGGCCTCGCCGCGGTGCTCGACGCCGAAGGCAAGCCCGTTCCCGAGAGCCGGCCGAAGAAGCCCGAGCGCGTCCTCTCGCCACAGGTCGCCTATATCGCGACCTCCGTCCTCGAAGGGGTGGTCGAGCGTGGCACCGCGCGCGGCGTGCTGCGCTACGGCGTTCCCGGCCCCATTGCCGGCAAGACGGGGACGACCAACGAGGCGCGGGACAGTTGGTTCGCCGGCTATCGTCCAGACCGCGTCACCGTCGTCTGGGTGGGTCGCGACAATCCCGGAGCCACCACGCTCTCCGGCTCTCGCGCCGCCCTCCCCATCTGGGGGCGCTACATGAAGGCGGCCCTCCGCGGCGCCGAGCGGACCGAGTTCGCCGAGCCCGCCGGCCTCGAACACGCCGTCGTCTGCCAGGAGAGCGGCCTTCTCGCCCGCCCCGAATGCCCGGTACGGATCGCCGAGGTTTTCCTCCACGGCCAGCGGCCCACCAAGGTCTGCGACCTCGAGCACGAGCAGTTCTTCGATGAGCCCCCGCACGCCTTCGGCCTGCGCTTCAGCCGCTGGCTCAAGGACCGGCTGAGCAAGATCTTCGACGAGGGGAGGAGGGACGGCGAGGAGAAGGAGAAGCCGGAGGAGCCGCCGCCGTAGAGGATCCCCGCGGTCGCCGTCCAGGGCCGCTGGAGTTTCGGGAATCTCCCGGCTACTGCAGGCTCGACCGCAGCCGCAGGAGCTGCTCGTCGTCCGGATTTCGCCGCAGGGCCTCGCCGAGCAGGAAGAGCGCTTCCTGCCTCCTCCCCGCGCTGTTCAAGGCCATCGAGTAGAGGGCCACCAGTTGGGAGTCCTCGGGACGCTGCCGGTACGCCGCCGCGCAATCGTCGATCGCCGCCGGCAGGGCGCCGAGGACGAGGTTGCCCGCGCACCGCTGGCGGTGCAGCAGGGGCTCTTCCGGCAGGCTTTGCAGGGCCAGGGTGGCGAGCTCCACAACGTCACCGGGCCGCCTGAGCTGCCCCAGGACCGCGAGGTACTCCACCAGGTAGTTCAGCGGAAAATCGCGCAGGAAGATGCGCTGCAAGGCCGGCAGGGGAAAGATGAAGCCGGCCGGCGCGATGAATGGGACTCGTAGCGCTCCGGACTCGGGCAGGCCGAGCCGGACCACCGGCTGCAGGTCGGGAGCGTCCTTGACGTAGATGACGGCGAGCGGATCGAGATAGACGAGGCGCCAGCGCGGGTCCTGCACGAGCGCCATGCCCAGCGGCGACCGCACCGTCTTCGAATAGTTGCCGAGGATGACGGTGCGGAAGCCATAGCGGCTCTCCGCCTCCTGGAAGCGGGCGGGCGAGCTCACCATCTCCGTATAGCGCACCACGACGGCGGGATCGAGCACCCGGCTGTCGATGAACAGCCGATACCTGGGATAGAGACGCGCGCCGAGGTAGGCGCCCATCTGGAAGTCGTTGAAGATGGGGCCGGGCAGCGCGTGGTCGAGGATGAAGCCCGCGGCCTGGGGACAGGCGGTGGCCGGCCGCAGAGTGAAGAAGCTGCCGGACTGCCCGCCTTCGAAGCCTCGCCGGGCGACGCGCAGCGCCACGGCGGTGCCGAGCAATGCCACGGCCAGGAGCCCGCAGGCCGCCGCGTAGCGCCATCTCTTGGGGCCGGCTGCGGCGGCTGGAGCCCGGAGATCCGCCGCCTTGCCTTTCCGGCGCTGCTTCGGCTGCGGCGCCGCCTGGCGCGCCTCCCGTGAGGAGAGATTGCTGATGATGACCAGCGCGGCGCTCAAACCCACTCCCGGCAGATGCCGGATGGCCGTGGCGCCGAGCGCGGCCATGCCGAGCATGAAGAAGAGGCGCCCCAGGGGCCGCCGCCGGACGGCGGCGAAGCTCGCGAGCCCCGCTCCGGCGGCCAGCACGTAGATCCATGGCAAGCTGGCGTCGGCCGCGGCGGCGCGGAACGGGCTCTGCCACTCCAGGATGAGCAACTTTCCCGACTCTCCCACCGGCTGCACCGACTGGGAGCCCGCGATGAAGGCGAAGGGCGCGAGCTTCTCCCGGAACAGCCAGGGGTCCGCCACGGCCAGCAGGAAGAGCACCGCCGGGAACCACAGCGGCGGATAGCGGGAAGGCGCGGGCGCCGCGGCCTTGTTCCGG
>Ga0134122_10004198_pt1 | contig 10682 bp, 19 predicted proteins | sample KB302_FD_96461 | JGI IMG/M metagenome (GOLD analysis project Ga0134122, IMG submission 96461) | Terrestrial soil microbial communities without Nitrogen fertilizer from Kellogg Biological Station, Michigan, USA - KB3-0-2 | ecosystem: Environmental > Terrestrial > Soil > Unclassified ... | reverse complement strand
GAGCGACCATGCATTTGTGGTTGTCCATTTGAAGCACACGCTGCACTGCATTTTAAAGATAATAAACCGTCAGTTTACTATTGTAGAGAGCATGTGATGCAACCAGGGTTTTGGTGTATTACTTATACACCAATTGGCAATTTGAAGTATCTGGAATTAATGAGTAAATGGGATGAAAAATAGCAAGCATTGTAAGCGTTGTGGCTGTCTTTGGGATGATCATCCAAACGGTGCTATAGACAACGAGACATATAAGATCGTCCGTATCATGATGGATCATGGGAATGGTAGATGCAAATGCAAGCGTTTTAGACCCATGGATAATCTTGAATTTTTAGAGTGGCTAGATAGGAATGAGAGGACTTGTTAAATGAGCGTGCAACCAGTTAGGCTGTATATTGAACCTGTTTTGAACAAGCCTGTGGATCTAATTACAGATTTCACTGGACTAGATAACATTGCTGGTGATATGATTGAGACGATGCTCGCATATCATGGCGTTGGGCTTGCTGCTAATCAGATCGGACTAAATAAGAATCTTGCTGCTTTGTACATTGAGGACAAGACAAAAATTTTAGTAGTTGCAAATATTATTATAACAGGGTATACTAAAGAGACAGATGTTTTGCCAGAAGGTTGCTTAAGTTGTCCAGGAGTTACTGTTCCAATGAGACGTGCATTAGGTATTAGGATTGAAGCACAAAAACTTAATGGGGAAAAAATCAATTTGGAATTTCAAGGATACGATGCTCGTATCGTTCAGCATGAAGCAGATCATCTTAACGGAAAACTTATTATAAACAACTTATTGAAATTATGAAATGCTCACGTTGTAAAAAAATAGAAGAACCAAAAACGTATAAATGTGCAGTGTGTAAAAAAGATACTCCTGCATCAAGTGCGTATTTTCATCATTTTACAAATAAGATGAAACACAGGTATCAGTGTATTAAATGCAGATTTGTTACACCTGAAGCTATTGCTACAGCCCGTGAAGAGTCTAAAATGCTTAGAAAGCATATTAGATTTTTACAGAGGATGACTAAGCAAGCAGAGAAAGCAAATGCGTAAAGAACTTGCTGAAGCATTGACAAAAGACTTTCCGTTGACGTTTACCAGTGAACGTGGTGGCCGTGAACCTTGGTCTATGTTCGGATTTGAGTGTGGTGATGGCTGGGAACCTTCTATTCGTTTTGCAGCAGAACACCTTGAACCACTGATTCAAAAGGCAAAAGAAGAAGATCCAGAAGGATATGAAGCTGGTTATTATAGAACCTCTCAGCTTAAAGAAAAATTTGGGACTGGTCGTTGGTATCTTTCTGGTGGTACAGATGCAATGCAGGATATAGTAGAGAAATGGGAAGCTGCAACAGTTTCTATTTGTGAAACATGTGGTAAACCTGGTGAGCTACGTGGTCATGGTTGGTTATATACGGCTTGCTTTGAGCATGCAAAAGTACAAGATCGAGATAGCCTTGAGATCGTAGAAAAGGCTTCCGAAGCAAAGGAGAAGAGTAATGAAAACGTTTAAAAGACTATTGGCGGATCTACTTTTTAAGGTAGCTCAATTATTGATTAACCTTGGTAACAAACTCGATACCCCCGAATTTAATCCCTTTGAACTTACAGAATCATTCAGTACATTCAAAGAAGGTATGACAAGCACTGATTATCGTGTTCGTCATTATGCAGCTACTAAGCTGATCGGTTGGTATTTGAGCGGTGAAGGTCAACCAGTTATTGGGGATTTGACAACAGCCGCATGTATCTTCCTAGAAGAATTTGTTGTCACAGATGGAGATGTATCTCGTCTTGTTAATTATTGGAGAGCGCAAGCCTCTGCTAAAACAGACGATGAACGTATGAAAGCAGAGATCGATGAGCAAGTGTTTTACGACAGGTTGCAGCCAAAAGACAATAATATCACAACTAAATAAAGGAGACACACTACAATGGCACGCCGAACAATCACAGCAGAAACACGCACAGCAGTTCTAGAAGCAGCAAATCTTCAGGGTCCAAAGCATTATGAAGCAATTGCGAAACAGTATGGCGTTTCAGTCCCTACGATCTACAATTGGCTCCGTGAGCTCAAAGCCCCAGTAACAACCGAAACCCCAGCAGAAACAACAGTAGCCTAAGGAACGTTCATGAGAACGCTCCTAGGCATATTGGTCGGGTTAACATCAGCCCTGATCCTTGCCACCGGAGTATTGGCATTGACAGGTTATCTATCAATCGTTTCAGAAGGCTTAACAAGAACGGTTGATATAGTTGATGATAACGGAGTAGTGTTGTTTAAACAGATTCAAAGTGCTGGTACACGTTACAGCATTACGTTTGGTAAGATTAAAGGAGAAATTTAATGCATCCAGAAAAAGTAGTAACTATGTTAGGACAACTGCAAGGTCAAATCCAGCAGATTATTGCTTTCATCCAGAACTTCCAACAGGCCATTCGTTTGGATTCAACTGGGAAAGAAATTCGTCTGTTGTCTATTCAACGCTTGCTGTTGAAAAAAGGCTTGATTACTGAAGCTGAAATGACAGAAATGGGCGGAGAGATCATCAAAGAAATGCAAGCAGAAGCTGAGAAGGCTGCAAAAGAAGCACAAGAAAAAGCTGCTGCTCCTCAGATCATTGTTGCTACTCCCGAACAAACAGCTCAAGTAGCAAATGCTCCTACAAATGATTCGGCCGTAAAGGAAGCCATCGTCCCTCCAGTAGCATAAGATGGTGAAGCACCAGTTATACACTATCACTATAACCTTTGTCGTTTGTGATGGATTACAAGACAAGGCGTTAGAAGAAGTGAAAGAGCTTATGAATCATGTTACCAATAACTCTTTGAGTCACGCAAGTGATTTGAAGGTTAAGGTTAATCATGAACCAACAGAATAATAAGGAGTAATTATGGAAAGACTAGAACGCGATCCTAATGATCCTGCTTATGTGCCTAACAGTACAGGTATGAATGCCGAACAAGCTAAAGCATTTGCAGCGCTTGCCGGTGTATCAACCGTAGCAAAGCAGGATGATCCACAGGTTGCAATGGCACGTTTGATTGCAGCTCAAACAGGTAAGACGTTAGAAGAAGTATTGGCATTTATGGGCAAACCAGCAGTTCCAGCTCCAGCAGTTCCTCAGGTTATCGAAGATAAACCTATCCTTGAGGAAGTTGAAACTAAGCCAGCGAAAGTAGTAGTTCCAGTGACAGAAGTCCCAGGAGATGATAAGTTTATCGTCACTGAGATCGTAAACCTGGAAGATGCTTCTGAAGCCGATCTTAATAAATTGGCCCTTGAAGAAGAGGAAGAAGAGAATGACTGGTCTGGTAAGATTCGCGTAGGAAGCAAGGTAAAGATCGTTTATCAGGTTTCTGCTAGCCGAATCAACTGGGTTGGTAAGAAGGGCAAGGTTACACGTATCGTTGGAAATGAAGCTGCTAAGGTATTCGATGTTGAATTCCAGGGTGGTAAAATTCCTAAGATCCGTCTTAATAAAAAGACTGGTAAGCTTGAACGCGGTTATGAGAAGAAGGTTATTCGTAATACGTTCAGTGAAGATCAGTTAGAATTAGATAACTAATCAGGAGTGTTGCATGAGTAGTATTCCAACAAACAACACTTCTGGTTCAGGTGCTATAATTACATTTAATGAAAATACCACTTCTGGTAACGCCGGAATTACGCTTAGCAGTGTAAATGGTGTTTCTACTACCATTTCTGCTAATGGAAGTGGTGGTCTTCATTTTGGTGGAACAACTCAAACTAATATTACCTTTTCTAAGGAAATGTTAGCTGATAAGATTAAGCAATTCCACGCTGGGAAATATACTCGTAAGTATATGGAGATTTATCTTGATTTCATGGTTATGAATGCCATGCTCGATAATCTTGAGTACTTAGAGTACAAGGTGTCTTTAGATAAGGAGTTACCTCAATGAGACGAGTTCAACGCTTTCATGTTCTTTCTGTATTCGGTGATATGAAACCACATAATTATAATGATGCTGTTATGATTGGTTCTTTACACATCGCTAACCCAGTTAATCGTATGGAGATTTGGCCTGGGGAAAAGATTGCAAAGAATCTATATTATAGCGTTGTATTTGAAAATTTCCTCAAAGAGTGTTTTGGTGCTGGTCTTCTTGAGCTGGTTGATAATGAGCTTACGAAGAAGATTCGTTTGAAGCAGTGTGGCCATAGAGCACATCCAGCAGAAGATGGTAAGCTGTGTATCGCCTATCAAATCTCTCCACGAGATTATGATATCAAGATTACAGCCAAGGGTCGTGAATGCTTAGGTATGGAACAGATTGAACGTTCTGGAGACTATAGCTTTTATAAGAACTTTGATGGTAACATTGATACAGCTAAGAAGATTAATCCTGGAGTGTTCAGAAACAACTAATGTACGGTAAGCGTAAGTATGGTCGTGTAAAACCTGGTCAGGTTGAACCAATTCCTCCTTCAGCCATTCCCACATTCCTTTGTCCACGTTGCAAGAAAGCCAAATCTACAGCTGCTCCTTTTACAGAATTAACTGTCCTTGATAAAGGGAAGCTTGTGCTGTATAATAAGCTATGTGAGAATTGCAGTAAAGCCTTACAAGAGTGGATGAAGCCTAAATGAAAAATACTCCCAAGATCTATCTAAGAGATACTAATGAGCAGGTTGTTAAATTCTGGCAAAAGTATTTTAGACCATTTCCTGAAGTAGAAGTATCATGCGGAGACATCTTTGATATTAAGGCTGATGCTATTGTTTCACCAGCTAATAGCTTTGGTGACATGAGTGGCGGGATTGATTTAGCCTATCGTGACAGATTTGGTTCTAACGTTGAGGTCTTTCTTAAACGAGTTATTAATGCTCGCTTCTATGGTGAGCTTCCAATTGGTCAAGCAGTAAGTATCAAATTAACAAAACAAGCTTATAAATATATGATTGTTGCACCAACCATGCGTTTACCTATGAGCATAGATAATACGCTTAATCCCTATTTTGCTTTTCGAGCGGCTTTGTTGCAAGCCAAAGATATTGATGCACAAACGCTGTTGAGCCCAGGACTTGGAACCTTAACTGGTAAAGCATGTCCTGAGATGGTTGCTCGTCAGATGTTCGTAGCCTATTTGAATGTGGTTAAAGATATAAATCCTCCTCAGTTGCCTTATGTATATAAGCAAATGGGTTGGATGTTACGGTGTTCACAAGACCCAGTGCCTGCATAGGAGTTTAAATGGAATCAAGTACTCGTTGTATGTTATGTAACGGGGTTGCTGTGTATGTAAGTGAGCAAGAGTATCGATGTGTTGAGTGTAATTATTTAAATCATAGAAGTAAATGAAAAAGTATAAAAGTCATTGCAGATGTGGTTGGCCGTATCTACCTGATAACAGGCATGTTGGTGAGATGGGTCAGATGGAGGATTGCAAACCTTCTGATAATCTCGAATATTTAGAATTTCTGGTAGAACAAAAGGAGAAGCGTGATGAAACCTCAAGATCAAAACCACGATGATGACGAACAACAACCAAATCAGTTTGGTCCATACACTGAGTTTGAAGTTGAAACATACAAGGCTCTTTTAAAAGACCGTGTAATTTTGTATAACGGTCCAATTGATAAGAGCGTGATTGAGCGTATCGTTCTTCCACTTAATCGTCTTGGTCGTAGTTCTAAACCAATAAAACTGTTTATTAACTCTCCTGGAGGTTCAGTGGAGGATGGTCAAATGGTGGTTGATGCTATCTTGACATGTAAGGCCAAGGTTATAACAGTTGCTCTTGGTCAAGCCATGAGTGCTGCATTTGATATCTTTTTAGCCGGTGACAGACGAATAGTTTACCCTAATACTATCTTGATGATGCACTCTGGGTCTTCTCGTTTTGAAACTCAGACTCTTCCCCAAATTAATAAAGAGGCTGAATTGCATAAGCGATACTTTGATAGGTGGTCCACTTGGTATGCTTCTCGTACTAATATTTCTAAGGACGCCTGGTGTGACATGTTGAATACTGGCTTAAATTATTATTATTTTCCTGAAGAAGCGCTTAAAGCTGGTATTACGCACGAAGTTATAAAACCAGTACGAAAACGTAAGTAGATAAGAATGTCTAAACGACGTCCTCTATGCAAATGCGGTCATCGTTATTATAAACACTCCACGTATCCCCTCGATTATTCCTACTGTAAAGGCTTTCGCGTTCCAAAATATAGTAATTATAATTGCATGTGTATAGAATACCAACCGCTCACAAACTTAGAGTATCTCGAACGCAAGTACGTCGAGTCAGTAGGTAAGCATCTTTAATAGTAGGAAAGTATAATATTTCAGCATTATAATAGGAGTTCTACGTTCTAATTTAACCTAATTAGTAGATAACAATATGAAGGATGATATAAAGATAAGAAAATCATTTCCAAAAGATTTTGATCCGAACACAAAAATCCACAAGGTCAAAACCGATTACCAACGCCACAACAACAAGAAAGAAATCCAAAAAGCTTTGGATGAAGCTCTTGCTGAGATGGAACAGGATGAGTTAGACCTATGAAAAAAACCCCCAAAGAATCAGGAACATTAACTTGTTGGTGTGGGTGTGATGTTAAATATCACGCGCACTATGTTGAATATACAGGCTATGCCTGTACGAATTGTGATCAGTGCAACGATTTTGGCTTAAAGGCTAAGGAATAAATTTAAGGAGAATTACAATGGCAAATGAATGGTTAGATAATATGTTGGGAAATAAAATTTCTAAAGAGGCTATGGAGTCTCAGGGTACTGACGCTAAAGATCATTTTGAGCGCAAGGTTGCTGCTCATGCTTGGATCAAAGAAGTCAGTGATCTAGACCCAGCTCAAGTTGAAGCTGAGTATAAAACTAAGCTAGCTGAAGAAGCTAAATTGCTTGGTAAAACAGCCGCTCTCGACGACATTATCGCCGATGGTGTAACTCCTGAAGAAACAGTTAATCGTGACTATAAGCGCGATGTAGCTAGTCTCTCTGATTACGTTCTAGCTGAATTGCTTGCTGAAGCCCGTGCTCATGAAAAGCAAGAAATGAGTGAGATGTTCTGGGAATTGAAGGAAAAGGCGAAGGCTGAAGTAGCATCGTCTCGTGAGAAGGCTGAGAAGGCACTTCTTGACCTCATTCCTGATAATGCACAATTAGACTGGCAGAAAGCGTTCAAAGAATATAAGAAAAATGAAACGCCTGCTGAGCCTAAAGAAAAAGATTTATTTAAGTCTGATGTTCCTGAGAAGGCACATGATTTCCAGCATCCAGCAGAAGAGAAGTTTAAGCTTCCAAAAGATGCCGAGAAAGCAATCCCAGGTAACGGTCGTGAAGCTGATGAACGCAAAGATGTAACAGCAGAAGCTGGTGTTCTTCAGGCAGATATAGTTGAAGGTACATCGAAAGAAGCTGCTTTAAAGACCGAAGCATTGACCCCAGCAGAAGAGGGTGAAGCTGCAGCTCGTGCCGATGCTCGTGGTTATCAGGATACAATGCCAGCAGGTACGCAACAGCCTGGTGATTCAAACGAAGAAGCTATTCGTGAAGCTTTTAAGCAAGCAGTTAATGGCGGCGGAGAAGAGATCATGATTGATCTTTTAATGCGCTATATGCCAGTTGAAGATATGAAGAGCATTCTTGATGATTTCAGCGATACTGGTGAATTTTCTCCAGAGGTTGAACATTTCGAACATGCCGGTATTCCAGTAGCAGTAGCAAAACTTAAATCTTGGAAACGTGCTTCTCTTTGTCCTGTTTGCGGTCAATCAGGCAAGGATTTAAAGAATGCTTCCAAAGAACACATGGCTTGTTCAACATGTGGTATTACATATTCTAACGAAATTACCTCCGCAGCTTCCAAAACTGATGTAATTAAAAAAGTTGCTGAGCTTCAGAAGACTGCTGAAGTTGCTAGCCCATGGGCTGTAACAAAAGATGAAAACGGACAAGAAGTTATTGCACGCGTTGATGCTGTTCCTACCAACACAAAAGAATCCGAAGAAGATAAGACAGTCGAATTACAGAAGTAATATCTTAACTTTCTAAGGAGACTTACCACAATGGCCATAATTATCAGCCGTATTACAAATAACTTAAACTATACATTCACAATGCCTGGTCCAAGCTTTAACGGGCAACAGAGTGCGAATCTTACTATCCCTGCTGATGCAGTTGATTTAGATTTGTTTACTCTCACTACTGAAGATGGATTGTGGGCTCTTCAACCACAATTTCTTGCTTTAGTAAATAATGGTAGCATCACTGTTACCGGTACCATTGATACTGCAACATTTGCATATGATGGTGTTGGTTCTATTCATGCTGATAATAATCCAGATCTTCGTGGTAACATCCATCTAGTTTCTGGTACAAATATCTCAATGTCTCAGGTTGGGCAAAATATTACAATTAACTCAAGTGGCGGTGGTAGCGGAATTACACAGCTTACTGGGGATGTCACAGCTGGTCCAGGTAGTGGAAGTCAAGCTGCTTCGTTATCTAATACAGCAGTAACTCCTGGTTCTTATACAAATACAAATTTAACAGTTGATGCTAAAGGACGTATCACAGCTGCTTCTAACGGTAGCGGTGGAAGTGGTTCACCTGGAGCTCCAGATCAGTCTATTCAGTATAATAACTCTGGCGCATTTCAAGGTACTCCATCATTTACAGTTGATACAACTGGAATGCAGTTTAATTTAAAATTCAATCAAACCAATGGTAGTAAACTTTCATTTAATGATGATGCTGGTACTACTGAGAACGGTAATATTTCATTTGATGGTAACATGACACTCGATGTACCAAATGGAAGCCTTTTCCTAAATTCTCCCAATGATATTAATCTTGGTACTCTTTGGACATGGCATGGTACTGGTGATATTGAAGCTCAAGGTGTAGGTGAGTTTCGATTTATTGATCCACTTCGAGTTGTTGGTTCTGGGTATACATTTCTACTTAATCCAGATAGTGGTGAAGTTAGTGGTGTTCAGGCTCTCTCAGGACCTGTGGATGATAGTTTAGTAATTAATTCAAAACCAGGTTTCGTGCTTGATATGCACACAAATACTGGTGGAAATAAAGTTCTGCGTATGCAAACATATGGAACTATGCGATTGCCATTGTTTACTACAACAGAACGTGATGCTCTTACTCCAACCGCTGGTGATACAATTTATAATACAACCAGTAATGCTGAGGAAACATATAATGGAACTACTTGGGTTGCTGCTGGTGGTGGAAGCGGCTCACCTGCTGGATTGAATGGTGATGTTCAGTTTAATGAGAGCGGTGCATTTACTGCTGCTAGTGATGGAGATGGTCAAGGATACTTCCGCTGGAATAATAGCGATAACAGATTAACTCTATATAAATTAGAGATTAATGCTCCTGATCTTACCTTCCCAGATCCTCTCTTTAGGATCATGTCAAGTGGACCTACTAATAATGGAACAAATATCTATGAGATGTTTGGTAATGCTGCAAATACAGCAAATGCAACACCATTTACTGCAACAATCTTTCCTACTTTGGATGATGACACAGTTTATTCTATAGAAGCTCGTGTAGTAGCTCGTCAAACAGCAGGAGCAGGTGGCGGAGGCGTTGGAGATGCTGCGATGTTCATTCTTAGATCATGTTGGAAACGTACTGGTGGTGGTAATGCAACACAAGTTGGAACCACAGATGTATTAGCTAATAAAGATAATGCAAATTGGGACGCAAGTTTTGTTCCTTTCAATAGTAATCTTGGTGTAGCATTAAGTGTTGTAGGAGATACTAATTGCACTGTTATATGGAATGCTTACTTTATTATACAGCCAATAAGTTTAGGATAAGGAGAACATTATGGAATCCTCTTATAAGATAAATGATTTACATGTTGTCGCAAATGCTCAAATTGATGTAACTCTTGACGTACTAGGTGTATTGAATGCCGGTGCAATTGCAGCATATGGTGGCGGTAATCTCGAAATTGCTGCTCCAGGAAATTCCATTACATTAGTAGCTTCAAGCGTTCTTTTAAATACTCCTGAAGTATTTTTAAACGGTAGCGGTGCACAATTTAAGATCACAGCCAATAATAACGCTACATGGATGTCATGGCCAAATGTTTCTACAGCAGATAGAGATTCATTTATTACATCTCCTCTTACTGGTGATAGCATTTATAATATCGATGATTTAGCGCCTCAATACTATAATGGAACCTCATGGGTTACATTAAGTAGCGGCGGAGGTTTACCTCCTGGTCTAACATTCAGCAGTGCAACACTTGATATTAATGCGTTAAGTGCATTTGTTGAAATTCCAGCCATTCGATTCTTAGAAGATGGAAATCCCACAGTTATTATTAATAAAAATCCAGGTGGTGGATCATTAGAGATTAATAATACAGATGGAGCAGTTTTAATTGAAGCTGATACACAAGCTCAGATTCAGGTTAATGGTGGATCGTTTAACTGGGTATTTGATGCTAGTGGAAATTTCACAGCTCCTGGTACTATCGCAACAGCAGGTGCGCAGATGTTTCTACAACAAGGTACGCTTGTTGTTGGACCATCAGTTACCCCAGCTGTAAGTCCTGCAGTTAATAATGGTATTATTTATTTTGATGATGCTACAAAGAAATTTTTAGTGTCTGAAGATGGTGGCGCCTTCGTT
>Ga0134122_10004197_pt1 | contig 10682 bp, 11 predicted proteins | sample KB302_FD_96461 | JGI IMG/M metagenome (GOLD analysis project Ga0134122, IMG submission 96461) | Terrestrial soil microbial communities without Nitrogen fertilizer from Kellogg Biological Station, Michigan, USA - KB3-0-2 | ecosystem: Environmental > Terrestrial > Soil > Unclassified ... | reverse complement strand
CGTGCAGCAGATGCCATTTCCGCTTGGGCGCCTTTCGCCGTCAGCAAGCGAGCGGCTGTCAAGGCTGGCCGTAGCTCCATGTTCGCCGCGGCAGCTTTCCCTTCGCCAGGCCACGCCTTGATTGTCGCGAGTGCTGCGGCACGCTTCAGTGACCACGGATTTTGGCTATGTCCAAGGCGGAGCTCTCGTCGCGCAGGCTGCCCTGCCAACCTCACATCCGGCGGAACTGTATCCCGACCATTGTCCCGCATTCGGGACGGGAGAGCCCCAAGGAGGGCGGCACCGATGGTCGGTCAGTGGCACAGACGGCTGTGAATTCAGCCGGCACCCCGAGTATGCGCAATGTATCAAGAGGGATGGCAAAGATGCCTTGACCATTCGGCCGCTGTGTTCCCAAGAATGAGCGAGACGGGCGTGGTGGCAGGAGAGCTTCCGTGGCGATCGATACTTCTGGAAAGTGGTGGGTCGGTTCCGAAGCGGCGGACATCGCGGATTATCTCGAGGCCTACCAGAGCGAGGGGCATGAGGTCCATGCGACCCGCCTGTGCAGGTGCCACTGCGGGTCAACTGCGTTCGAGCTTGAGGCGGATCGGGACGAAGGCTGCGCGCAACGGATCTGCGCTGCCTGCCGCTCCAGGCATCTGGTCTGCGATAGCGCCGAGTACTGGGAAGGCGCCCAGCCTGAGGGCTGGACGTGCACAGAATGCCAATGCAAGACCTGTAATCTTGCAGTCGGCTTCTCCCTCTATGAACCGGAGGAAGGGCAACAACCCGACGTGCGCTGGGTCTCGGTCGGCCAGCGCTGTACGAACTGTGGAACACTTGGAAGCTTCGTCGATTGGAAAGTCGGGTACGGTCCGTCTTACCAGCTTCTCGATCAGGCCTAGGGCGGCGGCGACCAGTCATTGGGCAGCGTGGAAAAATTGGCCAAAGCAGCGTCTGAATTTGGGTCACCTGCGGCCCAAATCAGATGGGTAGTCGAGCCCCATCGTTGGTCTCTTGCTCCTTCAATTTCGGCCATTGCTGGTGATCGACTGAGGCATGGCTCTTAAGTGCCAAATCCGGCCCCATGCACCGCAGCAAACAAAGAGAGATATGCGCTGTAGGGTGAGATTGCGTTTCGGGTTGGGAAGCTCATTAGATCGCGAAACGTGACCCACCACCTCAATTTGTGGGGCGGAGTCCCAATGCTCAATAACGAATCCTGGGATCGAAAAACGTGTATGTAACGTCGACAATCAAGTTGATGAGGACATAGGTGAGTGAGAACAGCAAGATCACGGCTTGGATGATGGGATAGTCGCGGGCAAGCACGGCATCGACGGTCAGACGCCCGAGACCCGGGATCGTAAACACAGACTCGGTCACCACCACGCCGCTGATCAGTAGTGCCACACCAAGCCCAATTACCGTTACGATCGGCACAGCAGCATTGGCGAGCGCATGGCGAACGAGCACGCGACCCTCCGTTTGACCCTTCGCACGCGCGGTGCGGATGTAGTCCTCGTTCATGACTTCCACCACGCTGGTGCGCGTGATGCGCGCAATGATCGCGACATACGCGACGCAAAGTGAGAGCGATGGCAAGATAAGCCTTTGCAACCATCCGCCGACCCCCAGGGATATCGGTTGGTATCCCTGCACAGGGAGCCAGCTCAATTCGATGGCGAACACGTAGATCAGCAGGTAGCCGATGCCAAATACCGGCACCGAGAAGCCAAGTACCGAGAAGCCCATGACGATGCGATCAAGCCAACCGCCGTGTCGGTAGGCGGCGAGGACGCCGAGGGGAACGGCAATTAGCACGGCAAGCGTGATAGTAAAGAACGCCAGGGACGCCGTGGGCTCCAATCGATCGAGGATAAGCTCAGTCACCTGCTTCTTGAAGAAAAAAGACTCTCCGAGGTCGCCCTTCAAGGTCTTCGTCATCCAAACGACGAATTGCGTGTAGATTGGCTGATCGAGCCCGAGCCGCTTGCGGATTTCGGCGACTTGCTGCGAGGTGGCGTTGTCACCGGCAATGATGGCAGCCGGATCAGACGGCGTCAGACGTAGCATGAGGAACACGAGTACCGCTACGATCAACATCACGGGGATCGTCGCAAGTAGTCTCCGCAATACATATGCGAACATGCCAATCCACCAGTTAACTTTGGGCAGGCAGGAACAAGCAGAGCGGCAAAAAGTCAGGCCCACCATATTGCTCGCCAGCCACGGTCTTGAAGCATACGTGAATGCGGCCATCGGGCGACGATCGCACGGTAAAGCCATCGGGGATTGGTATTTGGGTGTGACCAACGATCACAATCTTGCCTCCCCGCCCGTCTGCAACGATTGCGTCTGCCGGCATGCAGTCGTAGTTGGAGCAGCACTCTTTAGGGTACCACGAGTGCGGGTCCGCCGGAAAAATTGGGGGAATTATGGAAAAGATGGCGATGAGAAAGGCGCGTGCAACCTTCATTGAACTGCTCTCGCATTGCGCAAGCTGATCAGACACCTGTAGCGCGGGCCCGTCATCGCGCCGTGATTTTTGGCCCGGGGTGCGCGTGATTTTCGCTCAGAAATGGCCTATGTTGATGCCGATACGACCGGTTGAGGTGGGTGCACGTGACCGAGCGGGCGGTGCGATTGAAATTGTTTGGCGGGTTTAAGGCGTCGACTGATGGCTGCGCTGTCGATGTAAAATTGAAGCGCGCGCGACTGCTGCTGGCCTACCTCGCCCTCGCGCCTTCAGGGCGCGCAAGTCGAGAAGAACTCATGGCGTTGCTCTGGAGCGAGCGTGGTGAAGCACAAGCGCGCCAGAGCCTACGGCAGACCGTGGCTGTGATCCGAAAGGCATTCTTGGCAAGGAACATCGATCTCGTGCAGGGCGACGCAGAGGCAGTAGTAATTGATCTGAAAAACGTAACCTCTGACGTCGCAGCCTTCAGGCATTTGGCAGTCAGGAACTCCCTTGAAGACCTTGAGTCAGCTGTCGGATTGTACGCTGGAGATTTTTTGACCTCGCTCTCTGTTCCGGACCTCTGTGCAGAAGATTGGATATTGGCGCGTCGCAACGAGCTCCAGTCATCATTTCTGCGCTGTCTTGGATCACTGCTGACCGCCTATAGGCGCCTTGAGCGCCTACCCGACGTTGAACGTGTTGCCACACGCATTCTCGGGCTCGATCCGCTCGATGAGGAAGCGCATCGGGGGCTAATTACCGTTCACCTCGCGCGAGGCAAGCGGAGCTTGGCGTTTCGACAACTGCATCACTGCCGCGAGAGCTTACAGCGAGAATTGGCGGTCCGGCCATCGGCGGAGACAGAGGCGCTCCTTCGCGATCCTGTGCAAGCAAACATTGCCCGCGCTGAAGTGCGTGCCCAACGCATTGACACTGTGAAGATATCGGAACCGACACGGGCGAGACCAATCGGATATGGCTCTCCGAGCGTCCGACGCAAACCATCCCTTATTGTGACGCCCCTTGAAGTGCTTGGCGAAGGCACTCGCGCGGATGTTCTCGCGTACGGATTGGTCGACGACATCGTTGTCCACCTTTCTCGCTTTTCATCTCTGTTCGTTGTGCCTCCAGGACCTGCCATGTCCCTCAACCTGCATCCGGTTGATCCGGGGGTCGTCGGCTCGACGCTCGGGGTCCGCTACGTATTGACGGGAAGTCTTCAAGTCGTCGACGATCGGGTGCGGATCGCATCCATGCTGCTCGACGCGGAGAATGGTCACGTAGTCTGGGCCGAGCACTATGATCGCCGGCTGACCGACTTCATTGGTGTTCGAGATGACGTGGGTCGACGCATCGCTGTTGCCGCCTCTAGCTCGGCCGACACAGCTGAGTTCGAGCGCATCAAGCTATTTGACACGCACCAATTGGGTGCGTGGGAACTTCGAGCCCTGGCACAGCGGCGATTTCTTGCGTATACGCCGGATCAGAATGCCGAGGCACGGTCGCTCTTCAGTCGCGCGCTGCAGATCGACCCCTCGTTTGTGCGCGCGCAAGTCGGTCTTGGCTGGACCTATTTCGAAGACTTCTCCTTGGGTTGGTCGGCCGATCCGCAAAAGTCTCTGCAGAAGTCCTACGAGTTGGCCTGCGGGGCGGCGGCAGCCGAGCCAGGGCTCTACAGCACACGATGCTTGCTGAGCTATATCCATTTCAACCGTCGGCAGTACGGAGAAGCCATTGAGGAATGCGGGCGCGCCCGAGCTGATAATCCCAATGACCCGGAAGTACTACTTCATGAAGGTCATCTCCTATCTTGTACAGGCCGAACGGAAACCGGAATCGACCGAGTGGAGGAAGCGATTAGTCTTGATCCCTGCCATCCGAATTGGTTCCACTATATTCACGGTATAGCCGCCTTTGAGGCCGAGCGCTTTGAAACTTCCCGTATGGCAGTAAACAGATATATCGAGCTTCAGCACGGTCCGTTCGTCGGTCTGAAAGCTTCAGCATTACGTGTGCGAGCGGCGGCCAATGCGGTCTCTGGGCGTATCGAGGCGGCTCGACAGGATGCCGATGCTTACCTTGCTCTGAAACCGGATTTCAGCGTCTCCACCTACGTTCGCGGCATGCCGCGTCAGGATCCGATCAGTTTCGAGCGCATGACATCCGCTTTGCGCACAGCCGGATTTCCAGCATGAGTTGCACTTTCTTGCTCTCGCAAGAGAACGAACTCTCTGCACCAAGCTCATGAGGTTCTGGCACTCTTTGACCGAACAGAGCGTGGCACCGAATGGGCCGCTATGTGGGTACTTCGACCTTTCCAAGGCTGTTGGCACAACGCGGGCTATTTGGGTGTACGACCTAGCGCACACGCCGACTGTCAGGTTTGCACAGCTTGCCGCTTCTCGGTTCCCTTATTATGGTGATGCCAGGGCTGACTGGCTACTCATGCGGTGCGCTCGGCTCAGGTGTAGTGTGTCAATATCCCGCCAACTGATGTCTACCGAAAATGGATGCGCCGCTGAACATTCGTCCCGCAGTGCGCTCAGATCTTCCACGACTGCTAGCGCTCTATCCGCATCTCAATCCAGCAGACGAAATCCCGCCGCTAGACGTGGCGGAACGTCGCTTCGCTGACCTGAGGAAGTACGACGGGAGCGCGATCTTCGTTGGGTTTGTTCAAGACTTGATTGTCGCCTCATGTACTCTGATCGTCATACCCAACTTGACGCGCGGCGGCCAGCCGTACGGATTGATTGAGAACGTCGTCACCCACGCTGCCTACAGAGGGCGTGGGTTCGGCAAGCAGCTCCTGCAGGCGGCCGTTGAAGCGGCATGGCGGGTTGATTGTTACAAGGTCATGCTGATGACCGGCTCAAAGAAGGCATCGACCTTGGCGTTCTACGTTGCGGCAGGTTTCGAGCAGAATAAGACCGGCTTCCAAGTTCGCCGCCTTCCTACTCGCACAGAAATGCCTGACTGAACTCCAGCGCGCGCCACTCCGTTACGGCCCGCCGGATTGCTCAGCCACCCATGGTAGCCTTTGTCGCGAGGCTCCGACCCGACCAGTCACCCGATCAAGTCGCTCGCCAGCTTCCGGACCAATCGACAACTATCCGCGTGGAACCCTCCTCCACTGACGATTCGCGCCTGCAGGGCGCACTGCCACAAACGGAACCGCCACAACATCTGCTTCAAATCAGTCACGTCGCCTGCTTCCGCTTCCGTTTATCGACCCGCCTTTGGATCTCGTCTTGCAAGTCTTCGATCTCGCACCTCAGCAGAAATGCGTCGTATTCTCCCAGCGTCTCGGGTGGCCGCGGGAAAGACTTTGGCTTTGGTGCGATCAGCCAAGCCAACACGAGGAACGGCAGCATAATGGGCAGGGCCTCCCCAGCCTCAAGCACGGCCGCAAGATAGGTAAAGGCGACGTGGACCCGAGCCTTGATGCGGTACATGGAGCGATGCCGTATAAAGCTTCGCTTCATGCGATTGGCGTGGAACGCATCCCACCAGGTTGGCTTGACCGCCAGTTCATTCAATCGGTCGATTTGCCGCCAGGCCGCCCTCAATCGATTAGCCAGAGTTCGGTCAAATCTGAAACGAAGGTCGTATCTGAGGTTGATCGGCATGCGCACGACCCAATGCATTCCAGCGCCGAAGGTTTGCCGCGCAGGTCGGCAACTAGCAGAACACAATCGCGGCCCTGGTCCGCAGCGATACCTCGCACGCTGCGAGCAGGCGCAGGCATGCATAGGTCTCGACGCCGTATTGCTTCCACGTCAAATCATCTGAGCGCTGAGTCTCGGGTCGTCTCCAAGGCCACAGCCTCCGCGACGACTGGCTGCGCGGGTGGAGTTGGGTATTTGCAGCGCTCAACAACTCGCGCGACTCATAATCCGTGTCCAACGGCATTCTGAGCAGGCCTGCCAGTTCGGCGCACTCGGCTTGCAAGCGCTGGGTCGATCCGACCCAGCCCCCCGACAACCTCAAGGTAGGCGTAGTAATGACACGCTTGAAGTCGATTGGAACGTAAAAGCCATTTGCATCGCTGTGCACGAGCAGGTGCTGGTACTTCATGTCCTTGCCGGCGTTGAAGCTCTCATAATATTCCTCGTTAAGAGCAACGTTGTGGTAGGTCTCCCGATTGCCAGGGACGGGAATTGGCTTGCCGAGCGCAAGATGCACCGCAATACGCCGGAGATAGTGGATGCCTGTGTAGCTCAGCAGGTCGCACGAAAAAATATCATCCACCTCGTCCGGCTCGACATGCTCCTCCAGACCCTCCGAGCGAAGAACAATCCTCAGTTTCTCGAATGCATCGACGTAGGACGCATAGCCTTCCTCGTCAGCGTCCTTCAGGTCCGCCAGAATCCCAACTTCCAGCGCTAACCCCATCTTGCCACCTTCTCCAATGGCGTCAGCCTTTGCGGTTCCCCGACCGATCGGCCAAAGCGCATAGACCTGTACAGTTGGTCATCTATCAACCGACGTTGACCTCTTTGGGTCAAGGGCGGGCATCGCGTGCCCGGGTACGCGGATCGCGGCTGTGCTGGACCTGTCGTGGGTGCACGGCGAGTTGGCGCCCTACTACTCCAACCTTGGCCGCTCCTCGATTGATCCGGTTCTGATGATCCGGATGCTCATCCTCGGCTACGTGTTCGCCGTCCGCCGGCGATCTTTTCGTCTTCAGGGGCACCAGTGGTAATCTGATCAAGATCCTCCTCTGGCATGATGGCCTTGGCATGTCGCTGTACGCCAAGAGGCTGGCAAGGGGTCGTTTCATCTGGCCAACCGTGGCCGCCGGCGCGATCGCGATTTCGCCTTCCAGCTCGCCTATATGATTGGAGGGACCCGGTGCATACGTTCCAGCAGGACGCGCGGGATAGTTCGCGCAGGATGTATTTTTGCGGGAGTCAACGGCTCGGTTTTGTGATTCCCTCGCTGCATGGAATCGAATCACGGCGAGCCGCCCGAAGACATCGACGCGCTGGAGAGTTCCTGTGACGCCAGCGACTGTGGCAGGTATTGGTGATAGTGATAGCGGCCCATTTAAGAGGACAACTCACCCCCAAGATGGCGTGAGCAGCACGTCGGACTTGTGTATTTGGAATCGCCACAATGCAAGGAGGACCACATGAGTCCATCCGCAAACCTGCGAGGGGAAGCGCGGCTGCTGAGCATTCGGCAGTTCCTCGGTCACGCACGAGACCAACTTTCCTTCGACGTCGGCTTCTTTTTGTGGGACGGCTCCACCGTACCAGCGAATTGGCCCTCGAGCGAACTGACGATCGTGATTACGGATGAGGGCGCCGTGGCAGCGCTCACGCGCCGGCCGAAGCTCGATACCATTGTCAATCTCTGGGTCGCAGCGCGGATCGATATCCGCAACGGCTCGATTTTCGATCTCGCCGCGCGCCGTCCCAGAGTGCGCACCCGGCACTTTCTGAAAAGGCTCGACAAGCGCCTCGCGCTCGCTACTGCGATCAAGTTCGCCTTCGTTCCGCGAGGTGGACCATGGCCGCTCGAAGACATTCGTGGCGACAGGGCGCGCGCTGACGGCAGCGAAGATGCAAATCGCAAGAATATTCACTACCACTACGATCTTTCGAACGCGTTTTATGCGCTCTTCCTCGATCCGGAGATGGTCTACTCGTGTGCGTATTTCACCGATTGGGGCAACGATCTTGCTACAGCACAGCATGACAAGCTCGATATGATTTGCCGCAAGCTACGCCTGCGGCCAGGCGATGCGTTTCTCGACATTGGATGCGGCTGGGGTGCGCTCGTCTGCCATGCTGCACGACATTATGGGGTCCGCGCCCACGGCGTCACACTCGCGGAGCAGCAAATCGCCGTCGCAAACGACAAGATAATTCGCCTTGGTCTACAGGATAGAGTTACCGTCGAACTTATCGATTATGCGAAGCTGGAGGGTTCGTACGATAAGATTGCATCGATCGGGATGTTTGAGCATGTCGGGCTTCGCAACCACCCAGTTTACTTCGATACGATACATCGTCTCTTGAAGCCGCGCGGATTTTATCTCCATCACGCGATTGCGCGCCGTTCAGCGCGCGACGACAAGAGCTTTCGCAAAGCGACGGCTGAGCAAGCGGCACTCCAGCGCTACATCTTCCCTGGCGGAGAAGTCGACCATCTCGGTATGTCGATTGCAAATCTCGAGCGGCACAGATTTGAGGTGCATGATATGGAAAACTGGCGCGAGCATTACGCTCGCACGACGCGCCTTTGGCATGATCGCTTGGATGCGAACCGCGAAGCCGCTGAGCGCGAGGTCGGCAGCGTAAAAACCAGACTGTGGCTAGCCTATCTGGCCGGCTGCTCGCTAGGATTTGAACGGGCTGCGATGGGTGTTTTTCAGACGCTCGCATCAAAGCGCTCGCGAGGCCCGTCTGGCCTGCCACCTACGCGCGCTGACCTTTACAGGTGAAGCAGAAACGGGCTTCGCCCTAAAGCCTCGTTGCGCGGACGCACGGCCCGATTGCGGCAGAAGGTGAATCGACTAACCGGCGAAACTGCACTCGAAGTCAGTTCTGGGTCGTCAAGAGGCATGGCGGTCGCCTCGTCGGCACGGCAGAAGTACCTCACAGACCGGGCGGAATCGCTGTGGCGTCGAACAATCAGCCATGACAGGCGTCGAGTGGCAGGATGTGATGAGCCAGCTACGCACGGTTGATGTCCAGGAAATCATAGCCCGAGCCGGGGAAGCACTCTCCAAGGCTTCCGGCGGCACGGTGGTACTCGGTGAGTTGGAGGTGCTGAGCAACGACCATAGGCGCAACTTCATCGCGCGGGCCGCAGCCCGCTATTCGGACGGCAGTGCCCGGTCAGTCATTGTGAAGGCGACACGTTCGCCGAGCTACGATCCCATGGATGAGAACGTGCTTCAGGCCTCGGGCCTGGCGAAGGAGTGGGTCGCCTGCTCCTTCCTTGCCGCACGCGCTCCCGGTCGCGGTCACGGCTCTGCGCTGCTGGCCGGCGATGTTGCCGGCGGAATCATGGTTTTCGAGGACCTCGGCGCTAATCTCATCTCGCTGGTCGATCCGCTTCTCAACGGAACGGCCCAAGAGGCTGAGCGCGCGCTGACGCTCTATGCGACAGCGCTGGGCCGCCTGCACGCGGACACCGTTGGCTGCCTCGACACCCATCATGAGACGTTGCAATCCGTTTTCGGCTCGGGCCGGCCGCGCCGCCATCCGGGATGGCGTGTCGAGAAGGATGCCGAACTGGTGGCACACAGGCTCGGCGGCACTCTGCCCGCGAGAGAGCTGGAGCTTCTGTCGTCGCGACTCAGCGATCCCGGTGACTGGCTGACGCTCATTCACGGCGATCCATGCCCGGACAATTCGCTGCTGGTGGACCAACGTATTCGCCTGATCGACTACGAGTTCTCGCGACCGTCGCATGCACTGCTCGACGGCATCTACTGGAGAATAGGATTTCCGACCTGCTGGTGCGCCGGACGCACCCCGACCGATATCGCCGCCCGCGTCGATGCGGTTTATCGCGCCGAGCTCAGCACTGCGATCCCCCAGGCCCACGAGGAGACTGTCTATCGCGTCGAGCTCACCTATATGGCGGCGGTCTGGCTTCTCACCTCTCTGTCGTGGCGATTGGACCAGGCGCTCGAACGCGACGAGAGATGGGGCATCTGGTCAATCCGCGGAAGGTTGCTCTGGTATGCCGAAGCGGTCATCGAGATGACCGACGCCGCTCATGTCTTGCCTGGCATCAACAGTGCGGCCCAGGATTGGCTGTCGGAGATGCGGCGGCGCTGGCCCGATGTATACCCGCTTGGCTTATACCCTGGCTTCGCAAGCAAGCCGATGACTTCGGCTAAGGGTCCAGGCGGTTAAATTGAGGCTGTGTCCGTGCCTTCCAGTTGGTCAGCTGGACCCCGATGATGGGACTAAGCCCGATGATGGGACTAAGGATGACGCTGGCGCCAGCGCAAGGAGGCGGAGTGACGGCCGGCTCGGGTCCCTGGCTACTGCCACAAGCCTTCGAACCGATGCCCGGCAACCCGGGTGTAATCGGCCGTGTGCTTGGGATCGCGGTGACCCAAGTAGTCCTGCATTGTGCGCAGGTCGGTGCCCTGATCGGCCAGGTAGTAGCCGCAGGAATGGCGGAGCATGTGCGGCCAGACGCGCCCGAGCTTTGCGGTCTCGCCAGCGACCCGCACGATATAATTGACGGCCTGGTGGGTGAGCTGTGCCTG
>Ga0134122_10004195_pt1 | contig 10683 bp, 8 predicted proteins | sample KB302_FD_96461 | JGI IMG/M metagenome (GOLD analysis project Ga0134122, IMG submission 96461) | Terrestrial soil microbial communities without Nitrogen fertilizer from Kellogg Biological Station, Michigan, USA - KB3-0-2 | ecosystem: Environmental > Terrestrial > Soil > Unclassified ... | reverse complement strand
TTGGCCCATAGCCGACATTGCTAGTTGCACTGCACATGTCCGCTTTCGAGGGTAAAGCGGACATGACCATTTGCGGCATGTCTGCTTTCGCGGTCGGGTGTAAAGCAGACATGGCTTGTTGCGGCGCGTCGGCTTCTGACCCAAAGCGGACATCTGCCCGGTTTGCGCCCGTCCTGCACCGCCGAGTAGAGCGCGAATTCAGCTTGCGAGTTTTATGTTCTTTGCGTGCTTAGGCTCGGTCCAACGCACTGCCAGGGGCCATCCAAACGCGAGCACAGCGAAGAATAACGACAACGAAACCGGCAAACTGGCTAAGGGGTAAATTCGATCCAAGGCCAGACCGATTGCGATCACGGCGGCTTCGCCAACCACGACAATCAGAACATAGATGATCAAAATCCACATTGGCCGCCCTTGCTGCCGCCCCTAAAAGCTTGTACGCGCCTCGCAACCCCAAGCCAGCATCCGTCCGCCCCGCTCAGCACAAACTAGATAGGGTATCGGACGCAGTAGCAAGTTTAATCATGCCAGCGCCGACGAAGTGATCGAATGAATGGCGAAATGTCCGCTTCTGACCCGAAGCGGACATTGGACGCTGAATGACCACGTCTAAAGGCATACGGGAGTCTTGGTCACACTCGCTCTACCTTCGCCGCAAAACATCCCGGCGCGGCGAAATGGACGTGCAGATATTGCGTGTGCGGATCGGCGAACTGCCGTTCGATAGCCTCTTCCAGCCAGATGCCCTCGATCACTTCCCAGCCGGTCATCATTGCCGTGTCGTCAAACCCGCGCACCGCTAGCGTGCGCCTGCGCAACTGGTCGGGCACGGCATTGACGGCGTTGAAGGTTTTCTCGCCCTGACGCACATAGATCGCAAAGCGCATCCGGTATGGCGAGGCGACCGCGTGATGCTCGTAGTTGACCAGAATGACTTCGTCGCCCGGCGTTGCATCGGTAAGACTGACGCGGCAAGGGCATGGACCGTCCGCGATTTTCCTTAACGCGCCCTGCGCCGCCAGCTCTGCCTCCGAAAGCGCGAAGAGGTGCGAAAATTGTCCGGCCTCAAGGCCGCGAATGCGGAAGTTCAAGGGAGACCTCCATTGCTAGATCATGCTCAAGCCATATGGATGTGAGGCGCGAATAGACACCCGATTTCCCCACCCGATATCTGACAATGGTGCAGTCCCGCAGATCGGGCTATCCGCTTATGACCCAAAGCGGACGTTCTGACCCTTGTGGCGGTTGCACAACGGGCTGAAAAGTCTTGGCGTATTGGATTCCTGAGGGTCGGGCCGCCACCAGCAGCTTTCATCGGCGGCTTTCAGAAAGGACTCCGGGAACAAGGTCTCGTAGAGGGGCGACACTTCGTGATCGAGTATGCAATTGCGAAAAACCAGTCGTTTGGCAATAAGATCGCCGCTGATGCTCGTCATTCCGGTGACGTTGCGAGCCCCACGGCAGCTCAATACGTTGAGGAATGTGAGGCTGCCGCGCGAAATCTCGGTATTGGTCTCATCATTCTCAATGAGCGCGATCCAGGGGATATTGACCGTCTGTTTTCTGCGCTCAAGGGAGCGGACGCTCTGGTGATTGCCGATGATGCCGAGTTTACCGCTGATCGCACGCGAATTGCGGAGCTTGCGCTCAAAATGCACCTGCCAACCATTTCAGGACTGAGGGAGCTGGCAGAGGCGGGCGGGTTGATTGCCTATGGAGCAAGCTTTGGCAAGCTCTATCGTCGTGCGGTGAGCCACGTTCACAAAATTCTGCAAGGCACTAACCCTTCTGACCTTCCGGTAGAGCAGCCGGCGAAATTCGAGCTCGTGTTGAACATGCAAACGGCAAAGGCAATTGGCATCGCAATTCCGCCGTCAGTGCTCGCCCGCGCCGACGAGGTCATTGAATAGATGTCATGTCCGCTATTGGCCCAGAGCGGACCTGGGTTTGTGCACCGCACATGTCTGCTTTCGGGGGTAAAGCGGACGCGGAATATCACTCTGAGGTTTGTAGAGGCGCAGGCTGTCGCCGCTTCGGAGCGGCGATAGTGGCTGAAAAACTATAATTGCAAGGTTCGCATTTCCATACGTGGTGCACTCGGTGTGCATCGACGTATTCCGTTCGCTCGGGCGCAGTTAACAACTCGCCACATCGAGCGCATTTTATGGTCAGGGTGCTCATGCCGATATGGCTGAGCCTAGGTGCCGCCAATTTAAGGGGCGGTTTCCTAGTCTCGTAAGTTCTGATTCAAATGGACTGGGTGATCGCTGGCTTTCAAAAAAGAGACCGCCAACAGGGGGCGGCCTCAAAGTTTAGTCTGACATCGTAATGTCCACTAACTAGCTTCGAGCCTTAAAGGCAGCCCTGCCCACTACGATTCAATTTAATTCAATTTAGTGCAGTAAGCGGACATGCGACGTTCGCCAAAATCGAACTGCTGTATGTTTGCTATTGGCTCGAAGCAGACATGACCTGCACATGTCCGCCCTTGGGGGTAAAGCAGACATGCCAGCGCTTAAGTCGTTCAGGCCGGTATTAAGAACGGCAGTACGAGGAACAGCGCGAACCCGGTGAGCACTACCATTTGCTCAATGTGGCTGCGATTGAATTCAGATGACATCGGCTACCGCCTTCAGTCTGCAAACAGCAATTCCAGCTACGTCTAACGGAAGAGGTCTCCAAACGTCCGCTTTGGGTCACAAAGCGGACGTGTGCGCCGCAAAACGTCGTGTCTGCTTAACCCCCGAAAGCGGACATTTGGCCGGCACGGCCGGTGGGTTGGACCCGCTTACGTCGCTGAACCTCCAGATACGCGAGATTACCCTGGACCACGAGTAGCGAATTTTGTTTGCGGTTGCACTCCGTCCGCCAAACCTCGCCGAAATCGTAGTATTCGGTATTGGGTCCATATATCGGCGTCTTGATCCGATCTCGAACGGCCCAAGATTTGTTGTGGGGTATCAATTTGTCATGAACAGAAGCGATATAGCCAAACTGCCTGAGACGCTCCGTACTTTTTGGCACGGCAATGCTCTCGGGCCTTATAATCTTTTGGGTCCACGAAGCTTTGTCGACCGTGGTCATCGAATTGAACTATTCACGTATGATCCGACAATTGTGGTTCCTGATTGGATTGTGCGTAGGGATGCGAACGAGATCTGGGAAGCCGCTCATGTGTTAAGCTATCGGAAAGATCTTGGACGGGGCAGCTTCGCACTACATGCGAATTTGTTCCGATATGCCATGCTACACAAGCTTGGCGGTTGGTGGATTGATCTCGATTTGGTGTTACTGCACCCAGAATTGCCAGCGGACCAAATCTACTTGCCGCTTGAGACCTGCGATCCACCGCGCGCCACGTTCTCGGTCCTCAAGTTTCCACCCGCTCATCCGGCTCTCGCGGAGGCCATAAACCGATGCGTCGCAGTTGGTGAGGAGCCGCTTTTTGGGGAAACCGGGGCTGATTTGCTTACCGAAATGGTGGTTAAGCATGACTTGGCACGATTCGGGCACCGCCTACATGACGCCTATCCCATTCCAGCCCTAGATATTGCGGCCCTGTTCGATCCGGATCGGTGTGAGGAAGTTCAGAAGCGATGCGCCGATTCCCGTTTCATCCATCTTTTCAACGAAACGTGGCGGCGCGCCGGAATTCCTCGATATCTGGGCCCACCCCAAGGATCTTTTATCGATCATCTGTTGCTCAAGCATGGCTTCGAAGTTCCCGAGCCTCGAATGGAATTTACCGATCTGAAGCGGTGGACCGCGTACCTTACGCTGCACGAAGAGTTTCAAGCCGCATTAAGTGCATATCGACTCTCCAATGAGGCGCTTCGAAATCAGCTCCGCGAGTCCGAAACATCCTCCACAATCTATAAAGTGTTTGCTGCTGTCGGACGGGGACTTCGCAGCTTGATCTCTAAGCCCGGTGCAGCAAAGACCGAGCGGAGCTAGCAGGCCCTCTGGGATGAAGTGGCCAGCTCGATGGTGGTATTGACTGACGGAATGTCCGCTATCGGCCATGGTGCATCCGTTCCACGGTTTGGGGGAACGGATATCAATCTCGTTCAACATCAACGCACAAATCCAGCAATAAGCAGTTCGCCGGCAACTCTGATGTCCGCTTCTGGCCCAAAGCAGGCAGGCGCATTTGTACCGCACATGTCCGCTTTCGGGGGTACAGCGGACATGAAAGACCCAACACGGACAGGCACCCATGTGTTCAGCATCGTATCCTTCGGATGGATGACAACGGTTTGTCGCCCGTAAGAGCATTTTGTCGTTTGGGCCAGATCGAATGACGCTTCTGTCCAAGATCGCGCGGGGGCCCTGGTTTAGTCGGTTCCCGAACCGATACTTGGAGGGAGGTCTGCGTGCGAATGCTCACGACACTATCTTTCATGCAGCTGTTCGGGCTGGCGACGTCGTTGCTTTTGTTCAGTGCGAGTCCCGACAACTTGGGTACCGCCAAGGCGGCGACATTGCTCGGAAACGGGACCTTCCTGACCCCCAATGATCTGACACTGATTGACAACAGTGGCCATGTGCTGGAGTTTCTCGATCTGCCGACCACGGTCGGACAGACGGAAGCAGCCGCTTTGGCAACTTTTAGCGGCGCGGGTTTCACCCTCGCTACCGCGATGCAGGTCAGCGCTCTGTTTGATGCCTTCGGGATTGTTTACAATTTTGTTCCCGGGACCGTTGTCGATCTTGGCGCGTCGGCGTCAGCAAGGGCCAGCTTCCAAAGCTTTTTGGGCGCAACGGTTTCGAATAGTACGGGGCTAGGATCGCTAGGCGATTTCGATTCGACGGGCTCCGGCATGGGCACCCGGTCTTACTTCTGTATTTCAACGGGCGGATGCGGTCCCGCCAGCTTTGTCAACAATTTCGGCCTGACGCCTAGTACCGAAATAGGCATCACTTTGGTAAGGACCGGCACTAGCAGCGCGGAGACGCCGCTTCCCGCGGCGCTCCCACTCTTTGCGAGCGGCAGTGGCGTGCTCGGCTTCCTAGCGTGGCGCAAGAAGAAGAAAGTAGCAGCTTCGTGATCCGGCCAAATTGGATTTGGAGAGACCGCCGCAAGGCGGTCTTTCTGTTTGCGCATTAGCTGTTGGCAGATGTCCGCTTCTGGCCCTTAGCTGACATTGTCGTTTTGCACTGCATCTGTCCGCTTTAGGAGGCAAAGCAGACATGACCTTTTTGCGGGAATCCGCTTTCGAGGTCGCTAATAGGAGCAAAGCGGACGTGCCCTTTTGCACTGCAAATATCTGCTAGCCTACCAGCCCGCCTTCTCTCGCCGCTACCGGTTAGGCCATTATCATTCCCAATCCGGCAGATTCATTCTCCCCGCACGGCAGTATCGAGGCAGGCATCAAAATATTCGGCGAGGAGCTTGCTATGTGGCGGCAAGACCATGTTGTCGTGGTCGGCGGGCATTTCAAGAACAGTTAGCCCGCCGCGGGCAAGCGGGGCCCAATGAGCTCGCTGCCGCGCGGAGTTGCCTACGCTACTGAACATCGTGATGTGACCGGGATAGGGCGTGGCCCTGTGAACGCGGTTTGCACGAATATAAAGCCAATTGTAGTAGTCGGGTTGCCGCTCGTAAGGGACTGGACGCCCCTGTCGAACCCAAAGATCAAACTGTCGCATCCTTATAATGCTTCGTACTAATCTCGTTTCGCGAAAAAGCAGGTCTTGAAAGCCTTGGGAATGACGGCCGATTTGCATGGCCTTGGACACCCAGCCTGGCGGTCCCTCATCGCCCAAGATTGTATCAATCAAGCCAAGGAAGCTTACGCGTTCGCCCTCGCCGACAAGCTGCTGAGCAATCTCGAAGCTCACCCGGCCGCCGAAAGAGTGTCCTGCGAGAAAATAGGGGCCATGGGGCTGCACACGTCGGATTTGTCGGACGTAATCGGCAGCCATCTCTTCGATTGTGCGAACGATGCGATGCTTGCCATCCAACGGCGGTGGTTGAAGGCCAAACACCGGACGGTCGCTCTTAAGAGCGCTGAGCAAATGGCGGTAATACACCACGAAGCAATAAAGGTTATGCACGAGGAAAAGGGGCGAGCCTGTTCCGGAGGTGCGAAGCGGCACCAGTGATTGAGACGCAGCAGCGCCTGTGGTCGCTCGGATAAATTCCGCAAGGCGCGCAACCGTCGGCGCCTGCATGATGGTCGTTGGCGACAGGCTGTAGCCCAGTCGTGTCTCAATTCTCGCAAACACCATAAGAGCCTGCAGTGATGTTCCGCCAAGCTCAAAAAAATCGTCGTCGACCCCGATCGTGGGGAGTTTCAAAACCTCTTGCCAAATTGCAAGAAGCTCACGCTCGCGGTCATCGGACGGCGCGCGGAATGCCGCCCGACGCGCTTCGTCTTTGAAAGGCGCCGCCAGCGTTTCAAGTGCGGCGACGTCCGGCTTGAAATTCGGCAACAAAGGAATCTTGCTAACGAGGTGAATGTGTGCCGGATGAGAATGTCTGGGCAATTGACTGGCAATTGCTGCCTTTAGATCTGCGAGGAAGGACGCAGCAGCCGGTCGGATCGGAACCACGTAGGCAACAAGCGCAGTGACACCCTCGTCATCGTTGCGGGCGACCACCGCAGCCTCCGCAACGTTGCTACAGCGGCACAATGCGTCTTCGACCTCGCGCGGATTGACCTGCAAGCCGCCGATTTTAACTTGCCGGTCTTTGCGACCGGTAATCTCAACAAGGCCGTCCTCGCGCAGTTGCACCAAATCTCCCGTGTGCAGAATACGCAACCGCGGATCGATCGGGTCTTGTTTGAATGGTCCCTGCTGTAAACGTCCGTCCTGCCAAAGACCAAGCGCGACATACCGACTCTTTATAAGGAGTTCCCCACAACCCAAGGGGGCTCCATCTTGAGCTACCCAAATGGCGTGTCCGGACAATGGATAGCCGCAAGGTACCCGAGGCCCATCGGCGTTCCAATTTGGAGGCACGAACCACTTGCAGATGAGTCCCGCCGCTTCTGTGGAACCGTAGCCAATCTGGATTTGGCAAGTCGCCGGCAGGACTGTCCGGGCTTTCTCAATGTCACGGGCATAAACAGTTTCACCGCCAAGCTGGATCACCCTGAGGTCGCCAAGCGCGCTCCTAGCATCGCTCGAGTTGATGAGCGAGCGAAGTAGTGCCGGTACGATCAAGCAAATTGTGACCCGCCCCTCTTGGAATCGGCGCAGCACGCCGTTGATTCCAATCCGTCGCGGATCGCCTATGAAAAGGGTGCCGCCATTGAGGAGCGCCCCAAAAATACTCCAGTAGCTTATTAAGAGGCTGGCCGAACTAAGAAGGATGATACGGTCGTCAGAATTAAGACGGCACGAATTTGTAAAGTCGGCAACATTGAAGGTAATTGATTGTTGATCAACGCAAACACCTTTCGGTCGGCCGGTGCTGCCAGAAGTAAAGGTAACTATCGCAGGGCCGCCCGCGCCCGCGATCTTTATGTTCTCGATTCCATTATCAGGTGCGATCGTGATGTCGATTTGCGGGATATCCACGTCAAGCTTCGCCGTTTCCATGCTGGCATGATCGACCAGCAGGGCCTTCACCCCAGACTCCGCCATAATTTTCTCGTTGCGGGGCCGGCCGACAGCCAAACAAGCCAACGCTGCAATGGGCACGAGCGCGCAGTTGGGAAGCATCACGCCCACCGGAGCCCGCGGAGGAACCTGCGCGTCGATACGCGAGGCAAGGTCCATGCACACGCGCATCAACTCACGATAGGTGAGGCACCGGACACCGTCATCCACGGCGATCTTATTCCCGTAGCGCGCGACGGTATATTCGAATCGCTCAAAGATAGGACGCTCGATCCAGCTACCCGCGAAACGCTCGAACCGAACATCGGCTGAGCCGCGAGTGTCCTTTAGTGAGTGTCTTAGAATGTCGACTATCGATTGCATTCGACCGGCACGCGTAACATCCCCCAGTGCAGCCCTACTCCGACAGTAGATCGGCAGTTTCGGATTTTTACTTTGGGGGCGATCTGAATCGGTTTCTTTATAAAATTAAGCCTAATGGTCGCACGAAATTGGTTTTCGGTTGTGGCTTTTATGCTGGACAAAAATTAATGTAATCACGCCAGCCCAGAACTCTTTGGCTTTTCCCAGGCCTTTCATCGTGATCGAACTTTGACAGTCCCTGCCATCTCACGCTGACGCCAACCCTCCGGGCTTTTTATTTCGGTCCTGAACATTTGAGCCGCATGTCATTATTTCCTTCAGGCCCCTAACAGGTTTCGGCTTTATGGGCGGTTTTGGTGGCTGAATACGAACTTGCGCTATAGGAATGCCACAGCAGTGCGAGTCGCCTACCCGCAAACGGCGTCTGATCAACAAACTGATCTGATTTTGGAGAAACCGTCACGAGGCGGTCTTTCTCTTTGTCCGATCCATTCGATGGAAATTTCAATTTAAGGAAGCCACTCCCTCCGCCACCTCCTTTTAGAACGAGTTCGTCATGTCGCCTATCGGCCCTTGGCCGACATCGTCAGGTTTCCCGCCCGACCCTCGAAGGCCAAGCGCGCTGCAACCAAATAGGCATCGCGCTCCGGCTTGTCGCACACCATCAAGATCAACTGATCAGTTGAAGTCGTGCGGAGCGCCAGGACACGGTCGACATCGACGGATGCAAGATCTGCGGCGGAAACGCCAAAATCCTCCTGCAACTGCCGTTTGCGAGTCTGGACATCGGTGGAGGGATTGAGGAAGAACAGGGTCTTGCCGGCGTGGCCGCTTTGCAATACGTGCGCGATCTCCCACCGCACCCCGTCACTCGCATCGATACACAGGACAATACGATCTGCATCACGCGCAAGCATGGTGACGGTCTCTTGCCAGTGAGCATCGTCCACATACAGGCGTTGTGCACCCCAGGGGGATTGGCGTGCAGCGCCTTTGCGATCCTGCGGATTGCCGATGGCAATCAGATCGCCGCGTCCATCGAGGCGCTCAAGCATCAGTTCGTCAAGCGTGGCAGGCACGCGCCCGAGATCAAATACGGATGAGAACAGGTTTCGGCTTGCCCGGCGAATGCGCACCTGGTCGTCGCGAAACGCACGCAGAAACAGGGTCGATGCTGCCGGTAATACTTTCAGCTCTGCAAGCCGATTTATGAAATGTTGCCTGCCGAAGTGGCGCAGGCGGTTCGCGAGTACGAGGCAGATAACGGCAATGACGATGGGCGCTCCGAGGTCGATCGCAACCCGGCTCCAGGGATAAAATTGCGCCCAACAGGCGATCATCGCTTCGGGAGGTTGCGCCGGACATACCTGCTGGACCTGCGTTGCGAACGTCGACTGGAACGCATTCTGCACTCTGCGAATGCCGTAAAAGGGGGCCATCGAGGCCGCCACGAACAGCAACGACGAAAGCGCGAAAACCGCGCCTTCCCAAAGCGTGACGTCCTGCGATCGATGACCCGGCAGAAAAGTATCGAGCAGGCGAGAGGGACGTAATGGCTCAAGCGGGGTCGGGCGCCGGCCGTAAGCACCCTGCGGGACGCGTCCACCGCTCGCGACCCACGCGGCGCTGTAAAGGCACAAAACGATCATGATGTAACAGAAGCAGATTACCATCACCGCAATATCGGTCGCGAGCGGTGCGAGCGGGCGCATGGGAGGCAGGGTGATGACGCCATATGCGAACAGGACTGAAGCGCGCATGACGGCTAATTCAGCTGAGCCCGCGGAAAAAAAGTAGACGACCTGAGCCAGCATGATCACGGCGTATGCCCACCAAAGCCGGTGTGCGAGAATGAGATAACTTGCGCCCACGCTACCCAGCACCAAGGCCGCGAATTTCCATGTCGGGCCCGTTAGCCATTCGAGTAATCCCTCGAACGATGGCATCTGGGAGAGCTTTGAGATGACGACCCACGAAATAATCGCGAGATTATAGACCAGCAGATAGCGCGCGAAGCGCAGCAGCGCTTCGTGGCGCCGGACAGTGGTGGTGGTGCCCGAGATATCAAGTGTTGAGATCCGCATGCGGCGACTCGCAACGTCACGGGACCCGGGTGGCCGTTGCGCGAAACGGCTATTTCTACGGGCCTGACCGGCCGCGAAGCGGGATGACGTCATCCGGCTTCCGGCGCGGCACGATAGCAGCCGAGAGGTCGCGCAGGAGGTAAGGCTTGAGCAGACGTTCAGTTAGTTTTGGTCGGCCTTGATGTTGTTATCCTTTACGACCTTGCCCCAGGTCTGCATCTGATTTGAAACGAAGGTGCGCATTGCGTCAGGACCACCGAGGGTAAGCGCGACCTGCTGGGTTTCCACCAATTGCTTTGCGATACGCTCCTCACGCAGGACCGCAGCCATCTCATTGCTGAAACGCTCGATGACCGGCTTCGGCGTGCCAGCCGGCGCGAAGATGCCCCACCAGGCGTAGGCTTCGAAGCCGGGGAAGCCGCTCTCGGCAACGGTCGGCACTTGGGCGATAAACTGATTGCGCTCTTTCCCGGTCTGCACGATCGGCCGAATGGTCCCGGCGTCGACCTGCGGCATCGACAACGCGGTGCTGCCGACCAGAAGCTCAACGTGGCCAGCGACCGCATCATTCATCGCCGGGCCGCCGCCGCGATAAGGCACGTGCGTCAACTTCACGCCAGCGCGCTGTGACAGCAACGCCATCGCCAGATGCCCAACGCTGCCGCTG
>Ga0134122_10004193_pt1 | contig 10686 bp, 6 predicted proteins | sample KB302_FD_96461 | JGI IMG/M metagenome (GOLD analysis project Ga0134122, IMG submission 96461) | Terrestrial soil microbial communities without Nitrogen fertilizer from Kellogg Biological Station, Michigan, USA - KB3-0-2 | ecosystem: Environmental > Terrestrial > Soil > Unclassified ... | reverse complement strand
CTCTCCAGTAGCTGTTTCTCCTCGGGCGAAAGTAAGATCTCTGGCGCGACTCGCATCCTCAAATCCTCCCATAGGATTCTACGAATGAGAGTCGCTTAAGGTTCAACAAATTGGACGCACTACCCTAGCAACCCGTGGTAAAAGTCCCTTTAGCCGAGGCCGCTCTTTGATTCCAAAGGACTTATCGGCTCGAAATTGGCATCGGAAGCACTTCCACCACAGGCTGCTAGGGTGGCAGTAGAAGTTTGACATTTCGAGCGGTACCCCACCGAGGAGGTCCCGGGAGCTGCTAAACGCATAGCTGGGGAGCCGGTAGGACTCGCAGCTGCCGGGCGGTAGGACGATCCTTGAAAATCTTTGGACGATCCTGCAAAACTGTTCGCAAAGAATCCAGGGCTGGTCCGAAGAGGACTAGGATACGGACATGGATACGACAGGCCCCCAGAGATCAGAGCATGGAGCTCAACCGGCGTACGCCTACCGGGACGAGTTGGCGGAGCGCATCGGTCGGGCCATTCCGGAGGACGGCACGAGGGAGCCGCTCGCGGGGCTCCACCTCTTCCGCTCTTCCACTCCTTCCGAGCTGCTCCACGGCGTCTCCAAACCTTCCTTCTGCGTGATCGCGCAGGGGAGCAAGCAGGTGGTGCTGGGGGACAGTGTCTTCCGATACGACCCCGCCCATTACTTGCTCGCCACCGTGGAGCTGCCCGTGGTGGGCCAGATCCTGGAGGCGTCGCCCGAACGGCCCTACTTGAGCCTCCGGCTCGATCTCGACCCGGCTCTCGTCGGCTCGGTCATGGTGGAGGCGGGCCATCTCGCCTCTCGGAATCCGGGCGACGTGCGGGCGCTGGACGTAAGTCCCCTGGACCCGAACCTGCTGGATGCCGTGGTGCGCCTGATGCGGCTCCTGGATTCGCCGGCCGAGGTGCGGATTGTGCGGCCCCTGATCACGCGGGAAATCGTCTACCGGCTGCTGATGGGGGAACAGGGAAACCGGCTCCGGCAAATGGCGCTCCTCGGCGGCCACACTGACCTCATCGCGGAAGCGGTGGAAAGGCTCCGCCGGAACTTCGACCAGCCGCTCCGGATCGACACCCTGGCGCGCGAGGTGGGGATGAGCGTCTCGGGTTTTCACCACCACTTCAAGGCGGTCACGGCGATGAGCCTTTTGCAGTTCCAAAAACAGATCCGCCTCCAGGAAGCCCGGCGCATCATGCTCGGCGAAAACCTGGACGCCGCAAGCGCCGGCTACCGGGTGGGCTACGACGACGCTTCGCAGTTCAGCCGAGAATACAAAAGGCTGTTCGGACAGCCGCCCGTCCGGGACGTAGAGCGACTGCGCGAGGCGGCGCGAGGATAACGGACGGCGCGTTTTCCCTGGGAGCGCCGAGCTCCAGCTCGGCACCCGAAGCGGCCGAGGTCGCCCAAACAGCCGAGCTGGAGCTCGGCGCCCCCAGGGAGAAGCTCCCCAGCCCCCCTACTGGAAATACCCCAGCACATCCACCACCAAGTGCGTCGAGGTGCCCGGCGGCATGTCGGTGAAGATGTCGAATTCGCCGGTGGCGGAGAGCGCGATGACCGCGTTGTTGGAGCGCACCTGGCCGGTCGAGTAGTTGATCATCGAGACCGTCGGCACCGGTTGGCCGGAGGGGAAGAGGCGGAGGTCGCCGAGCGTGGTGGGGGAGACGACGGTCAGGTTCGTGGCGATGGCGGAAGCGCCCGAGGGGACGCCGCAATGCCCCGTGGCCGGCAGGGTCCGGATGCTGCCGCCGGCCAGCGCCGGTCCGCCGAAGGGTCCGGACGGGGCGTTGCGGGTGTCGTTCAGGCGGCAGGGGGTGACGGCGAAGTACCCCTTGGACGGCCCCGCCACTTGGAAGGTGGTCGTCACCGGCGCGGAGAACGCGAAGTTGTTGTCGCGCGCCCGCAGGCTCGCCGTATAGGTGCCGACGGAGGTGTAGGTGTGCATCGTCGTCACGGAAGCCGTGGCGATCTCCGGGCTGCCGTCGCCGAAGTTCCAGAAATAGGTGAGCGTGTTGCCCGCGTTCGGATCGCTCGATCCGGCGGCGGAGAAGTTGACCAGGAGAGGGGCCTGGCCCGACATCGGCACCGCGTTCAGGATCGCCGTGGGAGGATTGTTCCCCGCGACGTCGAAGCGGATGCGCCGCACCTGGCCGCCGCCGGAGAAGGTGGTGTAGTAGAGCGCCCGGGTGTTGCCGAACGGGCCGAAGCGGAGGTCCACCGCCGAGGAGCCTCCGAGGCTGGTCGCGAAGTCGTTTACGGTCGAGAACGGCCCGGGGCCGTTGGCGCCCGCGAGGCGGAAGATCCAGCCGCAGACGAAGTCGGAAAACAGGTAGGAGTTGTCGAACGCCGCGGGCCAGATGCCGTTCGGCACGAAGGCCCCGCCGGTGATCGAATTGCAGCTCGCGGAGCTGGTGGAGCCGGGCACCTGCACGCCGTGCTGGTATTCGAAGATCGGATCGACCATTCCCGGCGGCGTCGGGTTGCACGGGCCGGAGGTGTTGTTCGTATGGGCGCCCTCGCGGCAGTTCCAGCCGAAATCGGCTCCGGATGTTCCGAGGTCGATCTCCTCCCACGCGCCTTCGCCCACGTCGTTGATGAAGAAGCGCGTGCCCGCGGAGTTCGGATCGAACGCCAGGCGGAACGGGTTCCGATGCCCCCAGGAGTAGGTCTCCTGGCACTTGTTGCCGGCGGTCGTTCCGCCCGTCAGGTTGCAACGGGCGGTGCCCGCGCCTTGGAACGGATTGCCGGCCGGAATGCCGCCGTCTCGGGTGATCCGCAGCACCTTGCCGGTCAGGGTGAACTGATCGCGCGAGGCGTCGTTGCTCCCTTGGCAGCCGCCTCCCGCGTAATCGCAGCCGCCGTCGCCGATCGTGATGTACAGGTTGCCGTCCTTGCCGAATTGCACGTCTCCCGCGTTGTGGTTGCCGGCGGTCGAAGGCATGTTGTCCACCAGCACGGTCTCGGTCGCGAGATCGACCGTATTGGCGTCCGCAAGCACGAAGCGCGAGACCCGGTTGACCGCCGCTCCGGCGGTGGAGCAGGGGTCGGCCGTCTTGTGGAACGTGTAGAACAGGTAGATGAAGTGATTCAGCCCCGGCCCTTGTCCGAATTTCGGATCGACCGCGACGCCGAGCAGGCCGCGCTCGGAGTTCGAACAGATCTTGCTCGCCGGAAAGGTGACCGCCGAAGTGTTCGTCGCCCCCTGGCGGACGATCAGCTCGCCCGCCTGGCGGGTGATCAATAGACGACCGTCGGGGGTGAAGTCGATCGCCGTGGGGCCTCCCGCCGCGGTGACCAGCTCGTCCACGAAGTTCGCGGGCAGGGCGGCGAAGGAGGGTGAACCTTCGAACAGGCCGACGGTGCCGAGGAGGATGAACAAAGCGAGAAGGCCGGTTCGGTTCATGGATTCGCTCCTCCGGGCGGGAGGGGAGGGGGCTCCCCTCCCGCCGTGATGTTCAAACTCGCCCTACTGGAAGTACCCCAGCACGTCGATCACCAGATGGGTGGAGCCGGTCGGCAGCCCGGCGAAGACGTCGAAGTTGCCGTTGCCGTCCAGGCCGATGACGGCGTTGTTGGTGCGCACCTGACCTGCCGAGAAGGTGATCGCCGTGATGTTGGAGATGGAGGTTCCGGCCGGCCCCACGCTCACCCAGCCGCCTTGGGTCGGAGAGACCGCGGTCAGGTTCACGGCGAGCGCCCGGGCCCCCGCGGGGGCGCCGCACTGGCCGGCGCCCACGAAGGTCCGGGTGGAGTTGGCCGCGAGCGCCGGACCGCCGAACGGGCCGTTGGCGTTCCGCGTGTCGACCAGCCGGCACGGGGAGACCGTGAAGTATTGGAGCGCCGGAGGCGGCAGCGCGGTGAAGTTGGCGGTGAACGTCGCGGGCGACGCCGGGGTGACGATCGCGTGCGACTGGGCGCCGCCGTCGGACCAGGAGGTGAAGCCGTAGTTCGTCGCCCCTAGGATCTGCGGCGAGGGGGCATTCACGTTGAGCGTCCAGGCCTGCCAGGAGTTGATGGTCGTGGGGCCGGTGAGCGTCGTGCCGTTCACCGTGGTCGAAAGCCCGGCGGGGTTGGTCGCGAACGTGGTCGCCACCCGGTTCGGCTGGAAATCGAGATGCGCGGTGCCGGTCAAGCCGCCCGAATCGGTGACGGTCAAGTCGATCTCAACGAAGCTCGAGTCGAGCGCCGGGACGTCTTCCGGGGCGGGTGCCACGAACATGACGTTGTTGCCGGTGACGGGCCCAAGCAGCGGATGGGTGTGCTCGTTGTGGTGCAGCTTCACGACCCAGGAGAGCGATCCCGCCGCCAGCGTGCCGTCCTGCGGGTCGGTGCCGGAGCCGTTCAGCGAGATCGTTTGGCCGACGAAGAAACGATCGGTCGAGGCGGGGAAGACGATCTGCGCGGTCGGCGGCGTATTGCCGACCTGGATGGTCTTCGTCACGGCAGGGGAAAACTCGAAGTTGTTGTCCCGAACGCGCAAGGAAGCCACGTAGTTGCCGTTCGCCGCATAGCTGTGGGACGTGGTCGCAACCGCGGTCGAGGTCTCGGGGGTGCCGTCGCCGAAGGTCCAGAAGTAGGTGAGGGTATTGCCCGCGTCCGGATCGGACGAAGCCGACCCATCGAAATTCACCAGCAGGGGGGCAGGTCCGCCGAGCGGGGTCGCGGTGAAGCTCGCGGTCGGCGGATTGTTGCCCGCCAGGGAATAGCGCACCCGCCGCACCTGGCCGCCGCCCGCGAACGTCGTGTAGTAGAGCGCTTGGGTGGTGAGGTAGGGGCCGAAACGCAGCGCCACGGCCGAGGATCCGCCGAGGTTGGTCGCGAAGTCGCTCGTGGTGGAAAACGGCCCATTGGTGTTGGCGCCGGCGACGCGGAAGATCCAGCCGCAGACGTAATCCGAGAACAGATAAGAATTGTCGTAGGCGGCCGGCCAGATGCCGTTCGGCACGAAGGCGCCGCCGGTGATCGAGTTGCAGCTCGTCGAGCTGGTCGAGCCGGGCACCTGGACGCCGTGGGCGTACTCGAAGATCGGCGGCACCATGTTCGGCGGCGTCGGGTTGCACGGTCCGCCCGTGTTGTTGACCAGCGTGCCCTCCCGGCAGTTCCAGCCGAAGTCAGCGCCCGGCGTGCCTAGGTCGATCTCCTCGCGGATGTTCTGTCCCACGTCGTTGACGAAGAACCGGGTGCCCGTGGCGTTCGGATCGAACGCGATGCGGAACGGATTCCGGTGCCCCCAGGAGAAGGTCTCCTGGCACTTGTTCCCCGCGGTAGTGCCGCCGGTGACGTTGCAGCGCGCGGTGCCCGCCCCCTGGAACGGATTGGTCGGCGGAATGCCGCCGTCCTTGGTGATCCGCAGCACCTTGCCCGTCAGGGTGAACTCGTCGCGGGAAGCGTCGTTCGAGCCCCCGCTGCCGCCTCCCGCGTAGTCGGCTCCGCCGTCGCCGATCGATATGTAGAGGTAACCGTCCTTGCCGAATTCGACGTCGCCCGCGTTGTGGTTGCCGGCGGTCGAAGGCATGTTGTCCACCAGGATCGTTTCGGTGGCCAGGCTGACCGTGTTGTTGTCGGCCAGGACGAAGCGCGAAACCCGGTTCACCGACGAGCCCGCGGTCGTGCAGGCGATCCCCGAGTTCTTGTGGAACGTGTAGAACAGGTAGATGAAGTGGTTCTGCCCGGCGCCCGATCCGAAATCCGGATCGACCGCCACTCCGAGCAGGCCGCGCTCGAAGTTGGAGCAGAGCTGGCTCGTGGGAAACGTCACCGCGGAGGTGTTCGTGGTCCCCTGGCGCACGATCAGCTCGCCCGCCTGGCGGGCGATCAGCAGGCGCCCGTCGGGAGTGAAGTCGATCGCGGTCGGCCCGGTGGCCGCCGTCACCAGCTCATCGACGAATCCGGCGGGAAGGACGGCGAAAGCCGGCGCGGCAAAGCCGAGGGCCACGGCCCCGAGCAGGACGGCGAGAACGAGAGACGTCGTGCGAATCATGGTTCATACCTCCGACATAGCAAATCATGCATAGATTGGTGAGGCTAACAGCCCGGCCCTGCCGAGGGAAGAGGAAAGAGCAAGATGGTTTCCTCTCCGCTCTAAGAAGACACGGCCGGTGCGAGTTGGTTCGCCGATTCACCTCCTGGGACCGGCCGCCCCAGGAAAAGAGGCGGGCGGTTATACTCCGCGGGCACGTGGCTTGCTCCAAGGAGACCGGCATGGCCGTCAAGGATCTCGAACCGATCGCACCGATTCCGCCCACCGCTCCGGCCACGCCGAGCGCGCCGGCTCAAGAAGCCGCTCCGGCCGCCGCCGCGCCGGTCTACCGCGAGGACGCGCTCGAAACGATGGGCGAGTCGCGCGTCCGCTGGGAGGCGGCGCGGGCGAAATCCGAGAGCCGGTCGCCCTATTGGAAGAGCGATTTCACGACCGTCTCGGGGATGGACATCCCCCTGTTGGTGACCCCGGAGCAGACCGCGGACATCGATCCGCTGTCCGAGATCGGCATTCCGGGGGAGTTTCCCTACACCCGCGGCATTCACCCGACCGGTTATCGGGGCAAGCTCTGGACGATGCGCCAGTTCGCCGGCTTCGGCACCGCCGCGGACACCAACCAGCGCTTCAAGTACCTGCTGTCGCAGGGACAGACGGGCCTGTCGGTGGCGTTCCACCTGCCGACGCTCTACGGCTACGACTCGGACCACCACATGTCCAAAGGCGAAGTCGGCAAGTGCGGCGTCGCGGTCGATTCGCTCGCCGACATGGAGGTCCTGTTTTCGGGCATCCCGCTGGGCGAAGTGACGACCTCGATGACGATCAACTCGACCGCGCCGATCCTGTTCGCCATGTACCTCGCGGTCGCCGAGCAGCAGGGGGTGGACATCGCGCGCCAGGTGTCGGGCACGCTCCAGAACGACATCTTGAAGGAGTACATCGCGCAGAAGGAGTACATCTTCCCGCCGCGCCCGTCGATGCGGCTGATCACCGACCAGTTCGCGTTCGCCGCCGAGCACGTGCCGCGCTGGAACACGATCTCGATCTCGGGCTACCACATCCGCGAAGCCGGCTCGACCGCGCTTCAGGAGCTGGCGTTCACCCTGCGCGACGGCATGGAGTACGTGCAGTACGGCATCGATGCGGGCTTAGACGTGGACGACTTCGCTCCGCGGCTCTCGTTCTTCTTCAACAGCCATAACGATTTCTTCGAGGAGATCGCGAAGTTCCGCGCGGCGCGGAAGATCTGGGCGACCGTCATGCGCGACCGCTACGGCGCCAAGAACCCGCGCTCGCACATGCTCCGCTTCCACACCCAGACGGCGGGCTGTTCGCTCACCGCGCAGCAGCCGGTGAACAACGTCGTCCGCACGACCGTCCAGGCGCTCGCCGCGGTGCTCGGCGGGACGAACTCGCTCCACACCAACTCGCTCGACGAGACGCTCGCCCTGCCGACCGAGGAGAACGCCCGCACGGCTCTCCGCACTCAGCAGATCCTGGCCCACGAGTCGGGGGTGATTTCGTCGATCGATCCGCTCGGCGGCAGCTGGTTCGTCGAAGAGATGACACGCCGGATGGTCGATGGAACGTTCGACTACTTCCGCCGCATCGACGACTTCGGCGGCATGGTCGAGGCGATCGAGGCGGGCTTCCCACAGCGCGAGATCATGGACGCGGCGTTCGCCCACCAGCGCGCGTTCGAGAGCGGCGAGAAGCTGATCGTCGGAGTGAACTCGTTCCAGATCGAAAATGAGCCGCCGATTGAGATTCTGCAGATCGGCGACGAGCTGGCCGACCGCCAGATCGCGGATTTGAACGCGGTCAAGGACCGGCGCGACGCCGGAGCGGTCGCCCGCACGCTCGACGCGCTCAAAATCGGCGCCGCGGGTCAAGAGAACACGATGCCGCTGATCCTCGCCTGCGTGAAGGCGTATGCCACGGTCGGCGAGATCAGCGACGCGCTGCGCGATGTCTACAGCACCTGGGAAGAGCCGGCGGTGTTCTGAGCCCTTGCTCGCAAACGCCTTGCTGCGGCACTAGCTCAAACAAGGGGGAGTCTCTCGATGATCGGATCGGCCGCCGTCGCCCGTCAGATGTTGATTTACATGCTGTGGGCGGACCGAGTCATGTTGCGCGCCCTGCGCGAAGTCACGCCGGACGATCTCCTGCGCGATACCGGGTCGAGCTTCCCCTCGCTGCTCCAGACCGTCTCCCACATCGCCGGGGCCGAAAAGATCTGGCTCTCCCGTTTCCTCGGCACTGCGCTCGACCCGTTCCCGACCGAGAATGACTTCACCGAGCTGATCCCCCTGCTCGTCTCCTGGGAAGAGACGGCCGCGGGCATCGAGGCCTTCCTCGCCGGCCTGACCGACGACCAGCTCGAAACGACGCTCGCCTGGTCCAACTCCCGCGGCGAGAGCTTCAACCGCCCCCTCTGGCAGCCGGTCTTCCACCTGTCCAACCACTCCACTTACCACCGCGGCCAGATCGTTACCATGCTCCGCCAGATGGGCTACGCCGCGCCGGGGACCGACCTCATCTACTTCCTCCAAGAGCCGGCCGTCTAGGCGTTAACCCTGGGAGCGCCAAGCTCCAGGCTGGCAACGATCGCACCGACGTGCAACCCGGCCAGGGGCCGGAGCCCGGCGCTCCCAAGATGAAAGACGCCGGCTCCTCGGAAACTTAGCAGCCCGTGCAGTTCGTCCAACGGAACGTCGCACACTGGCCAATCGATTCGATCGGACAGATGCAGTCGCTCCGCTGGCTGGCACCCGCTTGGGCGGAGTCGAGAGCGCGACGGCTCAAGGACAGAACGGTTTCGCGATGGAGCCCGAGCTTCTTGCCTAGTTTCTGCTTCATGAGACCTCCCAGGTTGTTAGAGAATCGACTCTATCGCGGCGACCGTCTCTCGGGGGTTTCGGCCCCTCCGCACCATAGAATGCGCGCAACCTTCATCGCGAGCGTATTCATCTCCTATAGTCGCCTGGAGCCTTCGGATGCCCGACGCCGCCTTCGAGTACGACGTCTTCGTCAGCTACAGCCAACAGGATGGGGTTTGGGTGGATACAACGCTCCTCCCGAGGCTGGAAGCCGCGAATCTGAAGGTCTGCATCGACTATCGAGATTTCGTGGCCGGGCGGATGACCCTTGCCAACATTGAGGACGCCGTCAAGAAGTGTCGCCATACGTTGCTCGTCCTGACCCCGGAGTGGCTCCAAAGCGATTGGACCCGGTGCGAGGGATTCCTGGTCCGCACGCAGGATCCAGCGGGGTTAGGGAGGCGAACGGTGCCGTTGCTACTTTCGCCGTGTAGGGAGCAGCTACCCGCCTACATCGCCGCGTTGTCCTGGGTTGATTTCACACGTCCGGAGCGCGAGTCCATTGCTTGGCGCCGGCTTCTCACGGATCTCGGTGCCGCTCCACCCAAGGAGAGCCCGGAGCTGGCCACTCGCGCCGACTGGCTCCTCGTTCACCCCTACGGCATGCCGCCGAACTTCACGGGGCGGATCGCGGAGCGCCGCCAGATCACCGATTGGCTGGAGAAAGAGAACGGCCCGGCGCTCTTGGTACTTCGCGCGCTCGGTGGCTTCGGCAAAAGTGCTCTCGTCTGGCATTGGCTTTCGAACGACCTCAATCCCGCTCACTGGCGCCGAGTCGTCTGGTGGAGCTTTTATGACGATTCGTCGTTCGACGCCTTCCTCGGCGAAGTATTGGAGTATCTCGGTTTGGACCCGAAGACGCTCACGGCTCGCGAAGGCCTACGCCTCTTGCTCGACGCGCTCCACCGCTCGCGCCTCCTCCTTGTGCTCGATGGCTTCGAGCGGGCTCTGCGGGCGTTTGCGAGGCTGGACGCCGCCTACCATTTGGACGATGAGGAAAAGCGTCTGGGAAAGGAAGAGGACAGGGACTGTGTGAGCCCGGCGGCCGAGGCGTTCTTTCGGGCGGTATCGTCGCTGCCGGGTCTCGCGGGCCGCGTTCTCGTAACGACGCGTCTTCGCCCACGGCCGGTCGAAACGCGCGCAGGCGAGCCCCTCGTCGGTTGCCGAGAGATCGAACTGACGGCCTTGAGCCCAGCGGACGCGGTGGACTTCTTCCATGCCGAGAGGATCGAGGGAACCCGGGCCGAGATTGAGATGGTTTGCAGGTGCTATGGCTTCCATTCCTTGAGCCTGCGCCTTCTGGCCGGGTTGATCGTTAAGGACTTCCGGAACCCTCGGGATATCGCTGCCGCCCGTCGGCTCGACGTTTCGGGCGACCTGATCCAACGTAAGCATCACGTCCTCGAGCAGTCGTATGAGAGTTTGGCTGTCGGAGGGAGACGCCTCCTTTCACGAATCGCCTGCTTCCGCGGGGCGGTGGGCTACGAGGCGCTACGCGCGGCGGCGGGAGGTGTGGACGAAGCCGAGATCGAAGCCACGCTCTGGGACCTTTCCGAGCGCGGCCTCCTACACCGCGACGAGCGAGTCGGACGATTCGACCTCCATCCGATCGTGCGACGCTATGCCTACGATCGACTGGGGAAACAAGAAAGAAAGAAGGCGCACCGGAGCCTGCGCGACTACTTCGCCGCGGTACCCCAGGTTGAGAAGGTCAAGACCCTCGCCGACCTCAACCCGGTGATCGAGCTTTACCACCACATGGTCCGGTCTGGGGAGTACGACGCGGCCTTAGAGCTGTTCCGCGGCCGG
>Ga0134122_10004192_pt1 | contig 10688 bp, 11 predicted proteins | sample KB302_FD_96461 | JGI IMG/M metagenome (GOLD analysis project Ga0134122, IMG submission 96461) | Terrestrial soil microbial communities without Nitrogen fertilizer from Kellogg Biological Station, Michigan, USA - KB3-0-2 | ecosystem: Environmental > Terrestrial > Soil > Unclassified ... | reverse complement strand
TGGGCGTGGACGAGACCTGGGGCGTCCTGCTGGGGGCGATCAGCTGAGGCCCATCAGGCGCTCGAGCCCGCCGGAGACCTTGCTGCCGCAGTTCCCACAGATCATGTCCTGCTGGCGGAGCGGCGCGCCGCAGCCGGGGCCGGAGCACTGGTAGCGGGTGATGACGCCCCAGCGGCGGATGGGGACGAGGGTGACGGTCTTGCCTTCGTTGAAGAGGCGGTTGGCGCCCTTGAGCGGGAGCCCCAGCTCTTCGAGGAGCGCCGCGCGGCGTTTGGTGAGCTGGTCGCAAGCTGCCGTGAAGTAGCGGCGGGGGCTGTAGGCCAGCTTCTCGGCGATGGGGACCGGGTCGGCGCCGCGAGCGACCACCTGCGCGGCGAGGAGGTAGGTGAGGTCCAGCGCCGTGAGGTAGCTCAACGCCTTGTTCCCGAGCTTGTGCGGGGCCAGGGTGGCGATGTTGGCGGTGAGGACGCCGAAGCCGAGAAACACCGTGGTCAGATCGGTGAGGCCTTCCTCGATGGATGGATGTGTCTCGTTGAGCTCGTGGTAATGGCGGTATGAGTGGCACACCTCGTGGGCGAGGATGCCGGCCATCGCGTCGGGGTTGTGCACGTGCTCCAGGTCGTAGCCGAAGCGGGCCACGCCGTCGTCGATGCCGGCGAACCAGGCGGCGGCGTGCAGCGCGGAGGCTCCAGTCTCCTGGATCAGGTGGACCGAGGTCCGTGTGCCGGCCATCTGCAACTCCACCTGCAGGTCGCCCAGCCCGGCATAGGAGAGCAGTCGCTGGAGCATGGTGCGGACGCCCCGCGCGTCCGGCGACCATGGATCGGGGAAGTGCTCCGGGGTCGGCTGGCGGAGGGGCGATTCGAGGAAGCGCTTGTGGCCCTTGAGGCTGAGCAACTCAGCCAGGTGCTGCATGAGCTGCTTCTGTCGGTGCGCGGGAGGGAGGTCCCCGGACATGGCGGCGCATGGTGCCACAAGCTGCTAGAGAGCGGCGATGCGATTCGGACGCGCCCTTGTCCTGTTCTGGCTGATTCTGGGCGGGTGCGCGGCGCCGAGTCCGGGAAAGCGGACTCGGCTGTACGATGGACCGCTGGTGGAATTCCCACCCATCGAGGCCCCGCCGGAGCCGATCCTGGGCCCGGACGACCATCACTCGAGGGATCCGGAGCCTCCTCCGGTGTTCGGCGCGACGGAGCGGCCGCCGATGCGCGAGCCGCCGGCGAAGCCGGCCGTCAGGCTCGGGAAGAAGGGAGAGGAGGCGCTGAAGAAGATCATCTGGGGCGCGACCGTCCAGAAGGTGTTCCCGGACTGTGAGGAGCACCACCTGTTCCCGCGGCAAGAGGGCCTTCGGATCCGATTCGAACGAGCCGGCATCGAAGTGGATGACTGGGCCGTCCTCATCCCGGCGGATCAACACCGCGAGGCGCATCGCCGGACCGACGAGTTTGGCCCGGGCGGCAAGTGGAATTGGGACTGGCAGCAGTGGTGGATAGCGCGCGGTGCCAAGCAGCCCGACCCAGACGATGTGTTCGTTCGAGCGCTTGAGATGATCTACGAGTACAAATTGGAGCCGTATGGGCTGCCCATTCAGTACGGCTACGGCCGATCGATCTCCAGCGACCTGTACGACATCGTGCAACCGCCTCGAACCATCCGTTAGCGACCATGTCCTATTGGACGCTTGAGATTTTCAGGCCAGGGTGGATCGAAGCTAGACACCGCTGGCTCATGCCCAGCATCGATTGCCCCGTCTGCCATCACGTGTGGTTCAGGATTGGCTACGCCTTGCCAAGCGTGAGCCTCGAAGGCAATCCGGCCGATTGGCGGCTACAACAGAGGCCCTTTCCGGTGCCGCTTTCGACCTGGCTCGATTTCGCCGAAGCGATTCGCCCAGCAGTCCCGGCGAGTGAACCTGTCCTTCCCGGGATGGACTTGGGTCCGCTGCAGGGCCTCAGTCACAGGCCCTTCCGGGTCACCTGGAACACCGTCTTCGGCATCGTCCTCTCCGAAGAAGTGCGCGACGAATTCGCCTCCCTGGCCCCTGAGATCCCGCTGGTCCGCACCAATCTGGAGGGCGACAACCTCCCTCCCACGTACGAGATCGAGTTCCGCTCCTATGGTGCTGAGCTCATCAAAGAGACGACAGACCACTGCGACGCCTGCGGCTACTACCAAACGGTCTTCCCCCAGGACCCCAAGGACTACCGCATCCGTAACGTCCCCGACGCGTCCCTCTTCACCCTCCGCAATGGCGGCCTCATGATCGCCCACGACCGTTTGATCCCCTTCTTCGAACGCGAGCTCGGTCCCAAGCTCAAGCTCACCCCCATCCAGGTCGAGATGTGACCACCCTCACCCGCCTCCAAACCCTTCCCGCGAAAAAACGGATGGACGCGCTCCTCGACGAGCGCGACGCGAAGGCCGCCGTCCGCGCGCTCCCCATCCAATTCCTCTACCAAACCATCGCCGAGGTGGGCCTCGCCGACGCCACGGAGCTGGTGCAACTCGCCTCCCCGGAGCAATTCCGCGCGCTGGTGGACCTGGGCGGCTGGGACCGGGACCGCCTCAACCCGCTGGAGGCGCTCACCTGGCTGCGGGCCGCCCGCGGCGACGACCCGGAGGAGTTCTTCCGCAAGCTCAGCGCGGTGGATCTGGAGGTGGTGGAGTTGATCCTCCGCGCCCTTACCATCATCCACGACCGCGACGAGAACCCCGACGCCGACCCGCAGGGCGTCACCGTGGAGACCCCGGAGGGGAAGTACCTGATCGAGCTCCGCGTGGAGGGCGCCCCCATGGCCGCCCTGCGCACGCTGATCAACGACTTCATCGCCCAGGACCCATTCCAGGCCTCCCGCCTCTTCGAAGCCGTCCGCTGGGAGGTCCCGTCCGAGATGGAGGAGACCGCCCACCGCTTCCGCACCGGCCGCCTCCAGGATCTCGGCTTCCCGCCGCTCGACGAGGCGATGGCGCTCTACGCCTGGGTGGACCCGGAGCCCCTGGCCCCACCCGCCGCCGAGGGCCTGAAACGCTCCCCCGGTGACGCCCGCCCCGACTACCTGGGCGAGGCCCTCCGCGCCCTCCCCGCCAACGAGCGCGAGGTGCTGGAGGAGGAGCTCCGCCTGCTGATCAACTCCGCGCTGGTGGCGGACGCCGCCGACCCGGGCGAGCTGGAGGACCTGCGGAGGGTGGGGGAGCAGACGCGCGACTACCTCTCCCTCGGCTTCGAGCACCTCACCGGTCAGGACCCGGCGCGCGCGTCCGCCATCGTCCGCGAGCACCCGCTCAAGACGATCTTCCAGGTCGGCTTCTCCCTCACGCTCCAGCTCAAGCGGAAGGCGGACCGCCTGTCGCGGGCGCTGTTCACCATCAGCGGAGAGACGCCGCTGCTCGCCTTCGAGCGCGCCTCCTTCGCCGCCCTGCGCCGCAAGCGCCCGATGCGCGCGGTGAAGGTGGAGGGCGCGGACCCCATGCCCTTCCGCTCCCGCCGCGAGTTGGAGGAGTCCGCCCACCTCCTGGAGCGCGTGGAGCAGCAGGCGGAGGTGTTCCGCGCGCTGCTCGGGCCGGACCCGGCGGGGGGGGTGAAGCGCTTCGGCGTGCCGTTCCACCGGCTGGGCGCGGACCGGCTGTTCGCGTCGGTGGTGGCCCAGGCCGTGCTGGACGGGGTCTTCCAGGTGGCGCCGGTGCCCCCCGCCCGGTTGCAGGAGTTGGGCGGCCGGCTGTTCGAGGGCGACGCCGCCGCACCCGCGCTGCGGAAGGCGGCCCCGGAGCGCGCGCTGGCCGCGCTGGAGCCGGCCGTGGCGGAGCCGCTCCGCGCCGAGCTTCGACGGATGGTGGACGCCGCGCTGGCACGCTGGCTCCGCGACCTGGGCGCCGCCTTCCTGCGGGACGGGCGGATGGACCCGGCCGCGGCGGAGGCGGCGGTCGGCGTGGAGGGCCCGGGACTGTAGTTCCTGCCGGCTCCCCGGCCCGGGCGCCAAGCGCTCAGAGCGGAGCGGGTGGCACGCGACGTGCTCTCTGCCTCGCCACGAGCGCAGTGGAGGGGTCGAGGAGATGCTGAACGTCTGCCAGTTCACGAAGTCGTTCCACCTCGGGGGAACGGAGGGCCAGGTGCTGCAGCTCCTCCGCGGCCTCGAGCACCGGTACCACCTCCGGGTCGGCGTGCTGGACGAGGCCGGCCCGCTGATGGACGAGGTGTGGAAGCTGGGGCACCCCACGCGGGCGTTTCCGCTGGGCGGCGGGGTGATGCGCCCCAACACCGCCTTCCAGATCGCCCGCCTGGCGTCCTGGCTGCACGAGACGAGGACGGACCTGGTCCACGTGCATGACTTCTCCTCCACGCTGGTGGTGGTGCCGGCGGCGAAGCTGGCGGGCGTGAAGGTGGTGGTGGGGCGGCTGGACCTGGCGCACTGGCACAGCCCGGCGCAGCGCCGCGTGCTGGTCGGGCTGACCCGCGCCGCCGACGCGGTGGTGGCCAACGCGGACGCCATCCGCCGGATGCTGGTGGAGGAGGACGGCGTGGCGCCGCGCCGGGTCTACGTCATCCACAACGGGATCGATCTCGTCCGGTTCGACGCGCGCGCCGCGCGGGGGCTGGAGGCGCCGCTCCCGGACACCAACGGCGAGCCGGTGGTGATGCACGTGGCGAACATGAACCACCCGGTGAAGCGGCAGGAGGACCTGCTGGTCGCGCTGGCGCAGCTCAAGCACGAGGGCGTCCGCCTCCACGCGTTCCTGGTGGGGGACGGCCCGCGGCGGGTGGCGCTGCAGCGGCTGGCGGGGGCGTTGGGCGTGGCGGAGGTGGCGCACTTCCTGGGGCATCGCACGGACGTGCCGGCCATCTGGGGTCGGGCGGCGATGGGCGTGCTCTGCTCCACGGCGGAGGGGCTGGCCAACGCGATCATCGAGGGCATGGCCGCGTCCGTGCCCATGGTGGTCACCAACGCCGGCGGGAACCCGGATCTGGTAGTGGATGGCGAGCGCGGCCTGCTGGTGGAGCCGCAGCGCCCGCAGGAGCTGGTGGTGGCCTTCAAGCGGTTGCTGACGGATCCGGCCTGGGGCAAGCAGATGGGCGCGTCCGGTCGCCGGTTCGTGGAGGAGTCGCTCTCGCTGGATCGGCTGGCCGTCGCGCACGACTGGCTCTACCGGTCCGTCCTCCACGACACCGAGTCGGAGTCGCGCCCGGCCGTGGCACCGGCGCTGGCGGCCGCGCCAGCCTGAGCGGAGCAATGCTCGCTGCGCACGAGTGAATGGGCGCGCTCCGCGCGAATGAATGGGCCGTTCCGCGAATGAATGGGCGCGCTCCGCGCGAATGAATGGGCCGTTCCGCGAATGAATGGGCCATTCCGCGCGAATGAATGGGCCATTCCGCGCGAATGAATGGGCCGTTCCGCGCGAATGAATGGGCCATTCCGCGCGAATGAATGGGCCGTTCCGCGCGAATGAATGGGCCGTTCCGCGCGGGGAGTCGTGAGGCGGCTACGCGCGCGAGTTCGTGTGCGCTGCGCGCGGGTACGCTCCGAGCGCGCGCCGTTAAATGGCGGATCCGGCAGGTACCGTACCTGCAGCGCCCGACGCCTTCTTCACGTCGGCACCGATCGCCGCTGACACGCTCGAGAACCCGTCGCGGCGCAGGAGCGCCGACAATTCACTCAGCATGCGCTGCACCGTCCCCGGTCCGCCATAGATGAAGCCCGTGTAGAGCTGCACCACCGACGCGCCGGCGCGGATCCGCCGGTAGGCATCCTCCGCCGTCATCACCCCACCGGAAGCGATCAGCGCCAGCCGCCCTCGCGCGCGCGCCGCAGCCCGCGCCAGCACCGCCAGCGCCTGCTCCGCCAGCGGCGCTCCAGAGAGCCCGCCCGCCTCGCCCACGAGCGGGTGCTCGACCACCGGCCGCTCCACCGTCGTGTTCGTCGCGATCAACCCATCCGCCCCCGACGCCACCGCGACGTCGACGATCTCGTCCACCGCCTCCATCGCCAGGTCCGGCGCGATCTTCAAGAACACCGGCTTCCCCGCCGTCGCCCGCTTCACCTCCGCCAGCAGCACTCCCAGCGCCTCCGGCTCCTGCAGCCGCCGCAACCCCGGCGTATTGGGCGAGCTGGCGTTCACCACCACGTAATCCGCCCGGGGCGCCAGCGCCTGCGCGCACGCCAGGTAATCCGCCACCGCCCCCTCCAGCGGCGTGTCCTTGTTCTTCCCCAGGTTCGCGCCCACCGGCCCCGGCAACCACTTCGCGTCCAGCCACGCGTCCAGCTTCCTCACCGCCGCCGCCGCGCCCTGGTTGTTGAACCCCAGCCGGTTGATCAGCGCGGCGTGCTCGGGGAGCCGGAACATCCTCGGCAGCGGATTCCCCGGCTGCGGCCGAGGCGTCACGGTCCCCACCTCCACCGCCGAGAACCCCATCGCGAACAGCCCCGGCACCGCGGTCGCGTCCTTGTCGAACCCGGCGGCCAGCGCCAGCGGGTGCTCCAGCTTCAACCCCGCCACCTCCACCCCGAGCTCCACACTGGAGACACCCCGCAGCGCCCGCCGCCTCAGCCAGCGGCACAACCCCGGCAGCGCGGACAGCACCTGCAGCGCCCACAACCCCAGGTGGTGCGCGGTCTCCGCCGGCAACAGGAAGAGGAGGGGCCTGACCAGCCGCCGGTACATCAGCCGCCGATGAACGAGTACTGCCGGGCCCAGGCCAGCGTCTGGTCCACCTGATCGGGGGTGAGGATCCCGTGCTTCTCGATCAGCTCGACCTCCGTCTTCATGTCGGTGTCCAGCAGGTACGGCCCATCCGTGTTGATGGTCACCTTCACCTTCCGGTCCCAGAACGTCCGGACGATGTGCTTGAGCTCCTCGATGTTCTCCACCGCCTTGGTGTGCAGGTTGGAGGTGGGGCACAGCTCCAGCACCACGTCCCGCTCCCGCAGCAGCTTCATCGCCGCCTCGTCGTACGCGGCGCGGATCCCATGTCCGATGCGGTTGGGCTTGAGCTTCTCCACCACCGCCACCACGCCCTCCGCCCCGGTGCCGGCGGTCTCACCGGTGTGCACGGTGGTCTTCAGCCCGGCCTGGCGCGCGCGCTCGTACAGCGCCTGGTAGCGGCCCACCACCTCCGGCTTGAGCTCCAGCGCGTCGCGCTCCGTCCCCGCCAGGTCGATCCCCACCACCCCGCGGCTCCGGTACTTGATCGCCTTGTCCACGATGATGCTGTTGATGGAGTGGTCGAACTCGCGGGCCAGGCAGAAGATCAGCCCCGCCTTCACGTCGTACTCCAGCATCGCCCGGTCCATCCCGCGGATGGCGGCGTGGATGATGTGGTCCAGGTCCAGCTCGGAGTTGAGGTTGCGCTTGGCGGGGTTGAAGCGCAGCTCGATCTGGGTGACCCGGCTGCCGCGGTACTCCTTGCCGATCACCTCGTAGATGGAGCGCTCCACCGCGGACGGGGAGGACTGAATCTTCTCCGTCCACTGGTGCATGATCTTCAGGTAGTCCTCCAGCCCCCCCACCTTCCCGGGCCTCGAGGTGATCAGCTCCACGAACTCCCAGTAACCCTTCACCGGGAGCTTGAAGCCCTGCTGGTGCGCGATGGACCAGAGCACGTGGGGCGCCACCGCGCCGCCGACGTGGATGTGCAGATCGATGAGCTCGCGTGCCATGGCTGCCTATAACACGCCCACTCCCGCGGCTGGTATGACGCCCCGCATGGCCCAGCTCATCGACGGCAAGGCGGTGGCGGCGAAGATCCGCGAGCAGGTGGAGCAGGACTCCGAACGCTTGAAGGCCGACAAGGGCGTCGTCCCCGGCCTGGCGGTGGTGCGGGTGGGGGAGGATCCCGGCTCCAAGATCTACGTCGCCGGCAAGCAGAAGGCGGCCCGCGAGATCGGCTTCAACGCCTCCGAGCACCACTTCCCCGAGACCGCCACCCAGCGCGAGGTGCTGGACCGCCTCCACCAGCTCAACGAGGACCCCGCCGTCCACGCCATCCTGGTGCAGCTCCCGGTCCCCAAGCAGCTCGACCCGGACGCGCTCATCTCCGCCGTCCGCCCGGAGAAGGACGCGGACGGCTTCCACCCGGTGAACGCCGGCAAGCTGCTGCTGGGCCAGCCCGCCCCGCGCGCGTGCACCCCGGCCGGCATCATGCGGCTCCTGGCCGAAGTGAATTGCTCACCTTCCGGCAAGCGCGCCGTCGTCGTGGGCCGCAGCAACATCGTGGGCAAGCCCATGGCGCTCCTCCTGCTGCAACAGGACGCCACCGTCACCATCTGCCACCGCAAGAGCGACCTGCCGCGCGAGGTGGGCCAGGCGGACATCCTGGTCGTCGCCGCCGGCATGCCGGAGCTGGTCAAGGGCGCCTGGGTGAAGCCCGGGGCGGTGGTGATCGACGTGGGGATGAACCGGATGCCGGACGGCAAGCTCAAGGGCGACGTGGAGTTCGCCGCCGCCGCCGAGCGCGCCGCCCACATCACCCCGGTGCCCGGCGGGGTGGGGCCCATGACCATCGCCATGCTGATGCACAACACGCTCGCCGCCGCCCATGCCGCTGCCCGCTGACCTGACGGCCCTCGCGGAGAAGGCCCTGGACGCCTGCCGCCGCGCCCAGGCCCGCGCCTGCACCGCCGAGTCCTGCACCGGCGGCCTGGTCGCCGCCTGCCTCACCGCCGTCCCCGGCTCGTCCGACGTGGTGGACCGGGGCTTCGTCACCTACTCCAACGAGGCCAAGCAGGAGCTCCTCGGCGTCCCCGCCGGGCTGCTCACCGTCCACGGGGCCGTCAGCGAGCCGGTCGCCCGCGCCATGGCCGAAGGCGCCCTCCACGCCTCCCGCACCCAGGTCGCCGTGGCGATCACCGGCATCGCCGGACCGGGCGGCGGCACCCCCGAGAAGCCGGTCGGGCTGGTCTTCCTGGCCATCGCCTCCATGAGCCGGCCGACCCATGCGGAACGCCACGTCTTTCCGGGCAGCCGGGACACCATCCGGGAGGCTTCCGCCCGCCGCGCCCTGGAGCTCCTCGCCCATCAATTTGACGCACCTTGACATGAATGCCGCGGCGCGTTATCTCAGGGGCGCCGCACAACGAGGCGGCATCGCAAGGAGCGACGACATGACGACCACCGCCAAGGTGCAGGACTTCGTGAAGGAGCAGATGGAGGAGGCGCAGAAGCGCTTCCAGGTGATCGAGGGCGAGGCCCGGAAGGCCCTCGGCAAGATCCGCCGTTTCAACGCCAAGGAGCTGAAGTTCCTGGAGAATCCGAAGGCGACCGTGAACGCCACCGTGAAGCAGCTGGGCAAGAAGGCGGAGGCGGCCAGCAACGAGATGAAGAAGCGGTTCGACGCGCTCCAGGACCAGCTGATGGCGTTCTCCGGCGTCGCCACCCAGGGCCAGATCCGCGAGCTGAACAAGGAGCTGCACCGGCTGGCCAAGAAGGTCGACGGCCTGATCGAGAAGAAGGCCAAGCCCGAAGCGCGGGCCTAGCTCCCTCGCCGCCCTTATCGGCGGCCTCAGGAAGTCTTCACCGCCCAACAGAAGTCTACACCGGGGCCTTTACACCTACAGACCCGGGATGTTCGTGTCCGGGCCCCAAAACGACCGCTGGAGACTTTCTCCCCGCCAGCGGTGCCGACGGAGCGACCGGATGGAATCGAAGGATTCGCCGACCAAGCCGCCCGAGACCCCTGGAAACCAATCCGGGCTGGAGCGCCTGTGGTCCCAGGCGCTGGTCACCGTCTCGGCCGCGGGTGAGGAGGTGGGCCGGACGGCCCAGAAGCTGGCCGAGAAGGCCGGCCTCAACGCGGAGGAGATCCGCGGCCATCTCCGCGAATTCACGGATCGATTGAGCACCCAGCGGCGTGACCTGGAGTCTCGCGTGGAGGACGCCGCCCGCCGCGCCATCGCCACGGTGAAGGTCCCGCGGCGCGAGCAGCTCCAGGAGCTGCAGACTCGCCTCGACGCGCTTGAGGCGCGCGTCGCCAAGCTGGGGTCCAAGACGTAACCGCACATGATCCGGCGCTCGAACAGACCGCGCCGGATCTGGCGCGCGATTGGAGCCGTTGGGCGCGGCTGCTCCGTCCTGCCCCTGATAGGTGCGCTGATGTGCGTCCTCAGCGCGCGGATCGGCCCGATGCTCCAGTCGGACGTGCCCCCGGCGCCGCCGGAGGCCGCGCGGACCTCGGACGCCGCCAAGATCGACTCGGTGCTGGCCAAGCGGGCCCCGGAGCTGGGGCTCACCCTCCGCGGGCAGCTGTGCGCCGCCATCGCCGAGGAGGCGCGCCGGGCCGGGTTCGACCCGCTGCTGGTGGTGGCGATCATCGACGTGGAGTCGGACTTCGACGAGGACGCCGTCTCCGTCCGGGGCGCCCGCGGGCTGATGCAGATCAAGCCCAGCACCCTGCACGACATTGCCGGACGCCAGGGCCTGAAGCTGACCGCGGAGGAGGTGGCCGCGGACCCGGCGCTCCAGGTCCGCCTGGGCATCCGCTACCTCAAGCAGCTCCACCAGAGCTTCGGCGGCGACCTCGACCTCGCCCTGATGGCCTACAACGCCGGGCCCACCCGCCTGCGCAAAGCCATGAAGGCGAGTGACGGCGAGGTGGAGTCCTTCCGCCGGTACGCCCGCCTGGTCCGGCGCGACTTCCGCCGTTTCCGCCAGGGTGAGGGCTTGGGCGACGACTGGGCCATGGCGGCAAAGCTGCCCCAGCC
>Ga0134122_10004190_pt1 | contig 10692 bp, 11 predicted proteins | sample KB302_FD_96461 | JGI IMG/M metagenome (GOLD analysis project Ga0134122, IMG submission 96461) | Terrestrial soil microbial communities without Nitrogen fertilizer from Kellogg Biological Station, Michigan, USA - KB3-0-2 | ecosystem: Environmental > Terrestrial > Soil > Unclassified ... | reverse complement strand
TACCCAGCATCGGCGATTCCTTGCGCGACCTCCAGGCAGCGGCCGCTGCTGGCGCGAGGCCGATACTGGTGCTGACCGGCAAGGGCGCGAAAACAGAGACCGCGGGAGGGTTGCCAGACGGTACCCCGGTTTTTGCTGACCTCGCCGAGGCGGTACGCAATATCGTTGCATGAGCGGACTCGCGGCATTGCTGCGTTCGGTCGTCTACGAAGTCGTCAGGCTCGCGATAACCGTGGTATTCGCCATCGTTTCGTTGTGCACTTTTGCCTTCAAACCGATTACGCGCTACCGGATCATTACGGCGTGGTCGCATCTCGTCATCAACCTGGCAAGGGTGATCTGCGGCGTTCACTACCGCGTAATAGGGCTGGGCAATCTTCCCCGAGGGCCCTGCATCGTCCTATCCAAGCATCAGTCGGCGTGGGAAACGCTCGCATATCAGGTTATTCTTCCACCGCAGGTCTGGGTGCTCAAGCGCGAACTGCTGCGGGTTCCCTTCTTCGGCTGGGGCCTGGCGATGATGAGCCCGATCGCAATCAACCGCGGTTCCGCTGCACGTGCCTTGAAGCAGACGCTGGAACAAGGCAAGAGCCGCCTGGCGGACGGGTGGTGGATTGTCATTTTTCCGGAAGGCACACGAATGCCCCCGGGAGAACGTGGCCGTTACCATCTGGGAGGCGCATGGCTGGCTTGCAAGACTGGCACGCCAGTTTTGCCGATCGCGCATAATGCCGGAAGCGTCTGGGGAAAAAATGCCTTTATAAAATATCCGGGGACCATCACCGTGAGCATCGGCCCGGTGATTCATCCCGCGGGGATGGCACCTGATGCACTCAACCGGAAAGCTGAAGACTGGATAGAAAACGAAGTAGTCCGCCTCGGCAGCGCTCGCTCATAAGCGACCTGTTTCCCGTTACCATGGTGTGCGAGCCGAAGAGCATCCGGCTGCGCGACCGGGATGTCGCGTACCTCCTGAAGCGCAGCCAACAACGCAAAAGCATCATGTTGACCGTTGACGAACGCGGTCTGACGGTGAGCGTGCCCTGGCGCAGTTCCGAGCGCCGGATCGCCGGCGCCATTTACGACGCCGAGGCGTGGGTGCTCAAGAAACTGGATGTCTGGAGCGCTTACCCGGAGCGCAATCAATCCTGGACGGACGGTGACAGAGTCAAATACCTTGGCCGTGATCTCAGTTTGCATCTCTATCGCGACCCGACTGCATCGCTCGTCACTTTGCAGGAACCAAATCGCCTGCATGTCACATTGGCCGATCCTACCCACAAAGACGGCGTAAAAGCAGTCCTGGTCAATTGGTACCGCCGCCATGCACAGTCCTATTTCATAGATCGTATAGCAGCGTTTGCACCCAGGCTTGATGTGCCTATCCCGCGTTTGCTTCTTTCAAATGCGCAGACTCGCTGGGGCAGTTGCAATGCCAAACGGGAAATACGCTTGAACTGGCGCCTGATCCAGGCGAGCCAGTCGACTATTGACTATGTGGTGGTACATGAGTTGGCGCATTTGATCGAAATGAATCACTCACGCCGTTTCTGGAAACTGGTAGCAGGGATTTGTCCGCATTATCGCGAAGCTTGCGGCGAGCTCAACCGCATGGGGCTCTACTACATGGATATCTAGAGCGTCTCGCCGGTAATTGATGCGCAAGCCCCGTGCTAGACTCACTGCTAAATTTCGATATCCCATGCGCCGCATCTGCATTCTGATCGTCTTCGCTTTGCTCGTATCTGCCTGCGGCCAGAAAGGCCCGCTTTACCTGCCTAAAGACGGCGACAAGCCAAAAAAAACCGAACCAAGAAAAACCGAAGAAGGAACGATCGAGAAGTGAGCGCCTTTTCCCTGCATTCGGGGCAGCTGTACGTCGAAAAAGTTGCGCTGCCAGAGATCGCCGAGCGTTTTGGAACGCCTTGCTTTGTTTATTCGCGTGCCGCGCTCGAGCAGGCTTACCTGAGTTATGACCGGGCTTTCGGAGGGCGGTCACATCTGATCTGTTATGCGATGAAGGCCAACTCGAATCTCGCCATCCTGAACCTGTTCGCCCGGCTGGGAAGCGGATTTGACATCGTTTCGGGTGGTGAGCTGGCGCGCGTGATTGCAGCTGGCGGCAGCCCGGGCAAGACGGTTTTCTCAGGAGTGGGCAAGACGCGCGACGAGATGCGCCAGGCGCTTGGCGCAGGCGTTTTATGCTTCAACGTCGAATCGGAAAGCGAACTGGAGAGACTGAACGATGTCGCGCGCGAGCTGCGCCGCAAGGCCCCGGTCAGTCTGCGCGTAAATCCGGATGTCGATGCAAAAACGCATCCGTATATTTCGACAGGACGCAAGGAAAACAAGTTCGGAATCGCTTATGGCGATGCACTGCGAATCTATCGTAAGGCGCGCGGACTGGGACATTTGCACATCGTCGGCATCGATTGCCATATAGGATCTCAATTGACCGAGCTCGCGCCTTTCATCGACGCATTGAATAAAGTGTTGGAACTGGTCGACAAGCTATCGGCCGAAGGCATCGAATTGAAGCACGTCGATTTGGGCGGCGGTCTGGGAATCCGCTATCGGGACGAGTCACCGCCTCTGCCGGACATTTACGTGAAGTCGTTACTGAAATGCCTCGGAGAACGCCCGCAGGAAATACTATTGGAGCCGGGGCGGGCGTTGGTCGGCAATGCGGGATTGCTGCTGACCCGTGTTGAATATCTGAAGCACGAGGACACGCGTAACTTTGCAGTGGTGGATGCTGCGATGAACGACCTCATTCGCCCAGCCTTATACGACGGGTATCACGAGATTCGGCAAGTTGAGCCTTCAACTGCCGCTCCGAAGCGCTACCAGATTGTCGGTCCGGTATGCGAAACGGCAGATTTTCTGGGCAATGATCGTGATCTCGCATTGAAGCAAGGCGACCTTCTGGCTGTCATGTCTGCGGGTGCCTACGGCATGAGCATGAGTTCGAACTACAACAGCCGCTTGCGAGCGGCCGAAGTCATGGTCGACGGCGACACCGTACATCTCATTCGCGAGCGGGACCGTGTAGAGCAGTTGTTCAGCGCGGAACGCATGTTGATGACAAACACCGCTTAAGATGGCAGCCGATCGGATTTGCGCCTGAACTATTGAGCGGATGCGACCTCTATCTTTAGGCGTGTAGCCAAACGGATGCTAGACTGCATGGCAGCGCATTAGTGGTTGGTGCAGGGGAAAACCGATGATTGTTTTTGATTTGACATGTGACAATAGGCACCCGTTCGAGGGCTGGTTTGGTTCTGCCGACGACTTCGCCTTGCAGGCAAAAGCCGGAGACATCGCATGCCCGGTCTGCGGATCCGCAGAAATCACGCGCGAACTCTCGGCTCCATATGTAAAGACCGCTTCCGAAAGCATGGCGGCTGACGCATCACCGGCCATATCTGTCGCTAATGCGGCCCAAGAACTCAAGAAAAAATTCATCGAGCACGTCCTCAGCAATACCGAAGACGTCGGCCGACGTTTTCCGGAAGAAGCGCGCAAGATCTTCTACAAGGAGGCGCCGGAACGCGCAATCCGCGGAACTGCGTCCGGTCAGGAAGTCACTGAGCTCAAGGAAGAAGGTATCGACGTGATGGCTATCCCTGCACCTTCTTTGCCGGAAAAGCTGCACTGATCCTGCATCATCGGCTTTCCCGGCCCCTGCCATTTCTCGTTCTCGGCGTCGGCGTCGCGGTCGTATCGTTCGCTGCAATCCTCATTCGTTTCGCGCAGGTAGAGGGTGCTTCCTCGCTTGCCATCGCTGCCGTGCGGCTAACGGTTGCAGCGGCTGTGCTGACTCCTTTTGTGTGGCTGCGTTCCGGCGGCGAGATAATGCGTTTGGGGCGGCGGCCGCTTGTACTCTGCATGCTCTCCGGCATCCTGCTCGCGGCGCATTTCTGGGCGTGGATTACGTCGCTGGAATATACCTCGGTTGCCAGCAGCACTGCACTGGTGACCACGAATCCGCTGTGGGTCGCCTTGGTATCTGCCGTCGTTCTGCGAGAGCATCCAGGGGCCGCAGGACTGGCCGGTATCGTGTTGACGCTTGTGGGTAGCATGCTGGTATTTGCTGCCGATGCAAGCCGCGCGGCGGCTGCAGGAACGGCACCTAACCTGGGTAACGCGCTGGCCCTGCTCGGGGCAATTTCTGCCTCCGGTTATCTTCTGATCGGTCGCACACTGCGCTTGCACATCTCGCTTTCTGCGTACATCTGGCTGGCGTACACGGCCGCAGCAGTGCTGCTTGCGGGGGCTGCGCTGGCCACTGACAAGGCGCTTATGTCGCTTCCTTGGTCGGCGTGGATGTTCATGGTAGCGCTTGGGTTAGGACCTCAGCTGATCGGACACACGAGCCTCAATTGGGCACTGCGCCGGCTAACGGCTACATTTGTCGCCGTCGCGATTCTCGGAGAACCGATAGGCGCCGCGATTCTTGCCTGGTTTTTCTTCAGTGAAGCATTTACTCCAGTGCAATTGGTTGGCTTCTTTATCTTGCTTTCGGGCATTTTTGTGGCGGCGCGTGCCGAGAAATTCCGGGCGATCAAGTAGCGACGTGCAAGCTGGTCAGACGAGTCGCGTACCGCGTGCGATGTCGGCATAGGGACGGAAGGGGCGCTTCACGTCTTCAGCGAGGCTGCGATAGGTTATCTGTCCGGCATGGACTTGCAAGCCGTTCGCCAGGCCTGCCCTCGTTGATAGCGCGTTCAGACCCTCATCGGCAAGCCTCATCACGTACGGAAAAGTCGCCTGCGTCAGCGCAAGCGTAGCAGTGCGGGCGCAAGCCGCGGGCATGTTGGGAACGCAGTAGTGCACGACGCCGTCTTCTACAAACAACGGGTGCGAATGCGAAGTTGGCCGAGATGTTTCCGCTATGCCACCCTGGTCGATTGCGATGTCCACTAGCGCCGAGCCCGGCCGCATTGTTTTCAGCAGTTCTCGCGAGATTAGCTTGGGCGCAAGCTTGCCTGGCAGAAGCAGTGCTCCTATGACCAAATCCGCCCGAGAGACGCATTCCTTGATGGCCAGCGCTTCGGAGTAGCGAGTCTTCAAGCGGCCCCGGTAGAGTTCATCGAGGTGCGCCAGGCGTTCCAGGTCGACATCGAGTACCGCGATGTCTGCACCCATGCCCGCAGCAATCTGTACGGCGTTGGTGCCCGCCGCGCCAGCGCCAATAACAACGACCTTACCCGGCGCAACGCCGGGCACTCCGCCGAGCAATACGCCGCTCCCGCCATTGGCCATCTGCAAGCTCCAGGCACCCACCTGCACCGCAAGCCGGCCGGCAATGCGCGACATCGGTGCCAGCAGAGGCAAGCGGCCCTGCGCATCGGTCACTGTTTCGTAGGCTATCGCACTCACGCCGCATGCCAGCATTGCATCGAGCAGCGCAATGTCCGGCGCCAAATGCAAATAGCCGAACAGGATTTGCCCGCGGCGTATCAAGCCGAACTCGCTAGGTTGCAGTTCCTTGACCTTTACTACCATGTCGGCAGCAAATATTTCCGGCGTGGACACAGCGATGCGAGCGCCGGCTGCCGCATAGTCGCCATCATGAAATCCTACGCGCGCACCCGCGCTTCGTTCTACGCAAACCTGATGGCCGCGTTCGCACAGCGCATGCACTCCGGCCGGCGTTAACCCGACACGGTACTCATGATCTTTGATCTCCTTCGGCACACCGACCCGCATGCGATTGACACCTTAGAGTGCGATGTTAGGACCGCCGATCACGCCGCTTGAGAGCGCGCTCGCCCGGCAGGGGATGCTGACCGCTGCTGTTTTAGAAGATACAGGAGCCGGACGATCAATAGCAGCGCCAGCACTACGGCAAATATAAATGGTTCGGTAATATCTTTCTTTACCAGCCACCAAAAATGAGCGACGGCCACGGCCGACAGCACATAGATGGATCGATGAAGTGCTTGCCAGCGTTTGGCGCCAAGGCGCTTCACCATTGCGTTCGTCGACGTCATCGCCAAAGGAATGAGCAGCACAAATGCAGTAAATCCCAACAGGATGAAGGGCCGCTTGCCAATGTCCTTAACGATATCTCTCCAGTTGCAGAACTGGTCCAGCCAGATATAAGTCACGAAGTGCAGGCTGGCATAGAAAAATGCAAATAGCCCGAGCAGGCGCCGAAAGCGCAGTAGCCACGGCATGCTCGCCAATCTTCTCAATGGGGTTACGCTCAGCGTAATCAAAATGAATGTCAGCGCCCACCAGCCGGTGGAGTGCGTGATGTATTCCACCGGGTTGGCACCAAGATGATTGCGAAAACCCTGCCAGAACAAATGCCCCAGCGGGATAAGGCAACCTACGAACAGGGCCGTCTTGATGGAGATGATGTGCGATGGTTTAGGTTGCATTGATCAAAAGAAGCACTCACCGGCGGTTGATTCAGAAGTTTTTCTTCAGATCCATTCCGGCATAGAGTTGCGCGACCTGATCGCCGTAACCGTTGAACATCAAGGTGTCACGTTTCTTCTCGAACAGGGACTCCAGGACCGATGTTTTTTCAATACGACGTTCCTTCGCCTGGCTCCAGCGCGGATGGTCGACATGCGGATTGACGTTGGAATAAAAACCATACTCGCTCGGACCGGCCAATTCCCAGGATGTCTTCGGTTGCCGTTCGGTAAAACGGATTTTGACGATGGCTTTGGCGCTCTTGAAGCCATATTTCCAGGGAACGACAACGCGCACCGGGGCGCCGTTCTGGTTTGGCAGCATTTCTCCGTAAAGTCCCAGCGTCAGTAGCGTCAGCGGATGCATGGCTTCGTCCATGCGCAGGCCCTCCACATAGGGCCATTGCAGCACACGAACGCTTTGTCCCGGCATTTGAGCGGGATCGAGCAGCGTCACGAATTCGACAAACTTCGCATTCCCGGTTGGCTCCACCCGCTTGATCAGTTCTGCCAGCGGAAACCCGACCCAGGGGATCACCATGGACCAGCCTTCGACGCAGCGCATGCGGTAGACCCGCTCTTCCAGCGGCGCGAGCTTCTGTAACTCCTCGATGTCGTACACCCGTGGCTTCTTGACCTCTCCTTCAATCCCGACTTGCCACGGCCTGGTTTTGAGTTTGCCAGCGTTGGCAGCAGGGTCTGCTTTATCGGTGCCAAATTCATAGTAATTGTTGTAGCTCGTGATGGCGTCGAGCGGCGTCAGCGTTTCGCTGATGCTATACGTACTTTTTCTGACCCCAGCGAGTTTGGTAGCCGCTTGTGCGTCTCCGGGCATCCACAGGCCCGCGCCGTACAGGCCCCCCGCCACGCCCAACCCTGTTGCCGCACGCAGGAAATCGCGTCGACCGAGAAAGGATGCATGGTCAGTGATTTCGGAAGGTTTGATGTCAGACGGAGGTCGAATCAGCATGGTTGCTCCTATGTATCCGGCCAGTCCCGTATTCGCATGCAATGGGACAGCGCAAGTTCCGATATGTTTGGCGTTGCAGGCCTGATATACGAGCCGGCCGAAAAAACGGATGTGTCAGATCAAAAACACAGTGGCAAGGCCAAGGAAAATGAAAAAACCCATGCTATCGGTGGTGAAGGTCAGCAACACGCTGGAACCAATGGCTGGATCCCGACCCATCCGCTGCATGAGCAGTGGCACCAACATGCCAACGAATGCCCCCACCAGCAAATTGAGCAGCATCGCGCTCATCATGACCAGACCGAGCGGCACGCTGCGATAGAGCATATAGGCAAACATCCCTGCCACGCCTCCCCAAACCAAACCGTTCAATACGCTGATTGCCACTTCCTTGCCAATCAAGCGACGAGCGTTTTCCGGCGTCACCTGTCCGAGCGCCAGCGAACGAATAATCAATGTGGTGGTTTGGTTGCCGGAGTTGCCCGCAATGCCTGCGACAATGGGCATCAGGGTGGCCAATGCCACCAGCCTTTCGATTGTTCCTTCGAACGCACCGATGACGCGTGAAGCAAAAAAAGCCGTGCCGAGATTTACGGCCAGCCACAACCAGCGGTTTTTCGCACTTTTCCACACCGAAGCAAAAATATCTTCTTCCTCGAGCAAGCCGGCATGGCTGAGTTGCTCTGCTTCATTGCGCTGGCGAATGAAATCCACGACGACGTCCACGGTGACGCGCCCGACCAGCCGGTTGGCGTGATCGACAACCGGAGCGGAGACGAGGTTATAGCGCTCGAAGGATTGCGCTGCTTGCTGCGCCTTGTCGTCTGGCGACAGGGTAATGAACTCAGTATTCATCACGGAGCCCACCAGCACGTCCGGATCCGTCACGATCATGCGATTGATTGGCAAAACGCCCTTGATTACATCGTCCCGATCCACCACAAACACCTGGTCGGTATGGTCGGGCAATTCATCCATGCGACGCAAATAGCGCAGGACCACTTCAAGACTCACATCGTCCCGGACCGAAACCATGTCAAAGTCCATCAACGCACCGACCGCGTCTTCAGGGTAAGACATCGCGGCACGTAACTGCTCGCGCTCTTCGATGGACAACGAATGCAATACATCATCGACTACATCCGGCGGCAGGTCCGGAACGAGATCTGCAATCTCGTCCGTATCGAGCTGCTCGGCAGCAGCCACCAGCTCATGCGCGTCCATGTTCTCGATGAGTGTTTCGCGCACTGCATCGGACACTTCAAGCAGAATTTCCCCGTCGCGCTCCGCCTTGACCAAATCCCAAATGACCAGGCGCTCTTCAAGGGGCAATGCTTCGAGAATGTAGGCGACGTCGGCTGGATGAAGCTTGTCGAGCCTTCGTTGCAGCTCCGCCAGATTTTGCTTGTGGACCAGCGACTCGACCAGCTCGTGACGCGGCATCTGCTGCTCGTGGACGAGGCTTTCGACGATGCGGTGCTTATGCAGCAGTTCCCTGACCTGCTCCAGGGCTTCCTGCACGCTCTCCGTGCGCTTTCTCTTGTTAACGACCTTGGCCATCACCAGGAATTGGATCAAACATCGTCAAAGGATACTGCATGTTGATCACCACTTGATTATCAGACGCCGAAAGCAGAAGCGGGGCTTGTTCCTCCAAGCCCCGCCGAATGGGATGCGCGCTGAATTTCAACGCGCTTGAGGACTGCTACTGCTTCTGGGGTGTACGGGTCGCTTCCCACGAAATGAATTCGAGGCCGCGGTCGCGCTTGGCCCAGATACTGTGGAAACGAATTTCCACGGCCATGTCCTGCCCTTTAACTGTCACATCGAAATTGCCGAGCCCGGAGATAATCCCGACACAGCCATAAGTGCGGACTGTCACATCGCTGCGCCGCATGACCCGATATTTTACCGTGCCGGATTTCATGGATTCGATGTAGCTGGCCTTGTTGTCCACCACCGCCGACGAGTGAATGTAGACCAGGTCGTTGCCGATCAATTTTTGCAAGGCACCGAAATCGTCACCCATCTGCGCCGCATAGCGGGCGTCTTCCGCTGCGAGCGCTTCATCTGCGGTTACCGGCCCACCGCAGTCCTCCGCGCGTGCCATTCCGGCACTCATTACACCCGCTAAAGCACAACAAAAAGATACCAGACTCAAAAGCTGTTTCATGGTTTCCTCCCTTTGGATTTTTTATCGAACCGGAACGATTTCCTGCTCATTCGGCACAGCATTCGTCTTCGACCCTAGTGGGGTGTCAGCACGGCCAGTGGTTTGCTCTCGCAAACTACTTTCTTGCCTGCCAGGCGTGCCTGGAAGATGGAAAGCTTGCCCGCTTTCCAAGCATAACCGTAGCGCTTTTTATCCTGCTCGACACTGTTTTTCTGCGGCTCTGCTGCAGTGCTCTCGCTTTGCAGATAATCGCAGCTGGCACCCGGGTCGTTTAGCGATAACTCGTAATTGAACTTCTGCTGTGGCCATGTTGCATCCCCCGATTCCGTGAATTCCCACGGTTGTCCCTTGTCGTCGCGATACTTCCCGGCAATGACAAACCGGTTCAGCTGCGGGCTCAATTCACCGGCAATAGGAACGTAATCCGCCCACCTGCCTTTCATGAAGTCCGGCTCGGCAACATGCAGCCGGTCGAATTTTCCCTGACCGTTCTTCACGGCTTCGAAACGAATGTATTTGACTTCGTTGCTCGACGTCGGCTTGTCATCCGCAGCGACGACCAGCCGATAGGCGTTCGGCTTGCCATCGGGCTCGATATCAAGCACCGCCTGCAGCGAAGCCTTCTGAAAATCCGTTATCACAATCGGATAAGCAGCGCCTTCGCGCCGGATGGCAATGACAAGCGGGGGCGTCTTCTTTGCTGCCGCGTGCGGACTTTTCAGCGCAGCCAGCGCGCCAAGGTAGGCTTCGTTGATCCAGATACCTTCAATGTCCTTCAGGAAAACCCTATCCTTGCGCGCCGAAGGAGCCGGTTTGGGCGTTGTCTGAGCTTTGGCAGGAATAACGAGGGCCGCAATCACGAGGAGGGTCGTGAACCGCCAAAGCGGGTCAAATCTTGAGTGCATGGTTTAGCGTCCGAAGCTCCGGGTTGTTCTGTCCGATCGCGGGCCGCCGCTTCCAGCAGCCTGTGGCCTGCTCGAAGGCAGCGCCTAATTGCAGTACTCCAAAATCATACTGATAACGCCCGACGATCTGCAGCCAGACCGGCAGTCCACTGCTGATGAACCCGCAAGGAAACGAACGCGCTGGCGCGCCCGTCACGGTAACGTAGTAACACGAGC
>Ga0134122_10004189_pt1 | contig 10693 bp, 7 predicted proteins | sample KB302_FD_96461 | JGI IMG/M metagenome (GOLD analysis project Ga0134122, IMG submission 96461) | Terrestrial soil microbial communities without Nitrogen fertilizer from Kellogg Biological Station, Michigan, USA - KB3-0-2 | ecosystem: Environmental > Terrestrial > Soil > Unclassified ... | reverse complement strand
CGAACAGGATGCACATGCCGACGCGCATTTGGGTTGCTGGAATCAAAGCTCTCTCCGTTTTCTAGATTCGTGCTGCGGGTCGTGGCTCATCTTGGCTCCTCGCTCCTTCGGGCGCCTTCGGCAGCAGCCAGTCGCTGCGGGCCAAAATAAGCCACGAAAGTTCCGCTCATTCTTCTTCTTCGTGCTTCCGGTGCCGATTCGCCTCGGCGACGATCTTGTCCTGCACCAGGCGCGGCACCTCTTCGTAGTGCGAAAACTCCATGTGGAAGCTCGCGCGTCCTTGCGTCATCGAGCGGAGCGCCGGGGCGTAGTTGAGCATTTCGGCCATCGGCACCTGCGCCTTGATCATCTGTCCGGAGGAGGTCGTCTCCATCCCCGACGGGCGGCCGCGGCGGTGCGAGAGATCGCCCATGATGTCGCCGGTGAAATCGTCCGGCGTGTCGACCTCGACTTTCATGATCGGTTCGGTGAGCGTGACGCCCGCTTTCGCCAAGGCGTCCTTCAAGCCCAACGAGCCCGCGATCTTGAACGCCAGCTCGGAGGAATCGACGTCGTGGTACTGGCCGTCGAGCAGGCGGACGCGGAAATCGACCACCGGATAGCCCGCGAGATAGCCGCGGCGGCGCGCCTCCTGGATGCCTTTCTCGACCGCGGGCCGGTAGTTCTGCGGGATCGCGCCGCCGAAGATCTCATCGACGAACGCAAAGTCCTCGCCGCGCCCCATCGGCTCGATCTTGATCTTGCAGTCGGCGAACTGGCCGCGGCCGCCGCTCTGCTTCTTGTGGCGCCCATGGCCGTCGGCCGGCTTGGTGATCGTCTCGCGGTAGGGCACCTTCGGCTGGTGGAGGTTGACCTCGACGTGGTAGCGGTTCTTGAGCTTGGAGACCGCGATCTCGATGTGCAGCTGACCGGTGCCGGACAGGAGGATCTCGTGGGTCTCCGGATCGCGGCTGGAGCGCAGGGTCAGATCCTCGTCCATCAGGCGGTGCAGCGCATCGCCGATCTTTTCGTCGTCGCCCTTCGATTTCGGCTCGATCGCAAAGCTCATCGCCGGTTCCGGGATCGAGATCCAGTCGAGCGCGAGGGTCTTGTCCTTCGCGTTCGGCGCGAGCAGCGTGTCTCCCGTTGACGTGCTTTTCAGCTTCGCGACGCCGCCGATGTCGCCCGCGACCAAACGCGGCACCTGGGTGCCCTGCTTGCCCTGGAGCACCATCAGATGGCCGACCTTCTCGGTGTCGCCGACGCGCGAATTCCACGCCGCGGCGTCGGCCGGGAGCGTGCCGGACATCACGCGGAGGATCGAGATCTTGCCGGTGAACGGATCGGACAGGGTCTTGAAGACGAGCGCGGCGAGGGGAGCCGCGGCGTCGCTTTCCAGCTCGACGTGACTGTCGCCGCCGGAGGCCGAGAAATGACGGCCGACGGGGGAGGGGAGGAAATCGACCACCGCGTCGAGCAGCGCGGAGGAGCCGATGCCGTGCCCCGGGGCGCCGAGCAGGACGGGGAACAGCTGGCGGTGGGCGATCGCCTGCTTGATCCCCCGCTCCAGGTTCTCCTGCGAGAGCGTCCCCTGCTCGAAATAGCCCATCATCAACTCGTCGTCGGTTTCGGCGACCGCCTCGACCAGCGTGGCGCGGGCGGCCTGCGCCTCTTCGAGCAGCTCGGCCGGAATTTCGCTCGGATCGGCCTTGCCGTTGCCGTCTTTCGCATAGCGATAGGCCTTCATCCGCACCAGGTCGATCACGCCGGAGAATCCCGCCTCTTTGCCGATCGGCAGCTGGACGGGCAGGACCGCGCGGCCGAACGCCTTCTGCAGGCTGGCGAGCGAGCGGTCGAGATCGGCGCGCTCGCGGTCCATCTTCGCGAGGTGGATCGCGACCGGCATCTCGCCTTCCGCGGCGGCCTGCCAGACTTTTTCGGTGTTGACCTCGACTCCTGCGACGCCGTTGACGCACAGCAGGACGGCGTCGGCGGCGCGCAGGGCCGCGCGGGTTTCGGTGAAGAAGATGCCGTAGCCGGGGCAGTCGATCAGGTTGATCTTGTGGCCGCGCCACGGGACGAAGGAGGTCGCGATTCCGATCGAAATGCCGCGCTCGATCTCCTCCTTGTCGAAGTCGGTGAACGTGTTGCCGTCCTCGACGCGGTTCAGCCGGGTGGTGATTCCCCCGGTGAAGGCGAGCGCGCTCGCGAGGGTGGTCTTGCCGGTGTCGTTGTGACCCGCCAACGCGAGGTTGCGAATCTTGTCGGAGCTGTCGACCTGCATCCCGGTGCCTCCTTGGCAATCAGATGAATCGCGGTGCGAAGCGCGGATCGGATGGCTGGTGCATTCGCGGCTGAAATCGAGGTTGCGGATGATAGCACAGAGGTTTCTGCGACTCGGGTTAAATGGCCTGTTCGGAGGAGTTTAGGGCCGGCCCAAGGCCCCGCTGGCGCGCGCGCCGGATGCTGCTACAATCCCTGTTTCCCAAGACGAGACGAACCAGCGCATGCCCCCATCTCCTCCTCCACAGCTCGGGCGCTACGAGATCCGCGAGGAGCTCGGCAAGGGCGCCATGGGCATCGTTTACCTCGCGCGCGATCCGCTGATTGGGCGGCTGGTGGCCCTGAAGACGTTTCGGCTCGGCTTCTCGGTCGGCGACCGCGACATCGAGCAGTTCCGCGCCCGTTTCATCCGCGAGGCGCAGAGCGCCGGCATCCTGTCGCACCCCGGAATCGTCACCGTCCACGACGTGGTCGAGCGGAGCGAAGAGGGGCTCGCGTTCATCGCCATGGAGTACGTCCGCGGCACCAACCTGAAAATATTGCTCCAGGGCGATGCGCCGCTCGATTTGGCGTTCGTCGCCGACGTCATCTCCCAGATCGCCGCGGCGCTCGATTACGCCCACGCCCACGGGGTGATCCACCGCGACGTCAAACCGGCGAACGTGATCCTGACCGGCGACGGCAAGGTGAAGCTCACCGATTTCGGCATCGCCCGGCTCAACAGCTCGAATCTGACCCAGGAAGGGCAGATGCTCGGCACCCCGAACTACATGGCGCCCGAGCAGGTGATGGGCAAGGACGTCGATCATCGCGCCGACCTCTTTTCGCTCGGCGTCGTGCTCTACGAGATGCTCACGGGGCACAAGCCGTTCGCCGGGGAAAACCTGACCCAGGTCTCGCACCGGATTGTCTACGAGCCGTTCACCCCGCCCGAAAAGTTCGTGCGCGACCTGCCTCCCGCCCTGCGCGCCGTGCTGGTGAAGGCGCTGGAGAAGAACCCCGCGGACCGCTATTCGACCGCGAGCGAGCTGGCCCGCGACCTCACCGCCGCGGTCGCCGGGCGCAATCGGTCGGCGCATCGGGACCTGAACGAGACGCAGAGCGTCGACGCCTTCCCGCCGCCGATGCTGCTGCCCGACCTGCCGCCCGCGCCGCCCCTGCCGGCCACGGAGGCGTTATTCATGGCTCGCGGCGGGGGCGACTCTTCGGACGCCTCGCTCCACGAAACGATCGTGGCCCCGGCCGCGACGGTCGAGTTTCCTTCGCATGCGTCCGGCGCGCCCGCGGCGGCGATCCCGCGTGCCCCGGTCGCCGCGGCGACTTTGACGCCGCCGCCGATCCCCGTCGTGGCTCCGCCGGTTGTGGAATTCGCCGCGCCGATCGTGGAGCCGCCGGTCCTTCCGGTTCCGGCGATCCCCACCGTTGCGCCCACACCGCCCGTCGTGGCCGCGCGGAGGCCCGGACCCCGCGTCGGATATTGGCTCGCCCTGATCGCCGGGACCATAGCGGTCGCCGGGGTGGCCGCCGCGGCGTTTTTGCTCACCCTGAATTGGGTGGGCGCGCCAATCTCCCGCTCGCTCGCGCCGGAAACTCAGGCGGTAGAGAGCGAGGTGATCCGCCTGCGCCAGGAGGGGCTCCAGCGGCTCGCCTCGGGCGACGCGGCGGGCGCTGCGGTGACGCTTGCCCGCGCCGTGACCCTCGCGCCGGGCCATGTCGGTCTGCGCGACCTGGCCAAGAAGGCGAACGAGCAGGCGGTGGCCTTCGCCGGAGCGGCCGGCCGCACGGCAGAGGTCCAGGAGGGGCTCGCGGCGGCGCAAGCGGCGTTGGCGGAGAAGCGCTACGACGAGGCGGCGATGGCGGCGATCGGGGTCCTCACGCGCCAGCCGGGCAACGCGGCGGCCAACGACATCCTTCTCGCGGTGCAGCAGGCCAAGTCCCTGACCGCGCCGCCGGGCGGACGGCCCGGGCGCGCGCCCGGCACCCGTCGGCCGACCGAGGGCCAGATCGGCACCGACCAACTGCCGGTCGAGGCGACGGAAACCGAGACTGCCCCCGCGGCGGAATCGCCGACCGGCCCCGCGGTGCTCAACATCTCGTTCACCACCGAGACGGCGGATGGGGTGTTGATCGTCTATCTCGACAGCCGCACGCTTCTGCGCGAGACGTTTCACTTCAAGACCGGCGGATTCTTGCGTTCCCGCACGACCGGAGGCAGCATCCAGCGCCAGATCACCCTGGCGCCCGGCGCGTCCGGTCAACTCAGGGTCTACGTGACCCCCGCGGGCAAACCGGCGCAGGTCAAGACCTGGCCGGCGAACTTTACCGCCGGGTCGACCCACCGGCTGGTCATCGACCTACCCGCCTCGGGCGCGGTCAACGCCCAGCTGCAATAGGGCGCCGCCCTGGTTCGGCTCTGCGGCGCGAATCGTGGTTCGAGCAAGATCTTGATAGCGGGGACGATGAAGCGAGCGGTATACCTGCCGGCGGACCGGACACACTCAAGGAGACCGCCCATGAAAAAGCTCACCGTCCTCGCGCTGTTCGCCCTCGTCGCCCTGATCTCCGCCCCGCTCGCCGCCGCCGAGGTTCCTGCGGTTTCGGCGGAAGCACAGGCCGCTCCCGTCGTCGTTGCAGGGGACGCAACGCCCGCCGTGAGCGCGGCCCCGGCGTTGCCGGGCGGCTTTCAGCTCCAGCCGATCAATCTCTACACCTGTTCTCAGCTCTGCGGGTCCGAATACAGCTCCTGCAAGCTCGACTGCCGGTTCCAGCCTTATCCCGGCTGCGCGAACGACTGCTGGTTGGCCTACCAGGCCTGTCTGGCCGGCTGCTGAGATGCTTCGACCCGCCCGGGTCGGGACCAGCGGCCGGGCGGGTTTGTTCGCGGTGGGGAAAACCCCGCGGTTTTGTGTTGTTACGGCTCGTCGTCCGGCTGGTCTGCCTGTGTCCCCAGGCCGTTGGCCTGGGCTGGGGGGAACGCGGCCCTTCCGGCCGCCGTAACGCGCTGTGCGGCGCTTTCCCCTACCGGAACACCCGGAACCACCGCTCGAAAAACTTCTTCACCCCCGGCGTCAGTTTCGTGCGACGGTAAGCGTCGGCGGCTTTCTTGATGACTTCGCCTTGAGTGGGGTAGGGGTGGATCACGCTGGCGATTTTGCCTAGGCCGATTTTGTGGGTGACGGCCAGGCAGAGCTCGCCGAGCATGTCGCCCGCGTGCTCGGCGACCAGGGTGGCGCCGAGGATTTGGTCGGTGCCTTTTTTCAGGTGGATGCGGAGGAAGCCTTCATCCTCGCCGTCCAGGATCGCGCGATCGACCGTGTCGAGCTGGACGGTCAGCGTATCGACCTCGATTCCTTTCGCTTTCGCGTCCTTCTCGTACATTCCGACGTGGGCGATCTCGGGCGTCGTGTAGGTCGCCCAGGGGATGGTGAGCGCGCTCGTCTTGCTGCGGCCGAAGAAGAGGGCGTTTTGGATCACGATCCGCGCCTGCGCGTCGGCCACGTGGGTGAATTGGAATTTCGAGCAGACGTCGCCGCAGGCGAAGATCTTCGGGTTGCTGGTGCGCAGGTTGTCGCTCACCTCCACGCCGTTTTTGCCGTATTTCACCCCCGCGGCTTCGAGCCCGAGCCCTTCGACGTTCGGCGCCCGACCCGCGGCGACAAGGACGTGATCGACCGCCAGCTCTTTCTTCGCGCCGCCGGCCGCCTCGAACGTGATCACCTTTTCGTTTCCACGGTCATTGCCACGAAGCGCGACACCCTGAATCTTGGTATGGAATTCGAGCTTCACGCCGTGCGCGATCATCGCCTTCTGGACGATCTCCGCGGCGTCGGCGTCCTCGCGGATCAGGACGTGACCGTCCTTGTCGAGCAGGGTCACCTCGGTCCCCAGCCGCGTGAACGCCTGGGCCATCTCGCAGCCGATCGGGCCGCCGCCGATCACCGCGAGCCGCTTCGGTACCTCGACGAGCTCGAAGATCGTCTCGTTGGTGAGATAGCCCGCTTCGGCAAGCCCAGGAATCGGCGGCGCGATCGCCCGCCCTCCGGTCGCGATCACCCCCACGCGGAAACGGAGCGTCTGGCCGCCGACTTCGACCGAATGCGGGCCGGTGAATTTGCCGTCGCCGAGGAAGACGTCGATGCCGAGCTTGGTGAACCGCTCGACGCTGTCGTGAAACGCGATTCCGGCGCGCAAGGAGCGCATCCGTTCCATCGCGTGGCCGAAATCTCCGTCGCCTTTCGCCTCCGGACCTCCGAAGCGCTCGCGGCTTTCCCGCGCCGCTTGCCAGGAGCGCGCCGCGCTGATCACCCCTTTGGACGGGACGCAGCCGACGTTCAGGCAGTCGCCGCCCATCAGATTGCGCTCGATCAGGGCGACCTTGGCTCCCAGGCCCGCGGCGCCCGCGGCCGAGACCAGACCCGCGGTGCCGGCTCCCACCACGACCATGTGGTAGCGATCTTTCGGCGTCGGGTTCTTCCAGGTGGAAGGGTGGACGTAGCCGAGCAGCTTGACGTTGTGCTCGTCCTGGGGTTCGATCAGCGCGCGGGCTTCGTTCATGAGCGGGCCTTTTCTTCTGGGGCGCCGGGCTTGCCGGGAGTGCTGGGCTCACCGAGCTGGGTTTTGAGCGCCTTGCTCGCCAGACGGGTGATGAAAGTCGAGACGATGATCGTGGCGAGGATGCCGATCCCGAGCGAGATCCACTTCGTGGCGCCTTGGCCGCCCGCTTTGCCGCTCGCGACCTCCGCCAAGCTTCCCGCCGCCGTGCCGTAGTAGACGTAGAGGATGGTGCCCGGGATCATCGCGAAGCAGCCGAGCAGATAGTCGAGGAACCGGACTTTCGTCAGGCCGAGCGCGTAGTTGAGCAGATTGAACGGAAAGACCGGCGACAGGCGAAGCAGCGAGACGATCTTCAAGCCCTCTTTCGAGACCGCTCGATCGATCGCCGCGAATTTCGGGTTGCCCGCGATCTTCTTCTCGATCGCCCGGCGCGCGCCGTAGCGCGCGATCAGGAACGCGAGCGACGCGCCGACCGTGGCGCCGATAAAGGTATAAAGGGCACCCTTCACCAGACCGAAGATGACCCCCGCCGCGAGCGTGAGCAGAAAAGCCGGAGCGAACGCCACGGTCGCCGCGACATAGCCGAGGATGAAGACGAGCGGTCCCCAGGCGCCGAGGCTTTGCACCCATTCGGCGAAACGAAGCACCGCACCGCTCAACTGCTTGCCGCCCAAAGCCAGACCCACGATCACGGCGAGCGCGACGACGATGAGCAGGAGGGTCTTGGATTTGGATTTCGCGGCCGGTGCTCCCGGCTCGGTCGATGCGTTCATGAAGTTCCCCTCCCGAAGGCGGACGTTCGCCTCCAACAGCTCACTACGGTGCTCCGCCGATTCCGGACGAGATCCTATCGCGGTGGGCGAAGTCGCTTCGTAGGAGTCTGTGCCGCGGCAGGCCGATCGGTTACCGCCTCGGGTGTGCTTGTCCTGGGATCTCCGGCGTCCTCGCCGGCTCGGGTGCCGAGCTATCTACCCCTGGTGCTCGGGGCGCAGCAGATCCAAGATCGTCTTGACCGGCGCGAACGTGGCGTTCGGGACCTCGACGAATTGGGTGTTCCAGCCGGCCATCGCGCCGTTCCAGAGGCCCGGGCGTTCGAGGGCGAGAAGTGGCCGGCCGGCTTGGGATTTCTCGGCGACGAACACGGCGTTCGGATCGACGAAACGCAGCAGGTCGAGCCGCCGGCCGCCGATCCGCAGGGCGCAGACGAGATCGACGGGGTTGAAATGCGTGGCCGCAGCGAACAGGTCGGCGCGTTGTTCGGGATCGAGCTGGCTCGATTCGACGAGCTGCGGGGTCGCCGGTCCGCCATTTTCCTTCTCGACCCAGAACGGTCCGCCGCCCGGCTCGCCCGTGTTTTCGACCACGCCGCAGACTCGGAGCGGCCGGGAGAGCGCGGCGATCAGCGCCTGTTTTCGGTCCTCGGGCGAGGACGATGCGCGCGGCGCGCGGCCGAATTCCTGTTCGAGGAAGCGCTCGGCGGCGCGCAAGAGGTCCTCGGCCGGAACCAGGCGTTCGAGCGCCCGGCGCAGGTTGCCGGCCCGTTCGGCGAGATCCGCCGCGCGGCCGAGCAGGACCCGTTTCCAGGTCAGCACCTCGGAGGGACCGCCGTCGGGCAGCACGTTGTCGATGTTCTTGATCAACACCAGGTCGGCGCCCCGGTTCGCGAGGTCGGCCAGGTTTTCGATCAGCGCGCCGTGCCCCCCGGGACGAAAGAGGAGACTCCCCGTTTCGGTGCGAAACGGTTCGCCGGTCGAAAGGTCGAGCGCGAGCGTGTCGGTGCGCGGATGTTGGATCGAGAAATCGACCTCGAACCGGGCGGAAAGCTCCGCCGCGAGCCGCGGCGCCAGCTCCTCGAGGAGCGCCCGGAACCGCGGCTCGTGCTCGGGCGTCACGGTGAAGTGGAGGCGGCAGACGCCCGAGGCGTCGCGGATGAGCGCGGCCGCCTCCCGCAGGTGCTCCTCGAACGGTGTGCGGCCGGCGAGCTCCGCGCGATGAAACGGGATCAATCCCTTGGGAAGATCCGCGTACCCGAGGCCGGTGGAGTGGAGCAGGGCGCGCAGAATCTCGCGGCACCGGCCGGCCTGCCGAAGGTCGGCGAGATCGTGCCCTTCGGCCGCTAGCGCCGCGGCGAGCGGATCGGCGAACGGCAGGCGGTCCAGCTCGGCGAGCAGCCGGACGGTCTCCGCCGAGGGCTCGAAATCCTCGGCGCCGGAAGCGCTTTCGAGATCGGAGGCCAAAGCCTGAAACATCCGGCTCGCCGCGCCCGAGGCGGGGACCAGCTTCGAGACGCGCCCCTCGCGCGCGACGGACTCCGCGGTGTGCACCAGCTCGGCAATCTCTCCCTCGTCGATGCGGCGAATGCCGTCACCCACGCAGCAGGGCCGCAGCACGCGGGCGGGCGCCGGGGGATGGGAGAGGAGGGCGAGCTGGCGCCCGGCTTCTTCCCGGGAGATGCCGCGGGCGCGCAGCTGTTCCAGATCCTCGGCGGAAAATTCGGTCATCTCGATCGCAGCGTCAGCCGATGAGCCGGTCGCGGATCTCCGCCAGGGTCGGCGCCACGGCGTCTTTCGGCGACAGAAGCGGAGGGGAGAGCAGCGGCCAGTCGATGCCGATCTCCGCGTCGTTCCACAGGATGCCGATCTCGTCGTCGCGCCGGTAGAGCGTGGTGCATTTGTAGAGCACGTCGGCGGTGTCGGACAGGACCACGAAACCGTGGGCGAAGCCGGTGGGAACCCAAAGCTGGTGGCGGTTCTCGGACGAGAGGATCGCGCCCACCCAGCGGCCGAAAGTCGGCGAGCTGGGGCGGATGTCCACCGCCACGTCGAAGATCTCGCCGGAGAGCGCGCGCACCAGCTTGCCCTGAGGTTGCAGCCGTTGGGCATGCAGGCCGCGCAGCGTGCCGCGGATCGAATGCGACTGATTGTCCTGGACGAACGGCTGGTCGATGCCGCCCTCGGCGTATTTTTCCGCGTGGTAGGCCTCGAAGAAATGGCCGCGGTCGTCGCGGAAGACGTCGGGCTCGACGATGAGGACGTCGGGGATCTGGGTCGGGATGAATTTCATCTAGGGCTCCGGATCGGGCTCGACTTGAGTGAAATCGCTCATGCAAGCCCCAGGCGCTCTCTGCCGTAGCTCGATTGGATCGCGGCGCACCAATCGCGATGGGCGAGGTACCAGCGGACGGTTTCGGCCAAGCCGGTCTCGAAATCGTGCCGCGGCTGCCAGCCCAGCTCGGTGCGGATCTTGGTCTCGTCGATCGCGTAGCGGCGGTCGTGACCGGGCCGGTCGGCGACGAAGGTTTTGAGGTCGAGATAGGAAGCGATTCCGCGGTCGCGGAGCGCCGCGTTCTCCGCCGCCGGCCGCTCGGCTTCGAGCGCGGCGCACAGGGCATCGACGATCTGCAGATTGGTCCGCTCGCTCCGGCCGCCGAGATTGTATTTCTCGCCCGGCACTCCGCGTTCGAGCACCGTGAGCAGGCCGCGGCAGTGGTCTTCCACGTAGAGCCAGTCGCGCACGTTGGCGCCGTCGCCGTAGATCGGCAGCGGCTTGCCTTCGAGCGCGTTCAGGATCATCAGCGGGATCAGCTTCTCGGGAAACTGGTACGGGCCGTAGTTGTTCGAGCAGTTGGTCAGGAGGGTCGGCAGGCCGAACGTCTCGTGGTAGGCGCGCACCAGGTGGTCGGCGCCTGCCTTCGAGGCGGCGTAGGGGGAGTTCGGCGCGTAGGCGGTGGTGCCCAGAAACGCGCCGGTGGGGCCCAAACTCCCGTAGACCTCGTCGGTCGAGACGTGCAGGAAGCGGAAGGCCGCCCGCGCGCCGTCCCCGAGCCCCGCCACGAACGCGCGCGCCGCTTCGAGCAGCACGAACGTCCCGACGATGT
>Ga0134122_10004188_pt1 | contig 10694 bp, 9 predicted proteins | sample KB302_FD_96461 | JGI IMG/M metagenome (GOLD analysis project Ga0134122, IMG submission 96461) | Terrestrial soil microbial communities without Nitrogen fertilizer from Kellogg Biological Station, Michigan, USA - KB3-0-2 | ecosystem: Environmental > Terrestrial > Soil > Unclassified ... | reverse complement strand
GGTTCTTGAAAGCGTCCCGTTGGATCAGGAGAGCAAGGCTGTGCTGCTTGGAGGCGCGAGTCGTCTGCGTCCTTTGTATCAGTTGATGCTTGCGCAGGAGTCAGGTGAGTGGGAGCAGACCGCGGAACTTGCCGCACAGCTTGGGTTGGCGGAAAGCGACGTCGCGGAAGAATATTTTCAGGCAGTCATCTGGGCCCGCGGGGTCAACGCGCCGTAGCTGTTTGCTAGTCCTTCAGCAGTTGTCTCGCAATCACGAGGCGTTGGATTTCGCTGGTGCCTTCCCCGATCGTGCACAGCTTCACATCCCTGTAAAACTTCTCAGCGGGGTAATCCTTAATGAATCCGTATCCGCCGTGAATTTGCACGCCCTCATTTGCACATTTCACTGCGACCTCACTGGCGTAGAGCTTCGCCATCGAGGACTCAAGGGTTGTTTTCATTCCGGCGTCTTTCATTGCGGCGGCTCGAAAGGTAAGCAGCTTTGCGGCTTCGATTTCCGTGGCCATGTCGGCCAATTTCCACTGGATGGCCTGAAATTCCGAGATCGCTTTACCAAACTGCTTGCGTTCCTTCGAGTACTTCAGCGCGGACTCGTAGGCGCCTTCCGCCATGCCGAGAGAAAGCGCGGCAATGGAAATTCGTCCTCCGTCCAATACCCGCATCGCATCGATGAACCCGGCGCCCTCTTTCCCAAGCAGACATTCGCTTGGCAGAAAACAATCTTCAAAAATAAGCTCTGAAGTATCGCTGGCACGAAGGCCCAATTTGTTTTCTTTTTTCCCGGCTCGAAACCCTTTTGTGTCTTTCTCCAGAGCGAACGCGGAAAGGCCGTGGGTGTGAGCAGTTTTATCGGTGACCGCGAGCACGACGATCACATCGGCGTAGTGTCCATTGGTGATAAACGTCTTCGTCCCGTTGAGAACCCAGCCGCCCTTTGATTTTGTCGCGGTCATACGGGCGCTTCCGGCATCTGAACCTGACGACGGTTCGGTCAGACCCCACGCGCCGATGAATTCCCCGGTAGCGAGTTTCGGAATGTATTTCTTCTTCTGCTCATCATTTCCAGCGAGAAAGATGTGGTTCGAACAAAGAGACGTGTGGGCTGCGACGATGATCCCAACTGAGCCGTCAACTCGAGATAGTTCCTCGATTGCGGTGACGTACTCGATGTAGCCCATGCCGGCACCCCCATACTCAGAGGGAAAGATTGTGCCTAGCAAACCAAGCTTGCCAAGTTCCTTGATGGTCGAGAGCGGAAATTGGCTAGCTTCATCCCACTCCATTACGTGGGGAGCGATCTCGCTCTCTGCGAACTCGCGAACGGTCTTTTTGAGGTGCAACTGCTCGTCATTTAGCTGGAAATCCAAAAATTCCTCCAAGACACAAATGCCGCCCGCGGAGAATGCGGCTCGCGAGGCGGCCAGCCAACATTACATCATAGGTAAGTGTAAGAAAGGAAATACACTTACCGACCGGTTGGTCAGAGCAACCTAGGCCGGGCTCAATGCCGCAGGAATCGAGTCACGGCGCAGGTAAATGGCTGGGCCAAGAAAATCAACCCGAACAGCACCAGCACGATCGCAAGCAGTGCCAACCGCACAGTGCGGACCGCGCTCTTCTGCCTTTCCACGGCCTGCTTCTGAACCTCGATGGCTTGATGCTGATTCTCGATGGCGTGCTTATAGTTTGCGAGCTGCTCCTTCTGCAGATCTCGGATTTCTTCAAGCAGCCTGATCACTTGCTCGTCCGACATGGAAGCCGCCCCTCGCCATGAGATACCAGGCGCCGGCCGAGGGAAAGAGAACCAAGGTAATGTTTGATTGTCTTCAGAACGCCCCGCTGGAGGCCTAAGGACTTCTAGCGCGACGTTGAGTGAGCTTCAGCGAGGCGGAAGAGTTGAGCTACCGCGGTCGCGAAGAGCACACTTGTCTTTTTCGGAGGAGCCGAACAGCTTCTGAGCCATCCAAACTGGCGCTACAAATACGTGCACCGGGTTTGTCAAGAATGCCGGCTTGTTACCTTCGATGATATGCCCGAGCCATGCGAGTCCGAACGCCAGCGGTATCAGCAACAAACCGATGATCCAGTGGTACCACACCACAATTAAGGACGAGAATCCTACCGGAATCGCGATCATGTGGAGTGCGCGGTTGACCGGATGGTTATGCGCACTGTCGTAATGAGAGTACAGGCCCATAAACACTCAAGACCAGAATGCGGAGTGGATTATAGCGCCGTTTTGCCAACCCGCTTCAAGACAAAGGAAATATGGTTGCGAAGCTTAGCGAGGAAGCGTATTTCGTGTCTAAAAGAGAACTCTCACGACGCGCCGACGCCCACAAACCGCTCGAACACGTCATTCGATAGCAGCCGCCCTCGTCTTGTAAGACGAATCACTGCACCCTCGCGCTCAACCAATTCGTTGTTGATGGATTCTTCGATCGCAGGATTTTGAGCGGCGACCACATCTTGGCCAAAGCGAGCGGTGAGCTGCCTGAGGTCTACTCCGGAGTTCAATCGCAACCCGAGGAAAAAATTCTCCTCGACCGCTTGTTCTTGGGAAACGGGAATTCGCCTGACGGGAGTTCCGGCAACGTATTGTTCAAGTACATCTGGTGTCGAGAATCGCACCGCGTCTTCGTCTGGACTCGATGCTTTCAGCATGGAGTGTGCATCGACGCCAAATCCGACGTATGGGCTTCGCCTCCAGTACTTCAGGTTGTGACGCGACTCGCCGCCAGCCCTCGCAAAGTTCGAGATCTCGTATTGCTTGAGATTGCCGGCATCGAATTGCTCACAGGCTGTCAGATAAAAATCCGCGACTTCGTCTTCGTTGGGTACGAAGTGCGCGTGATATTTTGTCCCTCCCGCAATCAACTCTTTGCCCAGACGAGAGTCTTCGTCGACTTCAAGCATGTAAACGCTGACGTGGGGAACATTGGTTGAAATGGCGTCATTGAGAGAGAACAGCCAGCTTTCGGCGGTCTGGTGGGGCAATCCTGCAATGAGGTCGACATTGATATTTGCAAGCCCGGCAGAACGCAGTCGCGCAATATCCGAGTGGACAGATTCCCGCTTGTGCAAGCGGCCTACCGCGGCAGCCTCACGATCGATGAATGACTGCACACCTAAACTCACCCGGTTCACGCCGCACCGCACGAGAGTGTCGACAAAGGCCGGAGTGAGTGTTCCGGGAGCACACTCCACCGTAATCTCTGCATCTTGGCGCACGCAAAAATTTCGTCTTACGGTTACGAACAACCTTTCGAACTGCTGTGCTTCTAAAATGCTAGGTGTTCCGCCACCGATATAGACGGAATCGATCTCATTTTCAAACACGCCGCCCATTGCCGCTGCGGTGGCTGATGCCCTGTCTATGTCCTCGCAGACCCTGTCGATGTAACGTTCGAACACAGCGCGCGAAAACACATCGGACGCAAAGTTGCAGTAGCTACACTTCGTCCGGCAGAACGGAACCGACATGTAAACGCCTAGCGGCATGTGTACACTGATTATCCCATTTCGCGGAAAGCGGCGAGGCGGCGGAGGATTCATGGGTCCACGGGTGGTCGTCACCGGTATTGGCGTGGTTAGCCCCTTGGGTATCGGGAAAAATGACTTCTGCCGCGGGGTGATGAGCGGCCAGTCCGGTATCAAGAGAATCTCCCGGTTTGACCCCTCTTCCCTGCCGGTACACATCGCGGGTGAAATTACGGAATTCAACGAGCTTGCCTGGGTGGACAAGCACGAAAGAAAACATTTTTCGCGCGCTGTACCGCTATGTATAGCCGCGTCAACCGAAGCATTGACAGACGCGGGTCTTGATCCGCAAAACATGTCATTGGACGAAAAACGAGAGATCGGCATCGTGCTGGGGTCGGGCGGGGGCACACACGAATTTTCCGAGGAGCAATACAGGCTGTGGCACACAGGCAATCTGAAACAGGTGAGCTTGTTCTGCATTCCGAGCGGAACCATGGGATCGCTTTCGAGCGAGGTGCAGATGCGCTTCGGCTTTCGAGGGTATAGCCACGTGATCACGACAAGTTGCACGTCCTCTACAGACGCGATTGGCTACGCCATGCAGCACATTCAGGCGGGTGTACAGCCGATGTTTCTGGTAGGGGGTGTCGATTCACCGATCACGCCCGGAACGATCAAGGGATACACGATGCTTCGCGCTCTGACGCAATCCTGGAACCATGCGCCTGAACGAGCCTCGCGCCCGTTTTCTGCTGACCGGGATGGCTTTGTACTTGCCGAAGGCTCATGGATGTTCGTGGTGGAGGAATACGAGCACGCGCGGGCGAGGGGCGCGCACATCTACGCGGAAATTGCCGGCTACGGTTCGACGTGTGAAGCTTTCCACCGCGTCCGACTATCCGAAAGTGGCGAAGAGCCTGCGCGTGCAATCACGCTCGCGCTTGAAGAGGCTGCACTTCCGCCCGAGGCCATTCAATACTTAAACTTGCACGGCACGTCGACTCCTTTGAATGATCGGATTGAAACCAAGGCCGTAAAGATGGCGCTCGGAGAGCACGCCAAGAACGTCCCCATGTCGAGCCTGAAGTCGCAGATTGGCCACGCGCAAGGCGCCTGTGGCGCTGCCGGTATGGCCGCTACCCTGCTGGCCATGGAAACCGGAGAACTTCCTCCGACCATCAACCTGGAGATCCCCGACCCGGAATGCGACTTGGACTACATTCCTCAGCCTGGCCGGCACGCGCAGATTGAGAATGCAGTGTGTAATTGCGTAGCCTTCGGGTCGAAGAACTCGGCTCTGGTGCTGAAGAAAGTGGCTTAGCACAAGCAACGAACACCTTTTTCTATCTTCCCGCAGGGTTCGACCATCTATTACTCTAGATTGTTCGGGACCCGATGGCCTCCACTGAAGAAGAGATTTTAGGCAAAGCTTATGACAGCCGGCTGATGAAGCGGTTGCTCACGTATTTGCGCCCCTATCGGGGCCACGTAGTGATCGCTCTGATCGCGATTGTTTTCAAGGCCTCCCTTGATGTGCTGGGGCCCTTCCTCACAAAAACTGCCATTGACAAGTATTTAACGCGCACGCCAGGAACGTTTTCGATTCTCGACCGATGGCTGAGCAAAACTCCGCTTGTCGGGATCGCGCAAATCGCCGCGCTGTATATGGGCACCTTGCTGCTTAGTTTCGGTCTTGAGTATCTGCAGACCTACTTCATGCAGTGGACGGGGCAAAAGGTGATGTTCGATCTGCGCAGCCAGATTTTCCGTCATCTGCAACGCATGCACGTCGCATTCTTTGACAAGAATCCCGTGGGACGGCTCGTGACGCGGGTGACCACTGACGTCGACGCTCTCAATGAAATGTTTACAGCCGGCGTGGTTTCGATCTTCGAGGATGTGTTCGTGCTTTTCTTCATCCTGGCGATCATGTTGAACATGAACTGGAAACTCGCGTTGATTACGTTCGCGGTGCTTCCAGTGATCGTTTATGCAACAAAGATCTTTCGCGACCGCGTGCGCGATTCGTACAGGCGGATCCGGACCGCGATCGCTCGAATCAACTCGTACTTGCAAGAAGCGGTCTCGGGCATGTTGGTCTTGCAACTCTTCAATCGAGAAAAGCGCGCTTACCAACAGTTTTCGAAGATCAACGCCAGCCACATGGAAGCGTTCAAAGACGCGATCATGGCGTATTCGGTTTACTACCCAGTGGTTGAAATTCTGTCATCCGTGGCAATTGCATGCATCATTTGGTGGGGCGGTCACGGCGTCATGCAGCATTTAACCGCGGCAAGCGTGGCAGTCTCGTTTTCCTGGAAAAATCTATTTACGTTTCAAACCGCCGAGAAGCTCATGACGTTGGGCATCCTGGTAGCGTTCATGCAGTATGCGCAGCGCTTCTTTCGTCCCATCCAGGACCTCAGCGAAAAATACAACATCCTCCAGTCGGCCATGGCTTCTGCTGAGCGCGTCTTCAAGCTACTCGATACTCCTGTCGACGTAGTTAACCCAGCCGTCGCGAAAACCGTGGAGGGACCTGGCCGAATCCAGTTCGATCACGTCTGGTTTGCGTATGGGCCGCGAGCGACGTCCCCGGATAGTCATGTTTCGACGGAAAAGAATTCTGCCAGGTCGCCAAAAAGTTCGGGCGACGCAACCGCGAATGCCGATGAGCTGGATTGGGTGCTACGCGATGTGTCCTTCACGATCGAACCTGGCGAGACGGTCGCGATCGTTGGACACACGGGTGCGGGAAAGACGACGATCATCTCTCTCCTGATGCGCTTTTACGATGTGCAGAAGGGAGCGATTCGGATCGATGGCGTCGATATTCGCGACATGGATTTGCCAGAGCTAAGACGCCGGTTTGGCGTTGTGCTTCAAGATCCATTTTTGTTCACAGGGACGATCGGCGGAAATATTCGGCTGGGATCGAGTTGGATTCAGGATTCGCACATACAGAAAGCCGCCGAAGAAGTAAACCTGGCGGATTTTATTCGCACACTGCCCGCGGGCTTCAACGAGGAAGTGCGGGAGCGAGGGTCTACCCTCTCGACCGGACAGAAGCAACTGATCAGCTTCGCGAGGGCATTAGCGCACAATCCGAAAATTCTGATTCTGGATGAAGCGACGTCGAGCGTTGATACAGAAACCGAGTTCCGCGTTCGCGACGCATTGAATCGCATGATTGAAGGGCGCACGTCGCTGGTGATCGCGCACCGACTATCAACAGTGCAACGAGCGGACAAGATCATTGTGATGCACAAGGGACAAGTGCGAGAAATGGGCACGCATCAGCAACTTCTCGCGCAGCGCGGGATCTATTACAAACTCTACCAATTGCAGTACAAGGATCAGGAAATACCAACTCCGGGGGCGGACGCGGCGCAGGTAACTGCGCACGCCGACGACTAGATGGAATCGCCGATCTATCAATGAACAGCCATCCATTCCTGCTACCTCTGCCGATACAATTGATTTCGTGAAGATCCTGATCTCCGCCGGTGAGGCTTCGGGTGAAATGTACGGAGCCGAGCTCATCGAGGCCCTGCGCCGCCGCGACGCGGGCGCGGAATTTTTTGGCGTTGGCGGACCGCGGATGCGCGACGCAGGCTGCGACACGGTCGTCGATGCCAAGGAGCTCGCTGTAGTTGGGATCACGGAGATTTTGAGTCATCTCCGAAAAATCTACGGACTCTTCAATCGTTTGATAGCTGAGGCTGATCGTCGTAAACCTGGGCTTGGTGTCGTCATCGATGCTCCGGCGTTTAATTGGCGCGTCGCTCGCCAGCTGCACAAGCGTGGAATTCCGGTTGTCTATTATGTCTGCCCGCAGTTCTGGGCTTGGCGGCAAGGACGAGTCAAGCTGCTGCGCAAATACATCAGCAAGGCATTAGTTATCTTTCCGTTCGAGGAGAAGTTTTATCGTGATCGAGGGGTTGACGCCACGTTTGTCGGACATCCGCTGGCGGAACTGCCTCACCCTTCCATCGAGCGCGCAGACTACGCGGCGTTGTATCAGATCGATCCGGCAAAACACTGGATTACCATCATGCCCGGCAGCCGGGTGAAAGAAGTGCGAATGAATCTGCCGACCATCCTGGACGCGGTCAAGCGTTTAGGCCCCAGCTGTGAGTATCTATTGCCGGTGGCGCCGACGATTGATCGAGAGATTCTTCAGCAACAAATTGGGAAAGTACGGGTGACGCTGGTTCCGGAGTCATTGCCTGCGTTGTGGCATTCGCGCGCGGGCATTATTGCGAGCGGAACTGCGACGGTCGAAGCCGCGATGATGGCAACGCCGTTTGTGATGGTTTATCGCGTGTCCGCACTCACATACCTGCTGGGCAAGCCGCGCATCAAGGTTCCTTATTTTGCGATGGTCAACCTGATCGCGGAGGAAGAGGTAGTCCCTGAACTCGTGCAGCAGGACTTTACGGCGGAAAACATCGTGTGCAGGATCAATGAATTGTTACCCGATGGCGTGGTACGGGATCGGCAGCTCGAAGGATTGGCCAAGGTAAAAGCCAGTCTCCGATCGCCCCTGGCGTCCGATGGGCGACACCCAGCAGACCGCGCTGCTGATATCATCCTTGAACTTCGCGCAAGCTGATCGAAGAGGGGCATTTTCAGCGGCATCCGGGTGAGCAGGGCATTCTGAATTCGATCTGAAAATCTCTAACTCCTTGTGCCCTCAGCATCTTTTGCGTGAAAATTGACATCTTACGTTGTGACGGCAATATCCCAGGAGACTCATTCTTGATGGACCTTTATTCGTGGCGCCCAAGCAGGGCCAGTAAGTCCTGTCTCGTCATACTGTTCTTGCTGATCGCCGCGTTTCCCGGCTTCGCCGTAGAGAAGTCACGCTTTCGTGTTGATGACTATCAGATCGATGTGGAACTGCAACCGCACGCTCACAAGATGACGGCTCGTGCCAAGGTGAAGCTCACTGCCCTGGAAGATGTGAACGTCGCAACATTCGAATTTAACAATGCGCTGCGTATCAACAAAGTTACAGACTCCTCGAATAAGCCGCTGACCCCGGAGCGCTTCACACAAGACTCGGCGATTCGCGTCGCGTTGCCAGCTACTTTGGCGAAAGACGCTTCAACGACTTTGACGTTTGACTATGACGGAATTCTCGAGACAGCGGACGAGAGTCCGGTACAAGGTCTAAAACTCGCGTACATCGGCGACGATACGAGTTATTTGCTCTATGCGGGCCGTTGGTTCCCAGTCAACTCATACGGCATCAATCGGTTCACTGCGACGATCAACGTCACGCTCCCCGCGCACATGATCGTGATTGGCAGCGGGAAACCAAGCGTCGTTAACACAACTCCGGGGAAGAAAGCGGCTGCCGGAGCACTTCCCACAAAAACGTTTTCCTTCACATGGGACAAGGCAAGTTTCCCAGGCACGATCATTGCCGGGCAGTTTCAGGAATACAAAAGCGACGAGGGCGGAGTCGACATGCATGTCTACTTCAAGCCCACGCATCAAGCGTTTGCCGCTGAATACGCGGCGACTGCGCTGAAAGAGTTCACTTACTACATCACACTTTATGGCGTAGGTCCCTCGCCCAAGTTGAACCTGGTTGAGCTTCCCGATGACACAGTGCCATCTGCGTGGGCGCCCGAAATCGCTGCAGTGGCGGGACGCGCGATCAGCGAACGGGTGAATTATCGGCTGCTTGCAAATACCATTTCGCACCAATGGTGGGGAGTTTCTGTAAGTCCCGCATCGCGGGACGACTGGTGGCTGAGCGACGGGTTTGCCCGCTATTCGGAAGCCCGCTACGTGGAGAGCGCCGCCGGACAAGCGGGGCTCGAAGAAGCTGTTAAAGACATGTCAGTCGGAGCACTTGCATACGACAGTGTTCCGTTATCGAGTATTGGGAAGCTCGACACGTTTTCGCCGGAGTTTCAAACGTTGGTCAGCGACAAAGGCGCGATGATCCTCCACATGCTTCGTTGGGTTCTGGGTGATCAGAAATTCGACAAGACTATTCGAGATTTCGCCACCAAGTTCGCGGGGAAATCGGCCACCATGGACGACTTCCGAACGATCGCCGAGCAACAATACGGCGATAAGCTGACATGGTTTTTCACACAGTGGCTCGATTCGACCGGCGCTCCTGAGTTCAAGTCCAAATACACGGTGTATCGCTTAGGAAATAACAAGGGGTTCCGCGTGGTCGGAGAGATTGGCCAGGATCTCGACCTCTTTCGCATGCCCGTCGAACTGAAGATTGACACTGACGGTAAAAGCGAAGCCAAGCGTATCGAAGTGGTAGGAACGCATTCCCCGTTCACGATTGAAACATTCGGGCGGCCTCGTCGAATTGTCGTTGATCCTGATGATCGTGTGCTCAAGAACTCGAAGGACGTGAAACTGCGTTCGTCGATCATGCGCGGGCAAGCGTTGATCCAGCAAGGCGATCTGGCTGGTGCCCTTTCTGAGTTCAACAAGGCTCTCGAAGTGAACAAGAACAGTTCACTTGCGCATTACCGCGTGGCGGAGGTTTTCTTCCTTCAACGGAATTATCAAGCGTCCGCGAATGCGTATCGCGAGTCTCTCAACGGAGACGGTGAGCCGCGCTGGACCGAGGTCTGGTGCCACATTCAACTGGGCAAGATCTTTGACGTCACTGGCCAGAGAGAGCGTGCCGTAAACGAATACCGCCAAGCCTTGCAAACCAACGACAACACTCAGGGTGCGCAAGACGAAGCCAAGAAATATATTCAGAAGCCGTTCGAGCGCGAAAAAGCTGCGCCGGCCGGAGCTTAAACCCCAGGCTTGCCGATCGCCCAGAACGCTGCGGAAAAAGAGCTTTCTGGTACTTTCTTCAGAGATGCGGCCAACCAGAACAACAACCGTTGTCCCCAACGAGGAGTGCCTCGCGAATGGCCACAAGTTCTTTAGTCAAATTGATCGGGGAACGGGCGGTCACAGCGGCGCAGTGTTGGATGAGCAAGGAGCAATTCGCTGGCGGTATGGGACTCGTAAGAAGCCTTCCGGCCGCCGCCTCGGGAATCCGTTCAATAAGCCGGATTTCGTTATTGCCGATCCAGACGGAAGAGGCGAGGTGGTCATCTGCAGAACTTCATTTATCCCTCCCGTCTTTAACATCATGGAGGCAGGCAGGATCATCGGCAGAGTGAAGATGTGCAGCGTGTTCCGAAATAAGTATGCCATCGACATCGACC
>Ga0134122_10004187_pt1 | contig 10694 bp, 10 predicted proteins | sample KB302_FD_96461 | JGI IMG/M metagenome (GOLD analysis project Ga0134122, IMG submission 96461) | Terrestrial soil microbial communities without Nitrogen fertilizer from Kellogg Biological Station, Michigan, USA - KB3-0-2 | ecosystem: Environmental > Terrestrial > Soil > Unclassified ... | reverse complement strand
TGTCGGCATGGCGACGGCGATGAAGTTAGGAGTCGAAGCGGGCCGCTACGCTTATCTAGCCGGACGGATGCCGAAGAAACTGTACGCCGCCGCGAGTAGTCCGATGGTCGGCGTGGTGCGGTAGGTGGCACAGGCCTTCAGCCCGTGCTCATCAGACATTTTCCCCTAGCAGTTCCTTCAAGCGCGCATATCCCGACCGGCTTACCGCCAGTTGCGTCCCATCCTGCAACACCGCCACGCGACTGTCTTTGGTGTACGGCTCGATACGGGCGATGCGTTCCAAGTTCACGATATAGGACCGATGCACGCGCGCGAAGCGGGATGGGTCGAGCTGCTCTTCGATGCTCGAGATGGTCTGCTGCTTCAGGTAGCTCTTCCTTTCGCTGTGCAGCGCGATGTAATCGTCCTGCGCCTCCACGTAGTCGAGCTTGGCGATCGGAATAATATGCACCTTAGTCCCGTCTTTTACCACCACGCGTTCCAGTGCCTGTCCAGGTGGACGAGCCGCCGCTGCGAGTTCCGCGGCTTGCAGGGCGCGAGGATTAGGTTCACTCAACAACGCGCGGGCCCGCTCCACGGCTTTGCCCAGCCGCTCGGAGGAAAACGGCTTCAGCAGATAGTCCACAGCGGCCGCGTCGAAAGCCTTCAGAGCGTACTGGTCGTAGGCGGTGACGAAAATCACGGCCACCGGCGGCTCAATCAACTCCAAAACCTCGAACCCGTCCAGCTTGGGCATCTGGATGTCGAGGAAGAGAAGATCCGGCCGGTGTTCGCCGACCGCCTTGACGGCTTCGAATCCGTTGGCGCATTCCGCGACGATCTCAACGTCGCCGGTCTTTTCCAGATACTCCCGTAGAATCTGCAGAGCGAGATCCTCGTCATCGACAGTAACAGCACGCAGCTTCATTTTTCGATCCTGTGGCAAGGAAATATCATTTCGGCTGAGTAGCGATTGTCGGCGGCCGCCAGGTTCAGGTGCGCGGCATCACCGAAGCGCGTTGCCAGCCGGTTGCGAACGTTACGCAGGCCCAGGCCGTGACGGCGAGGCGAAGGAGCTTCCGGATCGAAGCTGTTCTCGACGCGAATCGCCAGATTGCCGTTTTCGACATGGCCTTCAAGGCGGACGGTTCCACCTTCCACCATGGTCGCGATGCCGTGTTTGATCGCGTTCTCAATCAGCGGTTGAAGAACCAGCGGCGGCACCTGGCATTCCGCGCAGGCGTCGTCCATTTTCATTTCAACGTTCAATCGGGAGCCGAAGCGGATCTGTTCGACTTCGAGGTACGTGCGCGCCAGGTCGAGTTCCTCGCGCCAGGGAATGCTTTCGCGTTCTCCAAGCCCCAGCGTATTGCGTAAAAAGTCGGACAGCCGGACGCACATGTCACGCGCCCGTACGGGATCCGTGCTGGTCAGCGCGCTGATGGAGTTCAAGCAATTGAACAGGAAGTGCGGATTGATCTGCGATTTGAGCGCGCGGAGTTCAGCGTCGCGGGTCTGCAAGGCGGCCTCGCGAGAAGCTTCCACCGCCAGCAGTGCATAGTGCAACGCCACGGACATCAGATAGAACAAGAACCCGACCACGACTAGCTGTGGCATCGCAGGATTCAACCCAGGGCCAAGGTCCATGGCGAAGACCAGCAGCCGCGCCAGGCCGATCCAAAGTGCGCAGGCGAGAATTGCCGCGCCCAGCTGGTTGATCAGCAGCCGAGCCACGCGCGGGGATCCCAAAGGAAATGCCCGGCACAGGTACCAAGGGGTGAGGCACACAAAAGCGTAGAACAGGCACATCGGCACGGAAACGGAGAGCGCCTGGCTCCAACCCAGATCGCCCGGGACGCGGATCAAGGCCCCTAGTAGGCCGGCCAGAACGATCCACAGCGCCAGATAGGCGGTCATGCTGCTGGTGTTGCGGAAGATCGGATGCATCAGTTTTTCACGATGACCGATCCGAATACGGCGCCGCCTGTGATCAGCAACCGGGGTGCTTTGACGGTCGCACCAGGAGCTGCCGGAAAGGTTTTGTCCTCAAAGCTGCCGAACACGCCGGCACCGCGCACGATGGTCTGCCAGTGCGCGGGCACCCACAACTCGATGCCGCCGAAGATCGCGTCGGCCTTAATCGTGATCTCGTCGCGTTTGGTTCCGGCGCTACGCAGGTCGATTTCTGCCCCGCCGAACACGACCGCAATTTTACCGCCTTCAAAATCCTGCGATTCGAACTTCTGCCGCGTGCCGCTGAATACGTTTTCAACGTGCAGGAAATTGCTGCTGGAGCTTGTTGTGGACGTGAATGCTGGACCAGGGGGTATGGAAGTGCCCGTACCCGGCTGCGACGGAGGCTCGTGAATCCTCTCGAGATGCTTCACCAGAATTGAGAGGCCGATCGCGATCAGGATGCCGGGCCACAGATAAGACCACACATCGCCATAGAAGTATCCGAGATTCCGGAGCAAAAAGACGGTGCCGATACCGCTGATGAGAAGACCGCTGACGACATTCGACGCGCTGTGCGGATTGGCAAACTTGGAAAGTCCGACCACGATGAGGATCACCGGCCAGAATTGCCAAAGATCGTCGAAATACACGATTCCGACGTTGCGGAGCAGGAACAGGACTCCCACCGCGATGACGGCGAGACCGATGATCATCCCGCCGGTGGCGTTGGGCCCGCCGCACGCGTTACCACCGCGGGCCCAGCGCTCCTGGCGCCGCTCCATACGGAGCCGGTGCCGTTCCATGCGCTCCCGATTTCTCTGTTCCCAGCGATCCGCGTCCATGCTAATTTGAGCTTCCCGTAAGCGATCCTAGCAGGACCGGCCGGGCGGACCGCGGGGAATTCGGCCAATGGCGGATCGGGGCCGGTGAATGGCGCGAATGGACGAAAAGACCCTATTTCTGGGTCTGGTCGTCGTGCTTCTGGTTGTAGATTTCCTTGCTGACCCGGTTCTGCTGGCGATTGACCTTGGCCTTTTCCTTGTTGGTCAGATTCCCGCCATTCGCTTTCCGGTCCTGACGGACTTCCTTGTTGATCTTGGCCTCATTGTGCTCGATGCGAGATGTCTCGCGAGGTGTCAGCGAGCCGTTCTCGACGCCCTTGGCGATGCGTTTCTGCTGGTTTTCCTTGCGTTGCTTGATCTTGCCTTCTTTTTCGTCAGCCGCAAACGACAGCGCGGCCGTACCGGTCAAAAGTGCGCAACTCAGAATGCTGATGATCACCCGTTTCATTTGATGAAAGGCCTCCTTGCCTTCTGTACCGTCAAACCACGGAGGCAATCGGAAGTTTCGTTGGAGGACGTTAAAAGCTGCTCACATTGGATACTCCCGATACAATAAAACGATGTCTCATAAAGTTACGCTGATCCCGGGCGATGGAATCGGGCCCGAGGTCTCCGCGGCCGCGCGCCGCGCGGTGGACGCTACGGGCGTCAAGATCGATTGGGAAGTGGCCGAGTTAAACGCCGATATCATCCTGAAAACGGGTGTTTCGCTGCCGCCGCACGTGGTCGAAAGCCTGGAGCGAACTCACGTGGGTTTAAAAGGCCCCGTGACGACGCCCGTGGGGGGCGGCTATACCAGCGTCAACGTGGCGCTACGCAAGAAGCTGGATTTGTTCGCGAACGTGCGGCCCGTGCGCTCCATGCCTGGAGTGGTCACCCGCTTTCAGGACGACAAGATCGACATGGTGATCTTCCGTGAGAACACCGAAGACCTGTACTCGGGTCTGGAGCACGAAGTGGTCACCGACGTGGTCACCAGCCTCAAGGTGATCACACGGGTCGCGTCGATTCGCATCGCCGAATACGCCTTCGCGTACACCCAGAAAACCGGACGCAAGAAAGTTGTCGCTATCCACAAGGCCAACATCATGAAATTGGCCGACGGCCTCTTTTTGCGCTGCTGCCGCGAAGTGGCGGCTCGATATCCGCATATCGAATACAAAGAACTGATTGTCGATAACGCAGCCATGCAGCTGGTGGTGCGCCCGGAAACATTCGATGTTCTCCTGCTGCCCAACCTATATGGCGATATCGTTTCAGATCTCGCGGCGGGATTGGTCGGCGGGCTTGGTATGGTGCCGGGCGCGAATATGGGCGAAAAAGACGCGGTGTTCGAAGCCGTGCACGGTTCGGCTCCGGATATCGCGGGCAAGGGAATCGCGAATCCCACGGCGATGATGTTGTCGTCGGCTCTGATGCTGGCCCACCTAAATGAGACCGCGGCTGGCGCACGCCTGCAGGCGGCAGTCGAGAAGGTCTACGCCGGAGGAAAACACACCACACCGGATGTCGGAGGCAAGGGCACCACCACGGAGTTCACCGACGCCGTAATCGCGGCGATGAAATGAACCGCAAGCGCTAGCGACCGCTACTGCCTGCCGTGGACGATTAGCTCCACGAAGAAAGCGCGTCCAGGTTGCTGCATGCTATCGACCCGCGGATTCAGCGCGATGGGATCGGAGTAGTTTCGATTAAAGGCGTTCCTCACGCCGGTGCGGATATCGAAATTGGATAGCAGCCGCTTGGATGTGGCGGTGAAATCGGCCAGGTAAGCCGGCGGTACCGACGCTCCCGCGAGAGTTGCCCGCGAACTAATGTACTGCATTCCGCTGCTTAAATCGAACTTGCGCCCCAAGGGCACAGCGAAGTGCAGCTTGGCCAGATGCCGAGGCGAGTTGGGCAGTTCCACCATGGCCACGTCGTCGTCCGCTTGTTGGATCGAGTAACTGGCGGTCGCCTCCAGCCAGGACGCAGGCCGTGCCTGGAATTCGACCGCGACCCCCTTGGCGTGAACCTTCCCCGCGTTCTGAGTCTGGCCTATCCCTTTATCGTTATATACGTTCACCAGGAAATCGTGCATCCGGTATGCATACGCAGATGTGACCAGATTCATGCGCCTCCCCAACCTGCGTTCGACGTCCACTTCGATGGTGTCCACCTGCTCCGGTCGGGCGTTCGGATTGGCCGCAGCCGTCCGGCCGTCATCGTAGAACAGATCGAAGACACTGGGATTCCGGAAGGCGCGTCCATACAGAAACTTGTACGTCCAGTCGCTGGAGGGTTGATAGATCAAAGCGGCGCGCGGCGAAACGAAACTGCGGCGATAAGCTGAGGCGTCCACTCGGAGCCCAAGATTCAGCGTCCAATGACTCGATAGCTTCCGTTCGTTCTGAAGGAAGAGCGCGAACATTCTGTCTCCGCGATCGATGCTTACGAAATCGAGCGGATCGGACGGAAAATCTTCGGAACCCTGGAACGTTCGCAGGTCGATTTGCGCCTCGGCGCCGGCAGGCAGAGTTCCTAAGTGCGCGACGTCGAAGCGATAAGTCAACTGGCTCTCGATCCAGTCGCTATCGGCGGACGTGCGATTGTCCTCCACACCGGAACCGAACGGATACTCGAATCGCCCGCGCAGGTGGTCCTGGTTGTAGGAGGTCCGCCATTGCAACGTACCTCGGGCAAACTGGCGCGTGTACAGCGCATCCACATAGTTTGCGGTTTCATCCACATGGGTTCCGCGATCGTTAAAAACCGTGTCCCCCCAGGAAACCGGCTGGATCTTGTTGCGATTGGAGAAGGCGGCCGTGATGTTCCAGTTACGCCAGGTCAGACTTGAGAAGAAATGATAGCCCTTTTCCCCATCCATGCGGATCGCCTGTCCGTGATTTCTTTCGGGCGTGTCGAACCCAGGGAAGTATAAGGGACTTTCTCCGCTGTTATTGAACACCGTTCCGGAAAGCAGCACTTTGGCGCGCTTGCCGATCGGCACTGTGGCCATCATCTGAGCCTTCTTCTCACCGAAGCTGCCGAATTGGGTCGCCAGACTCGGAGGGCCGGCTTCCTCTGGTGACTTGGTGACGACGTTGATGGTGGCAAACTCTCCGTTGCTTCCATAGAGCGCCGAGGATGGACCTCGAATGATCTCAATCCGCTTGACCAGGTGCATGTCGACGGGAAAATCGTCGCCGAACCAGAGCACGGAATCGAAGACGTGGTCGGCCATGTTGTGCCCGTTGACCATCACCAGGATGCGGCTTCCAAAATCCCACGGAAGGTTGAAGCCTCGGACGCCGATGGTGGTGTAGGTCCGGTTGTAATTCAGGGTGAAGCCGCGAACCGACTCCATCGCCTCGCCCAAGGTGCGATAGCCATACTTGTAGATATCCTCGGCGGTGATGAGCGTGACGCTTGCAGGCGCATCCCGCAAGGTTTGTGGATGCAGCGCTGCCGCGTCCACCGTGATGCTCATCAGCTGCTCCAACGTGAGCGAGCTTAAGTCTCGCGGATCGTCCGCCCAGGCTCTGGTGACCGCGAACAACGTCCAGGCGCACAGGAATAGCGACGGCGTAAACCAGCGGCCTCCACGATGATCCATGCATTGACCATCGACCAATTCGGAGACAAGCCTCGCGGAGGAAATGCCCTACTACCGATGACTTCGGGTGCTACAACCCCTTCTTAGCGAGGTACGCGGCCAGATCAATCACGCGCATCGAGTAGCCCCATTCGTTGTCGTACCAGGAGACAACTTTCAGCAGATTCCCGCCCAGCACCTTCGTCAGCTGCGAATCGACAATGGAGCTATTGGGATTGTGCATCATGTCCGTGGAAACCACGGGATCTTCGGTGTATGCCAGGATGCCCTTGAGCGGCCCCTCGGCCGCAGCCTTCAAGGAGGCGTTGACTTCTTCGGCGGTAGTCGATTTTGAGAGCACGGCCACCAGATCCACAACGCTGACGTTCGGCGTGGGAACCCGCATGGCGTAGCCGTCCAGTTTGCCTTTGAGCTCCGGCATCACCAATCCGATGGCTTTGGCGGCGCCGGTTGTGGTGGGGATCATGTTGATCGCGGCCGCGCGCGCCCGGCGAAGATCCTTGTGTGGGAAATCGAGAATCGGCTGGTCGTTGGTGTAACTATGGATTGTCGTCATCGAACCCTTCTCGATGCCGAACTTCTCATGCAGCACCTTCACCACCGGCCCCAGGCAGTTGGTGGTACAGGATGCGTTCGAAATGATGTTGTGCTTGGCGGGATCGTAAGACGAGTCGTTCACGCCCATGACGATGGTGACGTCTTCATTCTTGCCGGGCGCCGAGATGATGACTTTCTTGACCGTGCCACGCAGGTGCTTCTTGGCGTCCGCGGCATCCGTGAATCGCCCGGTGGATTCGACCACGATCTGCACACCGAACTTGGACCAATCGATCTCCGCCGGATCTTTGGTGGCGTAGACGTGGATTCGCTTTCCGTTCACCACGACGCCGTCGGCATCTTCCTTCACGGTGCCGTGCAGAGGGCCCAGAACTGAGTCGTACTTCAGCAAGTGCGCCAGGGTTTTAGTGTCGGTGAGATCGTTGGTGGCGACGATCTCTAAATCCGAGCGGTCGAGAGACGCCCGCAGTACGTTGCGGCCAATCCGGCCGAAGCCGTTGATGCCGATCTTGGTGGTAGCCATGCTCTAGTTTAGCGTTACTTAGCGCGGTTATTGAACGGCGACGTTCTTTGAGACGCCGAGATTGGGGCTAAAAACGCCGAAATCGATCACTCCTCCACTCACCAGGTCCGCGGTGAAGTTGTTTGGATTCGAGGTGCCCTCCACCGAGATGCTGCCAAAGCTGGTGCCCGTGGTCGAGGCTGGCTGCAGTTGGGAGAGTTGGCTCACCGGAATAGTGAATGTCCCGGGCGCCGCTGGAGCAATGCATCCGACGGTAACAATGTGATTATTTCCGGCAGTCAATGTCGCGGTGCTCACCAGGATGTAGACGAGATCGGTTCCCGAGCTGGTCCAGTTAATCACCAGCGGCTGCGAACGACTCACGGTCGTGATGGCATCGAAATTGGTCGCGATGAAACTGGTCGGGAAAGTGGCGAAAACCGTGAATGGGCCCACCTGAGTGCCCCCATTGCCAGTCAACTGGTACCTACCCGCGGCGATGGTTCCGGCCGGGGCTGAATACGAGTAAAACGGACCCGTGGGAAGAGCGATCTTGCCCAGAGACGCTCCCCCAACGTTCGGGCCACTGAGTGAAAGAGAGCCGGCGTCGAGGTTGGCCTGTGGGTTCGCCGGATCCGTTCCATTCTGCGGGTAGGTTCGATCGTACACGTAACAGCTTCCGACCCGGACGCTGCGCGAGGCACCGCCTGCGGCCCACTGAGCTGCAGTCCACCGAAATACTGCGCCACTCGATCCTTCGACCGCAGTGCCGGTGGGAGTGTTGAGAACTTTGAAGACGCCGAATGTGGCGCCTGTGATGCTGCCGCCTGCATCCAGCTTCGCAAGCGCGGCAGCCGTCAGTTGGGGATCGTAGCAGACACTCTGGCCGGCAACTGCGATCGGAAGCGTTACGGTGTTGCTGAGCTCGCCATCAGCGCTGACCTGGAGGGACGCATAACAATCGGGATCGATGTCGACGGGGAGCGCAAAAGTCAAGATCCATAAACCCGGATAGCCTGCCACTGCGGCGGTGTAAGTGGGTGTAATCACGCGGCCACCCACCATGACCTTAAAGTTCCCGGCCGCTGTCTGATCGCCCGAGGTACCGCCAGTGTCGTTTAGGAGATCCTTACCGCCGCCGGTGCCCCAGAGGGAAATGGTCTGACCTGGGTGCACCGGAGTGTTTACAAAGTTTCCGGGTCCCCCCGTACCGCTCGTGGTGAAGCGGCTGATGCTGAAACCACCATTCACTTCCGCAATCGTCGCTTGGGCCACCCCTGTGCCGACTCCGTTGGACGTGGCGATGCCGAAGTGACGTGCAACCACGAGAACGTTTTGAGCATTGCTCGTCTGGCCGTTATAGGTCACCCGGACGGCATACGTGCCCGGTTGGATGGATGATGGAAGCACTCCAGTGACAGCTCCGGCCAGGGTGTAGTACATATACGCGCTGATGCCCGCGCCCCCATTGACATTAGTGAATGTGACCGAAGTGTTAGACAACAGTGTCGGGTAATTCGGCGGAGAGGCAATGACGATCGTCGCCGGCCCCAGATTTTTCCCGTAGATTACGAACACGGCATTGGGAGTGAGCACAGGCTGCGAACTGCTCACGTTCAGTACGCCTCCACTGTCAATGGATGGCTGGGCAGCCAGGAGGGAGCCGAAGAGCACCAAGACGGAAACGAGGAGGAAGTGCTTCATGATTTTGCAATCTTACCCTAATCGCGGGCATCGGGAAAAAACTCTATGATCAAGAGATGGTTCTCTCCGATGTCGATATCCGGCGGTATTTGGCGGAAGGCAAGATCAAGATTTCGCCCGCTCTTCCGCCCGATCAGTATGGAAGCTGCTCGGTCGATTTCCGGCTGGGCGAGGAATTCAGCATATTCGAACATAGCCGCCATGCGCTGATCGACCTGCGGCAGAAAATTGCCATCCAGGATTTGATGCGGACCATCACGGTCGCGCAAGGCGATCCCTTCATCCTGCAGCCGGGCGAGTTCGCGCTGGCGATCACCGAGGAAACGCTGGAGCTGGACGACGACGTTCTGGGACGTCTCGAAGGCCGGTCGAGCCTGGGCCGCATCGGCATCATTGTGCATGGAACCGCCGGGCTGTTCGATCCAGGTTGGCGCGGCCGGGCAACGCTTGAGCTCAGCAATCTGGGCGTGATGCCGGTGGCGCTGTATCCGGGGATGCGAATTTGCTCCTTCACGTTCGAGCAGCTTTCTTCGCGGGTGGAAGTCCCGTATTACAAGAAAATCGGGAACAAATACGCGGGACAGGACCGCCCGGTGGCAAGCCGTTTAGCCACGGAAACCAGCCGCTAGAGCTTTCGCCGTGATAACATAGCCGCCATGCGTTGGCTACTTATCCCCGTCTCATTGATCGCCGCTTCGGTCGCTTTTTTCGCGCAAACGGCGCCTCCGAACCCGACCGGTATTTCCGCGGGACACATTCATATCGTGACGCCGGATCCGGCGGCGTATCAGAAGGCCATCATGAGCGTCTTCGGCGGCCAAGCTGTGAACGCCGGACCTCTTACCATGGTGAAACTCCCCGGCATCTTCTTCATCATGACGGCGGCGCGAGCAGGAGCCGGTCCCAGCGGCGGTTCCAAGGGTTCGGTCGCGGATCACATGGGTTTCTCAGTGAAGAGCTTCGCCGCGCTCAAGGCCAAAGCAGTGGCGGCCGGCATGAACGTACAGGAAGTCACTCCTAACGTGCAGGCATTCGTTACCCTTCCGAATGACGTAATCATTGAAGTTCAGGAAGATACGATGCTACCGACCGATGTCGCGTTCAGCCATTTCCATCTGATGGCGACCGATCAGAATGCCACGCGCGAGTGGTACATGAAGACTTTCGGCGGCGTGGAAGCACAGCGCCGGCCTGGATTGAAGGGTGTCGGCATTCCTCCCGGAACTGTCGATTTCCTGGGTGCGGGCGGCCGAGGCGGCAAGGGCAAGGACGGCGCGCCTGCGGCTCCGCCTGCTCCCCCGGCTCCGACAGCAGGCCGTTTTCTGGATCACATCGGATTTGAGGTCAAGGACCTGGATGCATTCGCCAAGAAGCTTCAGGCGGATGGCGTCAAATTAGATTCCGGGCCGACCGATATGACCAAGCAATTCGGACTCAAGATCGCGTTCCTCACCGACCCTAACGGCACTCGCATCGAGTTGACCGAGGGATTGACGAAGCAATAGCTAGGCCTTCGCGGCTTTCCTTAACGCCTCTATACGCGGCGCGCGGCTCTTCG
>Ga0134122_10004186_pt1 | contig 10694 bp, 11 predicted proteins | sample KB302_FD_96461 | JGI IMG/M metagenome (GOLD analysis project Ga0134122, IMG submission 96461) | Terrestrial soil microbial communities without Nitrogen fertilizer from Kellogg Biological Station, Michigan, USA - KB3-0-2 | ecosystem: Environmental > Terrestrial > Soil > Unclassified ... | reverse complement strand
TAGGATAGCAGTGCAGCTCATGTACCTGACAATGCAACCAGATATTGTGGTGCATTTAGCCGCAGAATGTGGTGGCATCGGAGCTAATCAAGCCAGCCCAGGTTCTTTTCTCTATGACAACCTGATAATGGGCCTGGAAATGATCGATTGTGCTAAAGATTTTGGTGTAAGAAAATTCGTACAAGTCGGCACCGTGTGTGCTTACCCTAAATATGCGCCGGTACCCTTCAGGGAAGAAGACTTGTGGGGAGGGTACCCCGAGGAAACCAACGCCCCTTACGGTTTAGCCAAGAAAATGTTGCTTGTACAAGGGCAAGCCTATCGACAACAGTACGGTACAAACGTGATATACCTTCTGCCGGCGAATTTGTATGGTCCCGGAGACAATTTTGATCCAGCCACCTCGCACGTCATTCCTGCATTGATCAAAAAGTGCTTGGATGCGAAGAGAAATGGGGACAAAAGCATCACTGTTTGGGGCACCGGCTCCGCTTCGCGCGAATTTCTGTACGTGGATGACTGTGCCGAAGCGATTGTTAAGGCCACCGCTTCTTATAATGGTGCAGAACCTATCAATATAGGTAACGGCACCGAAGTGGGGATGAGAGACCTCGTATACTGGGTGCAGAAGCTCACTGGCTACGCTGGTGACATCCAATGGGACCCAACAAAACCAGATGGACAGCCTCGTCGTAGTTTGGAAGTGTCCAAGGCTTTTGCCGAGTTCGCATTTAAAGCTAAAATTGACCTGCAAACCGGGTTGAAAAGGACAATAGACTGGTATGCTCAGAATGCCCAGAACCTTGATAGCAATATCGTCCTGTGAGTACTTCGAAAACCATGGGCTGAACCAGCCGCTGCGAGATACGTGGTTACCGGCAGCAAAAAACATTGGTTTTGATTACAAATTTTTCCACGGAGAGGGCGCTACTCCTAAGGAAGACGTAATTGTGCTTCCGGTGGTTGACGAACTTTATGGACTCACTGAAAAAGCGCGTGCAAAACTACGTTGGGCGCTGGATAACGGTTATGACTACGTTTTTTCTTGCTTTCCCGACACCTACACTGCTTCTGAGCGACTTAAAGACAGCGGGTATCACCAGCATGACTACTTTGGGAACGTATATAAGTTTCCGGAAGGCGCGCCGTTCTGTCAAGGCGGCCCGGGGTATATGCTCAGCAGGAAAGCATGTGAATTAATCGTAAAAGAGCCCACATCGTACTTGAATGACGATTGCTGGGTGGGAGATACCATGTCCAAGGCAGGAATTCCGGCGATACATGACCCGGGATTCACGGCGTTTGGTCCTGGACCACTCAGCAGCAACACCAGCATCACAAATCACCTCTCGACACAGCCAGGAGGCTATGTGGGGACGAACGTGTACGCAGAGCATAAGGCCTGGATGGATTCATGGAAGTCCTAGTAGGGGTTCCAGTGTTCAGGGTGCCGGGCTTAGTGCAAAGTTGCCTAAGCTCCTTGATAAGCACCCCGGCCGATGTGCTGGTGATAGACAATGCGGCCGATGACGATGTGAAAACCCTACTGCGAGGGTTCGGCAAGAGAGTGAAGATAATCACCAACACCGAGAACGGATACTGCAACGGTGGATGGAACCAAATATTGGAGTATGGCATCTCTCACGGTTACGATGTGATTGGCCTGGGCTCCTCTGACGTGACCATGCATCCAGGATGGTATGATGCAGTTGTAAAAAGAGTGCAGGAGCACCCTCGAGAAGTTTTTATTCCGAGCATCGGGGAGCCGGTACCCAATCCGGACACGAACAACGTATTTGTTCATCCCAACACGGGATGGTTCTTCAGTTTCCTCCCGTTGGAGGCAGCTAAGTTGGTTTATCCGATACCGCGTGGATTGAAACACTGGTATGGAGACAACCACATGTACGAGGTGCTGAAACATCATGGAATTGGCCACGTTCTGCTCAATGAGGTGCGCTGCTATCATCAGCAGGGTGGAATCACAGTGAAAGTTGCCGAAGCCAACAGCGTTATCGCTCAGGACGGCATAGAATGGGAGAGACTCAAGAATGCGGGCACTTATAGCAATTGGTAGCTGGGAAAATGCAGCCTATCTGGGCTATAACCAATCGCAACGAGACACTTTCCTAAAAGAGCTTACAAAGTTCCCCGGAATTGAGCACAAGTTCTTTTTCGGGGACCACAATCCTACTGGAGAGGATGAAAGTCAACTCAACGCTCTGTATGACGACGTGTGTGTCCGATATCACGGCTCCAGGTACGACTACATCAAGCCTCCAGTAAAGTTTCAGCCCCAAGAGGACGAAATTGTCCTGTATAACTTGCCCGATGACCATCGGCATAATTCCTTCAAAACCAAGAAGGCACTGGAGTGGGGCTTAGCTCAGCAGTATGAGCACATTTTTGTGTGCGGCGTGGACACGCTGATTGACATAGAGCGGCTGGTCAATAGCGGGTTTGAAAAACATCACTATACAGGCACCGATCAATGGAACCCAAACTTTGCGGGTGGAGGACCTGGATACTGGCTCAGCGCCGAAGCGGCAATGCATGTTGTTAGTTCTCCAGTGATGATACCTAGGAGGACCTTCGAGAATGGCGACCTTATCTGGGCAGAAGACACCTGGGTGGGCGGCGTTATGGGCGATGCGGGCATAAAGTTGCACCCCGACCGACGCTATACGGAGTGGCCACAACAGCCCCTAAGCACCAACGATTTTATCACCTCACATTTGGGTGTGCCGACTCCGGAAGAACCGGTGTACCGAGCGCAACGAATGCTAGACTGTTACAGAAAGCGGACGGACTCATGATTATCGACGCATTTCCAGTAAACGACGAGATGGACATTTTAGAGTTGCGCTTAGGCCAGCTCGATGAGGTGGTAGATCACTTCGTTATCGTAGAGACTAGCCGAACATTTAGCGGCATGCCGAAGCCCTATTACTACCAAGAAAACAAGGAACGGTTTGCAAAGTGGAACCACAAGATTTTGCATACTGCCATTGATTTGCCGGCAGAAGGTGCTTGGTTTTACGAGAAGACTCAACGAGAAGTTTTGGTGGACAAGATCCGAAGCTTGAGCCCTCATCCGCATGATACTTTGACGTTCTCAGACTGCGATGAGATTCCAAACCCAGAGGTGATCAAGAACTACACCTACGATCTGGGTTTGAGAAACCTAAAGCAGTACACTTATTTTTACAACTTCAACCACCTGTTCGACTACGGCAACAGAGCTTGGTCCAGGGCAAGGATTGGATGTTGTGAGCATGCATACGATCATGGTATGATGGGCTTCCGCGGAGGTTGGCCTGATGGGGAAGACATGAACCCCAACTACATCTCAATTGAAGATGGTGGTTGGCATGGGTCCTACTTCACCACTGATTTGGCCAGGATTAGACGCAAAGTGCGCTCTATATCGCACGATGATCTGTGGCCCTTCATAGACGGCAGAACGGATGCCGAGTTGGCGCACGATATACACACGGGCAAGGATTTGTATCACCGAGCAGGTATCGGGGACGCCCAGTGGGTGGACACCAACGTGACAACCGAGAAAAGACTGCCACCCTACTATCTCGCCAACAAGGCACGCTTCAGATTTACAGACGCAGATTTTGTGGCATCTAACGCTCACCTTTTTTAAGACTCAGGAGCCTGTATGACCAAGCAAGAAATGATTGCCGAATTGGCTAAGGATCTCCCTCCGTACGCCTCTAACTTTAGCCAAGAGTTTGTCCCTGGTAAAACCCAGGTACTGTACTCTGGGCCGTACTGGAATCACCGAGAACTAGAGATGGCTATGCAGGCCCTCCTTAGCGGTGTTTGGGTCACGGCCGGAGAGTACGTTGCTCGGTTTCAAAACTTGTTCGCGCGTTACTTCAAAGTGAAGCACGCGCACATGGTTAACTCAGGCAGCTCCGCTAACCTAGCTTTAATCTCAGCTTTGAAAACTCACTTTGGTTGGGGAGACGGCTCCGAGATCATAGTGTCTCCTGTAGGTTTTCCTACAACCATCGCACCAATTGTGCAGAACAAGTTGAGCCCGGTGTTCGTAGATATTGAGATGGACACCCTTAACTTCGACGTAAAGCAGATTGAAGCCAAAATCACTGAGCGTACAAAAGCAATATTTGTTTCCCCGGTTCTGGGCAACCCTCCCGACATGGACTTCCTTCAGGAGCTTTGTGAAAGGCGCCGCATTCTCCTGGTAGGAGACAATTGCGACAGCCTGGGTTCCAAGTGGAACGGAAAATACCTGAACGAGTACTACTACGCGTGGACCACATCATTCTATCCGGCCCACCACATCACTACCGGTGAGGGAGGAATGGTTTGCTCCGACGATGCTGAGCTGATCAAGACAGCCAGGAGCTTTAGTTGGTGGGGCAGAGCGTGCTACTGTGTGGGTCAAGCCAACATGCTTGCCTGCGGAACCTGCAACAAGAGGTTCTCTAAGTGGATCGACGGTATAGATGAGGTGGTCGATCATAAGTATGTGTTCGACAACATGGGCTACAACCTGAAGCCTTTGGATTTGCAAGGCGCCATAGGTTTGGCGCAGATGGAAAAGATCGAAGAAATAGAGGCTAAGCGAAGAGTCAACAAGGCACAGATCGAGAGCCTGTTCGAGTGTATCCCGGGAGTGCGAGTGGCAACATCTCTTCAGCAATCCGATCCATGCTGGTTCGGGTGCCCCTTGATATGCGATAGCAGGGAGATCAAGGACAGCTTAGTAGCCCATCTCGAGGCGAACAAGGTACAGACTAGACCTTACTTCGCCGGCAACCTCTTACGTCATGAAGGATACAAGCACTTGGGCACAGCCTCAGATTTTCCTAACGCTGATCTGGTGTTCAACACTGTGTTCTTTCTTGGTTGCCCACCACACTATACCAGCGAGATTGTGGGCTACATTCGAGAGGTACTCAGACAATGGAATCCTTAACGATTTTCGGTGGAAGGGGCTTTGTAGGTAGCCGGTACGTTCGGGACTACTATGACGCTGCCGTAGCGAATATCGCTAGCGTGAATCGGCGCAACGACTACAACGTGTACAGCAAAGATGTGCTGTACTTCATTAGCACCGTGCACAACTTCCATATCTTCACAGATCCGTACATAGACATAAACACCAACCTCACCCTTCTGATTGAAGTGCTGGAGAACTGGAGAGCCCGCCCCGATAGTAAACAGGGAGTGTTCAACTTCGTCTCCTCGTGGCTGGTGTACGGTAACCAGGAAAATCCCAACGGGGTTTCTGAGACGGCGTGCTGTTTGCCTAGCGGGTTCTACTCAATAACGAAGAGAGCCGCAGAGCAAATGCTGATCTCCTTCTGTGAGACTTACGGTCTTAAGTACCGAATCCTCCGGCTGTGCAATGTTATCGGCCCTGGAGACGATAAAGTGTCGGCTCAAAAGAACGGGCTTCAGTACATGGTCAATAAGTTGGCGAATAACGAGAGCGTGGAGATCTACGGGGATGGTTTGTTTTTCCGGGACTACATTCACGTGGAAGATTGTGCTCGAGCCATAGATCTCGTCATTACACGGGGGCTGATCAATCATATTTACAACATAGGCAACGGTAAGACGTGGTGCTTCAAGGACATTATTGAGTTTGCCAAGAAGGAGCTTAAGTCTGAAGGAAGCATAACCCACGTAGAGCCTAAGGAGTTTCAGAAGCAAGTTGTGGTTCGTTCCTTCTTTATGGACAACACAAAACTAAGGAACCTTGGGTACACTCCCAGGTATACGTACTCCGATTTGTTCAAGACCCTTACTCAGAGGTGAAGGAATGCCGAAGACATTAATTAGTATCGTCAATGCTCGCCCGCGAGAAGCGTGGCGTAATGCGCAACGCTCTACCTGGATACCTCAGGTGCCGGCGAGCAAAGCCGATGTGTACTTCTTTGTGGGCCACGGAGATCCTATAAAGGACCCGGATAGAGTGGTACAGCTGGACTGCTCAGATCACTATGAGCATCTTCCGGAGAAGATCAGGGCCATTACTCGTTGGGCAGACGCTAGAGGGTATGAGTACATGCTGAAGATTGACGATGATGTTGTCGTCAGACCCAGCGAGCTGCTGGCCTCGGGATATGACCAGCGCCCGTACACAGGACGGTCTAACCGGCCGGAATCACCTTATGCCATACCGATGGGTTTCTGCTACTGGCTTGATAGGCAGTGCATGAAGATCATCAGCAGCGCCGAACTTCCAGGGGACGGCTCCAATGACGACGAAAAGTGGTGCGCATACAATTTGAGCACCCACGGAATCTTCCTCTACGATGATAGGCGATACTTCCTGCACCAACAGAGGTTCCTGGTGCAGCAGACAACGCCCAGGCCTCTACGGGCGCCAAAGAGACCAGTTCCCGATACAAGCATGTGGGGTCCACAGCAGTTCCCGGGAACGTTCGCGTGGTGTGTGCACATAGCGGGAGAGCTAGAAGATAAGATTGGGGAATACCATAAGCTCTTCGAAAAGCACGGTGAGAAGTGAAAGTCCTAATCGGAATCATCAACTGCCACACTAGGCCAGAGTATCAACAGATAATCAGAAATACATGGTTGCCCACAGTTAAAGGCAAAGTGGACGTAAAGTTTTTCTTAGGCCAATTCGACAGGTCCCCGTTAGAGGATGAAGTTTTCCTGGACGTGGATGACAGCTACCAAGGTTTGCCACAAAAAGTGCAAGCTATGGTGCGCTGGGCTTTCGAGCACGGATACACGCACGTGATGAAGCTGGACGATGACTGCATGGTTTTGGTGGAAGAGTGGTTGAAGTCAAATTTTGAACTCTACGATTTTGTTGGAGGAACGGTTCCAACTGATCCACCAGAAATTATGCCCGTTCCGTACGGTTTCGCTTACGTCCTGAGCCGCAAGGCCATGGAGATTGTCATGCAGGCTCAGCTGCCTCCTGACAACAACGACGAGCGTTGGGTAACTATCATGCTACATGAGCGCGGTATAACGCTGCATTCTGATCAACGCTACTTTATGCACATGGGTGTCCGAGTGGACCCCGTACGAGGGCCGGCTCATCGACCTCTACGCAACTTTAATCGCCCCACCGAACGTCAACCGATGGCAGGAACATTTGTTCTGTGCATCTATCTAAATTGGTTCGGTTTTCACACCACACCCTTAGAAGTCATTCTTCAGGAGTACCAAAAAGTGTGGGAAAGGACTCAGCTTTGTCACTGATAGACGATATAAATAGACGCGCCAATGAAGAGGCTGCTCAGGCTCGCCTGGGAGGAGCTCAAGAACACCTAGCCGAGCTGGAAGCTAAGCGTAAAGAAAGTGAGCAGTACAGAAATCCTGCATACGCTCAGTTTTGGGCCAAGCGCAGGTCACAAGTTTTGCTGCTACGCGCAGCAATTGCACCATAAATCAAACACTAATTGTATCCGCTAAGTCCCTAAAAAGGTAAGGCGGGGAAGGACAAAAATGGCATCAATTACACCGGATCCAATCACATATACGGAACTTTGCTTTCCGGACATCACGGGGAAGACTATCAGAGCGCACGTTCTGGTAACCTTCACTGGAGGCGCTTATGTCTCTGGGGGTATCCCGGCGAACCTTTTGAAGTTCGCTGACGTTCGTACCGTTGATTTCAACGGGTTCTTGCGCGCTGAGTTCTACGGAGAAAACCCGTACAACCAGGTTTCTGGCGTGGGAGCGTACACGTTCTACTACTCGCCTGTGACCGACACGCTGCAAATCTTCCGTACCACTACGGGAGTGGAGTTGACCGCAGGGGCTGCACTTCCTGCCGGTATTCTCAGTGACACCGTTCTGGCAGAGATCACGTGGGATCGTACAACCACACGAGGCTAACCCATAGGGGCTACTTAACAGTGGCCCCTTAACTTTTTAAGGAGACACACATGGCAATTCCTTCAGTAAACGCTCAGGATATTAACGGTACGGCTATCGCAGTCGGTACCATCGTCAATATCCGTTGCGTCATCACCTCTATCACAAACGGAGGAGTTGGCGCCGGAGCAGCAGTCAATGTCAGCGTGGAAACCCCAGGTTTGGTGGGTCAGCGCTCGGCAAGTTTCACCGTATCACCTTCGCAGTGCCGTAAGGCCACTGCAAACAGCCAGCTGTAAAATAAAGCACAGGAGATCACATGGGTCACATAGTCGCGCCAGGAATCGGCACCGCATCCCTTGACGCCTTCGGGGGTTTGGTTACAAACGTAAACCCCTCTGATCTGCCTGAGGGTGCAAGCCCGAGAAATTGGGATGTGGATTTCATTATTGGCAGCGTGTTCACTCGGCCGGGCTTACAGTCGGTGTACTCGTTCACCAGCATAATCCACATCTCAGCTGTTTCTATTTTGTACGGTATCGCCACTTTCACTTATACAGGGACAGATCCCCTGGTCAACGAGAGCTTCATACTCAGTGGCTTTACTGGTGGGGCATCATTTTTGAACGGCCTGACCGTCACCGTTATCTCGGTTGATACCGTAGGCAAGACGTTCACGGCAGCAGTCGCACACTCTAACGTTACTTTTACTAACTTGACAGGGACCGGAGCTTCTACTACCGGTGAGTTTGTTGGCCCTAATCTGGGCGGTTTGGTTACCGTTGTGCCTTCATCCGGCGCAGTGTGGTTGAACCCCAATAACCTGATGAGTGCTTTGGCGTACGCGTCGGTTGACACTGGCAGCGGTACGAGCACGACACAAGTTCCACCTACGGTTGCTAACCAAGCGGGATCAAACCCCTGGAGCAACCCTGCTAACCTGACAGCGACCGGTGCACCTGTTGCCTCCGTAGCTTTGACAGGAGTAGTGCAGTCTGCACAAGCGTTGGCCAACGGCATGAACTTGAACCTGCCGGCCGATGCAGTTGTGACTGGTATTTCTATTTCGTTTTCTGGAAAAGGCACAGGACCGGCCGGATTAAGCAGCATCAATCTGCAGCTGGCGCGTAACGGTGTTGCCATCGGCACTGCCGTAAACGTGCCCCTGAGCACTTCGACCACATCGCACACCGCTGGATCTACCTCGTATCAGTGGGGTACCAGCTTGACTCCGGCCGTTGTAAACGGCTCTGGGTTCGGTGTGTTGGTCCAGGCATCGCAAAACGGGTCCTCTTCAACCATCTCGGCTAATAGTTTGTCGGTGCGGGTGTTCTACACCACAGCGTCATCCTCTGAATCGTTGAACGTGACTACGTTCGCTTTTTCCATACCGTCCACTTCTGGAGTTTCCGGATTTGGAGTGTCTTTCCAGGCGTACTCCACAGCAGCCACGGAAGTAACTGTGCAGCTACTCAAGGCCGGGGTTCCGGTCGGCACACCAAAGACGCAGGCTCTGAACACTACACCAGATACCGTCTACATCCTGGGCAATGCTCTGGATTTGTGGGGCGATCTCTGGACCTTCGCTAACGTCAATAACGTGAACTTTGGTGTACAGATTACGGCAAGCGGTACGGGCACAACGTTTGTGCGAGACTTGGATGTGATCACCTATATCACTCCCGGGCTTTCCAATTTCAACTACATAAAGTCATTTTCCCAGAACGACGGGAACATCGACACCTTGGCGCTGGACGCCTCAGGGATTATGTGGGATGAGGATGTGGTGAACCTGCCAGGAGTGCTGTCCGTATCCTTAACAGGTATTTTGCCAGGAACTTTCGCTAAGAGCGCCACAGCTTTGGATCGAGAATACATTATGTTCTCGGACTTGGCTGTAGGTACAGAGCGCCCACGGAAGTTTGACGGCACTAGCTACACCCCGGTATCCCAGGTGGGACCAGGAGCACCACCTTCAGTGGAGCAGGCTTCCGGTGTGGCTGGCAACTCTGTATTGACAATCACCTCGTTCTCGATTACCAGCAACATCGTAACCTTTACGTTTGATGCTGGCCCAACAGTGGTTGTCGATCAGATCTACAAAATTACCAACGCTACCCCAACGTATTTGAATTTCACAGGGGTAGTGCTGGGGGTTCCCGCGCCGACAGGTACTACGTTCTCTATGGAGTTGCCGACGCCGCACGCTAACGTTGCACCTACGGCTATCAGTCCGAGCGCAACCGGAACCTTGCAGTTTAACTACCCAATTGCTTCGATTACCCAGTTCCCTGCTAAACAGGCAGACGATGGAACCGGTGGTCACTTCTTTTGGGGAGCTGGAGCAGGTCCGACGCACACTCCAGGTTCTAACTTCGTCATTTATTATTCGCAGACGGAGGATAAGACCTTAACGTCGTACTTTGCGGCCAATCCAACATCGACGTACGTGTACCTAGCAAACATCAACAATTTTCCACAGTTCTCCCAGAAGACGTATCTGGTGACCGCAGTCGGACATGCATTCCCGTCCGGAACTGCCGGCGCCGCGCGTTTCTACTTCATGGTGAACGTTGGTGTTTCCGGCGCATCGTACCCTGACCTAACGGGACCTCCGGGAACCTACCAGATGACAATTGCTACGGTCACTACGAGCGTAGCGGTACCTGGGCTGAATACTGGAGACAACATCCAGATTACCGGAGAATCACCAAACGCGTGGAACAACACGTGGTCCATCATCAGTGCGCTGAAGAGTTCGAACTTGAACATCACAGCTACTCAGATGTCGGCCACGGGCGTAGCGACGTATAGCTACAGCGTTCCTGCTGGCGGTGTGGCCCCAGTAAACG
>Ga0134122_10004185_pt1 | contig 10696 bp, 10 predicted proteins | sample KB302_FD_96461 | JGI IMG/M metagenome (GOLD analysis project Ga0134122, IMG submission 96461) | Terrestrial soil microbial communities without Nitrogen fertilizer from Kellogg Biological Station, Michigan, USA - KB3-0-2 | ecosystem: Environmental > Terrestrial > Soil > Unclassified ... | reverse complement strand
GAGCACCGGTGCTCGCGCCGCGACCCGCGATTTGGAACTCGAAGATTACGAAAAGCTATTCGCGAGTCGAACAATTACTACGGGAATACGCGAGCAAGCATCGGGCGGAGCCCCATTGTACGAGCGCGTTTTGGGCGCCGCATGGCTCAGGCTTCCTGCCGAGATCAGGGCGATACACAGCGTACACTCTCACTTGATCGCCGAAGGCCGTGCCGATGTCGAAAGAGGGAGAGGCGCGCTTGTGCAGCTGATCGCGTGGATGATGGCCTTCCCCAAAGCCGGCCGCGATCTTCCTCTCACCGTGCAATTCACGGCCAAGGACGGCGTCGAGACGTGGACGCGCGATTTTGCCGGCCAGCGTTTTTTCAGCCGTCAATTCGCTGGGCGCGGCCGCTCCGAGTTCCTCCTCTGCGAGAGCTTCGGACCGCTCAAGTTTGCGATGGCGCTGGTCGCAAGGAATCGCGAATTGCACCTGGTGTTGCGCCGCTGGAGCTTTTTAAGAGTGCCGATGCCGATGTGGTTGTGTCCGCGCTCGCAAGCTTTCGAATCCGTCGAGGGCGGCCGGTTTCGCTTTTACGTTGAAATCAGAATCCCACTCATAGGGCTCATCGTGCGCTACAAAGGATGGCTTAATTGTGACAACGCCCAAGCTGGAGCTTCTCCGATCACTCAAGTAAGTTATGGCCACAGTTGATGAATCTGAACACACTGTTCAGCTTCAGTTCAGCTTACTAAGCCCAAGCTTCCCATCGCCAAGGGGACTCGAAGATTTAGGGCGGCGCGCGCGACGTATCGCGCAACTTAAGAATAAATCCGCAAGTTGTGTCTCGAGCTAGCCCTGAGGGGTTCGCGTCTGCATGACGCACGTCTCAAGCGGAGGTTCGTGTATGCGTGGTGGCCTGGCAGCGGGTGCCGCAGGTGTTGCTCTTTCTTGTGTGGTCGGTAACGCGTGGGGGGCCGATGTTTGTGCCAAGGCCCCCGAACTGACGGCGCTTCAGGTCGCTGCCGTGCAGCAGCAGTTGATGGTGGCGGCTTTCGCCTGCAACGACGCCTCGCTCTACAATCGATTCGTGCTGGCATACCGCGACGAGCTCCAGCGTTCGGATCAATCGCTGCAAGCCTTCTTCACGCGGATGGACGAGACCACGGGAGCGGCTGAGTACCACACCTTCAAGACCAAGATGGCGAACATCTATTCGCTGCGCAGCAATGCGAACAAGAATGGCTTCTGCCAGAGCGCCAAGGCTTCCTTTGACGCGGCGCTGAGCGGCGAGAAGCGCAGCCTCGCCTCGTTCGTTCTGACGCAGCCGATTGCGATCAACGAGCCCTACACGAATTGCGGCACCACGATTGCGGGCGTGTCGACCCGCACGACCGCAAAGCCCAATGTTGTCGCGGCGAACGAAGCGGCCGCGGAGGTGGCGGCGGCGAAGTCTTCGCCCGCGAAGAACGAACCTCCCGTTACGGTCGCTGTCGCGGCGCCCGAGCGGCCGCCGATCGAAAAGATCATGCCGCTGCGCACGCAGGATGCACCGCAGCCGGCGAAGGAAGAACCGCTGCCGATGATCGCGCAGGCTCCAGCCGCGCCGGAACCAGCGCAAGAGTATGTCCCGCCGCCGCAAACGCAGCCGGACAATCGCGGGCTTCGAAACGCCCCGCCGCCGCAAGCTCCAATGCCGCCGGCCATGAGGGACAACAGCTACGGCGGCCGCACCATTTTGCCGCCCCCGCCGCCGCGCCCACCGCAGCGTTACGCGGGACAGCGCCCTGTGCCGCCCAACTATCGGCGTTACTATGCCGGCGGGCCGTATGCGCGCTCGCCTTACGGGGATCCCTATTACGACCGCTACACCCCTCCACCGCCTTACTACCGGTCACCTTACGGTCCGAGCGCGCCCTATCGCGTGAACCCGTACTACCAAGAGCGCAACGACCGTGCGCTGGAACGCGCGCCCTATGGGGGCGATGACCGCAACAGTTACGACAACCAAGACGATCGCTCGAATTACCGCGCTCCGAACGATCCGAGATTCTATCCGCGCGACAGGTACGGCGATTATCCGCCGCAACGCTACTAAAGGGAGGGTGTCTACAATGAAGTGCGCCGCGAGAGCTGCGTGTATGGCGATCGTGTCTGTTGGGCTGGCGGGAAACGCGTATTCCGCCCCTCAGGACGCAGCAGCAAAAAAAGAAGATCCGCCGCAGACGGCGCAAACCTTGGATGCCGTGATCGGCAAGACGCTGATTGCAATCGATGGTTCGACCATCACGCTCAGCGCGACCGAAGGACGAATGGCGCGGGAGATCGTGGGCGCGAATGGAGCGCAGCAGCGGACCAATTTCGTCTTCATCAATGACCGGCTGGGTACCGTTGCCGATTCCCGCGAGGGCGCGCGCATCACCGGCGTGTTCCGCGCGAGCGAAACCGTCATCGAGATCCAATACGCCGACGGGACGAGCGAAATCCTGCTGACCAATTTGGGCGGCGGCATTTCGATCGAGTCGAGGTCGGTGGCCAGCGTGGCGTATTGCACCTCGTATTATCCCGAAGGTCACGTTTTCAGTCTTGAGGAGCGCAAGTCCGCGCTGGCGCAATATGCCATGCGGCTCGGCCTTGGCGATCCCGCGGACAAGAAACCTGCAGCCGGTCAATTCGGCTGCAAGGGCGGCGCGACGGCGGCAAATGCCGAAGCCGCGCCGGACAAGCCCGCGGCGGCGGCAGTACAAACCAGTTCGGCACCGCCTGCCGCAGCCGCTGCAGCGGCGGCTCCGGCCGCTGCGGCGGCTCCCTCTTACGCGGCCCCTATCGGTGGAAGCGCGCCGCAATCCGTGCCTCCGCCAAAGGCGGCCCCAGCGGGCGACAAGTCCGCCTCGGTTGTTCTGCCGCGCCGCGCCCCGCGCGGACCGGCACAGCTGCCAGGATTGGCCGCAGCGAAGGCGCCGCCGGTGAAGGCTTCGGATGTCGCTCCGACGAAGCCGGTGGACGTGCGGGACTCGCAAGTGCATCTCGTCGAAACCGGGATAGACAAAGATGCTGGAAAGGATTCCGGGCTGCCGCCGAACTCCGACGTGGCCGCACAAGTCGGCGCGTCGACATGCCTAAGCGTGGAAAGCGACGGCAAGCATTGGGGCTTCAAAAATCGCTGCGGCTACACCGTGCAGTTTGCCTATTGCACGATGGATGCGGTGATTCAGCTCTCGTCCTGCAAGGACGGCGCGGTGGGCGGAAGCGTTGCGGCCAATGGATTTGGCGTGCTGGTCGCCGACGAGAGTTTGAAAGAGGTCGACGTCGCGCATGATTTCCGCTGGGTCGCCTGCGAGGGCGGCGCGGGTGAAGTGATCCCGCGGCTGGATCAGACCGATCCGCCGACCGGACGTTGCGTGCGGTAGCAGGCTAGTTTTCTGACGCGTCGGAGCGCGGTCGAAGGCGTGAGGCCATTTGACGGCGCTCGGCGATTTCGCGATTGCACCAGGCGATGTCGGAGGGCGGAGCCTGTTGCTCGGCAACGACTTCACGGAAAGCGACGGCACCAAGCAGGCTGTCCACGCGCTCGCCGTCTTCCGAAAGCGGCAACAAGATCGCGCGATAAAGCAGTTCACCTTCGTTGAGCAGCACCTGGCCGCCGAAGCCGAGCGGCGCCTTCTTGCCGGCGGCGCGCGGAATTTGTCGTGAGATCAGCTCGAGCAGCGTGCCGCGAGCGTATTCGGCAAGTTCGGGGACCGAGACGGGAAGTGCGGCGTTCTGCAAAGATTTTCCGACATAGGAAAACCGAACCGGAGTTTGCTTAAGATCGATGGTGAAACAGTTCCACCAATCGGTGCCAAAATCCTCAGGACGAAATTGCGAAGGCTTGGGGAGTCCGCCCGTCGCGTGCTGCTGCCACAAGGCATGAACGCGCTCGATCAGGCGGCGTTCGTAGACAGTTTCGGCCAAGGCGGTTCCCCCGATCCCGCGAAATACAGACGGTCAGTCTGGCGCGATTTCCTTAAAGGGGCGTGAAAGGGCTTATAATCAAACGCTTACTCCGACCATGTTGCAAAGTAGCCACCGGTAGCTATACTTGCCAGATGGCTACGGTTTCGATCAAGGAAGCAAAAGACCGTCTGACGGCACTCGCCCGCCTCGTTGAGAGCGGCGAGACGGTTGTGGTCACGCGCAACGGCAAGCCGGTGTTCGATCTTGTCCCTCATCGACCGGCAGCCGGATTGCGCCTTGAAGCCATCGAAGAGTTCAAGCGCAAGTATGGAATCGATCAAATCTTCGGACCGGTCGCCGAGGACTTCGACGAGCCCTTGCCCGAGGATTTCCTCGTAAAGCCGATGCCCTGACAAATGGGGCTTCTGCTCGATACAAACATTGTGATCGAGCTCATCGAGAACCGCCTCGATGACGAGTTGCGCGGAAGGCTTTTAGCGGCATCAACCGGATTACATGTCAGCGTTGCGAGCCTCTGGGAAATCGCAATAAAGGTGCGGCTTGGCAAACTGCCGCTGATCGCGCCGCTTCAGTCTCTTCCCGAGTTGATCCAGAGCGTCGGTTTGTCTTTGTTGGCGATCAAACCATCCCACGTCCTCACAGTTGCGACCCCGGAACCAGCGACACGGGATCCATTCGATCGCTTGCTTCTCGCTCAATGCATGATCGAAGACTTTCAGCTCGTGACGCTCGATCGCGTCCTCGCTTCGCATCCACTTGCTTGGGAACATTTCTGACGAGGCACGTGCCAGCAGCCTAACACTGTGTCCCGCTGCTATCGGTTCGTACCGGTGACTGCCTCGGACAAGACCGCGCGAATTTCGATGAGCCGCTGTTCAAGAATCCCGAGTATCCACATGAGCGCGCCTAATCCCGACAGCATTGTCAGAAAGACGGCGACGGTGGCGGCCACACTTCGCTCATCAGGATCGACAAAAGTGTGAGAGAATATCCAAGGCAGGACTGAAAAGACGAGTGCTACAGGAAACAGGAACCTGCCTAACGCTCGCATCGTAGATTGATCTGGCCCACGCGCGTGAGGGGACGACGAATTCGTGTTGGTCATCTGAGTGTCTCCAAATCCCTGCCAAACATTTGAAATCAATGCCCCTGCACCGCCGCCCAAAGCCATGGTTGCCGCCACAACTACGCCGTTTGCGATCGCGGAAGAAATGAGGGCCGAGCTAGCGGGGGCGGTGTACGCAACGCCAGCTATCCACACGCAGAGAGCTATGCCGGCGAGATAACGCCAGCTATGGCCTGTAGTACGAACTCCGACGATGAAGAAACCAATTGTCGAAAAAAGAACCCCGGCCGCGCCTACCCAAGCAAAGTAGTTCGTGGATCGGTCAGATCCGGGTAGGAAGCTTACGAGGTTCGTTCCAACAAACTTCCAAAGTGCCACGACGATCAGGATATCGAGGGCGAATGAGACCCAAGATGGTGCTGCTCTCTTTGCGCCCAGCGACATATTGGCCTCGGCAAGCAACGAACGCGCTGAAGTTCATATACGAAGCGGAAAAATGGAGGTGCACGACTCCACATCGCGAGTTGGTGCCGCCTGCGTGACTCGAACACGCGACCCCCGCATTACGAATGCGGTGCTCTACCGGCTGAGCTAAGGCGGCCTCAAAACGAAAATACGCACGGAGCCGGGCTCCGCGCAACCCGGACCCTAAGCCAATCTCGTTTCCAGCTTCTTACAGGCGTCGATCAGGCCGCGGACGGACTCGACGGACTTGTCGAACATCGCGCGCTCATCCTTGGTGAGCTCGAGCTCAACGATGCGCTCGACGCCTTTGTTTCCGATGACCACGGGCACGCCGACATAGACGTCCTTGAGGCCGTATTTGCCGTCGACATAGGCGGCACAGGGGAGCACGCGCTTCTTGTCGCGCAAATAGGATTCCGCCATCGCGATCGCGGCCGACGCGGGGGCGTAGAAGGCCGAGCCGGTCTTCAGAAGACCGACGATCTCGGCGCCGCCGTCGCGCGTGCGCTGAGTGATCTGGTCGAGACGCGCCTGCGAAATCCAGCCCATCTTGACGAGCTCGGGCAGCGGAATGCCGGACACGGTCGAAAAGCGCGGCATCGGCACCATCGTGTCGCCATGGCCGCCGAGCACAAAGGCCGAGACGTCCTCGACCGAGACGCCGATTTCCTCGGCGATGAAATGACGGAAGCGCGCGGAGTCGAGTATGCCAGCCATGCCGACGACTTTGTGATGCGGCAGACCGCAGAATTGCCTGAGCGCCCACACCATGGCGTCGAGCGGATTGGTGATGCAGATGACGAACGCGTCGGGAGCGTAGGTCTTGATGCCCTCGCCGACGGCGGACATGACTTTCAGATTGATGCCCAAGAGATCGTCGCGGCTCATGCCGGGCTTGCGCGGCACGCCCGCGGTGACGATGACGACATCGGCGCCCTTGATGTCGGCGTAGGAGTTGGTGCCCTTGAACTTCGCATCAAAGCCCTCGATCGGTCCCGACTGCGCGATGTCGAGCGTCTTGCCTTGCGGCAAACCTTCGACGATGTCGAACAGCACGGCGTCGCCGAGTTCTTTCAAGCCGATCAGATGCGCGAGCGTGCCGCCGATCTGGCCGCCGCCGATGAGCGCGATTCTGTTGCGGGGCATGGGAAACTCCTAAATCCAGGGTGGTGAAGGCAGCGGTTAGTAACGGGCAGAAGGCCGTGCGGCAAGGCATCTCATCGCCGCGCAGATCCGCCTTCGCTCTTCGAGCTTCGGCGGGACAGGCGCGCGGCGGCCTGCCTTGCCGAAGCGTTTCGCGAAGGCAGGCTGGGTGGCCGCCTCAAGGGCGGCCATGGTGAAAAAGAAGGCGTTACGCCGCGTTGATGAAGCCGCCCATTTGGCGGTTCCACAGGCGCGCGTAGGCGCCGCCCTTGGCGAGCAGGTCCCGGTGCGGGCCTTCTTCGACGATGCGGCCGGCTTCGAGATAGACGATGCGGTGCATGCCGGCGATGGTGGAGAGCCGGTGCGCGATGGCGATCACGGTGCGGCCCTGCATCAGCGTCCACAGCGCCTGCTGGATCAGATGCTCGGATTCCGAATCGAGCGAGGACGTGGCCTCGTCGAGCACGAGAATGCGCGCATCCTTGATCAGCGCGCGGGCAATCGCGACGCGCTGGCGCTCGCCGCCGGAGAGCTTGATGCCCTGCTCGCCGACGATCGTGTCGTAGCCGGTGGCGCGGCCCAAGATGAAATCGTGCGCGTAGGCGTCGGCGGCGGCGCGCAGGACTTCGGCTTCCGCGGCGCCGGGCTTGGCGTAGCGGATATTGTCGCGCACCGCGCGGTGGAAGACGGAGGCCACTTGCGGCACCTCCGCGATCGCTTCGTTGAGCGAATCCCAGGTGACGGAGGCGATGTCGCATCCGTCGATGACGATGCGGCCGCCCTGCGGCTCGAATTGGCGGCGCAGCAGCTTGACCAGCGTCGATTTGCCGGCGCCGGAAGGCCCGACGAGGCCGACCTTCTCGCCCGGACGGATCGAGAGATTCAAATCCTCGAACACCTGCAGACCGTCGGGATGGGCGAATTTGACGTGCTCGTAGCTGATCGCGCCGTCGCCCACGACGAGCGGCTGCGCGCCGGGCGCGTCGACGATCTCATGGCGCTGGCTGACCAGCTCCAGGGCTTCGGCCAGCGTGCCCAGCTGCTCGAAATAATCGAGCATGCGGTAGGACAGCTCCTGCACGCTGCGGATGATCTGCGTGGCGAGGAAGAAGATCATCGCAAACGCGCCGACGCTGATGGCGCCGGAAAGCGCATCCCTGCCGGCGAGCGCGACCAAGCCCAAAAGCAGCACGAGCGTCGCCACCGCCATGAAGCTGCGCATCACGATGAGGAACGTGCGCAGCCGGCGCGAAGCGTTCATCTCGTCGGTCAGGAAGTGCGAAATGAAGCGACGCTCGTAGTCGGCCTTGGCAAAGGCGCGCACGAGATCGGCATTGGCGATGGCGTCGATCAGCCGGCCCGTCGAGGTGGAGATCTCGTTGGACAGCGCCTTGGACAGCACGACGCAACGCTTGGCGAGCAGGATGACGATGGCGAGATAGACCACAGCCCACAGGGCGAGCACGATCGCGTAGGAGGCGTGCGCGGCAAACATCAGCACGCCGCCGACGACCATCATCAGCGCGACGCGCACCATGTCGAAGGCGACGATGCCCAGGATGCCGACAGTCGCCTGCCCGGCCTGCTTGACCTTCTGGCCGAGCTTGCCGGCGAAGTTCTCCTGAAAGTAGCGCGGCGAATGGCCCATCAAATAGGCGAACATGTATTTCTGCGCCAGCGCGCGCATGCGCGGCGACGTGGTCACGTCAACCGCTTCATAGGCACGATAAGCGAGCGTGGAGCCAAGCCAGATCGCCGCGAGAAGCAGCATCCAGGGAAGAATGGCTTCGGCAAAGGTCGAATGCTCCGCGACAGCGGCGGTGATGGCGTTGATCAAATGCGACAGCGCATAGGGACCGAAGACCTCGATCGACGCCGCCGAGCCGGCGAGCAGGACCAAGAGCGCGACGCGGCCCCTAAAATGCGTGCCGATGATGAATTTCATGAAGGCGAACGGAGTGCCCGGCACAGACGCGAGCGGAGAGGCTTCCGGGAAGGGCTCCGGCAGCTCCAGCACCTGATCGGGGACAATGTGCCTGTTCATGATACGGCTACTTCAAAACCTCGCCAGTTATCGAATCGATAAGAAAAAGCGCGTCTGCCTTATCATTATAGAAGAAATGCGCAGACCAAACTTGGCGGTGGTGCTCTCCCCACTCATGAAGCGCAAAGCGAACTCGGGAAAGCACCTCAAGCGTCGGCCACTTTTCCTTAAGCAACTCCGCTACTTCGGTACTGTCTTTCCAGATCCCAGGGAGAGGCTTTGGCAAGTAAGGCTTGCCAGCGACGATACTTCGCGGCAGCCCCTTAAGCGCAATTATCGAGACGGTACCGTCAGTAAAGGCGGTAACGTGAACTACAGACTCTCGAGCCTGCGAATCGAAAGTTACGGCCCACCCGCCCGCTGGCCCAAGTCGTCCAGTCGGAAGAATAAGGGGACCGGACAAGCCCTTTTTCGGTGGCACGCGCGCGAGCGTCACGGCTCTTGCATAAAAACTAGGGTCCCAGGCATGGACTCGGGACGCCAGAATCTCGAACACTTCGCGAGCGCTCGCGTCCGGTCGCGCTAAAACCAATTTGCCGATGCGCGGCTTCGCGACCCGTTTTTCGGGTTCAGTCGGGCGACGTCCAATGCGAACCGCCCCTGCCTCTAAATAGGGCTCCGGCTCGACCTGGGCATAGGCAGGAGAAAGCCAAGCGACATGTCCAAGCCCAAGCAATTCCGCAAAACGCTGAGGGACTGCCCGGTCGACTACATCTTCATGTGAGTTCGCGACCAGAACTTCTTCAAGTTCGTCGGGCCGGCGCGATGCGCCGCGCAGAATCTTAAGGCTGTCGTCCTTTAGATCGCGCTCTATTGAAAAGCCTGGATCCCAAGCGCAAACATAGTGGCCTATCAATGAGCCGCTACGGCAAAGTGCAAAACCCCACAGGTGATCCTCAGCAAACCGATAGTCCAGTACAACGGAATTTGTAATATCGGAAAGATAAGTGGCAAAGCCACCAAGCTCCGATACGCGTGACACGTAGGCCTTGGCGGTGCCGAAGGGCACGAACGTCGTCCAGTCGTTGGTCGTAGGAAATGCCAGACCCGGAATGCCAGCCCTTTCCAGGGTCGCCGACAGTTCATCCCGGCTCCTTCCATAGACGTGGTAACTTTCGCTGAATTCGCTCACGCGATCACCTACTGCGACAAGAATCACTCAAAATGAAAGGGCCGATGTTTCTCCGCGACAGCGAAGAAATAAAGCGCGATGGTTTCGGAAAGGTGTGGGACTTAACTTTTGAAGAAACCGCCTACTTGGTGGCGGCGGTTTCCTCGCCCAGATCGGCATCTTCCATGCCGCGCTGCCGCTCTCCGATACGCGCCGCTTTGCCGCGCCGGCCGCGGAGATAATAGAGCTTCGCGCGCCGAACCTTGCCGCGGCGGACCACTTCCACCGAATCCACCAGCGGGCTGTAGATCGGGAATACCCGTTCCACGCCCTCGCCATAGGAAATTTTCCGTACGGTGAAGCTCTCGTTAAGCCCGGCGCCCGAGCGGCCGATGCAAACCCCTTCGAAGGCCTGGAGACGCTCGCGGGTCTTGTTCTGTTTGGTCTTCTCGTCATAGGTGACGTCGACCACCTTCACGTTGACCTTCAGCGTGTCACCGGGACGAAAAGGGGGCAGTTTCCTGCCGCCGCGGGACGCGTTCATCTGTTCCCGCTCGAGGGTCTGGATCAGGTTCATTTTTTCCCTCCGGCGGGCGGTTTTACGGGTGAGAAGGCGGGCCTTCTAGCGGATAAAGGACGCCTTTCATAGAGGGTCCAGAGGTCCGGCCGGCGCTCTTTGGTCAAGCGTTCCGCTTCTTTTTGGCGCCAGGCCGCGATTTCCGCATGATTGCCGGAGGTCAGAACGGCGGGGATTTCCGCGCCCTCGAAGCTTTGGGGCCGCGTGTAGTGCGGATATTCCAGCAGTCCCTGCTCGAAGCTTTCTTCGGCTTTGGACTCGTCCGCGCCCATCACGCCAGGCAGCAGGCGGACGCAGGCCTCGATCAGCGCAAAAGCCGCGACCTCGCCGCCCGCAAGCACGAAATCGCCGAG
>Ga0134122_10004179_pt1 | contig 10703 bp, 9 predicted proteins | sample KB302_FD_96461 | JGI IMG/M metagenome (GOLD analysis project Ga0134122, IMG submission 96461) | Terrestrial soil microbial communities without Nitrogen fertilizer from Kellogg Biological Station, Michigan, USA - KB3-0-2 | ecosystem: Environmental > Terrestrial > Soil > Unclassified ... | reverse complement strand
TCGGCCGCGGCAGCGAGCGGAACGCGGGATCGTGCACCGCGGCCTGACGGGCCTTGGCCAGCGCGCGGCGGGCCCCGCCGGGCGTGAGGTCGCTCGGCTCCGAGCCGAAGCCCACCACCGGCCGGCCGTCGGGCCCGTCGAAGACCGCGTGGACGCCGAGGCCGGTCATCTCGGTGGACTTGGGCTCCTCCACCCCGTTGCACGCGATGTGCGAGGTGTAGCTGAGGCGGGTCAGGAGCGCGCGGTTCAGCGCCGCGAAGACCTCGACCTCGCGCACGCCCGGCTCGGCGGAGAGGCGGGCCAGGGCCTCCGCGACGGTACGCCGGAGGTCCACCGCGCTCAGCTCCCGCCGGTGAGGATCGCGCGGCTGCGCAGGGTGGGCCCGCCGTTGCCGAGCTTGCGGGTCTGCATCGGCTGGCCCTTGCCACAGTTGGGGATCGGGTAGAGCCGGAAGTCGCGCCCGACGCCGTCGACGTGCATCAGGTAGTCGCGGCTGTCGGCCATGATGCCGCCGTCGCGGAAGAGGCGGCCGATCTCGCCGCGACGGATCTCGTAGACTTTGCGTGCAGAGATACGGAAGTTCTCGCGGCTCTCCGCGATGGAGGGGGTGCGGTGGCCGACCAGGTAGTAGCCGTGCTCGATCTCCCGGATCAGCGCGTCCGGGTCCTGGTCGCCGCCCGCGAACACCGTGCTCGACATGCGCACCAGCGGGACCAGCTGCGCGTCGGTGGCCTTCCAGTGACCGTTGGGGTCGCCCCCGAAGATCGCAGCGGTCTGCCGGCTGTTCATGAACCCGGTGAAGATCCCGCGGTCGATGTGGGTCACGCGCCGGGCCGGGGTGCCCTCGTGGTCGTAGGCGTAGTGGCCGTAGCCGGGCAGGGAGGGATCCGAGAACGCGCTCACCAGCGGCGAGGCGATCCGCCGCCCCACCTGCGTGTCGTCGAGGCCGCGCAGGAGCCACGAGCGGCCCGCGTAGGCGGTCTCCATCTTGAGCCCCCGGTCGAGCTCCACCGGGTGCCCGATGATCTCGTGGGAGAGCAGCGTGTTGTAGTGCGGATCGGTGACCACCGGGACCTCGCCCGCGGGCGCCTCCAGCGCGGGCGCGCGGCAGAGCTCGGCCGCGTCGCGCGCGATGGCGAGCGCGAAGGCGGGGAAGGGCGGAAACTCGATCAGGGGCTCCGCCACCCCGCGCGCCAGGATCTCCCAGCCGCGCTGGTGACCGAGCACGTCGTAGATCTCCTGGCTGTTGTCGGACCCGGTGGCGACCACGTAGGCCATGCCCTGGGTCAGGGCGAACGACTGGTCGATCAGCGCGCCCTCGGAGGAGGCGAAGAGCTCGCGGCTCAGCTGGGTCAGGGTGGAGACGTAGTCGTACGAGATGGCGGCGTCCGCGGCGCCCACCTGCCGGGAGACGTCGGTGGTGTAGCGGATCATCTCGTCGAGCGGCACCCCGCGCGGGTCGACCTCGAAGACCGCGGGCACCACCTCCTGCCGCACCGGGATCGGGTGCAGGCGGGTGTCCGTGAGCGCGTCGCCGAGGGCGCCGAACTTGCCCTTCACCTCCGCCTTGAGAGCCGCGTTGGCCATCGCGCGGCGGTAGGCGGCCAGGAGACCGTCCCGGAGGATCCGCGGCAGATCCGGCAGGTCCGCCGCGCCCAGGCCGCGCCCGAAGTAGCCCGGCGCGCTCATGCGGGAGCCGGCCAGCACGCGGATGCCGAAGGCGAGCGCGTAGTCGTCGCCCGAGGTCCGGGCCTCGCCCCGCTCGGCGCCCGCAAACTTCCCCTCGCTGACCTCGAGGCGCACGTCGGCGTAGCGGAGGTCGGCGAGGGCGCGCGCCTGGGTGGTGACCAGCTCACGCACCACCGGCGTGATCCCTTCGATCAGGCCGACCTCGATGCCGTGCGGCATGGGGCTCAGCCGGCCGCGAAGGGCTCGACCGAGACGGTGTCGCCCTCGGCCACGTCTCCGCGCTCCTCCTCGATGACCACGAAGCAGTTGGCGAGGGTCATCGAGGTGAGGATGCCCGAGCCCTGCGGGCCGGTCGTGCGCACCTCCCAGCGCTCGCCCGAGTAGGAGAGAATGCCGCGCTTGAACTCGCGCCGGCCCGTCTTCTTGCTCATCGGCTCCATCGCCACCGCGTGGAAGCGCGGCGGGAAGAGCTCGCGGCGGCCCGCCAGCTTCCAGAGGGCGGGCCGCACGAAGAGGTGGAAGGTGAGCATCGAGGCCACCGGGTTGCCGGGCAGGCCGAAGAAGAGGGTCGGGCCGATCCGGCCCACCGCGAGCGGGCGCCCCGGCTGCATCGCCACCTGCCAGAAGTCGATGCCGCCCGCGTCCTGCAGGACCGCCTTGACCAGGTCGTGGTCGCCCACCGAGACCCCGCCCGAGGTGAGCACCACGTCCGCGGTGGCCGCGGCGGCCCGCAGGCGCGCGTGCAGCACGTCGTAGAGGTCGGGCACGATGCCGTGATCGGTGGCCTCGCCGCCCGCGGCCTCCACCAGTCCCTGCAGCGAGAATCGGTTCGAGTCGAAGATCTGACCCGGCTTGCGCGCGTGTCCCGGCTCGGCCACCTCGTCGCCGGTCGACAGGATCGCCACCCGAGGCCGCTGCCGCACCAGGAGCAGCGGAAGCCCGAGCGAGGCCGCGACTCCCAGCTCCTGCGGGCGCAGCACGCCGCCGGCGGGCAGCACCACGTGGCCCGCGCGCACGTCCTCGCCGCGCTGGCGCACGTTGACGCCGGCGAGACCGGCCGGGATGCGCACGCGGTCCCCGGTGCGCTCCACCACCTCCTGCGGGTACACGGTGTCCGCGCCAGCCGGCATCGGCGCCCCGGTCATGATGCGCAGGGCCTGGCCCGCGCCGAGCGTGCCGTCGAACACCGAGCCCGCGGCCAGCTCGGCCACCACCGTCAGCTCGCGCGTGCCCGCGGACGGGATGTCCGCCCCGCGCACCGCGTAGCCATCGACCGCGGAGTTCGCGGTGGGCGGCACGTCGAGGGTGGCCCGCACGTCCTCGGCCAGGACGCGGCCGAGCGCGGCCACCACCGGGATCACCTCGGGAGGCGCGACGCGCTCGACCCGAGCCAGGATGTGCGCCTGCGCGTCGGCGACCGAAATCATGGGCGCATTATACCGCGCGGCCGCGAGGGCCACGCCGGGCGGCGTGCTAGCATACGCGCGGTACGCGCGTCGCGAACCCCACTCCGGAAAGGACCCCGCCGATGGCCGCCATCCGCTGCCCGATGTGCCGCGTCGAGCACACCCGACTCGGCTCCGTCCGCCCCCTGCGCGCGCTGCGCGCCGGGCCGGCGCGCGTCGCTCGTGCGCTCCGTCGCGTGCCGCGCCGCCTGCTCTCGCGCCGGCCCGGGCGCGGGGAGTGGGCGGTCACCGAGGTGATGTGTCACCTCGCCGACGCGGAGATCGCGCTCGCCTTCCGGATCCGCAAGATCGCGACGGAGGCGACCGCGCCGATGGTGGCGTGGGACCAGGACCGCTGGGCCGAGGGCGGCCGCTACCGGCGCGCGCGCTCCGGGGAGGCCCTCGCGACCTACACCGCGCTCCGCCGCGCGAACCTCGCGTACCTGACGCGGGTGGGCGCGGCGGCCCGACGGCGCCACGGGCGCCATCCCGAGTACGGCCGTCTCACCATCGATCAGCTCCTGGCCCACTGGGCCGAGCACGATCTGCTCCACCTGGAGCAGATGCAGGCCGCGCACCGGCGTCTCGCCGGACGGGCGTGACGCTGCCGCTGCCGCTGCGCAACCGGCTCGCGGATCTCGTCCTCGACGCGCTCCACGATGCGGACGCGCGCCGGGCGCTGGAGGCGGTGGCCGCGGTGTGCGCGGACTCGCGCGCGCTGGAACGGACGGGGCCGCCGCGCGAGTTTCCCGCCGACCTCTTCGAGCGCCGCGACGACGGATGGCGTCTGCGATCCGGCTACCGCGAGCACGCCGTGCCCTTCGCGGAGCGTGCGGGTCGGGCCGCACGCGCGCTCGCGACCCGCGCGCTCGATCCCCCCGACCCGTCGCTCGACACCGCGCTCGCCCAGGCGGGCGCTCTGTTCACGGCCGGCCTCTACTTCGAGGTGCACGAGATCCTCGAGCCCCACTGGATGCGCGCGGAGGGCGAGGCGCGCGAGACGCTGCAGGGGCTGATCCAGGCCGCGGTGGGCTATCAGCACCTCGCCAACGGCAACCTCGCGGGCGCCCGCGCGCTCCTGCACGACGGTGCCGCGAAGCTCCTCGGTCGGAAGCGACCCGGGGCCGACCTCGATGCGTTTGCGCGCGGTGTGGCCGATCACGCGCGCGCGCTCGCCCTGCCCGATGCTCGCGCCGCCGGCTTCGACTGGTCATGCGTCCCCCGGTTCCCCGCGCGCGTGTAGCCTCTAGATCCTACGTACAAGAACGTAGTCAATAATTGATCTGGTCAGAAGGTGACCGGGCTTCACGGGGGCGCTCTGGCACCTATCCTTGCGCTGAATGATGGTCCGATTTCCAGGGATCCTGCGGTCGCACGCCGTGGAATTGGCCCACTGTCGTGTATCTGTGGTCGCTGCCGACCACTACCGCTGCCCGGTCGAGGAGTTATAAACCTCGTGAAATAAAGAACATTCACCAGAAGATTCTCTTGACAGCCCGTATAACCGCCATTAGGGTAGCGGGCACGCTACGGGGTTGACTACGTGGGCCCACGCAGCGGGCTGGGGTTCCCAGGAAGGCGCCGCTCCTGAGCCGGGGGAAAGGTACTCGGTCCTGATCGCGGCAGGAGGTTTCACGATGCCTGCAAAGCTCTTCGTCGGCAACCTGTCGTTCCAGGCCACAGAAGAAGACCTGCGCGAGCTATTCCAGCAGGCCGGGACCGTGGAGTCGGTCCGGATCGTCACGGATCAGTTCACCGGACGGCCCCGAGGCTTCGGATTCGTCGAGATGTCCACCCGGGAGGAGCTGACCAAGGCGATCGAGATGCTCAACGGCCGGCTCTTCCGGGACCGGAATCTCGTCGTCGACGAGGCTCGGCCCCAGCCCCAGCGCGCCGGCGCCGGTGGTGGCCCCCGTGGCGGTGGCGGCGGCCCCCGCGGTGGCGGTGGAGGCGGCTGGCGCCGATAACCGTGTCTCCGAGCTTCAGCGACTGAGCGCGGCCCCGGGAGGCTCTCGCCTCCCGGGGCTTTTCTCGGTGGTACACTACTCATCACATGAGCAGCGAACAGTGCAGACCAGGGGAGCCGGCGCCGGGCTTCATCGGGCGCTTCGGCGAGGTCGTCGACCAGCGGAGAGGGTCTGCCTTTCAGGAGCTTAGATCAGAGAACCTGCTGAACCGGCTGAGCGGGGCGGGCATGCCCTTCGGCTGGACGGTCAACCCGTTCCGGGGCTGCGAGGTCGGCTGCCGCTATTGCTACGCGCGCCCCACCCACGAGTATCTGGGCCACGCGGACCCGAGCGAGTTCGAGGAGCGGATCTACGTGAAGCGGGCCGGGGACCGCAAGCTGGATGTCAGCCTCCTGCGGGCCCGCGAGAGCGGGCAGGAGATCGCGATCGGCACCGCCACCGACCCCTACCAGCCTGCCGAGGGCCGCTTCGGGATCACCCGTCACGTGCTCGAGGCCATGACGCGAGTACCGGGGCTGCGGGTGGGCATCACCACCAAGTCCACCGGGATCCTCCGCGACCGCGAGATCCTGGGGCGGCTGGCCCGCACCGCGGAGCTCTGGGTCAACGTGTCGCTGATCTCGCTGGACGCCGACCTGCTGCGCTCGGTCGAGCCGCGCGCGCCGCGGCCGGACCTCCGGCTGGGGGCGGTGCGGACCCTGGCCGGCGACGGCATCCGCACCCGCGTCTTCCTCATGCCGGTGCTGCCGCTGCTCACGGACGGGGAGGCCGGGCTGCGCGAGCTGCTGGCCGCGGCCCTTCACGCGGGCGCGCGCGAGGTCATCAGCCAGGCTCTCTTCCTCCGCACCGAGATGACGTGGCGCTTCTTCCTGGACTTCGTGGCCGCGGAGTTCCCGTGGGCGCTCTCCCGCTACCGCGCGCTCTACCCGAGGCCGGGCAACGCGCCGACCGCGTACCGGGAGGAGATCGACCGGCGGGTGGGCCGGCTCGCGGCCGAGGTGGGCTTCCCGGCCCGCACGCGGGAGGAGCGCGTCCGCGCGGAGGCGCCGGCGCGCCCGCGCCAGCTCGCGATCGAGTGGTGAGCCGGGAAGCGGCTCACTCGTAGAGCGAGAGCTGCTCGGGGGGCGCGGGGGCGGGTGGCTCCTCGACCACCGGGGCCAGCCCGTCCTGGTCGATCAGGGGCCGAAACTTCTCGTGGAGCTCCTGCAGCTTGGCCACGTAGTAGGCGGTGTTCTCGTCGGGCGCGGCCTCGCTCCACTCGCCGGCGAGCTTGGCGGCCTCGTTGACCTTCACCCGCTTGCCCTCGCCGGTCACGTAGTATGAGATCTGGTCGCCCGGCTGGTAGGAGCGCGCGGAGCCGAGGGCCAGCTCGTAGGTCGCGTCCACGCTGCGGGCGCCCGCCTGCAGCTTCTCCCGGTAGGCGGCCAGCGATTCCTGCAGGGTCTCGGTCTTCATGAACTGCCGCAGGGGCACGCGGTGGGCGAGGAAGTCCGCCTCCCAGCGGGCGACCAGGGCGGGGATCTCGGCGCGACGGCCAGTGAGCAGCAGCCGGAACATCTGCTCCATCCAGAGGCGCTGGAAGAGCTCGAGACCACGCGAGCGCAGGCCGGAGCCCTTGATGAGGAGCTTGCCCCGCCCGTCGAGGACGACGTAGTTCTTCATCTTGTAGCTCAGCATCGCGACGTAGCGACCGTCGAGCTCGAGCTGGATACCCTCGGGCAGCGCGCCGGAGAGCTCGGCCACCAGCCGCTCCTCCGCCGCCGCGTCGCCCGGCGCCTCTCCCGGGGGCGGCACGAAGTAGATGCCGTCGGTGTCGACCTCGACCACGGTGGCGCCCAGGGCTCCGAGGCGGTCGAGCAGCAGCTGCACGAGCCGCCGCCCCTCGCCGGTGACCTGGTTGGCGACGTCGAAGTCGTTCCAGTGCCCCTGGGAGAAGGCGAGGTAGCCGTAGAACGAGTTGATGAAGATCTTGAACGTCTGCTGGAGCGCGTTGAGGAAGACGCGGTCGTCGGGGGCGGTCGCCTCCCGGGCCAGCCGCTTGGCCGAGACCCGGAACTGCCGAAGGTCGTGCAGGAGCGAGCGCGAGACGCCCAGACGGTCCGAGGCCGGGAAGAGCCCCTGGGTGAGCATGAGGGAGGGATACAGCGAGGTCACGTCGACGTGCAGCACGTCGCGCGCGACCCCGCGCTGGAACATTGCCGTATAGCCGCCGGCGACTCCGCGCCCGCGGCCGGGGCCGGGGATCGCCTGCCGCCGGTGCAGGTACTCCCGCATCAGGAGGGCGTCGATCTTGGTGGCGTTGCCGCGCAGCACGGTGGTCTGGTAGTCGTACGGCAGCATCTGCGCCTGCGCGAAATAGGGCGGCGCGAGGATCGCGGAGAGGCCGAGCGTCTCCAGCACGTCGTCGCGCGCGTAGGCCATGAGGCGCGCGGGGTCCTCGCCGAAGATGCGCGGGATGTCCTCGGGGGGCAGGTAGGTGCGATCCGGCGCCGCGATCCCGAAGTGGCGGGCCACGTCCTTGAGGCCGTAGGACTCGAGGTCGCGGGCGCCCACGTCGTAGAGCTGGGCCAGGATCCAGGTGTCCACGATGTGACGGCCGGTGACCCCGTAGCGCCGGTACCCGATGGTCCGCTCCGCCACCTGCATGCGGGAGGGGAAGCCGCGCAGGATCGAGCCGTCACGGCCCCAGCCGAGCGGCACCCGGTGCCGCCGCGCGCGGGCCTCGAGATACTCCAGGTCGAAGCGGAAGATGTTGTGCCCCTCCAGCACGTCGGGGTCTCGCCCGCGGATGAGCCGGGAGCACTCCACGAGCAGGTCCCGCTCCGAGAGCTGCGCTCCGGAGAGCACGATGCTGAAGCCGGTGGAGTCCGCCATCGCGATCGCGATGATCCGGTCGGACTCGCGGCCCGCGTGGGGGAACTCGAAGCCGGCCCCGGTGGTGACCTCGATGTCGATCGCCATCCGGCGCAGGTCGCCGAAGGCCATCCCGAGGAAGGAGGTCTTGCCCGTCCGCAGCAGGAACTGGTGCGTGGGGTCGCCGAGGAAGCGGTAGGGCGCGTCGGCCGAGCCCGCGCTCTTGCCCGAGACGCGAAGGCAGTGGTCGCGGGCCCGCAGGGCCTGGGACCACGCGGAGAACTCGGCCAGCCAGCGGTAGGCGCCCTCGCCGTCGAGCGGAGTCATCTCCAGCTCGCCCTCGAGCCCCTTGAGCAGATCGGGGTCGGACAGCAGCAGGAAGGGCCGGAAGGGCTCCTCCGCGACGGTCACCCCCTCCGCGCCGCGGGCGTAGACCGTGACGTGGGTCTCCGACGGCCGGAACGCGAGCAGCTTCGGGGTGGGATCGTGTCCGAAGAGAAGGGGGTTGTCGTAGAACGGCAGCGGGATCGCGGTCAATTGAGCAGCCCGCGGAGGCGGTGCAGCTCTCGCCGGGCCGTCACGTAGCGAGGCTCGATGCTCAGCGCGCGCTCGAGCTCGCGGATCGCCTCCAGGATCTCGTGCCGCTTCACGTGCACCCGGGCGCGATTGAAGTAGGGGTAGTGGCGCGGCTCGTAGCGGGGCGCCCGCTTGGCCCGCTCGAGCCACTCGACCGCCTCGTCCTCGCGGCCCATCTCGATGAGGTAGGCCCCGATGTCGTTGTAGGGGTTCCCGAACTCGGGGTCGACCTCGATGGCGATCTTGCACTGGGTGATGGCATCGTCGGGCCGTCCCTGGTGGCTGTAGACCCAGCCCAGGAAGGTGTGGGCCTCCGCGGTCGGGTGCAGCGCGATCGACCGCTGATAGTGCGCGGCGGCCTCCTCGAGGCGACCCTGCATGTGCGCTTCGTAGGCCTGCTGGAAGTGCCGCTGCGCCTCCGCACGAACCTCGTTCTCCGCGTCGCCCACGGCTCGCATTCTACCGCAGGCCATCCCCGAAGCGCGGCGCCCACGCGGTCCGTGCGGTATGCTCGGCGCGTGCACCTCCGCTTCGCGCCTCTCCTCGTGGCCGTGCTGCTCGCCGGGTGCGCGACCGCCCGCGTCGGGCAGGCCATCCGCTTCGAGAACGTGACCCCCGGGGCGCCGCTCGCCATCGACGCGACCCTCGTGCTGCCGCCCGGGGCCGGGCCGTTCCCGGCGGTGGTGCAGCTCCACGGATGCGGCGGGGTGGAGGCGCAGTCCTTCCGCTGGGCGCGCTGGCTCGCGGACCACGGCTACGCGGCCCTGGTGGTCGACAGCTTCCGGGCGCGCCACGTGAAGGGCGACTGCCGCACCGGCCCCGACGAGCCGCCCGTCACCGCGCGCTTCGACGACGCCTTCGGGGCGCTGCGCTACCTGCAGGCCCGCCCCGACATCCGTGGCGACCGCGTGGGCGTCATCGGCTGGTCGCAGGGCGGCGTCTACGCCATCGCGGTGATCAACGGGCCGAGCCTCGAGCGGGCCCGCCGGCGGGGCGTGGCCCTGCCCACGGTCGGCTTCGCGGCCAGCGTGGGCGTCTACCCGGGCGGGTGCTTCTCGCTCGTGAAGGAGCAGGTGGTCCGTCCGCTGCTGGTGCTGATCGGCGAGGCCGACGACTGGACGCCCGCCGCCACGTGCCGCGAGATGGTGGAGGCGATGCGCGCGCGGGGCGCCGACGCCACCATCGTCACGTACCCCGGCGCCTACCACTACTTCGACGTGGAGGGACAGCCGCGCGCGATCCTAACCGAGGTGGAGAACGACAACCGCCCCGGCGGCTACGGGGCGACCGTCGCCTACCAGCCGGAGGCGGCCGCGGACGCCCACCGGCGCATCGAGCAGTTCCTGGGCCGGCACCTGCGGCGGCCCTGATCGCGCCCCGCGCGTTGCACGGCCCGCCCGGCGCGTGCTAGCGTGAGCGCGACTGCATCGAACTCATGGACGCATCGGTCGAGCTCGTCAAGCATCTCCTCTCCTCGGTGGTGCACATCCACACCGAGGTGCCGTCGTCCCATCCCTCCACCCGCATCCTGGGGGACGAGCGCATGGGGACCGGCACGGTGGTCGACCCGGCCGGGCTCATCCTCACCGTCAACTACGTGGTGATGGGCGGCGAGACCATCCACGTGACCTTCGGCAAGGGCCGCGCGGTGCGCGCGGAGCTGCTCGCGCAGGACTTCGAGCTGGGGCTGGCGCTGCTGCGGGTGAAGCGCCAGGGCCTGCCCGCGGCCCCGCTCGCGAGCTCGGACTCGATCGACCGCGGGACCCCGGTATTTGCCCTGGGCTCGACCGGCCCGCGGGAGCGGCGGGTGGCCGGCGGCCTCGTCACGCATCTGGGCGAGTTCGAGGCCTACTGGGAGTATCGCCTCGAGCGCGGCATCGTCTCGAGCGCGGCCAATCCCGGCTTCGGGGGCGGCCCGCTCTTCACGCTGAGCGGTCACATGGTGGGGGTGGTCTCGCTCAACCTCAACGAGATCGCGCGCGCGTCGCTCGCGATCCCGAGCGAGTGCTACCGGAGCAACCAGGAGGAGTACCTGCGCTACGGCCGCGTGGTGAGCCGCCCGCTGCGCGCCTGGATCGGGGTCTTCGCCCAGTCCATCGAGGAGGGCGTGGTGGTGGCCGGCCTCGTCCCCAACGGGCCGGGCGCCCGCTCCGGCATCCAGGAGGGCGACGTG
>Ga0134122_10004176_pt1 | contig 10703 bp, 10 predicted proteins | sample KB302_FD_96461 | JGI IMG/M metagenome (GOLD analysis project Ga0134122, IMG submission 96461) | Terrestrial soil microbial communities without Nitrogen fertilizer from Kellogg Biological Station, Michigan, USA - KB3-0-2 | ecosystem: Environmental > Terrestrial > Soil > Unclassified ... | reverse complement strand
GCAACGGTCCGTTCACCCGCGCAACGGTCCGTTCACCCGCGCACGGCCCGTTCACCCGCGCATGGCCCATTCACCTGCGTAACGGTCCGTTCACCCGCGCACGGCCCACCCACCCGCGCACGGCCCGTTCACCCGCGCAGCGGTCCACCCACCCGCGCACGGCCCGTTCACCCGCGCACGGCCCGTTCACCCGCGCAGCGGTCCACCCACCCACGCAGGGCGACCTCACTACTTCGCGTCGAGCTTCTTCTGGATCTCCGCCAGCCGCACGTCGCGTCCGCACCCGCGCCGGTAGGCGAAGTAGTGCCCCGGATTCTTCCGGGCGAAGTCCTGGTGGTACTCCTCCGCGTCCCAGAACGGGCCGGCCTGGGCGATCTGCACGGCGACCTTCTGCCCCATCTTCGCCTCCACGGCCTTGCTCTCCCGCTGCGCGATCTCCTTCTCCTGCGGCGTGGAGACGAAGATGAACGGCCGGTACTCGTCCCCGAAGTCGCAGAACTGCCCATCCCCGGACACCGGGTCCACGTGGCGGAAGTAGTGCTTCACCAACTCCTCGTAGGTGACCTTCTTCGGGTCATAGGTGATGCGCACCGACTCCACGTGCCCGGTGTTCCCGGTGGAGACGTCCTCGTAGGACGGGTGCGGCACCTTGCCGCCCGTGTACCCGACCCGGATGGAGACGATCCCAGACACCCCGTCGAAGTCGTGCTGCTCGCTCCAGAAGCAGCCACCCGCGAAGACAGCCACCGCCTGTCCCTTCTCTGGCGGCGCTGACGGCTTGGCGGCGTCCTCCGCGAAGGCCAGGGCCGCGGCGACAGCCCCCAGGAGCAGCAACGGCGCGAACGGTCCGATGACCTTCATGGCGTTCATCCTCCCTCAGAACCAGAACGCGCGACCCCGGCCCCTGGTTACACTCCCCTGCCCGTGCGCCACTCCACCCACGCCGCGCTCCTCGCCGCAGCCGGCCTCTGGGCGACCGGATGTGGGCTCAGCTGGTCGCTCCCGGACCCCTCCCGCCCTCCCGGCGCCACCAACTGCGCCGGCTGGCTGAGCGTCCAGCGCGTGATGCAGGGCGCCTCCGGCCTGAGCTGGCACCACCCCACGGACCAGGTCGTCTTCACCGCCTTCAGCCCCGACAACCGCCTCCACCTCTACCTCGCGGACGCCGACCTCGGGAACGTGCGAGGGCTCACCGTGGACCCTGTCCCCGGCCTCCCCACCAACAACCACGGCATCCCCTTCTGGCACCCGTCCGGGCGCTTCATCGCCCTCAACGCGGAGAAGCAGGACCACCCGGGCGACTCCACCCCCGCCATCCCCGGCCTCGGCGTGTACGTCGACCTCTGGGTGATGGCCGCGGACGGCTCCTCCGCCACCGCGCTCACCGACCTCCCGGCGGACGGGCAGCACGGCGTCATCTCCGGCGAGTTCTCTCCCGACGGCACGCAGATCGCCTGGTCGGAGATGACCGCCAACGCGGACGTCTTCACCCCCGCGCAGGCCTTCGGCTTCTGGGCGCTCAAGGTGGCCGACTTCAAGGAGGACCCGCCGCGGGTGGAGAACGTCCGCACCTTCGAGCCCGGCGGCCCCGCCTTCCACGAGATGGCGGACTGGTCGCCCGACGGCCGGCACCTCCTCTTCACCGGCGACCAGACCACGCAGAACGCGTGGAACAGCCAGATCTTCCTCCTCGACGTCGCCACCGGAGAGACCACCCCGCTCACCGACGCCGGCTACAACGAGCACGCCGTCTTCACGCCCGACGGCCAGCGCGTGGTCTGGATGACGAGCGCCGAAGCCACCAGCGGCACCGACTGGTGGGTGATGGACCTCGACGGGTCCAACAAGCGCCGGCTCACGTACCTGGCCGAACCCGCCAGCCCGCAGTGGACCGGCGCCAACCTCACCGTCACCCGCGCCAACGCCTGGAGCGCGGACGGCAGCTGGTTCTACGGCGACGCGCAGCCCAACCTGATCACCCAGTCCTCCGAGGTCCTGAAGGTGACCTGCCCATGACGCGCGCCCGCGTCGCCATCGCCGCCGCCGCGATGCTCGCCGCCTCCGGCTGCCTCCTCCCCACCCAGTTCCAGACCGCGCGCACCGTCCCGCCCGGCACCTACGAGCTGAGCGCCGGCTTCAGCTCGCTCTCCATGCCCGCGCCCGGCGCGACCGGCACCTACCCCGTGCCCTCGATGGAGTTGGGTATCCGCGCCGGCCTCTGGGAGCGCTGGGACGTGGGCGTGCGCTTCCCGGTCTCCACCACCTCGGGGACGCGGCTGGACGCGAAGTGGCAGTGGCTCCGGACGGACCGGTGGGATGCGGCGCTCGCGTTCGGCCTGGTGCAGCCCTCCACGGGCCTGCCGCTCTACGCCGCGCTCGCCGCCGACTACAGCCTCACCCCGGGCTTCCGCTTCTACGGAGCGCTGGACATGCTGGGCGTGGCGTCTCCGCGCGACGGCGATCACCTCCCGCAAGGCGGCTTGGTGCTGGGCTGCGAGATCCTCCTCGGCGAGAGCGGCTTCGCGCTGCGCCCGGAGATCGGCGCGCACCGGCTGGCGTCGTTCGGCGCGCTGCGCTCCGCGCCACACCTCGGCGTCGGGATCGCCTGGTCGCCCAAGCCCCGCTGACGCGCTGACTACCAGCCCGCGCTCGGCGCCATGGCGGCGTCGTGCTCGCGCGCGGCGTCCAGCGCCAGCGCCACCGACGCCAGGGTGACGTTCTTCGGGTAGTAGTGCGAGAAGCCGGGCACGCCGTGGACGGTGGACTCCGCGTGGTCCATGTCGTTGATCCGCACCACGTGCGAGCCGGGGATGATCGCGTCCTCCGGATCCACCAGCCCGTCCGACGGGAACCCGTACCGGGCCTTCATGTACTCCTCGGAGCTGCCGAGGATGGAGGTCGGCGACAGGCGCGAGGTGGCCACGCTCACCGAGGGCACGTCCGTCGGCAGCGGGTACTTCGCCAGGAACTTCTCCCGCGAGTCGTAGGTGAGGTCCTTCACGCTCTTGGGGTCGCCCCGGAACAGCTCGCTCACCACCCCGTTCACCAGCGGCTTGATGATGGGCGTGGTCTCGATGTCCTGCGCGATGGGCGAGCCGCCGAACGGCGACTGGATGGCCACCAGGGCGCGGACCTTGTCCTTGAGCTCCGGGTGCATGGAGAGCGCGGCCGCCGCGTCGACGCCGCCCTTGCTGTGGCCGATCAGCACCACCTGGCTGCCGTCCTTCGACGCGGCCTCGATGGCCTTGCGGATGGTCTCCGCGTTCTTCTCCACCGACGCGTCGGAGTCGACGTTCACCTTGCGCGCGTCCAGGCCCTGCGACTTCAGCGCGCTCACGTTCTCGTCCATGTAGCCCGGCAGGTGCTTGCCGAAGAGCCCGCCGATGACGAGGTACTTGTACTTGCCGGCGTCGGACGGGAGCACCTGCTCGCCGTGGCTGGCCTGCGCGTTCAGGGTGCGGAACTGGTCCGTGACGTCGGTGGTGGGCGTCGGGTCCTGGCGGGTGATCCACCCGGGCCGGCCCTCGGAGCCCTTGCCGGGCCACGGGAAGTGGAGCAGGTCCTTCCGCGCCGCGCTGCCCAGGACCCCGAGGTCCTTGTTGAGCGCGCCCGCGAAGGCGTCCGCGGCGTGCGAGGCGGCGCTCGAAACCTTGTTGACGAGAGACGGCTTCTGGGGCGCCGCGGGCTGGGCAACCGGGCCGGAAGTGGCCGGAACGACGGAAGTCTTGAGCGAAGTGGGGGAGACCATGGGGTTGCTCGATTGTCGGGCATCCCCCTACATGCGTCCTGTCAGGAACTTTGACGCCCCTGGCGCATTTTCGAGCCACCCAGCGGCTTTGCCTCCTCCACCAGCATCACCGGGATGTCGTCCTCGATGCGGTAGAGCACCTGGCACTTCAGGCAGTGGATCTCCTGCACGTCCTCGTGGAACTCCAGCTCGCCCCGGCACTCGGGGCAGACCAGCATCTTCTTCAGCTCCTCGTCGAGCACGCGTCCCCCGCTCATCGCTTCCCGCCGAGCCGCCGCTGCAGCTCGGTGGTGCTGTGGTCCTTCGGATCTCCGGCGACCGCGACCCGGCCCCCGTACGCCTCCACCTCGTCGCGCTCGGGGACGGTCTCCGGCGTGTAGTCGGTCCCCTTCACGTGCACGTCCGGGCGCAGGGCGCGGATGACCGCGCGCGCGTCGGGCTCGTCGAAGAGCAGCACCCAGTCGGTGCAGCCGAGCGCGGCCACCAGCTCCGCGCGCTCCGCCTCCGGGACGATGGGCCGGCCCGGACCCTTGTACTGCCTCGTGGACCGGTCCGTGTTCACCGCCACCACCAGCGCGTCCGCCAGCGCGCGGGCGCCCTCCAGGTACCGCACGTGGCCCACGTGGAGCAGGTCGAACACGCCGTTGGCGAGCGCCACCTTCCTCCCCGCCGCCCGCAGCCGCTCCACCTCCGCCAGCACCTCGCGCAGCGGCCGGACCTTGGAACCGGAAGAGCCGGAGCCGGAGCTCACGGGGCGCGCCCGCCCAGCTCGCGCAGCAGCTCCGCGCGCGAGACGGTGGCGGTGCCCTGCTTCATCACCACCAGGCCGCCCGCCACGTTCGCCAGCCGCGCCGCGTCCGCGAAGCCCGCGCCCGCCGCCAGCGCCAGCGCGAAGGCGGAGATGACGGTGTCGCCCGCGCCGGTGACGTCCACCGCCTCCTCCGCGCCGTGGACGGGGAGCAGCTCCGGGTCGCCGCGCTCGCCGAACACCGCCATCCCGGAGCGGCCGCGGGTGACCAGCAGCGCCTGGCAGCGCAGCGCCTTGCGCGCCTCGCGCCCCGCGGCCACCAGGTCCGCCTCGCCGCCGATGCGCCGCCCGGTGAGCGCCTCCAGCTCCGGCTCGTTCGGCTTGCACGCGGTCAGCCCGTGCAGCTCGCGCAGCTGGTAGCGCGAGTCCGCGCACACCGCCAGCCCGTCCGCCGCCAGCCGCCGCAGCTGCTGCCGCACCTCCTGACCCACCACGCCCGCGCCGTAGTCCGAGACCACCACCACGTCCGCGCCCTTCGCCGCCTCCGCCACCAGCCGCGACAGCTCCAGCCGCACGCGCGCCGGGAGCGGCCCTTTGTTCCCGCGGTCCAGCCGCAGCATCTGCTGCCGGGTGGTGTTCAGCCCGCCGGCCAGGATGCGCGTCTTGGTCTCCGTCTGCACGCCCTCCGCGGTGGCCGCCTGGAGCGAGATCCCCGCGGCCTTGAACAGCCGCTTGAGCTGCTGCCCCATCTCGTCCCGGCCGACGACGCCCACCGCCGTCACCTGACCGCCCAGGCTGCGCGCGTTGGCCGCCGCGTTGGCGCCGCCGCCCAGCTTCACCTCGGAGGATTCGTGGTTGACGATCAGCACCGGCGCCTCGCGCGAGACGCGGTCGGTCTGGCCGTAGATGTAATGGTCGGCCACCAGGTCGCCCACCACCAGCACGCGCCGGCGCGGGAAGAGCTGCGCCAGCGACGCGAGGGACGGCAGGGCGCGGACCGGGGCTTCCGAGGGCATCGTCAGGCGGCGGGTTGTCGCACGAACGGGCCGCCCGCGCCAACGGACGGGGCTACAGCCGGGGACGGACGCGCAGCTCGGGCGCGGGGTTCGGCGCGGCCTCGTCGTCGTACTTCTGCTGCTTGGCGCCCAGCAGCTCCTCGAAGAGGTGCAGCAGCGCGGGCAGCTCGGTGGCCTGGGCGCCGCTCACCGGGGCGTTGTCCTCGGGGACCTGCGCGCCGGTGTGCTCCGCCAGCAACCGCGCGAAGAGGGCGCGGGCGGCCGGGTCCTTCAGCGGGCCCTCGCGCAGCCTCGCCAGCTCCGGGTCCGAGACGCCCAGCACGCTGCGCAGGCGCACCCAGAGGTGGTTGTCCCAGTCGAAGTCCTGGAGGATCCGCTTGCCGGCCTCCTCGCCGCGCAGGCCCATCAGGCGGATGCGCTCCGGGGGCATGGTGAGGTTGAGCCCGCCCTCGTCCCTGGTGTGGAAGATGTGGACGATGCGGTCGCGGTAGCCCGGCGCGGTCATCTGCATCGAGTCGTTCCAGGTCCGCATGGTGTCCAGCAGCGCGCCCAGGAAGCCCATCAGCCCGCGGCCCTCGATGCGGTTCCAGCGCTCGCTCAGGCCCTGCGTGTTGTTGGACGGCATCCACACGTTCTGCGACTGGTCGTTCGGGCTCACCGCCTCCTGGTACAGCAGGTTGATGGCGAAGGTGGGGCGGTCCGGGATGATCGTGTCGAAGAAGTGGATGGGCATGTTGCTGCACGCGCCGCCGTCCGAGAACCAGCACCGGTCCAGCCGGAGGTCGTCGCCCGCCTGCCACTCGTCCACCGCGTAGAGCGGCACCATGCTCAGCAGCACCGGAAAGCTCAGGCCCATCCGCACCGCCACCACCACCGGCAGGTCCCGCCCGTCCGGGAACGGGAGGTAGCCCTCCTCCTGGAAGCGGGGCAGCGCCCTCTTCCAGCGCGGGTCCAGGCTGGGCGCGGCCATCAGCCGCTGGAGCTTCTGCTCGCCGTGGAACTCCATCTGTTCGCAGACGCGATCCGGGAAGAGCTCCGCGAAGTCGGACTGCTTGAAGAAGAACCACTTGGGGATGAAGGGCCGGGTGGCCGCCGGCGGCGGGAGCTTCTCGTACTCCTCCAGGAACGGCAGCTGGTACGGGTGGCCGAAGGTGATGTTGCTGGTCATCACCCGCAGCTCGATGCGCTTGTTCCGCTCGTCCTCGCCCCACAGGTCGCCGAAGGTCAGCGGGTGCGGGTGATCGCTCAGGCCGGCCAGCCGGTCGAACAGGCCGGTCATCCAGGCGGTGAGCGCCTCCGGCCGCTCCTTGTCGGAGAAGCCGGCGCAGACGCCGTACCGGTTGGCGACGATGGCGCGGTGGGCGCGCAGCCCGAACGCCACCGCCGACCCGAGGACGCCCAGCGCGATGGAGGCGAACGCCCCCAGCATCGCCAGCGTCACCAGGAAGGACCGGTCCTGGGCGGACGCCTCCCACGCCAGGAGCCCGCCCACCAGCAGCCCGGCGATCGCCGGGAGCGGCTCCGCCTTGAGCATCGAGAAGAGCCCCGACAGCACCTTGCCGGCCGGCGTGCGCGCGCCGAGCACCGCCAGCAGCAGGTCCTGGGCGGGCTTCGTCTCCACCTGCGGCTGGAAGAGGGAGAGCAGCTTGGAGCGGCCGGTGGTGGGCTCGGTGGCGCCCAGCTCGTCGGCCATCTTCTCCAGGCCCTCGAAGCCCTGGTTGGTGGCCTCGTTGGGGAAGTGCTGGCGCGAGTACTCCGCCGCCGCCACGCCGGCCGCCGCCACCCCGCCCACCGAGGCGCCGCCGATCTGCCGGAACGTGAACTGGCGGGCGAGCGTGGCCAGCGCGCGCGGGTAGAGCACGCCGCTGGTGATGCCGCCCTTCATCACCAGGTTGCACTCCTTCGGGAGGGCGCCGACCTTCAGCTGCTCGCCGGCCTCCTTCACCACCTCCGCCAGCCCGGCGCGCTCCCTGGGCTGCGGGTCGCGGTCGAAGCGCAGGTGCGCGGCCGTCCGGCGCGCCTCCGCCCACCAGCCGCCCTTGCGCAGCGCCTCCACCACGCGGGCGTAGAGCGGGGAGCGGCGGCCGCGCTCGGCCTGGGTGCGGGACGCCACCGAGCGCACCGCTTTCAGGGCCTCGACGGCCTCCCATACCTTGGCGGTGGTCGCCGGGTCGGGCGCGACGCCGGATGGGGCCTTCCGCTCGGCGGCGGCCTCCGCCTCCCGGACGAGCCGTTCGGCGCGCGCCAGCGCCTCGTCGGCGGAAGAATGTGGGTCACCGCCCGCCATGGCCAAAGAGGTTGAAGCCTAGGCGCCGCTTGCGAAGATGTCGCGATGAATCCGCGCGGGCATCCTCTGTGGCGCGTCGCTCAGCAGCACTGGCTGGTGGTGGCCGGACTCTTCCTGTTGCTCACCGCGGTGAACGCCGGGCTGGTCGCCGCCGCGCGCGGGCGCCAGGCGCTGCGGAACACCGGCGAGGGGATCGTCAAGCTGGAGGCCGACCCCTGGGACGCCGAGGCCGTGCTGGCGGCGTGGTCGAAGGCGGGCGTGCTGGGCCAGGCGGAGGAGGCGGTGGCGTGGGACTACGGCCTCATCGCCGGCTACGTGGCCGCGCTCTCCATCGCCTCCCTGGCGTTCGCGCGCCGCGGCGGGTGGTACGAGTCGTGGGGCGGCAGCTGCGCCTGGCTCTCGCTCGCGGTCGGGGCGCTGGACGCGGTGGAGAACGTGGGGCTGCTGCAGATGGTCGGCTTCGCCAAGCGCGGGCAGGGGCTGGGCTCGTGGCCGTCGTTCACCGCGGCGTTCTCCTGGCCGAAGTGGGCGGGCTGCGTGGTGGTGGTCGGGTTCCTGGTGGTGGCGCTGGTCTCCGCCGCGCGGGAGGAGACGGGGGCCTCGCTGCCCGCCGCCCGGCCGAGCTGACCGCCCCGCCCTGAGCGTTGCTGGAGTTTGTCCTGAGCCCGCGGCTACCGTCGCGGGCTTCCCTTCCAGGGCCGGAGGAAGACGTGGCGGAGCGGAAGATCAAGAGCATCGGGCTGGCGTTCTCGGGTGGCGGGTACCGCGCCTCGGGGTTTCACCTGGGCGTGCTGGACATGCTGGGCCGGTTGCAGCTGCTGGACCGGGTGAAGGGGCTCTCCACCGTCTCCGGCGGGACGATCACCGGGGCCTACTACGTGCTGCAGGTGAGCCGGGGGAAGCGGGCGGAGGAGATCGTCCCCGCGCTGGCCGGCTGGCTGGTGCGCAACAACGTCATCGAGCGCGCGCTCAAGGAGCACTCCGCCAGCAAGCGCAAAGCGCAGAGCCACCGCCGCGACCTGATCTGCAGCGCCTCCGAGGTCTACGACGAGCTGCTGGGAGGGGCGCTGTTCGGGGAGATCTTCGCCAACAGCGGGCACCTGGACGACGTCATCTTCAACACCACCGAGTTCGCCACCGGCCTCGACTTCCGCTTCCAGAAGGTCTCCAACCCCGCCGCGCGCATCGGGAACGCCAACTGGCACATCACCCGCGACGTGGCGAAGCAGCTCCGGCTGGCGGACGTCATCGCGACCTCCTCCTGCTTCCCGGCGGGCTTCGAGCCGCTGGAGTTCCCGGCCGACTTCGTGTTCCCCGGGGCGGTACCGGAGACGCCGTCCATCCCGCCGCGCTTCGCGCTCATGGACGGCGGCATCTACGACAACCAGGGCAGCGAGGCGCTGCTGATGGACCCCAAGGACCGCGAGTCCTACGACGTGGTCATCATCTCCGACACCGACCAGCGCCCGAACGACGCCATCTATTCCGTGCCGGCGCAGAAGCGCTCGCGCGGGATCAACATCGGGGTCCTGGTGACCATCATCGCGTTGCTGGGCGCGATCACGGTGGGAGGCGCGGTGAACAACGTGATCACCCTCCTCCATTCGCACGCGACGTGGTGGGAGATCGCGGTGTCCCTGCTGGGGCCGCTGGTGGCCAGCCTGTTCTTCGGGGCGCTGTGGTACGGCTGGCGGGGGGCGCGCGCCTGGGTGGCCCAGAACTACCCCAACCTCTCCGGCGACGTGCGGGCCTTCCTCTTCAGCCTGAGGTGGTCAGACCTGAAGGAGCTGCTCGTCTTGCGCGCGGGTTCGCTCGTGGCGATGACGTCGACCATCTTCCTCAAGCGCATCCGGCAGCTCGGGTACCAGCGCATCAAGGACAACCCGGACCTCGACCGGAAGACGGTGGCGAACCTCATCTACGGGATGGCCACCAAGGCCGGGAAGGCGGAGCTGGCGCCGACACCGGAGCAGCAGAAGCTGGCCGAACGCGCCAACCAGATGCCCACCACCCTCTGGTTCGACGACGAGAAGCAGTTCCGGGACGTGTTCGCGGCGGGGCAGAACAACATCGTCCACGCGCTGCTGCGGTGGATGGAGCGGGGGCAGCGGAAGGAGGACGCCCAGGGGGAGATCACCGAACGGCTGCGGGAGATGTGGAAGCAGCTGCAGGCGGACCCGTTCCGGTTCGTCCCCGGCCTGTCGGGCGGAGCGGCGGGAGGGACCGTGGCGCCCCTCGCGGCGGGCGGGGCGCAGGACGCGGCGGTCGCGGCGCAGCCCAGGCGCGAGACGGCCTGAGAGCCTTTCGTCCCCGCGGTGAGCCTGGGTGAAACCCGACCCGTTCGGGTTTCGCAGACATAGCTGGTCTTTCTGATGGCACTGGCCTTGCTGCATTCGTCGGGCGATGGGTGCCCGGATCCTGGTGGTCGAAGATGACGGGGAGATCGCTCGAGACCTGGAGCGCATGCTGGGGGGGCTCGGGTATTCGGTGTGCGGGGCCGCGGCGACGGGTGACGAGGCGTTGAGGCAGGCGCTGGCGGAGGCGCCGGACCTGGTGCTGATGGATGTCCAGCTCCAGGGGACGATGGACGGGATCCAGGCGGCGCGGATCATCCGCGACCGGAGCGAGGTGCCGGTGATCTTCGCCACGGCGCATTCCGATGACGCGACGCTCGGGCGCGCTCTGGAGGCCACCCCGGCGGCGTTCCTGCTCAAGCCGTTCGGCGAACGGTCGCTGCGCACGGCGATCGAGGTGGCGCTGCACCAGCACCAGGCGGGGGTACGGCTCCGGGAGCGGCTGGAGCGCGAGTCGACCGTCGACGCCCTCACCGGGCTGTTCAACCGGCGTCACCTGGAGGTGGCGCTGGAGCAGGAGATGCTGGTGGCGGCGCGGCGGCAGCAGCCG
>Ga0134122_10004175_pt1 | contig 10704 bp, 7 predicted proteins | sample KB302_FD_96461 | JGI IMG/M metagenome (GOLD analysis project Ga0134122, IMG submission 96461) | Terrestrial soil microbial communities without Nitrogen fertilizer from Kellogg Biological Station, Michigan, USA - KB3-0-2 | ecosystem: Environmental > Terrestrial > Soil > Unclassified ... | reverse complement strand
TTTCCAGGAAGGACTGCGTAAAGTTCTGCGAAAAGCCGATGCTCGCCAGGATCCCGGCCATCTGATCCTTTGGAGCCTGCATGTATGCTAGATCCGGCTTGCCGATCCCCGCGCCGATAATTTTTGCGACCTCGGAATAAGTCAGATCCCGCTGCCCCTGCAGTTCCCGAGTTTGCTGCCCCGAAAAGTCCAGTTTCAGCAACGCATCCCCCGCTGCTGCTCCGATGTCCCTGGTCGCGATCATGGGCAATACCGCATCGGCTTTCACCGGACCTGCCATAACGCCGAAATTCTTGATGGCATCAATTTGCGGCAATGTGTTCTCCATGAAATAACCTGCGCGCAGGAAAAGCACATTCAATCCCGGCACGCGTTCCAGCCGCCGTTCCACCGGATTCAGACCCGAAATCGGCCCGGAGCCCGTGGCGTGCTGCGCGCCGTAGCTGCTCAGGCCCACCAGGTAGCGCACCTTCGCAACCTCCAGTGCCGTGGCAGCCGCATCCGCTGCCTGCGCTTGAAATCCGCGATAATCCGGGTTGCTGACATTCGGCGGCACCATGAAATACGCCGCTCGAGCGCCTTCAAACGCCCGCGTCAAAGCCGCCGAATCGGTTTGATCCGCGACAAATGGTTCTGCGCCACGCGCCGCAATTTTCGCTAACCGCTCCTTGCTGCGTCCGACCGCGCGCACCTTTTCACCCCTGCTCAACAACGTCTCGGCCACAACCGATCCCGAATTTCCAGTAGCTCCCAAAACCACGTACATGGTTTTTCTCCTTTTCCTATGCTATGAGTTTCGATGCGCCAATGGTTCATCCCGGCACATTTTTCCGAAGTCCTACGTAGTACGGGCACTTTGCCTGTGTACCACGCTGCCCACGCCGCTTTGTTTCCGACGAGCACGTCGAGATCCACCGCGTAATCAAGGTTCTGACTTTCTCAATGAAAGATGAAAGGAGGGAACTACAACATCGGAATCTTCACGCCGGACTTCTTCGCGAACTCCGTAGCCTCGGCGTATCCCGCATCGACGTGCCGCACCACGCCCATCCCCGGATCATTGGTCAGCACCCGTTCGATCCGTGCCGCCATTTCCTTCGTGCCGTCGGCCACTGTCACCTGCCCGGAGTGCTGTGAATATCCAACGCCCACGCCACCGCCGTTGTGGATCGACACCCAGGAAGCCCCGCTTGCCGTGTTCACCAACGCATTCAGTAACGGCCAATCGGCGATGGCGTCTGAACCATCCAGCATCGATTCCGTCTCGCGATACGGCGAAGCCACCGATCCGCAGTCCAAATGATCACGGCCGATCACGATTGGCGCCTTCAGTTCGCCTCGTGCCACCAAATCGTTCAACGCCAAGCCGAACTTGTCGCGCTCACCGTAACCAAGCCAGCAGATCCGCGATGGCAAGCCTTGAAATTTCACACGCCTCTGCGCCAGCTTGATCCACCGGCTCAGGTGCTCGTTCTGCGGGAACATCTCCAGCACCAACTGATCCGCCCGCGCAATGTCTGACGCTTCGCCCGACAGCGCCGCCCACCGGAACGGCCCCTTGCCCTCGCAAAACAGCGGCCGAATATAGGCGGGCACAAATCCCGGAAAATCGTAGGCGTTCTTCACGCCCTGCTCGAAGGCAAAAGTGCGAATGTTGTTCCCGTAATCGAATGTGACCGATCCAAGCTTCTGCAAATCCAGCATGCCTTGAACATGCTCGGCCATGGCCGCCATCGATCGTTTCTTGTACTCCTCGGGATTCGCTTTGCGCAGCTCTAACGCGGCCTCCAGCGTCATTTTGTTCGGAACGTAGCCGCCAATCGGATCGTGTGCGCTGGTCTGATCGGTCAGCACATCCGGCACGATGCCGCGCTTGGCCATTTCCGGAATCAGATCGCCGCAATTTCCCACCAGGCCGACGGATGTAGCCTCGCCCTTGCGCACCGCATTCTTCAGAATGCGCAGTGCCTCATCAAGTTGGGTGACCATCACGTCGCAGTAGCCGGTCTTTACGCGCCGCTTGATGCGCTCCGGATCGACATCAATTCCCAAAAACGCCGCGCCATTCATCGTGGCAGCCAGCGGCTGTGCTCCACCCATTCCGCCCATTCCGCCGGACACTACGAGCTTGCCACTCAGGTTGCCGCCGAAATGTTTTGCGGCAGCCGCCGCGAACGTTTCAAATGTGCCCTGCAAGATTCCCTGGGTGCCGATGTAGATCCAGCTGCCCGCGGTCATTTGCCCGTACATCATCAGGCCGGCGCGGTCGAGCTCGTGAAACCGATCCCAGTTGTTCCAATGGCCCACCAGGTTGGAATTGCAGATCAATACGCGGGGTGCGTATTCATGGGTGCGAAAAATCGCCACGGGCTTGCCCGATTGCACCAGTAAGGTTTCGTCAGCCGCCAATTCCCTCAGCGATCGCACGATCGCATGAAACGACTCCCAATTCCGTGCCGCTTTGCCTGTCCCACCGTACACCACCAAATCTTGCGGACGCTCCGCAACTTCAGGATCGAGGTTGTTCATCAGCATGCGCAACGCCCCTTCCTGCTGCCAGCCTTTGCAGGAAATTTGCGTTCCGCGGGGCGCGCGAAATGGACCGCGCGAAAGAGAACTGTCGGCCACCGCTCCCGAAGTTGTCGTGCTTGCGCTCATGAAATGGCTCCGCGGGCCATCTTAGCGCAGCGATTCTTGATTTGCACGGCACGGCCGCTTACTAAGCCCCGCACTTACCTTGATGCGCGCGGGACGATGCGCCGGACAAGAACCGCAACGCGACGTGTTTCCTGGCAATTGCGGTTACCAGAACGTTAGAGTAAAGTGAGAAAACTTCGATGAGCTACGGCACTCTTCCCTCCAGATTCCTGAAGGCCATCGATTCGCTTCCCAACCCTAGGGCGCAGCTCACTCGCCGTGCCAACGTTTGGGAGCCGATTTCTTCCGCTGAATTTCTTCGCCGCGTCGCCGGTCTATCGATGGCCCTGGTCGAGTTGGGCGTCAAGCCGGGAGACCGGGTGGCACTGTTCGCTACCAACCGGCCGGAATGGCATACCGCGGATTTCGCCATCACCGGTGCCGGCGGCATCACCGTCCCGATCTACTTCAATGAATCGCCTGACCGCATGACCTACATCATGAATCATTCGGGCGCGAAGGTGATCGTGGTTGCAGGCACCGCTCAACTCGAGAAGCTGCTTCACCGGCGCGCGCAGATTCCTGAACTGGAACACGTCATCGTCGCTGACGGTGGTGACACCATTCCCACCGAGTGCCTTCGCTATGAAACGCTGATTGCCTCCGCAAGCGGTGCGGAGGTCGCGGCGTATCGCATGCGCGCTTCGCAGGTGCTTCCTGGCCAGCTGGCGTCGATCATCTACACATCGGGTACGACGGGTGAGCCGAAAGGCGTCATGCTGACGCACACCAACATCTGTTCCAATGCCACCGATTCCTGCGTGATCTTCGACATGAAACCCGGCGTTGACCTGGCCGTTTCTTTCCTTCCGCTCGCGCACATTTATGGCCGCACCATGGATTACGTGTTGCTGTTCGGTGGCATCAGCATTGCCTACGTCGAAGATGTGAATCTGCTTTCGCAGGCGTTGTTGGAAGTGCATCCCACGGTGATGGCGGCGGTTCCCCGGGTGTTTGAGAAAATCTATGCGCGCATCATGGAGCAGGGCAGCAAGAGCATTGGAGCGAAGCGCAAGTTGTTTGACTGGGCCATGGAAACCGCCAAGCGCGCCGCGCCCTGGCGTTCCGGTCAAAAATCCGCAGGTTCGCTGCTAAAACTGCAATGGGCGCTGGCGGACAAGCTGGTGTACTCCAAAATTCGCGTTGGCACCGGCGGCCAGCTTCGCATCATATTTTCCGGCGGCGCGCCGCTCTCGAAGGTTCTCGCCGAATTTTTCTGGTCCGTCGGCATCGCCATTTACCAAGGCTATGGTTTGACCGAAACCTCGCCGGTGCTGACATCCAACTATCCGAACAATCGGGTCGGGAGTTCCGGCAAGCCGATTCCCAACGTTTCCATCCGAATTGCCGAGGACGGCGAGATTCTGGCCAAGGGTCCCTGCGTGATGCAGGGTTACTACAAAAGTCCGGATTCGACTCGCGAAGTGATGACCGAGGATGGCTGGTTTCGCACCGGCGACATCGGATATCTGGACGCCGACAACTACCTGTTCATCACCGATCGAAAGAAAGATTTGCTGAAGACCGCTGCCGGAAAATTTGTCGCGCCGCAGCCGATCGAAAACGCTCTCAAGACCAGCCCGTACATCCTGAATGCGATGGTAGTGGGCGATCAGCGGAAATTTGTGGTCGCGCTGCTGGTACCGAACCCGGTAACGGTGTCCGCGAAAGCCGCGGAGCAAGGAATCCATTTCACCTCGAGCGACGAGTTGGTGGGCCACCCGTGGGTCCGCACTTTAATCGAAGGGGAAGTGAACCGCCTCACAGCCCATTTGGCTCAGTGGGAAACGATCAAGAGATTCGCGCTGCTGGCGGAGGACTTCACCTTCGACAACGGCAGTCTTACCTTCACGATGAAGCTGAAACGCCGCGTGGTCGAGCTGAAGTATCGCGAAAGGATCGAACGTCTCTATGCCGATGTCGCCGAACCTCGGCCGATCCTTCAAAACTAACGAGAAAGAACCAATATGTGGAGTAGGGCCGACTCCTAGCCGATACGTATCTTCAGCCGGTGTTCCAACGGCTCCACCGGCTCAGCGCTTCATGCTCTTCATCTTCGAGGTGAATTCTTTGTGCCAATTGGTTGGCCCCCAGCGGCGGACGAAGTAACTAGTGCCTCACCGTAAGTTTGCGTCCGTTTGTCGACAGACTAACTGTCGAGTGCTTCTCTTGCCACCATTTCACCCAGGTTTCTGGTGAGTCGAAAGATTGATCAGTGATTAGTTTCAGTACGGACATGGCTTGGCCCAGAGTGGCAAGGGGATTGGTACTCATCAGGTCACCGACTAAATCACGCGCCTTGAGCCACTCCTGCTGCCTGGTGTTGTCCGGATTCTGTAGCCAGGGAATGTAGTCCTCGGGCGCAAAATAGTTTAGACCTGTCGCTTCACGAAGGCTTACAACATACCGTGTGTGAAATGGCTCGATTTGGCCGTACAAGTGGATCAGACCAATCCAATCTTGAGCGGCATCGCGGCTCATATTCCATGGCGCGGGTGGATTGCCAGTGAAGAAGTTCTGCCATTCCAACTTTGTTGCGAAATTCTGGCCGGTGAGGCGTTCCAGGAATTCTCTGGCGTCCCGATCTCGCTTTCCGGAGAGAATGGCAATTTGGTCCGCAGCGGCGAGTTTCAGTCCGCGAAGACGTTCCTCGCGGTCGAGTAAAGTTAAATGAGACACTTGGCCACCGTCGAGTTTATCCGTGGCTGGCTCAGCTTCGAGGTGGTGAGGCCCCAGGCGAATTATCTCTACGGGGCTCATAGAGGTGACGGTGTAAGAGCGATGAGCCATTTCGCTGATGGTGGGTTCATGAACTTCCAGGAACTCGTCCCTGCCGGACCAGACCAGATGTTCGTTGTTCTGATTCCACCAATCCTGCAGCTGCTCATACGAGGAGAATTCCCTTCCAAGCAACAACGTCAATTCCTGGCGGATCTCCTTGGTGCGTGGGCTTTCCCATTCGTCGGAGTCGATCAGCCAGAACCAGGCGCGTGCGGCATTGGCGTAGCCTACGGTGACTTGCTTCGGGTCATTGAGTGACGCCAGGTTTTTCCGATCGACGACCCCACACACGTGGGGACTTCCGGCCACACGGAAGATCAGGCCGTCTAGCGATTCCGAACGCGAGCCAATGCCCTTGTAGGCTTGCCAGAACCAGTATTCGGAGGCGTTGGTGTAGTGGGCGCTTACGCAGCCTATTCCGCGCAGACCAAGAGGGGAGGGGGAGGCGGTCCACAATGCGGGCAGGAGAATAAAGAGTTGCGCGGCCAAACTCACCAATAGAACCTTCCACGTTGCCGGAGGTCGAAACCGTAGCGATGCATCCGGGGCAAGCGGAGATGCGGCGAATCCCGTATTCTCCACAGCGGGTTGCGTGTGTTCCAGCGGCCGCGCGCTGGGCTGCTCCGCCACGCCGCTGAGGAGGGCCCACGGGAGACACACGAGCCAGAAACCAAGCAAAAGGTAAGGCAGCGAATAGAAGTAATACAAAATAATAAGGGGACCTCTGAAAAGCACCATCGCTGCAAAGAGACAGAGCACCAGAAGCCCGAAGGCGGCGGATAGGCACCTTAACCAGTATTTCCAGACTCGCTTTCCGAGGTTGACAGCGGGACCCACAGAAAAGAACACAGGGATGGGTGCGATGAGGAGAAGGCCCGGACCAACCACGACGATTCCGGCATAAGCGAGCGCGTCCGCAGCGTGGATGCTAGGAAACGCGGTGACCATCCACCCAGACACCATCACACCAGCGACCCACAAGGTGGCCGACTTGATGTAACAGCGCCAGGTGGACCGAAGGCCCGCCAAGATCACGGGAGGCGGGGCCCATTGCAAGAACTTCCAACGCAACAAGCCGAGTTCTATTCCACTCACCAGGCCAAGCAGGAGCAAAACCACGGAGACGTATCCGATTTGCAGACGTCCATGCGCATACGTCTCGGCGGACGCGTGGAAGCGACTCCGGAGAGCGCGAGACCTGGAGCCACGCTGCGAATCACGGCTTCTGTGCGGGTGGCAAAATTCGCCCGCCAAATGTAGAGGGGAACAAAAATGGCCGGAAGCAGTATGGTGAACGCCAGGAACAGGCCGTGAGTGCGGTCGCTAGCGAGATCCGCAAGTAAAAGGTAGACAAGCAGGTAAAGAGCGCTACATCCGATCCACAAGGCGTGTGTCAAACGGTAAGAAGCTCGGAGCGAGTTCCCATACCAGACAGCTTCGGACACTGTGGATCCTCAGCTCCTCACTGATTACGGACTCGAACGCGGGTATGACGATCCATGATCTTAAGGATTTTAGCATCATGTGAATTGTTAACTTCGCATCGGTTCTCTGGATGCTTCGCTATTCGATAAACATCGGTTTGCCTCCCGCCTTGGAGAAGCCTCGCGCGAAAGGCTATTCCACCTCACCGGGAAAGCCTCAACGCAGAGGGCCCAGAGATTGGCGCCCTGAGGGCACGGAGATTGTTTGCCTGCGCTAAGGCGGCGCTGGTTAGAACGCGGAAAGAAGCTGCCGAATGCCTTCCGAGAATTCCCGCTCCTGCATGATCAGGCTGACGATCAGGTAACCGTCCGATTGAAAATCATAAAAATGTCCCGGATGAAGGTAAATGCCCTTGTTCGTCAGCAAATCAACCGCGAGATCATCATCTGGGCGAGTCGCAGGAACGCGAAGCACGGCATACCAACCGCCTTCGATCTCCAATCGGCTGCACGATTTTTTTTGCAGCAACTGGCGATCCAATTCCGCTACGTTGCGGCGAACTCGCGTCATTACCTGCTTTTGGAAGCCCAACCGCTGCTCTAGAAGCGCCGGCAAGGCAAGCTGCACGGGGGAGTTCATCGATAGGTAGGTGTCCGCGATGACTTCCAGGCGGTCCAGCGCCTGGGTTTTCAATTCCTGAGGTCCGCTGGTTACCAGCCAGGATACTTTCATCTGCGGCAGCCCTGAAATTTTCGACAGCCCGCTCATCGTAAACGTCAGCGCGTCCTTATTGACGGCCAGACTCTGAGGTTTGCGGCCCACCGAGCTGCGGTTGCGCGGATTCCTGGGTAAATCGCGGCGGACCGTGGTGTCTGCATAGGCAAAGTCCAAGAACACTTCGTCGGCAATTAATGCCATGCCGCGCTGCGCGCAAATGTCATTCATCGTCGTGAGCTCTTCGAATTTGGTGAAGTGCCCGGTCGGATTATTGGGATTCACTACGATTATTCCGCGCGTGCGGGGCGTAATGCCTTGTTCCAGGGCGTGAAAATCGATCTGCCATCCGTAGTCATAAATCAAACGGTACTGCACCAGGCGCACATCGTGGATGTCGGCGAGAAATCCAAACAGCGGATAGCTGGGCGCCGGCACCAGCAGCTCGTCGCCAGGATTGCACAAGGTGCGAAACACGAACGAATACGCTTCGCTCGTGCTGGTGGTCAGGACGATGTCGTCGGCGGGAATTTCGTCCTCGCGGCTCTTGTAGTAGTTCGCCACGGCCTGGCGCGCGGACAGAAGCCCCTTGGGATCGGGCGCGTAGGTGAGCGCGCCTTCATCTCCCAGGGCGTTGAGCACAGCTTCGCCTGGGCGCTCAAACCCTTCTTCCGTCGGATTCGATGCACTCAGGTCGTACAGCCGCTTGCCCGACGAGTGGTAGGCTGCAAGAGCCTCGCTCAGGCGGTTCGGGCTGAGATTCCAATTTGTGCGATCAGCGAACATTGTTCCGGGACTGGAACCAGGCGTCGCGGGAACCCACGCCTCGGCCGGTAATTTGTACGAATACAGTAGTTTCTCCTTGGATTAAAGCACCGTAACTGGACCTGCCCACTATAATGGCTCAGACGCGTCTATGCTGGCCCTGGTTGCATAGTTGGCCTGTGCCAGCTACGCTTCAGTACCTCTAGCCTCCTGCCCCGCACGTTGTTGCAGAGCAAGTATGCCGATGGTGTCCGAAGCTTGATTTGTCGCGCAGCCCCGAGGAGTTTAAACTTTCGATGAGGACTCTATGCCGGACGATCTAGTCATAGCGGGTCGCGCGTTTCGTTCCAGACTCATCGTGGGGACAGGTAAGTATCGCACGTTTCAGGAAATGGCGCGCGCGCACGCGGCTTCTGGAGCGGACATGGTGACTGTGGCGGTTCGCCGCGTCAATCTCACCGATCGATCCAAGGAATCGCTGCTCGATTTCATCGATCGCGAAAAAATGTTCATTCTGCCCAATACCGCGGGGTGTTATTCCGCGGACGAAGCCATTCGCACCGCTCGGCTGGCGCGCGAAGTGGGTCTATCTAACTGGGTGAAGCTGGAAGTGATTGGTGACCAGCAGACGCTGTTCCCTGACACCGAACAACTGATCGAAGCTACACGCGTGCTCGTCAAGGAAGGTTTCGTCGTGCTGCCGTATACCAATGACGATCTGATTGCCGCGCGGAAATTGATCGATGCAGGTGCGGCGGCGGTAATGCCGCTAGCTGCGCCGATCGGGTCGGGCTTGGGAATTCAGAATCCTGCGAACCTGCGGATTTTGCGAGAACGCATTACGGAAGTGCCGATGATCGTGGATGCCGGCGTTGGCACGGCGTCAGACGCAGCCCAGGCGATGGAACTTGGCGCGGACGGATTGCTGATGAACACTGCGATTGCCGAAGCGCAAGACGCCGCGCTGATGGCCGAAGCCATGCGAGACGCCACGATCGCGGGTCGCAAAGCGTATCTTGCCGGCCGCATGCCCAAGCGGCTGTACGCCGCAGCGTCCAGTCCGCTTGCTGGGGTCGTCCGCTAGATGCCCATGGGCTTGTCTATTTCTTCGCGATAATCCAGAAGCCGATCGCTGTGCTCACACACCATGCCACGACGGTCCACTTGAAGGAAACTGCAAAGCCGCGCAAATTGTCGAGCTTGGCTTTGCAGATTTTGGAAAGCTCGAAGACCTGATCGGTTATGTTGCGCAGCATCTGTTCCGGGCCTGCTGTGGACATCGCACGATAGTATTCATCACTATCCTTGTGCCGCAGGACGTGTTCGTAGTACAGCAACTCCGCCCCCTTGTTCGGCGTCTGATGATGTTTTGCGATGCGCGGAGTCATCGCGCGTGAGATCAGCGCCAGCGACCAGACGAATCCCACGGTTAGCAGGGCGTAGCTCGCAATGTAAAGCAAGGCGGCAAGCGCACCCGTGCTATCGCCCCACTTCATTTTGGGCACAACTTCGCTACCCAGCGGAATCGTGCTTGCTCCGAAGAAGAGAAGGAACGGGACCAGGTAGCCGGCTTTCAGGTCCGCGGCGCGGATGATGGCTTGTTGATCTTCAAAGTTGTGCCAGGCGAATTTTATCTGCTCGTCGACTGTGGACATGGTTTTTCCGGCCGTTTCCATGCCGAGACTTTACCCGAAGCTCTATCGCTCCGCCACCACAGGGCGACTACTCGTAGCGCAGGGTTTGCATCGGATCGACGCGAGTGGCGCGGCGGGCCGGGATGTAGCAGGCGGCGAGCGCGACGGCGGCCAGCACCGCGGTGACGCTGGCGAAGGTCGTGGCGTCGGTCGGCGCAACGCCGAAAAGCAGGCTAGCCATCAGGCGCGTGAGGCCGAACGCCGTGAGCAGGCCAGCAGCGAGGCCGATCATCACCATGCCGACGCCCTGCTTCATCACCAAACCGAGCACGTCGCCACCTTGCGCGCCCAACACCATGCGCAGGCCGAACTCTTTCGTGCGGCGGGCCACCGAGTATGACACCACGCCATAGATTCCTACCGTAGCGATGGCCAGGGCGACGATGGAGAAAAGCGACAACAGCAGCGTGAGGAAGCGCGGCCGGGCCTGGGCGCGCTCCAGCACATCGTCCATCGTACGTATATCTGCGATCGGCAGCGACGCATCCAGATCGTTGACTTGCTGGCGGATACTGCCGACAAGCTGGCGCGAATCGCCATTGCGCGCGCGCGAGACGACGTACATGTCGCTGATGCTAAGGGTTTCCGCTTGGGCGTAGGGAAGGTACAGTTCGGTGCCGGCAGGACG
>Ga0134122_10004174_pt1 | contig 10704 bp, 14 predicted proteins | sample KB302_FD_96461 | JGI IMG/M metagenome (GOLD analysis project Ga0134122, IMG submission 96461) | Terrestrial soil microbial communities without Nitrogen fertilizer from Kellogg Biological Station, Michigan, USA - KB3-0-2 | ecosystem: Environmental > Terrestrial > Soil > Unclassified ... | reverse complement strand
TCCACTACGCAATCGTGGGCTCGTCACGCGCCGATTTCGGTACGTAGGTCTGCCTACTGCGATCAGCCTATTGTTTCGAAGAGCGTAAAGCAGCGAAGATTCCTCGCCATGGTATCCGCTTCGCCTGCAGCTTCGTCCCCTGTACCGCGAACGCGCATTCTGATTGCTGATGACAATGCAGTAGTACGAACCGTCATGCATACCCTCATCGAAACGAAGCGAGGATTGCATGTTTGCGGCGAGGCGGTGACTGGACCCGACGCCATCCAACAGGCTAAAGACCTTCAGCCTGATTTGGTGCTCTTGGACCTCCGTATGCCTGGCATGAACGGAATAACCGCGTCGCCACTAATCAAGCAAGCTGCTCCCAATGCTCGTATTGTTCTGTTTACGATGTATGACAGCGAAATCAACGAAACGGTGAAAGCGGAGGCTCACATAGATTTGCTGGTGAGAAAGTCGGATGGTATCGATGGGCTACTAAGGATGATCGAAGTCTTGATTCACTCCAATACTTGGTTCCGCCAAAGTGAAGCTTAATCGATCGGCAACGCAGCAGTACGTCTACCTCGCTGTTGATTGCCGCACACCTGATTGCACGAAAATCCACATTTTGAAGTACTTGGGAGAGCGCGGGAATTTACGTATAGGGGCGGAAGTCGCGATCCCCGCACCGCTGAGGCTTCGCTGTCCAGGGTGTGGCCTAAACCACGACTACTTGAGCACCGATATTCGACGCTTGGAGTATGCTCAAGCCCCACCAGACGATTTCAAGGATATAATTTAGCGAGCGTCACTATGCGTCTCGCCTAATCCACCGGGGCTATGCGGTTCCTCAGGCTGCCACTTCAGCGGCCAGCTACTGTTGGACTGCAATCCATCTGGAACGTTGAGCCTTAGAGAAAGCTCCATGTCGCTCATTACGGGCATCGCTAGCCGACGAGGCTGAGGCATCCTCTCTGCAAACTTCAGCTCTGGAAAGTGTCGGGCTGCATCGCTCTCGCGGTCTGAACCTGTTTTGCTATTTTCGTTGAAGTTCATTACTGGTATTTCCTTTTTGTTTTGGATTTGAGAACTACTGAAAATTTATCGAGGACCCTGTGGGTGGCATAAAGCGTTTACGGTATCGACTGCGTGCCAGCGCAAGGGCTAGTCTGGTGGCTCCGAGGTTCTTAGCGGTACCTCAGAGAGAGTGAGTAAGGTCATCTTTTTTGCCTCCGAGGCAGATGGCCCTATTTCTTTTTTAGCTAAGCATTGCTCCAGAATCTGCCGTATTGCTCGCACTAGACGCAGCGTTCAGAATTCAAGGTAGCAACAGTAATGGTGGGGTCACTGCGCACTGTGAGCGGTGGCCTCACTTTTTTTCTAGCTGCTCAACGTTGGACAAACCACCCTCGAAGGGTCCTACAACTAAAATTTGAGTTAACGCCAACGAAATATAGCGCGAGCGTATCGCTAATCCTTTCGCTTGAATTAGTCAGGTGGCAGCTCGGTTCTACGGGTTGCCCCTTTTTTGTGCACTCCGTCTTGACACAAACGGGCGATTATCATAGACGATTAACGACGCTGTTAGGCCCTCCAGGTTCAGGAGGTGAACATGAGCGTGGCATACGCTTGGCAGAAGTATTACGAAGAAGCAGTACGTCAAACCGACTTTAGAAAATTACCTGATTATATCGCTAGAGCTGAACAAGCCATTGAGCTGCGATTGTCCGATAGTCCCCCGCCACTTACCGATTCAGCTGAACTTGAGGCCATTGGTAAAACCCTTGCGGCTTTAGCCGTGCTGAAGGCTCAAATGAATGCGCTTCGCGCGTAATTATTAGTGCCCCGACTGAGCGAGGGCTACCGTAGGCACCTATGGTTGCTCCTCGCTACCTCCCATTCTTTCCACCACAAGATCGAATGCGAACACTGACAGCTATCAGGCTTAGAAATCTAGACCCCAAAAGTCATCTAATTGGCTTTCAAGCTGAATTCCCAATTCCCAATTGGACGCCGATTGCTGACCGTGTCGAACAACATGTGCGTCGCATTCCTTGCCGTTAATCAGGTTTATCAGTCGAATGCGCTGGCCGACCAAGATCGGCTGCGGGGCAACTGCGAAACAACCCGAGGAACTAATGTCCGTCGTTCGCGCCTCAACGGTCACGGATTGCCCGTTTTCGATCCATTGAAGCGCGATGGGCACCCGCGAATTTACGCGGGTACCAAACCTTTCATTGGCTCTCATTCAGTCTGAGATGATAGCCGATCCAACAACGGCGGCAGCGATGCATTTCCACAAGCCGCGCAACTCTAAGCCGTGCTACAGTGTTTGATTGGGCCACAGTGGGACTCAAACCTTCATCTTCGGCAGACAATCCCGAATAGCCTCAAACAAATAGTTCCACTCAACGCCTGAACAATTTTCCGCCGCACTCAATATCACTTCCTGCTCGCCGCTCTTCCGCCTGACGTTTCGCGCTGGGTCTATCCAGTAGCCTTCAGGATCGATGTACTGCTCATCACGTTGATTTTGGCCAGCACCCTCTCCATTGTTGCTCATGGCTTGCCCTCTGAGTTCAGATGACAGACGGTCCAACAAAGGCGGCAGCGGCACGTTACTCACCCGTTGGATTTTCGAGATTGCCAGCAGTCTGACAGGCGATATGCCAATACCTGCCATCTGGTCCGCCAGCGTATTCAGCGTCAAAGCCAATATTGTGACAGCAGAGAGTGCAAGAGCTAGAGGCTATTTGATGCTTGGACGCACAGGCTCCGTGGCCGCAAGGATTTTCGCAAGGTCCTCCTACAGAGCCAGGTGGTGAAATCTTGGGCATGGCTCTACGTCACGCGCCGATAAATAGTACGTTCCACTTCTGAGGACACTACTTCCCCTTCACGACTTCTGCTCTGCCGACAATCGATCCAATAACGGGCGGAACCACAACCCCGGGCGTGATTTTTTATTGATTGAGGAAGATTAGAAGAGAGAAGGAGTGACGCGTCCCAGCCCTACCGCTTCTATCCGGAAGCGTACCACGCCACCCCTTGCCCCGCCGCGAACGCTAGCCCTCTTGCCTTTCGAGGACAATACCCTAAGGACCTTCGTACAGGACGCATATGCGTTCTGGGTCTAATTGGTTCGAGCGAGAAATAGAATGACGGGTCGGACCCTTGAGGAGTGGTGGCGGTAGAGGAGAGGCTATCCTAACAAAGCTGGTGCTTGAGAGCTTGATGGTTCTTCGTCATCTTCCTCCATCTCTATTGCGAACTTCACAGCAGCCATTCCAACAACCATGAAGAAAATTGGATTAAATAGATAGAAGAAGTCGAATCCTCCCGGCTTTGATTGTATTGCCATGTCCAACGGGGCAAAGGCAATCAAGAGAGTTCCCGCCTCTCGAATTGTGTCAATCCATCTCTTTGCTTTTTTCTTGGCCGACAATTTAGCCATGTCCAAGAACCTCCTTTGGACTTTGACTATAACCGACTTTGCTAGGCACAACTGTAATTTGGTGGAACGTTCGACGGCATCATGCAACGTCAGACAGACCTTTCGATTCCCAATATTTCCCGAATCCTTTTTGCGGTCCATTACGTCTTTCGGTGTGTTTCCTCTTCGTTCGATCCACTGCTTAAAATCCTTCATCTTCACTTCATGCTCAACCGGCATATCCGTGACGCGAACCTTGACGGGCGCGAATCCATCCGGAATCCCCATGACCCAGTTGTTGCCACGAAGTGCGACAAGACCGAGTGCAATAGCTTCATAGAGAGTGGTCGCCGTCACCTCGACCGTATGAGCGATGCCCTCCAAGTCCGTAATCGTGACGCGGCAGGAGCGAGCGGGCATAACGACACGAGGCTAGCATATTCGCTTTTTATTCGCCACGGTCGGTATTCGGCCAGGTTAAAGTTGTAATGTGACTCTCCAGGAACTTGGCTCATAACCCCTGTCGAATCAACGAACCAGTCTTCAAGTTTCTGGCAATCGAGTCCGGAGGCGCCATTAGGGCTTACTAGGAGGTGAAGCTGATTCTGTCCCTGACGCCAACGGCGCTCGTCGGATCGGCCCGAGCCATTCCTTCATTGCAGCTCTGCATTGCTTTCGACACGATTCTTGTTCGGCCTTATAAACTATCCACTCCACGAAAGGAGAACAGTTATGGCCGACAGAGTAATTGACCGGAAGAAACACGCGAGGATACACGTTCAAACGGAAAAATTTTACGAGGAAATACGCAACGAGCAGGAAAAGAACATTAGTGGCCCCGGCGCAGCGCTTTTGGGATTGATTCGCGATACAGTGAAGAGGTTGGACAAGGTAATTGCTGAGCTAAATGATCTGCGGAATGCAGTAGGTATGAGTGAGAATTTTGTGCTCGCCAAAGCTGGAGTTTATGACCGCGCCTTGCGACCTCACGGCGGCAAAGCTCGCGCGGCAAAACTTTCCTCCACCCCCCGTACGGAGACTGCTAAGAAAGCCGTTGCAGCGCGGTCGGCGAAAGAAAAGGCAGGGAAGTAGGATCGATCCCAGGCGGAGAGGGCCGTCGCCAACCACCAGAAAGAAAATGTCCGCTGAAGGTCGGGCTCGCATAGCGGCGGCACAAAGAAAGCGCTGGGCGAAGGTCAAAGCCGCGAAGAAGGGATAATTGAAGACCACGAGCTATTCTATTCGCTTGCGGGCGGGAAGTAGGGCGCTAGTTCAGCCATACGTTGTATGCTTACGGTATGGACAATAGAGCTAAACCAGCCAAGAAGAAACGCCGAGCGGTTCGCGTGAGTGTTAACCAGAATGCAGCCGAGCCTATGCATGTTGTAGGGCCACACAAAACTAAACGTCCTGAGGTCGGCGACGTTCTAAAGGTTCTACCAGACCGCTTCCAGAAAGGTATCTTCGCTAAGACTGTAAAAATCGACCGAATTTCAGTCGAGGGTGGATTGACGATTCTTCACGCAACAACGTTCTAAAGCGACTCTAGCCCTCAGACTTTCGGATGCCTTCTACGCCACTCTGCGCGAGCCTCATTGAGTTGAGTCACATGAACAGGCAGCGGATTCGGGTCATTCTCGACCAAATCCCGAGCGGCCTTGCCGTGCCGTAAAAGCTGCTCATCGGTCATCTTGCGAAGCCGAGCGCGGTGCTCTTCAATGTCGAAATGGCCAACTGCCATGCTCATGGCGACAGAATAGCAGACAGGTGCTGAACGCCCTGAGGACTGAGGGTTGCTTGCCGAAAGATTCGCTGAGCTAGGAGGGCGGGACTACATCGCCTTTCATTATCAGCTTGTAGCGTTCTTCCGGCTTGGCGGCGATCAACTTCTGATAGGCCGCTACGCTGGAATGCTCTTGTAGATTGGTCAGGATGCGACCATCGCTTCGAGCTGCCGCAAGGTCTGTCTCGTAATCGCCAGATGTATATCTAATCAGCTGTCCTTTCTGGCGAACAATCTCAACACAGTTGTAGATAACCTTCATACCACACGTGGCAGGAATCTCTTTAACTTCATAGATCACTCGAATGTGGGGGTGGGGGTGGTCGCTCACAGTGATCATTTTGAGTCCATGACGGCTGTTATTGGCCGTCCTCAGAACCCTTGGTGAGATACCAAAGGTATGAAATCAAACCGATGCCGAGAATAGTTGCGGTCGCTACAAGAGCGGTTACCATGTCTCACCTCCGGGACCTTAGGAAAGACATCACGCCGAATCAAAAGCGAGGACGCTGCAAAAGCTTGGTGAACAAGTACACGAAAAGCACGGTGCTGATTCCATTGAGTGCAGCGAATATCAAACCGTGCATAATCGCTCGCCTCACTGATGGACGGGGGCCGACAAGCGAGGAGTTGCTCAACGACGCCCACTTGGACTTGGATAGGACGCCGAGAGAATAGTCCGTTTTAAATCGGGTTCAATACAGGAAAGACCTGAGCGAACGCGCGTAATGTGCGATTATCAGAGCCTTCCCAAGCTCATTTACATGAGCCATGCGGTCCGAAACCCGTCGTCAGGTCCTGCTCTAACCATTCTGTCGGTGGTTTCATTTTTTAGGGGCTTATCCTTTTCCGACTTTGTGAACTCGACGTACTAGCTCAATCTCCAACGCCTGAAAACATGGCATTGACCGCCTTCCGGCTTTGTTCAGTCGTCAGTTCCTCCGCCGCAAGGTATTTTTGGGTAGTTGAAATATCACTGTGCCCGAGCCAAATCCTCGCCTGTTGAAGTCCGTAATGCTTCGCGACCATCGTTCCGAAGCTACGGCGGAACTTATGCAGTCCGATCCTCTCGGTAATTCCAGCCCGTTTCGCGACACGCTGAACGATGCGGATAAGGTGCATGTTCGGCTTGCCCGCGGCATTCGGGAATATCAGGCCGTCCGCGGCTTTGTGACGGGTTCTGCGGGCCCGCATACGCTTCAGGAACTTCGACCTCAAAACGATATCCTGGGACCGTTGCTCGTGGTCTTTTACGCTCCAGTCGAACTCCGGTTTATCGTGAACGTTGATTGAGCCGTCGTGAAAATTAAAATCTGAATATTTGCAGTATGCGGCTTCTTCGTCCCTAAACCCGGTACTCAAGAAGAATTGAATCAAGTCCTTCTCGTCCTCGTCGGCAACGTCCAACATCCGATTGATTGTTTCAAGGCGGTACTTGTCCGGATTCCGCTTCGTCGCTTTCGGCCACTCCTTCTTGGCTAATGGCATCTTCACTCCGAACCGATTGAAAAATACGGTCACGTCTTTGAGACGATTCCGATACGTGTTGCTCTGTTGGCCGAACTTCCGCTTATCCAGGTTTTGGCGCATCCAGTCTAGAAAACGAAGGATATCCTTGCGGTCAACCTCGTCTATCGACCCTTTTAGATAGCTAGCTAAAAAGTTCTCAATACTGGCCGAATAGCTTTCGATCGTTCGCGGCCTCAACCTTCGCGTAACCATTTCAGCCTTGAACTCGGCGGCACAATTCCGGATATTCCGAGAAGACTTAGAGACCTTCGGAACACGCGGCTTATTGACCGGCAAGAGTCCCAGTTGCTTCCTTGAGAAGTCCTGCTCGATCTGAAGGTATTGTGAGTACGCAGCAATTGGGTCTTTGCCCAACGGTTCCACGCGGCGCCGGCCGTCGTCCGGATAGCGACAATAGAAGCCAATTACTTTGTCTGGCTCGAAAGTTGCTATGATCTGGCCTCGGGAGCGCTTGAATACAGGGAAGGAAATGGCCTGCTTTTTGATTTCGACCGGGAGAAATGGGAATCGGGGAGTCCCATCGTTTACCCTGCAAACCAGCACAGCTCTTGGTTTCATGGCTTCTGAGGATAGCACACTGTGAACAACACCGTAAACAATAGAAGTGCTCAATCAAAAATCCTTATAGATAAAGGCTAATATCGATGCTGAGTCCAACTCCCTGCTCCGGGACCACGTTGCTTCCGTTGAAGATCTTGGGCATTTTCCGTTTTGGCAATGATTGCGTTCGCAGATTTTCCCTACTTCCACTGCCAGGGAGTTGCTTTCATGCTTGAGACGGTCCTGAAACGCTTCGAAGAGCCCGACGAAGTACGAACTTTTGAAAAAGGGAAATTCGAAATCCTCAGAGTCGGTGGGATGACCATCGGCCGGGCCACGTATGAGCCGGGATGGAAGTGGTCCCTACATGTGGGACCCCGGGTGGGTGCGTCGCGTTGCAACGTGGAGCACGTCGGCATGGTGCTTTCGGGCCGCGCCACGGCGGCGATGGAGGACGGCACAATCCACGAACTCCGCGCGGGCACGGTGTTCTACATTCCCCCTGGTCCTCCGGGTCACGACAGCTGGGTGGTGGGTGATGTGCCTTACGTTTCGCTCCATTTTCTGGGTGCCGACAACTACGCGAACAAGTAATCGGGCGGGAGCGCTGTTGCCAGCACCGGAGTTTGCACATCCTTGCACAGAAACTCACAGAGCTGCACGGAGAATTTGATTGACGACCGAGTGGGGCACGTTTATCTTCACGCCAGATTAAGCCGGGAAGCCTTAAAAAACTTTACGGCTTAGTCGAGCGAGGGCGCAGCGGCCGCAAGGCCATTGCGCCCTCAATTTATTTCAGTCATCGACGGCGCCGCGCCTGGCGATATTTGACGAGGCGTGATGTCCCGCGGACGCTTTCGCATCGCTCCTTCGATTGCCCACAGTCCTCACCTGAGTTAGACTCCGCCGCAAACACCTGCCAAGGCCAGGAGGTCTGATGCGCCCCGCGACCCTCCTCGTAGTGGCTGCTTCTATGCTCCACGGTTGTGCTGACCCAAGGCACCGACACCAACTTACGGTCCGATCTGGAATCCCTGCACGCCAAATGATTCAAGGCATTCGACGGCGGCGATGGCGCCACCATGGATCAGATGGAAATGGAAAAACTGGTCCTGGTGATGCCTACCGGGTTCATTTGGTCTAACCCGCGACCAGAGCGGGGGAACAAGAGTCGCATGCCACGAAAGCGGTGCGTTCCTTGAGCAACGTGTTCGCCGGGCGCTTTGGAGACACGGCTATCCTCACCGGTGTTCTGAATTCGAAGTCAGTTGAGGACAATTCGTCGAAAGCCAAGACGGTGGTGTTTACTCGCAACGCCGGGAAATGGAAGATAGCCTCGGCGCAATGGACCACGGTGAAAGCCGACAAGTAGCGGCACGTTTCGGCCTTACAGATCGGCGGTTCCTGGCGCAAATTGAGGTGAGCGGCTTGCGAGACGCTCGTGGCGCTCATTACGCTGTTCCCCAGATCAGCGTCGATCATCAGGAATTTTGCACACGGATGCACAGAAATGCACAGAGTTGTGGCGCGAATTCGATTGACGCGTTTGAGGGCCAGGATTATCTTGTCGCCAGATTGAGCCGGGAAGCCTTAAAAACTTCGCAGCTCAGTTGAGCGAGGGCGCATTGGCCGCAAGGTTGATGCGCCCTCAATTTTTTTGTGCAGTGGAGAGAGCAGAAAAGTCTGCGGGTTATTGGCGCGCGTGGGGTTGCAGGTTGAGTCGAGGTCGAGCTGCTGGAAGTTGACAGTCGCGATCCGGGGTGGGCCTAGCTTGGTAGCTGAGATGAGATCGTAACAGCACAGGCCAGGGTGCCTGTGCTACTGGGGCAATGCGGACGCTGTGCCGCTAGCGGTTCATCCATAGTCCTTTGCATAGGCGATGGGGCAGCAGGTAGGTAAAGCCCACAAAGGCTTCCCAGCGCGTGGACGTGTCCGTCAGTCCGCGATTAAAGCCAGTGTCGAAGACCAGGTTTTTCCTGGCGGCATAGCTCAATGCCCACAGATTCCCCACGGCGTGGCCGCGCAGGTAGGGCTGCGTGAAATGCCAGATTTCGCCGGAGAGCGCCAGTTTCTCGACAATAGGATGGGAGATCGAGAGGGTCTGGCCGGTCTGGAGGCGATGCGCGCCATCGGTCTGCTCGTTGAACAGCGCGTTGGCGTCGTAGTGGAAGCCTTTGACGTCGGCGCTGGCCAGCAACAGAAACGAATTGCGGGCGCTGCCGAAATCGAGATCAGGGACGCCGTCATCGTAGACGCGGCGATAGTAGCTGGCCGCGATGGTGGGTTTGGCACCTTCGCCGCGAAAGGCCACCACTTGTACGCCCAGGAACACTTCCGCGGTGCCGTTCTCGCTTCGGCTGCCGTGGCCAATGTTGTAGCGATCGAACGGCTCGTCGGACACGATCAGTTCGAGACGCGGCGCAACGGTCAGCTTGATGACTTCGTTGAAGCCATAACGCCAAGAAAGTTCCGGCGATTCACTGGCACCGAGTGCGCCCGTTTCAAACTGGAGAAACCCGACCGGGGTTAAGGTTGCGGGAGTGGAGACCGTCGGCCGCGCGGGATTGGCTAGCGCTTCCTCGGTCGGGTCGGACTGTGCAGCGCAACTGGGAACCAACGCCACAGCCAACGCTACAAGACGGAACAGGAACTTGTAAGTCGGCGTTACTTGCGAGCCAGCGATGATGAACGGAGAAAGGGAAAAGAAGCGGCGCAAAGGTGTCACGGGCTGCAAGGACTCATCGTATCGGCTGTATATCACAGCGAGATTAGCACACGAGGATGCGGGCGGTTAAGGCTGAGTTCGCTGTTTGCGGATTTCTTCCAGGCGTTTTTTCAGGTAGGCCGCGTATTCCTGTTGAAGCCTGGGGTCTTTTGGCGACGAGTAGATGTCGCTGGATTTGTATTTGCCCTCGTCGAATTTCTTTTTGGTCCACTCGTCGTGGATGCGGATTTCGTCGGCGCGATCGAGTACTTCTTTGACGAATTGGGGAGGGATGAAGTACACGCCTTCGCGGTCGCCGACGACCAGGTCGCCAGGCATGACGGTAACCCCGCCGATGCGGATGGGGATGTTAATGCCGGTGAGCATGACGTTGTCGATGGGAGTGGGATCGACGTCGCGAAAGTACGCGGGCATGTCAATCTGGGAGATGCCGTTGAGGTCGCGCACGCTGCCGTCGACGACTAGCCCGCCGCTGCGGGTGGCGCGCATGGCGTAGTAGAACAGATTATCGCCGACGATGGTGCCGCCGACTTTCTTGCCGAAGAGGTCAACGACGAGAACGTCGCCAGGCTGAAGCATGTCGATAGCAAACTGATTGGAGAGGTGCGGGAGGCCGCGATCTTTGGCTTTTGATTCGGCGACGTGGTCGACATCGGAGCGCAGGGGCATGAACTGCACGGTGAAGGAGCGGCCCACCATGGGTTTGTC
>Ga0134122_10004173_pt1 | contig 10707 bp, 10 predicted proteins | sample KB302_FD_96461 | JGI IMG/M metagenome (GOLD analysis project Ga0134122, IMG submission 96461) | Terrestrial soil microbial communities without Nitrogen fertilizer from Kellogg Biological Station, Michigan, USA - KB3-0-2 | ecosystem: Environmental > Terrestrial > Soil > Unclassified ... | reverse complement strand
CCCCCGAAGACCCAATCGATGGCGGCATAGCCCCAGGCATGGTCCCGTCCGGCGCGGGCGACGATTTCGTTCTGGTTGCTCCAGCCGAAGATGTCGTCGGCCGAACCCGTTCCTAAGCAAAGTTCGTACGCATGCGAGCAGTTGATTTCCGCGGCCGTGGCCGTACCTCCGAAGAGACAGAACCACGAGACCAGGAGCGCCGCAAACGCCCCGAGGGTTGCCACCCTCCCCTTGACCGGCTGCGCCGTGGCGTTCATCTACTCGGCTCCCCTCAGCGCTTCGTTCTGCTCCTCGAGGGTGAAGGCACCCGAGCGAACCTTGCCTTCGGCGTGGAGGACGACTAGCTCACAGAGCGGTTCCTCGCGTTCCTTGAGTTCGGCTTCGCACCGTTCGACGACCGCCTTGGGCATCGACGGCGGGATGTAGGTGTGCGTGCCCGCTGGGACACGGGGCTGCTGAGCCGTCGCTTCGGCTGCTTCGCGCTGTTCGGGCGTGACTCGCGAGAGGATCTCGTCGCGCATGGCTTCGCTGGCGCTCTTCTCGTCCGCGGCATTCCCTTCGCCATGTGCCTTGTCCAGCGCTTCGTACTCCTGCCGCGGATCCGTTGACGGATCGGGATCGTCATGGGTCGCGGTGTTGACGTCGTTGGCCCCGTTGCCTTCTGCCGCATGGGCGATGGCAAAGACCGCCGGCACGCAGAGCACCGCCGTGATGGAAGCGACGAGAACCATGCGCCTTCGTTTAGTCAATGTCTCACCTTTGCTTTGGAATGAGGCACCGCGCTTGGCCCAGCAAACGATTGTCGCCTCGTTTGAACATATTCAAAATAATCGAGAAAAACCTATCAGTAAGGCCCAGATCGAGCGGCGCCAAAACAAAAGACGGCCCCGCGGGGCCGTCTTCTAGCGACGTCGAATTCGACGGAGAGGGTGGGATTCGAACCCACGAGGCGGGTTAACCCCGCCCACGCGATTTCCAGTCGCGCTCCTTAAGCCACTCGGACACCTCTCCAGGTCCCCTCAAGGGTATTGGCTCTCAGCCGCGGCGGGCGGCGAAGAAATCCGTGAGCAGCGCGGCGCACTCGGCATCAAGCACGCCGGCGGTGACCGCCGGGCGGTGGTTGAGTGTCGGCTCGCCGAGCACGTCGATGACGCTCCCAGCCGCGCCCGCCTTGGGGTCGGCGGCGCCGTAGACGACCGCCGGGATGCGGGCGAGGACGATCGCCCCGGCGCACATCGCGCACGGCTCGAGGGTCACGTAGAGCGTCGTATCCGGCAGGCGCCAGCCGCCCAGCGCCTCGGCGGCCGCGCGGATCGCGAGGATCTCGGCGTGGGCGGTCGGGTCGGCACGCAGCTCGCGCTCGTTCCCGGCCGCGGAAAGGGGCTCTCCCCCGCGGGCGATCACGGCCCCGATCGGCACGTCAGCGTGCTCCTCCGCCCTCCGGGCCTGCTCGATCGCGAGCGCCATCAGCTCCTCGTGCCCATGCGTGGTTGCAGTCACCTCCATCCATCGGAGAGTATGTGCACCAACAACTTCCCCGGCCGAGCGGTGTTCAAGGGATGGGCTCGCCGGGCGCAGGGACCTCGCGAGCGCAGAGCAAGATGAACCGACGCCTTCCGATCGCCGCCGCCGCGACCCTGCTCGCGGTTTTCGCTCTCTCTTCCGCGACGGCGGCGGCGACGATCGGGGTTGGCGGCGCGCACGGGTTCGTTCCGCACCGGCTCGTCGTCAAGCTCCGCGGCGCGCAGAGCGCGCGAACGCTGTCGCTGCCCGACGGGGTGAGCGTCCGTCGTGCGGCAGTCGCGATGCGGCGGCGGCCCCACGTCGCCTACGCCGCCCCCGATTACATGGCCACCGCCTCCGCGGTCAAGTCCCAGAGCGATACCTGGGTCCCCGACGACCCGGGCACGATCGCCCTGCCGCAGGGACCCCCTGGCGGCTGGGTGGACAAGCAGTGGAACTTCCTTCCCTGGCAGGGGACGCCGGCGCCTCTGCTGCCCCTCTCCCCCGGCGGGATCGACGCCGTCGGCGCCTGGGAAAACCTCGCCCGCGTGGGCCGGCCCGGCGCGGTCGGGGTCACCGTCGCCGTCCTCGACACCGGCATCGCCTACCGCAGCAAGAAGCCCAGGTTCCTACGCAGCCCGGACTTCAGGTTCCGTCAGTTCGTCGCCGGCTACGACTTCGTGCAGAACGACCGGGTGCCACTCGACGAAAACGGGCACGGGACCCACGTCGCCGGGACGATCGCCGAGAAGACGAACAACGGCATCGGCCTGGTGGGCCTGGCCTACCGGGCGAAGCTGATGCCGGTCAGGGTCCTCGACCGCCACGGGCGCGGTCGCGCCGACGCGATCGCCAGGGGCATCCGATTCGCCGTGGCCAACGGCGCCGACGCGATCAACATGAGCTTCAACTTCGGCTGCAACCGCGAGGTGCCCGAGGTCGAAGAAGCGCTGCGCGAGGCCTACCGCCGTGGCGTCGTGGCGGTCGGCTCGGTCGGCAACCTGGGCTCCGAGGCGTGCGTCGCGCCCCCCGCCACCGGCCCGCACGTGATCGGCGTCGGCGGCACCACGGAGGGCGGCTGCATCGGCAACTACTCGCTGGCGGGAGTCGCAGTCGACGTGGTCGCGCCGGGCGGGGGCGAGCCGGCGCTGGGCTGCCCCTCGGTCTCGGCCGGGCCTATCTACCAGGTCACGCTCAAGGACCGCAGCACCCGCAGGTTCGGCGAGCCCGGCAACTACATCGGCACCTCGATGGCGGCGGCGCACGTCACCGGCGTGGCGGCGATGATCCTCGCCGGCAGCTCGACCCGCGCCAAGCTGCGCGGCAAAGCGCTGGTCGCGGCCGTCACCCGCCGCCTGCGCGAAACCGCCCGCGACCTCGGCGCGCCGGTGACCCGCCAGGGCGCCGGCCTGATCGACGCCGCCGCGGCGACCGCACTTGGCCCCTGACGGCATCTGGCGGCAGGCCCCTCAGGTGGTGCGAACGATGATCACGCTGCAGGGGGCGTGGTGCGAGACGTTGTTCGGAACGCTGCCGAGAAGGAAGCGGCGGGCGCCGGCCATCCCCTTGTTGCCGACGACGATCAGGTCAGCCTTCGATTCTTCGGCGACGTTGAGGATCGCGTCGGCGGGATCGTCCTGGACGGGGTGGGTCTGCACCTCGACCCCCTCCTTGCGCGCCGCCGCGGCGGCTGCGTCGAGGACCAGGTTGACGTCCTCACGGGGGCCGATCTCGTACTGCACGTCTTCGGGGGCGTCGACCTTCTCGCCCTCCACCTTGCTCCGCGGGAGCGGGTCGTAGGCGCTGACGACGCTGAGCGTCGCGCCCGACATCTTGGCCAGGTCGATCGCCTGGCGGACGGCCTCGCCTGCGGTCTCGGACCCGTCTGTTCCAACCACGATGCGAGTGAACACGCCGCCTCCTTGCTCGGTCGCTGAACGCGGCTGATACTAGCGACGCCCGTCGGCGCGAACGGGGAGCCCACGGAAGCCGTCGCCGAGGATTTCGGTCGGGGTCGTGGCGAGGCGGACGATCGCGATCGCCATCGACGCGAGCAGGCAGACGATCAGCACCGCCATTCCCACCTTCCAGAGGCCGGGCATTAGGCTGATCTCATCATGGAGCAGGTCGCCGAGGGAGTCTGGCTGCTGCGGGGGGACCTGCGGGGGGCGATGAACGTCTACTTCCTCGAAGAGGACGGCGGAGTCGTGCAGTTCGACGCCGGCACCAGGGCGATGACGAAGAAGGCGCGGGCCGCGGCCGAGAAGCTCGGCGGCCTGAAGCGGATCGTGCTCGGGCACGCGCACGCCGACCATCGCGGCACGGCGCCCTCGCTCGGTGTCCCGGTTCATTGCCATCCAGACGAGGTCGCCGACGCCGAAAGCGACGCGGCGATCGCCCCATACATGGACATCTCGGCGCTGCCCTGGGCGCCGGCGCGCTGGCTCTACCCGAGGCTGATGCGCCGCTGGGACGGCGGCGCGGTGAAGATCGCCGGCACGGTCGCCGAGGGCGACGAGGTCGCCGGCTTCCGGGTCCTCCATTTCCCCGGCCACGCCCCCGGCCTGATCGGATTGTGGCGCGAGAGCGACCGGGTGGCGATCGTCAGCGACGTCGTCTACCTGATCGACTCGGCGCGGCTCGGGCGGCCGCTGCCGCCGGGCGAGGCAAGCGTCCCGCACCCGGCCTGGGCCTGGGACCACGCCAAGGCGAAGGAGTCGGTGCGCAAGCTGGCGGCGCTGGAGCCGGCGCTCGTCTGCGCCGGGCACGAGGCGCCCCTGCGCGGGGAGAACCTGCGCGAGACGCTGGAGCGGGCGGCGGACAAGTACTGAGGCGGCGCGGCCCTCCGCCGGGCCGCTGCCATAGTTTCCGCCCCTGATGATCGGGACCTACGCCTCGACGGCGCTGATCTGCGCCGCGTCGCTGCTGGTTGGACGCGCCGTGCTCGGCTTCGCCGGGGGCGACGGGGCGCGCGCCTGGCTGGCGCCGGTGACCGGCTTCGCGGCGATCCTCACGGTCGCCGGCTTCCTGGCGCGGGCGCCGGGGCACGGGACCAGCGCGGCAATTGGAGTCGTCGCCCTGGTCGCCGGAGCGGGGTTCCTCCTCTGGTGGCGCGGGGGGAGCGAGCGCCCGTCGTCACTCGGGATCCTCGTCGCCGTCCTCGTCGCCGCGATCCTCTCTATCCCCTTCGCGATCAGCGCCCGCTGGGGGCTTCTCGGCGTCGGCTTCAACAACGACCTGGGCCTGCACCTGGCCTGGGCCGAGTGGCTGCGCAGCGGGCTCGGCCCCACGCCAGAAGCGGGATATCCGCTCGGGCCGCATGCGCTCGCCGCGACCGTCGCGGCCCTGCCGTGGATCGGCCTGGGACAGGCCTTCGTCGGCGAGATCTTCGCGATCGGGATCCTCACGGCGCTGACCGCGATCGCGGCGCTCGGCGACCTCGGCCCGGCGCGCCGCACGCTCGCCGCGATCCTCGTCGCGATCTCCTATCTCGGCGCCTCCTACTTCGCCCAGGGCGCCTTCAAGGAGACGGCCGAGGCGCTCTTCGTCCTCGCCTTCGCCGTCTACCTCCACGACCTCGACCCCAGCCCGTCGGCGGGTGATTTGAGGAGCTGGCTGCCGTTCGTGCTGGTGCCGCTGGTGCTGGCGGGCGGAATCTTCTTCTCCTACAGCTTCGCCGGCCTCGCCTGGCCGCTGGCGATCCTCCTCCTCTGGGGCGCCACGGTCCCGGCGATCCGCCGGGCGGCGAGGCCGCGCACCCTGGCCCGGACCGTGCTGCGCCCGAAGCCGCTGCTCGGGATCGCGATCGTCGGCGGTCTCGTGGTGACGGCGATGCTGGTCGGCCCCTTCGCCTTCGTCCACGGCTTCAACCGCGTGGCCGGGACGAACACCTACGGCCCGGTCTCGCCGGCGGAGGCGCTCGGCGTCTGGCCGGCGTCGAACTACCGCCTCAACGCGGCCGGCGGCGCGCAGCTGAGCGGCCTCGCGATCGCGATCGGCCTCCTCGCGGTTCTCGCCGGGGCCGTCTGGTGGCTGCGGCGGCGCGAGCTCGCCGTGCCGGTGGCGCTGGGCGCCTGCGCTCTCCTCTACGTCGCCTCGCTGGCGAGCAGCGGCGAGTACTCGCAGGCGAAGGCGCTGATGATCGGCGCCCCGCTGGCGATGCTGGTCGCGATCCGGCCCCTGCTTTTCCGCCGACGGGCCGATACGTCAAGCCAGGCTCGACGTATCGGCCCGTCGGCGGGGGTTGAACGGGTTGCGTGGGCGGCGCTCGCCGTGGCCTTCGTCGCCGGCGCCGCCTACTCGAGCCTGCTGGTGCTGCGCGACGCGCCGATCGGGCCGCCCGGCCACGGGGCCGAGCTGCAGTTCCTCGTCCCCGAGATCGAGGGCGAACCGGTCCTCTACGCGGGCCAGGACCGCTACGCCGCCTACGAGCTGATGGGCGCCGACGGACATGTGCCGCTGGTCGAGTTCCTCGTCTCCCATGTGGCAGCGACCCCCGAGAAGCCCTTCGACACCGGCGACGCCTACAGCCCGATCGACTTCGACTCCTTCTCGCACGCGACCCTCGACGACTACCCCTACGTGATCACCGGCCGGGCGGCCTGGAACAGCGAAGCGCCGTCCAACTTCGAGCCCATCGCGTGGACGGCCTCCTACGTGCTCTGGAAGCGAACCGGACCGACGCCGGAGGATCGCCACGTGCTGCTCGAGGGGACCGAGCCCGCCGCCCACGCCGACTGCGCCGCGCCCGAGCTCCGCATCCTCACCGCGAACCCCGGCAGGGCCTCTCTCTTCCCGGGCGCCGCGATCGGCCAGAAGAGCCGCTGGAGCCCGTCGCCGACGCTGGAAACCGGCGAGAGCGCCTCGCAAACCCTGAACCTGCCGCCCGGCCGCTGGCTGCTCTCGCTGCAGTACTTCTCACCCTTCGGCCTGACCCTGACGGCCCCCGGCCTCGGCCGCTCCCTCCCCGCCGCCCTCGACGGCCAGCGCCCCAACACGATCAGCCTCGCCAACGAGGGCCAGTCCTGGCCCGCAGGGACGATCCTCAGCCCCGGCGGCCCAATCCGCTTTCAGGTCTCCGCCGCCGACGCCACCTGGCTGCAGCGGCTCACCGGCTACACGGGCAAGGCGACCCTGGGCGAGCTGGTCGCGGTGCCGGCGCGAGCGCACCGCGTCGTGCCGCTGGCCGCTGCCTGCGGCGACTGGCTTGACTGGTACGAGGCGGACGAAGCGCCCTAAGGCCGCATGACCGGCGCATATCGGCGTCCTCGATCGCTCGCGTGCTGACGCACGCCACGCTCCCTGCGTCCTTGATCTGCTTGGTCAGACGGCCTTAGTAGCTAGCCGCTCCGGCGCCACGCGCACCACGTCCCAGACGAGACCCACGCGCTCGAGGCTGTCGATGACGAGCGCCGAGATGTCCACCTGCCAGCGGCCGAGGCCGTGGGTGGCGGAGGTGGGGAAGGCATGGTGGCTGTTGTGCCAGGCCTCGCCGAAGGTCGGGATCGCAATCAGCGCCAGGTTGCGCGACTGGTCCGTCGTCTCGAAGTCGCGCCGGCCGAAGACATGGCAGAGCGAGTTGATGCTGTAGGTGAAGTGGTGCAGGACGAAGACGCGGACGAGGCCGCCCCAGAGCAGCCCCGTGACGCCAGCGAAGAGCGTGCCACCGATCGCCCAGCCGAGCGCGAACGGGAGGAGCAAGCCGCCGATCGCCCAGAGCAGGAAGGTGCGATCGACCCAGCTGATCACGGGGTCCGCGATCAGGTCGGGCGCGAAGCGTTCCTTGTTGCCGCGCTGGGTGTGGATGAAGAGCCAGCCCATGTGGGCGTGGAAGAGGCCGCGCATCGCTCCCGACCAGCCATGGCCGTGATCGACGTGGGGGCTGTGCGGGTCCCCCTCTTCGTCGGAGAAGGCGTGGTGCTTGCGGTGGTCGGAGACCCAGGAGATCACCGGACCCTCGATCGCCGCCGAGCCGAGGATCCCCAGCAAGCCATGCAGCCACTTCGTGGTCTTGAAGCTGCGGTGGGTGAGGTGGCGGTGGAAGCCGACCGTGATCCCGAGCCCGGTCAGCAGGTACATGCCGACGAAGAGGAAGACGTCGCTCCAGTGCAGGGCCGCGCCCCAAACCTGCCAGGCGGCGAAGCCGATGGCGAGAAAGGGGACCAGCGTCACCAAGCCGGTGATGATGCGGTCGCGCGTCTCGTTGGCGACCGGCTGTATGTCTGATGGGAGGGGTCCCGAACCTGCCATTGGCCGTAGACGATCATATGCTTCGAAGATGCCGTTCGCGAGCACGGTTACCCTGCGCCGCGAGATCGAGACCCGGATCCCCGACCGGCCCTTCGCCGTCGAGCTTTGGGATGGCACGCGCCTGCCGGCAAGCAACGGGTCGGGGCCCACCTTCCACGTCCGCTCCCCACGGGCCGCCGCGCACGTCCTGCGCGCTCCTGGGCAGCTCGGCCTCGGCCGCGCCTACGTCGCCGGCGACATCGAGGTCGACGACATCGACGGCGTGATCGAGGTGCTCGACGGCTGGCAGCCGCCGGCGCTCGAAGGGGTCGACAAGGCGCGCCTGCTGCTCGGCGCGGTCCGCGCCGCCGGCCTGACCCGCCCGCCCAAGCGCCCCGCCGCCGAGCTGCGACCGAGCGGGCGGCGCCACAGCAAGGAGCGCGACGCCGCCGCGGTGCGCCATCACTACGACGTCTCCAACGACTTCTTCGCGCTCTTCCTCGACGAGTCGATGACCTACAGCTGCGCGATCTTCTCGCGCGGCGCCGAGACGCTCGAGGCCGCCCAGGAGGAGAAGCTGGAGATGGTCTGCCGCAAGCTGGCCCTGGAGGAGGGCGAGAGGGTGCTCGACGTCGGCTGTGGCTGGGGCAGCTTCGCCCTGCAGGCGGCGGCGAGGCACGGCGCCCGGGTCCTCGGCATCACCCTCTCCCCTCCCCAGGCCGAACGAGCGCGGCGGCGGGCGGAGGAGGCCGGCGTCGCCGACCGGGTGGAGATCCGCGTCGTGGACTACCGCGATCTCGCCGGCGAGCGCTTCGACGCGATCTCGAGCATCGGCATGGTCGAGCATGTCGGCGAGGTGCAGATCGACGAGTACGCCCGCACCCTGGCCAGCCTGCTCGAGCCCGGCGGGCGTCTGCTCAACCACGGCATCGCGCGCCTGCGCCACACCGACCCCGAGGCCGGCCCCTTCTCCGAGCGCTACGTCTTCCCCGATGCCGAACCGCTGCACCTCTCGCGCGTGCTCTTGGCGCTGGAACGGGCGGGATTCGTCACCCGCCACGTCGAGGAGTTCGGCGCCGACTACGCCGAGACGCTGCGCCACTGGGCGCGGAAACTCGACGAGAACCTCGAGCAGGCGACGCGCCTAGCCGGCCCGGAACGGGTCCGCGTCTGGCGCCTCTACCTGCGCATGGCGCGGCGTGGCTTCGAGTCGGGCTTCCTGAGCATCTACCAGGTTCGCTGCACGTTGGCTTGAGAGGCCGTTCGGCAGGGATTCCACTTAACTTTTTCGACGGCGGTAGGAGCCGTCCGAGGACGGCGTCCGCGAAAAAGTACAAGACGTTCCACCCCTGCCGAACGGCCTCTACACCGGGAAGCTGTCATCAACCTGGGAGACCGCCCAGTCGGCGCCCGCTTGCTTGAGTTCTTCGACCGAGTAGCGGCCTGTGGCGACGCCGACGACGCGGATGCCGGCGCCGTGGCCGGCGGCGATGTCGCGCGGCGTGTCACCGACCGCGATGCAGGCGCCCTCGCTCAGCGTGTCGCCCGAGACCAGCTCGCCGCGACCGAGCGCGGTCCGCGTCACCTCGGTGCGATCGGCCGAATCCGAGCCGTAGCCGCCGAAGCTGAAGAAGCGGTTGAGCCGGGCGCGCGCGAGCTTGATATGGGCGGCCGCCTCGATGTTGCCGGTTACCAGGCCGAGCAGGTGGCCGGAGTCGATCAGGCGGTCGAGCAGCTCCTCGATGCCCGGCATCACCAGGTAGCCGGGTGACTCGGCGACCGCGTCCGGCAGGTGCTTGAGGTAGCAGCCGATCGCCCTGGCGCGCTCTTCGGGGGTGCCCTCCCGACCGACCGCCTCGCGGAAGACGATCGCGGCGATCTCGGGATCGGTCATGCCCGCGTCGGTGCGTTCGGCGACATTGGCCTCGACCCCGTGCAGCTCCTCGAAGGCGTGCTGCCAGGCGACGCCGCCGGCCCCGCCGGTCACCAGAATCGTCCCGTCGATGTCGAAGAGGACAGCGCGTATGGCTTGGCCATCCATGCTGTTACTCGCTCAGGAGCGCCTTTTGGCTGAGCCAGTAGAGAAGCCCGAGGGCGGGCAGGACGACGACCGCGGCGACGAGGAAGACGACGATCACCGAGGCGAGCGTGTCCGGCGGCGCCGCCGACTGCGTGATCTTCAGCGAGGTCGGCAGCAGGTAGGGGAACTGGGCGATTCCCCAGCCCCAGATCACCGCCGCGACCGCGCCCGCGGCGAGCGGCCGCAGGGGACGGCGCCAGCCGCGCAGGAGCGAGGCGAGGACGCCGGCGCCGCAGAGGCCCGAGACGATCACCAGCGGCAGGCCCTCGTCGACGAGCCGATCGAAGACGTAGCGCGCTTCCGAGTGCAGGGCGAAGATGCCCGCCACGGCGAAGGCGCCGGCGGCGAGGGCGGCGACAAGCGCGCGGCGGACGAAGTAGCGCTCCAGGCCGTCTTCTCCGGCGCGATGCGCGTCGCCGACGAGGAAGACCGCCGCCAGGTAGGAGCCGCTGGCGACGAACATCGCGCCGGTCAACAGCGACAGGGGCGCCAGCCAGCTCGAGAAGGCGTCGCCGTTACCGCTCGCCGGGACGTTGCCGGCGGCGATCGCACCGACCACGGTGCCCATGAAGAACGGCGTCACCACCGAGGAGAGGGCGAAGGTCGCGCCCATCGCCCGCTGCGTCCGCAACGAGCAGAAGGGCTTGCGGAAGGCGAAGCCGGCGCCGCGCAGGACGATGCCGAAGGCGGCCAGCGTCAGCGGCACGTACAACGTCGACATGATCGCCCCGAAGGCGTCCGGGAAAGCGGTCCAGAGCACGACGAGGATGAAGATCAGCCAGACGTGGTTGGCCTCCCAGACCGGGCCGATCGCCCAGGCGATCAGGGCCCGCGCGCGGCCGCCGCGCTCGTCGCCGCGCGCCACCAGCGTCCAGAACCCGGCGCCGAAATCGGCT
>Ga0134122_10004170_pt1 | contig 10711 bp, 12 predicted proteins | sample KB302_FD_96461 | JGI IMG/M metagenome (GOLD analysis project Ga0134122, IMG submission 96461) | Terrestrial soil microbial communities without Nitrogen fertilizer from Kellogg Biological Station, Michigan, USA - KB3-0-2 | ecosystem: Environmental > Terrestrial > Soil > Unclassified ... | reverse complement strand
TTCGGGTCCGTTCGAGCGAGCGGATCTGGCTGCACAGGCGAAGGCCATCGAAGTCCTGCATCGCGAGCGATACAATGATGAGGTCGTAATCTCTCTGGGCAGCACGAAACAACGCTTCGTTCGGATTGCTTTCGATATCGACGACGTGTTCGACGGACAATGTGGCCGCAAGGCGCCCGTAGGAGTTCGCCCGGTTATCGACAACGAGCACACGGCCATCGCGGCCGGTCTCCAGGACCGCTTCACACTCCGGATTTTGGAGTCCTATTTCCTTCGAAGTCGCCGCGCGCATGCGCAATTCGTCAGTGACCATTTTGAGGCGGGCCAGTGAACGCACGCGGGAAATCAGCGCGATATCGGACACAGGCTTGGTGAGGAAGTCATCGGCGCCGGCTTCCAGCCCGCGCACACGATCGGATGGCTGATCGAGAGCCGTTACCATCACGACCGGGATGTGGTGAGTCAGCGGATTTGATTTGAGCCGGCGGCAAACCTCGAAGCCATCCAATTCCGGCATCATCACATCGAGCAGGACAATGTCGCACGCGGCCCGTTCGCACAGACCCAGCGCCTCGGTACCGCTGTACGCAACCGTGACGTCAAAATATTCCGCCGAGAGGCGCGCTTCGAGCAGCTTTACGTTCGCGGGCACGTCGTCCACGACAAGGATGCGGGCGGTCATCGGTGCACCGTCAGCCCGCGCCCAGGAAATGGCGGATGGTCTCGATAAATTTTCCCACCGAAATCGGCTTGGAGAGATAAGCTTCGCAGCCCCCCTCCCGGATGCGCTCCTCGTCGCCCTTCATTGCGAAAGCGGTGACGGCCACCACCGGAATGGACTTAAGCTCGGGATCGTCCTTGAGCCATTTCGTCACTTCCAGGCCAGATACTTCCGGCAACTGAATGTCCATCAAGATCAGGTCCGGCTTGTGCTTGCGGGCGAGATCGAGCGCCTCAATACCGTTGCGGGTGCCGACGGTTTGGTAACCATGCGCTTCAAGAAGGTCGTGGAAGAGCTTCATGTTGAGCTCGTTGTCCTCCACGATCAGGACGGTCTTTGGCATTCGCGTTCCCGCCCTTTTGTCCCCAATGCGCATAAGTCCCGCGCACGCGGTCGCAAGTCCGCTCGCGCTCGGGCATGGTCCGCACGGTAGTGCGGATTTGTTACGGCGCGGTAAAGATCGTTATATATCAATAGGTTTGGCAGCCATTTGTGCCCTTTACGTTCATGGGTTTGGCAATCGTCCCTCAAGTGAGATGTGAAGACCGTCACCCGCCCGATTAAGGGAACAACGCGTCGCCGTGGAGCAGACGCTGCAGGAAGGTCGACGCAATCAGTGCCAGAGTTGCCAGAGCACCAGCAGGTTTACGGCGGCGACGCTGATGCAGTTGACGCAGAGGCCACGGATCCTGAACACCATCACGTAGCCAAAGTATGCGCTGCCGAGGACGGCGACGATCGCCACCGGCAGCGCAATCCCGATGTAACCTGTGGAGACCAGGAGCGGCAGCGCTGCGTACAACGCGATGCCCAGCGCCGCGCTCGGGATCCGCAGGAAGGCGCCCTCCGTGCTGCGAAGGACCTTTTCGGCATCGTCTCTCCGGCCTCCGTTGCACTGGCATCTCGGGATCTTGAAATCGGGGTCCACGGAGAGCCTGTACGTGTAGTAGCCCGCCTGTACCGAGTAGAGCAGACCGAAGGCGGCGAGCGTGTAGAGTGGAACCGCATTGACGATGTAGGCCAGCAGCGCGGTGATCACCCAGAGTCCCAGCAGCGACCCCAGCAGCGCTTTGAGATACTCCGGAAGCAGGCCAGGCAGCCGGCGCGTCAACTCGCGTGAAATGCGATGAGACAGGATTTGCCGGCGGATTTCTTTGCTGCGCGCGCGGTCCCGGATCGTGCTCACCCATCCGGCTGCACCCATGGTTTCAGCCATCGCGACCACCATTCGGAGTTCCGACAACGACCGGCGGCGGCGGCGGCGGGGGCTCCGAGCCGGAATCCGGCAGCTCGGGCGCCTGCGTGAACGGCGTCAGCGACCGCAACGTCATATACCAGCTCAGTCGCACCATGCACCATTGGTAGCGGGTGTATGCGCGGCGAACATCTGCATCCGGGTTCATCACCTTGGCGATGTGCAGCGTCGTGTCGTTCTCGCAGTCGGGCGCGTCCGAATCGTGCAGCAGGCCGCACTGGTGCCCGCACTCGTGCAGGTAGGTCTCGGCGACCCGGACGATGTTTTCGTTGCCTGTGATGTTCTCGACGATCCTGGACATCATCCTGTTGGTGTCCGCCTCGAACGGCAGGATGCGCATGCTGGTGAACAACGGCTGTTGGCTGCCCTCGAAGGTCACGATGGTGTAGCCGAGAATGTCGTTGCAACCCACCTGCGTGTCTTCCATGTTGTACTTCGAGACGAAGTACGTCGTGACAGCCGCGCCGTTGCTGTCCTTGTTCACCATCAGGAAATTCGTGTCCTCGAAGGAGAGCGTCTCGCCCGAACCGCAGGTCATGTCCTCCGCGACGCCGGTGTTGCCCGGGGTGAAGCCGATGTCTCCGTGGATCAGGTGGAGGAACGTATTCGTCGGACGGCTGCAGTCGTCCGTATCGACCCGCATGCCCATGTCGGCGACGCTGAGGTCGCCGAAGTAGTCGGGCGAAGCGGCGTTCGTGTACTTCCCGTTCCATGCGTTGTAGGTGTTCGCGGCCAGCTTGCCGTCACCATTCAGCCATGCCTGCACGTGCGGGTTATACGTGAGCAGGTTCTTGTGGAAGTCCGTGCCGTGGCCATCATCACCCGGAACCGTAGCGAAGATGTCGCCCCACATATGACTGGCGATCTCCATCACTTTGTATGCGTAGTAGAGGAACGGCCGGCCCGCAACGAACCCACCCTCACGGCCGTCCTTCCGCTTGAGCTCGCCGGTGATGACGTTGCCCCTGGTGACGACCTCGTAATAGGCGATTGCGCCGGTCACGCCATCGACGACAGGCGCGAGCGGCCGCCCCAGATCGCTCAGGATGTACCCCCGCACGTTCTGATCGACGTTTCCGGCAGGCGTCGGGTTGTTCACGTAGACGAACCAATCGGAGTAGCCCTGCTTGTTCCGGATGATCTTCGGCGCGACGCGGAAGCGCCGCGGTTTCGTGTTGTTGAAAATATCGCCGAGATGGGTCCAGCAGAGGATCCCGCGCACGAAGACATCGATCAACGTGCAGACCCACGTCAGCAGCATCGTGACGAAGGTCTCGATGATGTCCAGCAGCTTGATCAGGGCCTGCAAGATGTAGGTGCAGACCAGCCGGGTGACCCACTGGAGTACCGACTCCAGAACGTACGTCCAACCGCATACGACGTCGGTGACCGTGTTGCATACGTTGTTGCAGACGTTCTCGCACCCGCAGTCGCACCCGAAAATCCCGCAGAAGAAATCGCAGATACCGCAGACAACACTACAGACGGCGCCGCACACCGTGTGGACGACGGTGTTGCAGACGTACTTCAGTACCTGGACGACCGCGTTGACCAGCTCCTGAATGAGCCGGCAGATCTGCACCAGCACGTACTCGATAAGCGTGACGAGCACATGGATGACCGTGATGATCGGCTGGGCGATCAGCTGGCAGACGAGGCCCATCGGATGACGCCCTCAAATAGCTGGGAAAGCGCGCGTGATGGATAGAACTAGACCCAAGCGACACGCCGCAATGTGGCGCGCTTCACTCAAGCTGAAAAAGTGTAGTCAACGCCGCTGAATTCTGTTGATCGTCAGTGTGCAAAGTTGCCCAAGTTTGGCACCGTAACCCCGCTGAATTGCAGCGGGCGGTTTTCCGGTTACGGAAGGACAAATTTACGCGATGAAACGGGACCCTGCACTGACGCGAGAACAGGCAGAAGGGCTGGCGATTCAGGCCCTTGCATTCATCGCGGATGATGGCGAACGACTCGGCCGCTTTCTCGCCGTAACGGGCATTGGCCCCGGCGAGATTCGCGCGGCCGCCCGTGAGCCGGGATTTCTGGTCGGAGTCCTCGAATATATGGTCTCCGATGACCGGCTGATTGCGGCCTTTGCGGCCGAAAACAACCTCAATCCGTCCGACATCGACAGGAGCCGCGTCGCGCTTGCCGGCGTCCCTTGGGAGCGCGAGGCGCCATGAGCTTCTGCCGGGACTGTCTCGCCGGCGCGCCCGATCGCGGCGCGCGCTGTCCCGTCTGCAGCTCGCCACGATTGGTGCGCCATCCCGAAGCCGCAACCCTGAGCATCGCACATATCGATTGCGACGCATTTTACGCGACCATCGAGAAACGTGACGACCCGACGCTCGCCGACAAGCCAGTCATCGTCGGCGGCGGAAAACGCGGCGTGGTGGCCGCCGCATGCTACGTGGCCCGCACGTATGGCATCCGCTCCGCGATGCCGATGTTCGAAGCCAGACGCCGCTGCCCCGATGCGGTGGTGGTAAAGCCGAATATGGCGAAATACGTTCAGGTTGGCCGCGAAGTGCGCAAGGCAATGTTTGCGCTCACTCCGCTGGTCGAACCGCTTTCGATCGACGAAGCCTTTCTCGATCTGACCGGTACCGAACGATTGCATGGCATGAGTCCGGCGAAAGTGCTCGCGCGCTTCGCCTGCAGCGTCGAGCGGGATTTTGGCATCACCGTTTCGATTGGCCTGTCAGCCAACAAATTTCTCGCCAAAATCGCCTCCGACCTGGACAAGCCGCGCGGCTTCGCCGTGCTCGGCCAAAGCGAAGCCGCGGCATTTCTTGCGCCAAAACCTGTGAGTTTCATCTACGGTGTCGGCGCAGTCAGCGCAGCAAAGTTTGCCGCCGACGGCTTCCGTACGATCGCGGATCTCCAGCGCGCCAACGAGCACGACCTTATGCGGCGGTATGGCGAGGAAGGCGCGCGGCTCTGGCACCTTGCGCGCGGGCAGGACAATCGCTCCGTCAACCCGGAGCGTGATACCAAAAGCATTTCAGCGGAAACCACCTTCGAGCAGGATATCGGCGAGTTCCGGCCACTCGAACAATATTTGTGGGATTTGACCGAGCGCGTCTCAACTCGCCTGAAGGCCAGCGCACTCGCAGGTTCGACCGTGACCCTCAAGCTCAAGAGCGCGGATTTCAAGATCCGCACAAGGGCACGCGCTCTGGGCGCCCCTACGCAACTTGCATCCCGCATTTTCGCTGCCGGCCGAGACCTGCTGGTACATGAGGTCGGAACCACGCGGTTTCGCCTGATCGGGATCGGCGTCAGCAACCTGGAGGAGGTCGAAGGCAATGAACTCGCCGATCTCATAGACCGCCGCGCAGCGGAAGCCGAACACGCGGTCGACAGGCTGCGTTCGAGGTTTGGCCGCAACGCGGTCGTGAAAGGTCTGGCTCTGGACGACGACTAAGCTGGCCCTCAAGGGCACGGCTTCGCGTTTTTCAATTCCAACGACGTCATCTCGCCGGTGATCGTGAAATCAGTGTAGTCGAGGACCAGGGCACGCGAAATGCCATTCTCGTAGAGTTCGAAGCCGATCGAATAGACCGGCGTCTGCTCGCCCCCCTGCTCCGCCTTCTCATCTTTCTTGTCAAAATAGCTGATCGTGACGGGCCAGCGCGTGAGCTTCGCTAAAGCCGGAGCTTTGGCAACCGCATCGTTTGGCGGTTTTTCGCCGGGGCTGATCGGTCGCCCGATGACAGTCAGCGTATTGAATAATTTTTCGCCGGATTCCGAGCCGTCATAGACCGGAAATTCAAGTACCGATTTGCCTTCACGCGCCGCGGCAATAATCCGGCGCATGTGCTCGGTCGGGAATACCGCTCCCTCGGTCACATTGAAACTCATTTCTTTCGGTTTGCTCAGGCTCACTGCAACCGCCTTGGCATTGCGCTCGGCGTGGCCATCGACGATATCGGTGCGGCGCTCGTTGAACAGGTTCTCCGAGCTGAAGCGGAATTTCCTGGCGTTGCCGTCTTCCCAAGTGTTGGAGCGCAGATCGCTCAAAGCCGGCCGCCCCTCGCCGGAATCCAGTTCAGACACCTGGCGGAACTGCAGCTGGTAACCCTCGCAGGCATTGCCAGAGAAATCGTACAGAATGCGACCGCGCACTGCCTCAATTCCGCGGCTGCCCTGCGACTTTGAAAGCTTGAGGTCGTAAACTGCCCGATGAGGTGCGAGCGCCACCTGGTCGCCGGCCGCGGCCGCGGCGTCGAGCCCATCGGTCGCCAAGCCAGCAATAGCCAGGCTTGCAACAGCAATGGCCAAGACCGGAGGAATCCAGCGTCGCGCGCCAGTCACAATTTTCATCGGTTGGGGCCTCTCCGCCGCGGCATTGTACCGCCCGCGGGAGCACAAAGATGCAAGATCTGGGCAAGATAGAGGCCGCGGGAGATTCCGGCAACCACAGAAGCCGTAGCTTGCGCGGCGGCATGCAATCGGCCAAGGATCGCCCCGTTCCCACGCTGCGGAGGACAATTATGGCCGGATTGATTGAAAAGAAACTTTCAGGCCTCGGCATTACTTTGCCGACCCCTGCGAGCCCCATCGCCAACTATGTGCCCTTCGTCCGCAGCGGCAATACACTTGTCGTTTCTGGACAAGTTTGCTTCGGCATCGACGGCAAGTTGGTCGCAAAGGGCCAGCTGGGTGCCGGCGTGTCGGTTGAGGACGGCCAGAAAGCGGCGCGCGCATGCGCGATCAACCTGCTTGCGCAGCTCAAGGCTGCGCTTGGCGACCTCGACAAAGTGGTGCGCGTGATGCGGTTGGGTGGGTTCATCAACTCGTCACCCGGATTTACCGAGGGCCCGAAGGTCATGAATGGTGCCTCGGATCTGATGGTCGAAGTTTTCGGCGACAAGGGCCGTCACGCACGCACGACGGTTGGCGTCTCCGCGCTGCCGGCGGACGCGGCAGTCGAAGTCGAAGGTCTTTTCGAAGTCTCCTGATCTTCCAATGGCGAAGCTCAACTGGCTTACGGCGCGACCAATCGCTCACCGCGGTCTGCACGACTTTTCGGCCGGAGCGGTCGAAAACACTGCCGCCGCCTTTTCAGCAGCAATCGCCTCCGGTTACGGAATTGAGACCGATCTCCAGATCAGTGCGGACGGCGAAGCCATGGTGCACCACGACGATGCACTCGGCCGCCTGACGGAAGGCAGCGGGCTTCTCGCTGAGATGAGCGCCGCTCAGGTCAAGGCGGTTCGCTTCAAAGGCAGCACCGGGCGCATCCTTACGCTTGAGGAATTGTGCGATCTCGTTGCCGGACGGGTCGCCTTGCTGCTTGAGCTCAAAAGCCGTTTTGATGGCGATACGCGACTGGCCAGACGCGCCATTGATGTGCTCGCAAGCTACACAGGACCTGTCGCGCTGATGTCATTCGATCCCGCTTTGATCGAGTTCGTGCGCCACGATGCATCGGACCTGCCGCGAGGCATCGTCGCCGAACGGTATTATTCGCATCCCGAATGGGAGGGTCTGCCAAGATTGCAAAAGCGAAACCTGTCCTGGCTGCTGCACGCCCCGCGCAGCCGTCCGCAATTCCTGGCCTATTCGGTCAAGGATCTTCCAGCAATGCCACCATTGGTGGCACGCATGATGGGTCTGCCATTGTTGACGTGGACTGTGCGCAGCGTTGACGATCGTAACGCGGCGGCACGCTGGGCCGACCAGATCATTTTCGAAGGCTGGCGGCCTTGAATTCCGCACGCAGGGCAGGAACCCGTCGTCTGCCGACCCCCACGGGGGCCGGCGCGGCTAAAGTCTCAGGTGAATCGCAGACAAGTTCCGGGGTAAAGTCGGGGCAGAAAAACCTGCCCAAATGACCGACGTCGAACTTCGAATTCGAATTGCACATTCCCTTGCCGAGGTTAAGGCCGCGGCCTGGAACATTTGCGCTGCCCAATCGGACCAGAACTCAATTAAACCAAAACATGAAGTTAAACTAACATCTGAGGATAATTCGTCCCCTCAGTTATCAACACGAGAACAACTGCATAACCCATTCGTTTCATACGAATTCCTGTCTGCTTTGGAGGAGTCAGGGGCAGTCGGTGGCCGGACAGGATGGCAGCCTCGCTACTTGTTAGCGGAATTCGTGGATGGCTCCCTTCTGGGCGCCGCACCCTCCTACGTGAAGAGCCACTCCCGTGGGGAATATGTCTTTGACCATGGTTGGGCGGAAGCGTTCGAGCGCGCCGGTGGCGACTATTACCCCAAGCTCCAGATCGCCGTCCCGTTCACACCGGTAACCGGCCCTCGTCTGCTGGCCGCGCCGGGCCCGCTGGCGGACGCCGTCCGCAGCGCACTCGCAAATGCCCTCGTTGACATCACGACGGGAAACGAACTTTCTTCTGCGCACGTGACGTTCCTGACAGAGCCCGAATGGCGCGCGCTTGGCAAACTCGGTTTTCTGCAACGAACCGACCAGCAATTCCATTGGGAAAATGCTGATTACGTGAATTTCGACGATTTCCTTAACCGCCTCGCGTCCCGCAAACGCAAGACCATCAAACGCGAACGTAAGGAAGCTTTGCGCCCAGGTATCGAGGTATCCTGGCTCACCGGCAGCGATCTGACGGAATCCGTGTGGGACGCTTTTTTCGCGTTCTACATGGAGACCGGTTCACGCAAATGGGGCCGGCCCTACTTGACCCGCGATTTCTTTTCCATCGTTGGCCAGAAAATGCGCGACCGCATTCTCCTTGTGATGGCACGCCGTGCCGGGCGATGGATCGCCGGAGCGATCAATTTCATCGGCGCTGACACGCTTTATGGCCGCAACTGGGGGGCAACCGAGCACCACCCGTTCCTGCACTTCGAGCTCTGTTACTATCAGGCCATCGACTATGCGATTGCGCACGGGCTCCAACGTGTTGAAGCCGGCGCACAGGGCGAGCACAAGCTTGCGCGCGGGTACTTGCCGCATACGACCTATTCCGCCCACTTCATTGCCAATCCGGGCCTGCGGCGTGCCGTTGCCGACTATTTGTCCCGCGAGCGTCTTTATGTACAGGCCACCGCCGAGGAGCTTGCGGCAGCGGCCCCATTCCGTAAGGATTTGGTGGAACAGGAGTGAGCCGATGGCGAGCTACGATCCAAACAATATTTTTGCCAAGATCCTGCGCGGCGAGCTGCCCTGCTACAAGGTCTACGAGGACGACAAGGTCCTGGCCTTTCTGGACATCATGCCGCGATCGCCGGGACACACCCTGGTGCTGCCCAAAGCCCCCGCCCGCAATATCCTCGACATCGGCACCGATGACCTCACGCACGTGGTCGTCGTCGCACAAAAGATAGCAAAGGCGGCGATGAAGGCATTTTCAGCCGACGGCATCACGATCCAGCAGTTCAATGAGGGCGCCGGCGGCCAGGTCGTGTTCCACCTGCACCTCCACGTTATCCCGCGCAAGACCGGCGTGACCATGAAGCCTCCTGCCAGCGAAAAGGAAAAGCCGGACGTGCTGGCCGAACATGCCAAAGCCCTCGCCGCGGCAATCGGCGGCTAGTGCACGAAAAGATATCCGCCAAGCAACAGTGCGATTTCGCCCGCGATGACGCCGGCAAATACCGAGCGCTTCACCCCCAAATAAGTACCAAGGGCGCACGCCGCCGCACCGATGCGGACCGGCAGCGGTATGTTCGCGAGTTCGCCGCTCGAAAACAGGATCAGTTTCGCGATCACACCGGCCAGGAGCGCCGTCGCTACTGTGCGTGACCATATGACCAGCTCGGAATCTTCGTCGAGGCGACGCGCCGTCAGCAATCCGACAACCCGCCACACTTCATTCGGCAGGAAGCCGACAAGAATGAGTATGAGGTAGGGGCCCCATTCGATGACCGCTGCTTTCATTGTGTGGCCTCACGCACGCGATGAACAGCGTAGGCCAGAGTCCCGCCAATGATGCCGGTCCACATCAAGTCAAGTTGCACTCCCCAATATGCGAGCAAGGGGCCCAGGATCAGGCCGAGACCCAGCGCCAGTTTGTCGATCATCATCCGGGCGTTGTGCACGGTCGAAAGAAAGAATGACATCGGCGTCAGAAAAAGCAGTACGCCGGCCAAGAGCGGCGGCAAACCCGCGGCAAGATAGTAGCCGACAAACCCAAATGTTACGGCAGTGCCCATATATCCGGATGAAAGGCCGTTGCAGAATGCAATGCGGTGCTCTCGCGCTACAGACGGCAACAGGCGCAACGACTCCACCCACATACTGATCGACGTAAAGTGTGTCGGCAGCAGCATGTCGCGAAGACGCGTGCCCGGACCGCGCAGCAACGGCAGCAAGGCCACCACCATCGGGAACAGTCTTGTTGCGCTCAAAGTAACGGCAAGCGCGACCTCGAACAGCGTTCCGCCGGTGCCAAGAGCTGAAATCATGATCAGCTGCGCGGGTGCCGCCCAGACGAGGATGGTCGAAAGCGCGAGCCATACCGATGGAAGGCCTACGTCATGAGCCAACGCGCCCAGGCCGATATAGGTGCCCATCAGCACGAGCGAGAAAACCGACAACAGAGCTGATTTCACGCCGCCGAAGTATGCGGCCACTGAGGATGGAAACTTGGTGGAGGCGGACATGGAGGCCGACATGGAAGCGGACTTGGAAGCCGACTTGGAAGCGGACTTGATCTGCAAGCTCTCTCATGGCGCCCTCGCCTTCGCAACAGCCCGCGCCCGGCGCGTGTGCATACGGCGCCTGCGAAAATGCGAAGGCCGGGCAC
>Ga0134122_10004169_pt1 | contig 10711 bp, 6 predicted proteins | sample KB302_FD_96461 | JGI IMG/M metagenome (GOLD analysis project Ga0134122, IMG submission 96461) | Terrestrial soil microbial communities without Nitrogen fertilizer from Kellogg Biological Station, Michigan, USA - KB3-0-2 | ecosystem: Environmental > Terrestrial > Soil > Unclassified ... | reverse complement strand
CCGTTGTCGCGCACGCCGTGGGCCCCCGGCAGGAGCCCCGTGAACAGCGACGTGTGCGCCGGGAGCGTCATCGGCATCGGCGAGATCGCGCGTTCGAAGAGAGTCCCGCGCGCCGCGAGCCGATCGAGGTTCGGCGTCGCGACCCCCCGGGCGCCATAGCACCCCAGCCGGTCGGCGCGCGTGGTGTCGAGCGTGACGACCAGGAGGTTCAGATCCGTGGGCCGAAGGCCGCCCGGCAGACCGCCCAAGGGCCCGCGCCGATGCAGCAGCCAGCCGGCGGCGACGAGGACGGCCAGGAGCGCGAGCGCGCCGAGCGCCAGGATCCGCCGCGACGGCCGCGATGGCCGCGGCGCCGAGGCGCGGCGCGAGGCGGCGGGAGGGGGCGGAGACGCGGGCTTCCGGGCGCGGGAGCGGGACATTGCGCGGCGGATCCTACCCGCATCCCGCGGCGGCGACCGGTCGTCCCAAACGCGCGCTCCTCCCCCTCCCGGAGGCGACGTTTCTGTTACGATCCGGCCAGTTTCGCTGCCTGTTGCCCTGCCCCGCATTCGAAGGTTCCGGCCCTTGGGGTCCGGACCGTTCCGAGGAGGCGTGTATGAGCTGGAAGTCGTTGTGCAGGATCTTTTTTGCCCTGCTTCTCGCCCTCGGCGCCGCCGGCGCCGTCCGGGCGCAGAGCAAGACCACGAGCGGCCTGAACGGCCGCGTGATCGGCGAGGACGGCGGGCCCCTGCCGGGAGCGACGGTCGAGATCTCGAGCCCGGCGCTGATCGGCGGCGCGCGCACCGGCGCGACCGACGCCGACGGACGATTCCGGTTTCCCGAGATCACGCCCGGACCCTACGTCGTCGTCGTGACGTTGGACGGCTTCCAGACCGTCCGCCGGGAGGGCGTCGTCCTCTCGCTCGGCCGGACGACGGAGCTGCCGATCACCCTCGCCGTCAAGGCGCTCGAGGAGACGATCGTCGTCACCGGCGAAGCGCCGACGATCGACGTCCAGAGCTCGGGGACCTCGACCAACCTGCCGAACACCTACCTCGCGAACATCCCGGCGAGCCGCTTCCAGGTCGACGTGATCAACCTGGCGCCCGGGATCAACAACGACTCGGCGTTCGGCGGCGGCGGCGAATCGGCGAACGCCTACCAGCTCGACGGCGTCGACGTCTCCGACCCGGAGGCCGGCACCTCCTGGGCGTTCGTCAACTACAACATCGTCGAGGAGGCCGAGCTCGTGGGCCTGGGCGCGCCGGCCGAATACGGCGGCTTCACCGGCGTCGTCTTCAACAGCATCACGAAGAGCGGCGGCAACAAGGTCAAGGGCAGCCTCGAGGCCTATTACACCAACGATGCGCTCACCGGCGACAACTCGAACATCCAGGGCCTGAACGCGACGACCGAGAAGTCGTACGACGCGAACCTGCAATGGGGCGGCCCGATCCGCCAGGACAAGCTCTGGTACTTCCTCTCCGGCCAGCAGGTCGCCGACGACTCGTCGAGCGGCGGCCCGATCCGCACCGAGCGCGATCCGCGCGTCTTCGGCAAGCTCTCCTGGCAGGCCAGCGAATCGCTCTCGATCGACTCCTGGTCGGAGTGGGACCGCTTCGACATCACCGGCCGCGGCGGCGACGCCCAGACGCCGCTCGAGGCGACGGTGACCGAGGATGCGCCCGAGATCGTCTGGAACTTCTCCGGCCACAAGGTCGTCTCGCCGGACACGATCGTCACCGTCGCCTACGGCGGTTTCGACGGCTACTACTACCTCGATCCGGCGAAGGGGCCCAACGTCGCCGGCCACCTCGACGCGGTGACCGGCAACTTCTCGCAAAACTCCACCTTCTTCTTCAAGGCCGACCGCACGCGCCAGCAGGCGAACGCCTCGGTCACCCATCACGCGGACGACTTCGTCAAGGGCGACCACGACTTCAAGTTCGGCATGGAGATCGAGCGCTCGACGGTGCGCAACCGCTACGGCTACCCGACCGGCGCCTGGTTCTACGACAACTACTACACGGCGGACGACCCGGGCACCGAGGCGTACGACCCGGTCCCCTACTCGATCGGCTACTACGGCGGCAACTACGACGTCCACGCGACGAACAAGCGGCTCTCGGTCTACGCCCAGGACACCTGGCGCATCTCCCCCCACGTGACGATCAATCCGGGCGTCCGCGTCGACCTGAACCGGGGCGACGTGAAGAACGGCAACGTCTACTCGTCCGACCCGATCGCGCCGCGCCTGGGGATCGCGTGGGACGTCACCGGCGACGGCAAGAACCTGTTCAAGGCCCACGTCGGCCGCTACTACGAGGCGCTGTTCGCCAGCTACTACTACTGGGTCGACCCCGACGCCTTTCACGGCGTCGAGCAGCGCCGGGTCTTCCCGAGCGGCTTCAACGACTTCTTCGGCAACACCGCGGGGTCGAAGTTCGCGATCGACAAGGATCTCAAGCACCCGTACCTCGACCAGTACCTGATCGGCTTCGACCGCGAGCTGGTGCCGGGCCTCACGCTCTCGACCTCGCTCGTCTACCGCAAGAACAAGGACTTCGTCGAGACGGTCAGCCGCGACGGCATCTTCGTCCCGGTCACCGGCTTCGTCGGCGTCACCGATCCGGCGGGCAACAAAGTGAGCACCGGCCAGCAGGTGACGCTCTTCAACTACCTGAATCCGGGCACGGACGTGCTCCTGGTCACCAACCCGCCCGGCCTCGAGCGAACGTACAAGGGCGCGATCGTGACCCTGACGCGGCGGATGCGCGACAACTGGCAGATGCTCTTCTCCTACGTCTATTCGAAGTCGGAGGGCAACATCGACAACGTCAGCTTCTCGAGCTCGGGCGGCGGCAACGGCGGACCGGGCAGTTTCCTCGACACTCCCAATTCCCTGGTCAACGCCAAGGGGAGCCTGACCAACGACAACACCCACCAGGTCAAGCTCCAGGGCACCTATCAGGTGCCCAAGCTGAACCTCTCGTTCTCGGGCAACTACACCTACCTGACCGGCCGCGCCTATACGCGCCGGAGCAGCTGCCTGCTGGCCAACGAGAACGATACCTCGTGCATCCGCTTCAGCCAGGGCACGTTCCGCTACTTCGCGGAGGAGCGCGGGAGCCGGCGCCTGCCGGCGCGCAACGAGATCGACCTGCGGGCCGAGTGGCAGCCGAAGCTCGGCCGGGGGCGCGTGGGCGTGATCCTCGACGTCTTCAACGCCACCAACCAGGGGCGCGCCACCTCGGTCGAAGATCGGGACGGCGCGAGCTTCGACCAGCCGCTCACCTTCAACGCGCCGCGCCAGTACCGGCTCGGCTTCCGCTACACCTTCTGAGCTTCGTCTCCGAGCTCCCCGGATCTTCGCGGTCCGGGGAGCTGCCCCCGCCAGCCGTTAGAATCCCGCCATGGATTGGGATGCCCGCTACCTCACCTCCCGCTCGCTCAGCATCGCGATCTCGCCGAGCGGCAAGCTCGTCGCGACGAACTCGATCTCCCGGCCGGCCCAGGAGATCGACCTCGACGGTCTGCCGGTGCTCATCGCGTTCGCGGGAGGCGCCACTCCCCGCCAGGTGCTCGAGCGCCTCGGCGCCGAGTGGGAGGTCGAAGAAGCGGGCTTCGGCGACGCCGTCGAGGGCCTCCTCGCGCAGAACCTGCTGACCCCCGCCGACGGGACCGGCGAGCCCGCGCTCGCCGCCTCCGGCTTCGCCTCGCCCTGGGGCCACCACTACATGCTGCGCGACGCGCTCCGGGTCGACGCCTACCGCGCGGCGATCGAGCGCTACTGCGCCGGGCGCCGGGTGCTCGAGATCGGCTGCGGCACCGGCATCCTGTCGCTGTTCGCGGCGCGCGCCGGGGCTTCCCGCGTCGACGCGATCGAGGAGAGCGAGATCGCCGCGGCCGCCGCCGAGCTGATCGCGGCCAACCCCTGGGCCGACCGCATGGAGCTCCATCGCGGCAACAGCCGGGACGTCGAGCTCGGAGAGCCCGCGGAGGTCCTGATCCACGAGCTGTTCGGCACCGACCCGTTCGAGGAGAACCTCCTGCCCGCGCTCGCCGACGCCAAGTCGCGCCTGCTGACCCCCGGAGCGCGCTTCCTGCCGGCGCGGCTCGAGGTCGCCTGCGTCGGCATCGACACGGTGTCGAGCGGCGTCGCGGACGCCGGCCGCGCGCTCGTCGAAGCCCGTGCCTACGCCGAGCGCTCGGGCCTCGACCTTGCGCCCTGGCTCGCGCGCCTGGCCGAGCCCGAGCCGCGAGGACAGCGCAAGGCCGTGGCGGAGAAAGAGATCAAGCCGCTCACCGCGGAGTGCCCGCTCTATTCGATCGACTTCGCCGAGGGCGACCTGACGGCTCCGCCGCCGCTCGCCGAGCCGATCCTCGAGGTCCGGGAGGCGGGATCGCTCGGCGCCCTCCTGGTCTTCTTCCGCGCCCGCTTCGACGACGAGATCCTGATCTCGACCGCCCCGGACGCGCCGAAGACCCACTGGGGCCACGACCTGCGCCTCCTCCCCGCCACCCGCGATGTCCGCCCGGGCGAGGAGATCCGCCTCGCCGCGAGCCTCGAGAGCGCCTTCGGCCGCCAGCGCCTGCGCCTCGAAATCGCCTGAGGCGCGCGGGGGCCTGACGCCCCGGGGCCCCAGCCTCAGCCGAAGCGGCCGGTGATGTAGTCCTCGGTCTGCTTCTTGAGCGGATTGAGGAACAGCCGCTCGGTGCCGCCGTACTCGACGAGCTTGCCGAGGTAGAGGAAGGCCGTGTAGTCCGAAACCCGCGAGGCCTGCTGCATGTTGTGGGTGACGACGACCTGCGTGTACTGGTCCTTCAGGTCCTGCATCAGCTCCTCGATCCGCGCCGTCGCGATCGGATCGAGCGCCGAGCAGGGCTCGTCGAGCAGGATGACCTCCGGCTCGACCGCGATCGCGCGCGCGATGCACAGGCGCTGCTGCTGGCCGCCCGACATGCCGAGAGCGCTCTCGTCGAGGCGGTCCTTGACCTCGTCCCAGAGCGCTGCGGAGCGCAGGCTGCGCTCGACGATCACGTCCAGGTCGGCCTTCTTCTTGATCCCCTGGATGCGCGCGCCGTAGGCGACGTTCTCGTAGATCGACTTCGGGAACGGGTTCGACTTCTGGAACACCATGCCGATGCGCTTGCGCAGGCGGTTCACGTCCGTTTCCGGATCGCGGATGTCCTCGCCCTCGAAGCGGATCTCGCCCTCGACCCGGACGCCGTCGACCAGGTCGTTGAGCCGGTTGATGCAGCGCAGGAGCGTCGACTTGCCGCAACCCGACGGTCCGATGAAGGCGGTGATCTTCCGGGCCGGGATCTCGAGCGAGATGCCGTGCAGGGCCTGCTTCTCGCCGTACCAGAGCGACAGGTCCTCGACGTCGAGGATGGGATCCTCGATCGGCGGGCGGAGCGCCGGATCGCGTCCGGCCGCGGGCGCCGTCGCGGCTTCGGGGGTGCGGGGCTCGGTCTCGATCATCGCGGGTCTCCTCGGAGGCTCGGCCGGAGCGGCGGCTCGGGGCGGCGGGGCGATCGCGGTCATACGGCGCTCCCGGCGTACTTGCGCCGCAGGTGGTTGCGCAGGGCGATCGCCGCCAGGTTCATCGCCGTGACGACGGCGATCAGCAGGAGGGCGGTCGCGAAGACGAGAGGCGTCGTCGCCTCGATGTTCGGGCTCTGGAATCCGACGTCGTAGATCGCGAAGCCGAGATGCATGAACTTGGCGTTCAAATGGACGAACGGCGGCCGGCCGTCGACCGGCAGGGCGGGCGCGAGCTTGACCATGCCGACGATCATCAGCGGGGCGACCTCGCCGGCGGCGCGCGCCATCGCGAGGATCATGCCGGTGAGGATCCCGGGGGCGGCGGCCGGAATGACCACCCGCCAGAGGGTCTCCGCCTTCGTCGCGCCGAGCGCGAGCGAGCCCTCGCGGACGATCCGCGGCACCGCGGCGAGGCCCTCCTCGGCCGCCACGATGACGACCGGCACGGTCAGCAGAGCGAGCGTCAAGGCCGCCCACAGGATGCCGCCGGTGCCGAAGGTCGGCGCCGGCAAGACCTCCGGATAGAACAGCTTGTCGAGCGTGCCGCCGACCGTGTAGACGAAGAAGCCGAGCCCGAAGACGCCGAAGACGATCGACGGCACTCCCGCCAGGTTGTTGACCGCGATGCGCACCAGGCGCACGAACGGCCCCTGCTTCGCGTACTCGCGCAGGTAGAGGGCGGCGAGCACGCCGAGCGGCACGACCGCGACGCTCATCAGGAAGACCATCATCACGGTGCCGAAGATGGCCGGGAAGATGCCCCCTTCGGTGTTCGACTCGCGCGGATCGTCGGCGATGAAATGGAACACCCGGCGGCCGTACAGCAGCGACTTCTCCCAGGCGTTCATCCGGTTCGGGCGGACGGCCGAGACGATGCCCGAGATCGGCATCTCCTTGGTCTCGCCGCCGGCCGCGCGCAGGACGACCGTGCCGGAATCGAGCGTCGAGCGGAGCGCGGTCAGCCGGTCGGCCAGCTTCTGGTATGCGGCTTCGCGGAGGGCGAGCTCGCTCTCGAGCGCGGCCGACCGCGCGGCTTTCTCCTCGGCCGGGAGCGCCGCAACGTCGAGCTTCTTCCGCGCCAGGCGGAGCTTCTCGATCTCGTAGTTGACGTCGCCGATCGGCCCTTTCTCGAGCCGCTCGGCCGCCGCGCGCTCGGCCGCCTTCTTCTTCTGCCAGGCCGGAAAAGCCCGCCAGGCGGCCTCGGCGCCGCGCGCGACGACTTTGCCCCCGGCGTGGATCTCTTCCATCCAGCCGTAGAAGTTGCCGTACTCGAACCGTTCCAACAGCTCCGCGTCCCCCGGCTTGGTCGTCGAGCGGACGTCCTTCCGGTCGATCCAGGCGAAATCGAGCCCCGCGAGGTCGCGGTTGCCGATCTTCATCCGGATCCTGTCGACCGCGGGGTCCGCCCCGGCATGCGCCTCGGCTGCCCTCTTTTCGGTCTCCCAGATCTCGCCGAGCCGTTTTCCGCCGTCCCGGAGCGTCAGCTCGACCAGGTCGCGCTGCCAGAAGAAACGGCCGCCGTTCCAGGCCAGGAGAGCGAGGATGCCGAGGACGAGCAGGAGGTTCAACGCGAGCGCGCCGCCGCAGAGCGCGGTGAACGAGTTGCCGAGCCGGTCGGAACGGCGGCGGTAGCGCGTCTCGGCGTCGCGGGGCATGGCGTCGGACCTCTAGAGCTGCGAGTAGCGCGCGCGCAGGCGCTGCCGCACGACCTCGGCGATCGTGTTGACGGCGAAGGTCATCAGGAACAGGAGGAGCGCGGCCAAGAACAGAGTGCGGTAGAGCGTGCTGCCCTGCGGCGCCTCGGGGATCTCGACAGCGATGTTGGCCGAGAGCGTGCGGAAGCCGTTGAACGGGTTCCAATCGAGGATCGGCGTGTTGCCGGTCGCCATGAGCACGATCATCGTCTCGCCGACCGCGCGCCCGAAGCCGATCATGATCGCCGAGAAGATGCCGGGCGAAGCCGAGGGCAGGACGACGCGGGTCACCGTCTGCCAGCGGTTCGCGCCGAGCGCGAGCGAGCCGGCGACGAGGTTCCGCGGCACGTTCGAGAAGGCGTCCTCGGCGATCGCGAAGATGATCGGGATCACCGCGAAGCCCATCGCCAGGCCGACGATGACGGCGTTGCGCTGATCGTAGGTCCAGCCGAAGGCCGCATGAATCCAACTCTGGAAGCTGCCGCCGAACGCGAGCTGTTCGAACGGCTTCGCGAGCGCGAAGCAGAGGGCGAAGCCCGCGGCGAGGGCGAGGGCGTAGAGCGCGGTCTCGCTGCCCGAGCGGAAGCGGTTGCGGACCGTCCGCGGCAGCGCCTGCCAGAGCCAGCCCGCCAGGAGGACCGCGAGCGGCAGGATCGCGATCATGAGGAAGATCGCCGTCACCGCCTTCTCGACCCGCGGCGCGAGCCAGAGGCCGGCCAGGAAGCCGAGGACGACGCTCGGCAGGGCGGCCATGATCTCGATCATGGGCTTCAGGAACCGCTTGAAATTCGGGTGCATGAACTGCGAGAGGAACATGGCGCCGAAGACGCCGAGAGGAATCGCGAGCAGCAGCGAGTAGAAGGTGCCCTTGAGGGTGCCGACGAGGAGCGGCACGAGCGAGAGCTTGGGCTCGAAGTCGTCGGTCGCGGAGGACGACTGCCAGACGTAGGCGGGCTCGGGATATCCCTCGTACCAGACCTTGCCGAAGAGCGCCCGCCACGAGAGCTCGGGGTGCGGATCGTCGATTCCGATCTCGACGAGCGCCGAGCCGGCGGCGAGCACCGCGCCGTCGGACTTCGGGCTGAAGGTGAGCCCCGCGACGGTGCCGGAGACCTCCGAGGCGCCGCGCCAGAGGGTCCGCTCGGAGGTCGAGGCATAGAGGCCGAGGCCGCCGCGGGCATCCGCGGCGAGGAAGCTCTTGCCGCGCGCCGAGGGCGCGATCCGGACGACCGCTCCGGGCAGGGGCGGGAAGTCGTGGATCCGGGTCAGGCGCGGGCCGCCTCGCCTCTGCTCGACCGGAAACCAGACCGACAGCGAGCCGTCCGCCTGGCCGACGACGAGCGAGCGGCCGCCGATCAGCGGCGCGAGCGCGGTCACCGGGAAGCGTCCGGCGGAGGCGAGATCGGGCTCGCCGGGGGTCGCGCCGTCGAGCCGCCACCAGAGGAGACCGCCGTCGCTCGTGCCCGCCCAGAGGTTCTTCTGCTCCTCGTCGAAGACCATCGTGGCGAGCGGCCGATCGAGCTTCGCTTCGGCCGAGAGGAGCGAGCCGGTCGCCTCGCCGGTCATCGCGTTCGTCTCGACCACGCGGCGGACGATCGAAAGGGTGCCGTCCGCGCGCTGGGCTGCCGCGATCGAAGAGCCGTCCTCGCCGAGCTGAGCGGCGAAGGCGCGGAGCGGGCGCCCGCCCGGGTCCATCGGCAGGAGGACCGGCTCGCCGAGCCGCGGCACGGTCACCCTCCGGTCGCCCTCGAAGGTGACGTCGGCGCCGACCGGCACGATCGCGATCCGGCCGTCGGCGAGAGCCGCCGCGAGCGACCGGCCGCCCATCGGGGCTTCGGTCGCTGTCGCCGGAACCGGCGGCGTCGCGAGCGGCCGGTCGAGCTCGACCCGGCCGTTCCCTGCGCCCCGCTTCGGATCGGTGCCCGCGCGCACCGCGACGACGCGGCCGTCGCGGGAGAGCCCGATCACGAGAGTCCGGTTCTCGTCGCTGATCACGGCGCCCAGATCCGCGCCGGGGACCGTCACCCGGCGCTCGACGGCGACGCGCGCGGAGGCGAAGATCGGGCGGATCTCCGCCACGATGAAGAGCAGGATGCCGAGGATGCTCGCGATGATCGCGACGCCGCCGAGCGAGACCACGAAGCGGGCGGCGCGATCGACGAACAGGCGCCGCTTCGAAGTCGGCGCGCTCGCGAGCCGCAAGGCCGGAGGACGGCGCGCCGGCGGCGGCGAATCGTTCACGATGCGAGCGGGCTCGGACATGGGATAGAAATCGGGAAGGGCGAATCAAGAATCAAGAAAGACGGGCGAGTTGCGCGCGCCCTTCAAGATTCGAGATTCGCCATTCGACATTACTTGACCTTCGCGCGCTCCTGGGCGACCGTCGGCGCGAGAAGCGGTAGGAAGCCGTCCTTGACCACGACCTGCTGACCCTCCTGGGAAAGGACGTACTTGACGAACTCCCGGACCAGCGGATCGAGCGGCTTGTTCGGCGCCTGGTTGACGTAGACGAACAGGTAGCGGGACAGCGGGTACTTGCCCGAGTAGACGCTGTCGGCGTCGTCGCCATAGTAGGCGCCGGCGGTCTTGCCGACGTGGATCGCCTTGACGCCGGAGGTCTTGTAGCCGATGCCGCTGTAGCCGATGCCGGACGAATCCGAGGTCACTCCCTGGACCACCGACGCCGAGCCCGGCTGCTCCTTGACCGTGTCCTTGTAGTCGCCCTTGCAGAGCGCGTGCTCCCTGAAGAACCCGTAGGTGCCGGACGCCGAGTTGCGGCCGTAGATGCTGATCGGCCGGTTCGCCCAGTCGCCCTTCAACCCGAGCTGGCCCCAGGTCTTGATCTCCTTGTCGCCGCAGGCGTGGGTCTTCGAGAAGATGCCGTCGATCTGCTGGAAGGTGATCTGCTCGAGCGGGTTGTCCTTGCTGACGAACACCCCGATGCCGTCGACGGCGACCTTGATCGGGGTCGGCTTGTAGCCGTACTTCTTCTCGAACTGATCGATCTCCTCGGCCTTCATCTCCCGGCTCATCGGGCCGACCTGCGAGGTGCCGGCGATCAGGGCCGGCGGCGCCGTGCCCGAGCCCTTGGCCTCGATCTGGATACGCACGTTCGGGTACTGCTTCTTGTAGCCCTCGGCCCACAGCGTCATCAGGTTGTTGAGGGTGTCCGAGCCGACCGAATTCAGGTTGCCCGAGACGCCGCTGACCTTCTGATATCCGGCAATCGACGGATCGACCTTGCCGGACTGCGCCGACAGGACGGAGCCACCGAGAACGACCGCCACCGCGAGCGACGCGATCTTCGAGCTACGTTTCATCGTTTCTCTCCTCTTCCAGACAGGTGGGAACGTTTGCGAATCGGGATGACGCCGAGCCTGAGTCCTGCGTGGCGAGATGGTCGCAGCGGGGTTTGGCAGGCGGGAATCCAAGGTGTGACAGCGGCGTGACAACCGGCTGGCTGAGGTCGGCCTCCCTCCCGTTCGGAGGG
>Ga0134122_10004168_pt1 | contig 10713 bp, 9 predicted proteins | sample KB302_FD_96461 | JGI IMG/M metagenome (GOLD analysis project Ga0134122, IMG submission 96461) | Terrestrial soil microbial communities without Nitrogen fertilizer from Kellogg Biological Station, Michigan, USA - KB3-0-2 | ecosystem: Environmental > Terrestrial > Soil > Unclassified ... | reverse complement strand
GGAGTGCTTCAACTCGAAGCCGAAGCGGCGGCCGCGGTGGATTACGAGGAGGTCGAGCTCGGCGCCGGCGTGGGTGGCCCAGAAGTAGGCGTCGCGCGTCTCGATTGCGGTCAGGATCTGCTCCAGGGCGAAGCCTTCCCACGAGGCGCCGAGCTTCGGATGTCCCAGCAGGTCGTGATGGGTCGGCAGCCTGAGCAGAGCGTGGAGGAGACCGCTGTCTCGGAGGTAGACCTTCGGCGCCTTCACCTGGCGCTTCTTCAGGTTCTCGTGCCACGGCGGAAGGATGCGGAGCATGAACGCACCCGCCAGCACGTCGAGATAGCGCCGGACGGTGTGGTCCGAGACGCCGAGGGAACGGCCGATGCCCGAGGCGTTCCAGGCTTGGCCGTGGCTGTGCGCGATCATCGTCCAGAAGCGGCGCAGTGCCTCGGCGGGAATGGCGATGCCGAGCTGAGGGATGTCGCGTTCGAGGAACGTCCGGACGAAGGCGTCCCGCCAAGCGAAGCTGTCCTCCTCGTCCGCGGCCAGGAAGCTCCGCGGGAAGCCGCCACGCAGCCATAGAAGCTCTAGACTCTCGGCGCCAACCTCGTCGAGCGTAAAGCCGGAGAGGTCAATCGTCCCGATCCGCCCCGCGAGCGTCTCGGAGGCTCCCGCCACGAGCTGCGGCGACGCGCTCCCGAGCACCAGGAATCGGGTCGAGGCTTCTGGACGGTCCACCAGCACGCGGAGGATCTCGAACAGCTCGGGCTGCCTCTGGATTTCGTCGATCACCACGAGCCCGCCGAGGCTCCCGAGAACGCGCAATGGGTTCGAGAGCCTCTGCCGGTCGACCGGATTCTCGAGGTCGAACACGATGCTCTGCTCCTCCCGTTCCGCCAGTAGATGGGCGAGAGTCGTCTTGCCGCACTGGCGAGGCCCGAGAAGTGCGGCAACGGGATGGACCCTGAAGGTCGACTTGATGCGTTCGAGGGCCCGGGGCCGGGGGATCACGCGAGCGAGTATAATTGAAAATCCGAAGCCCGACTTCGAATTTTCAAGGGGCGGTAGACGTGCTATCGACCATGGTCGATGAGGCGTCGACTGGAGTGCACGGCCTCCAGGGTCAGCGCTCGAAGCGACCCACGAAGGCGCTGCGCTTGCCGGGGCTGCTCCAGGTCTTCCCGAGCTCGCCGCCGCGGAAGGCGTGGGTCAGGGTCACCGCCGGCACGGCCTCAGAGGTCGCGGTGAGCGGCGGATAGTAGACCTCCTCGTTGCCGCACAGGTGGTCGGCGTGATTGAGCCCCCGAGTGCTCAGCTCCACGATGTCACCGGCTTGGAGGCTGGCGGCGCCGGAGAGCCCGGAGGCACCGGCGTGGGCGTGCGCCGCAGGCGATCCACTCTCGATGGAGAGGCGGATGGGAGCGCTCTCGACGGCCACTACGTCGGCCAAGAGGTCTCCCGCCATCTCGTGGGCGAAGCCCACCAGCGCGTCCTTCTGCGCGGCGTCGGCCCGCTCGTCCACGACGAGGACGGCGCGCGCCGGCAGCGGGCTCTCGGTCGGATCGCCGAGCGTCGCGGCGGCGCGGACGACGGCGACGACGGAGAGGCCGTCGACAGACACTCCTCCCCAGGCGCCCTGTTGCACGCGCCAGGCGAAGACCGCCTCTTTGCCGGCGAGATTCACCTCGGAGTTGGCGAAGCAGGAGCCGGTGTAGATGTCGGAGGTGCGAGCCTCCAGGTAGTCGCCCGAGATGGACGGCGCGGCGTGGCAGAGGGGAGCCGAGGCAGCCAGGAGGGTCGGGATCAGGAGGAAGATGCGATGGGGTTTCATATCGTTACCTCGTTTCGGGCAATCCGCCCAGGGCGGCCACATAGGGCCGCCCCTACAACGCATCGTAGCAGGGCCGGCCTTCATCACACCGGTCCTCGGTGCACACCTTGCCGTCGGGACCCAGGCAGGTCATCGTCAGGCTGCACCAGAAGAAGCCGTCCCGCATGTTGGGGATAGACGGATCGGGCTCGACGTCGACGAACATCCCCTTCCAGCGCAGGCGCGCGCAGCGCGTTGCCGGTGCGGATTTCGTGGCAGGGTCCATCGTTCAGCCCTCCTCTTCCATGATACTCGCCGCCTTGAGCAGCGCCCGCTTCACGGCGACGCGGGCGAGCTGGATCTTGTACTGGTTGTGCGAGAGGGCGCGCGCCTTCTGCACCGCCGCTTCCCCCGCCTGCTGGGCGACGGCGCGGTCGATTGTCTTGCCCCGCAGGAGCTCCTCGGCCTCCGTGGCCGTCCATGGGATCGGCGCCACCTGGCCGAGGACGACGCGGGCGCGGCCGACCTTGCCGCCGTCCAACTCAAGGGCCACCGCGGCGGTGGCGAGCGACCAGTCGAGGGTCTCGCGCTGGCGCACCTCGTAGGTGGCGATCTTGCGGCCGGCGGCCGGCGGCAGCAGGAGCTCGGTCACGATCTCCCCCGGCTGCAGGTCGTGCTCGCGCTCGCCCTCTTTCTGAGGGATGCGGTAGAGCTTCTCGAGGTCGATGCGGCGCTCCCCCGCCGGACCGAAGAGGACCACCTGGGCGCCTATGGCCACCAGCAGCGGCACCAGGGTCGACGGCTGCACGAAGTAGGCGGGGCCGTCGTTGCCGAGGATGGCGTGATAGCGGCTGTCTCCCTCGGCGACCATGGACTTGCCGTCCTTCTGCGCCAGCAGGCCGAAGCCGTTGCGGAAGTACCAGCAGCGCGGCCGCTGGCAGAGGTTGCCGCCGACGGTGGCGACGTTGCGGATCTGCGGTCCGGCAAGGCGCCCCGCCGACGCGGCGATGGCCGGATATTCCCAGCCGAGGGCGGCGTCGGCGGCCAGGTCGTCGAGGGTGGTCAGGGCGCCGATGCGCAGGCCCTTGTCCTTCTCGGTATGGACGCCGGTCAGGCCTTCGACCGCCTTCAGGTTGACCAGCCGCTTCGGCGTCTCGACGTCGTCCTTCATCAATCCCAGCAGGTCGCTGCCGCCGGCGAGGACGGTGGCGCCCGGCGCGGCGGCGAGCAGGCGCACGGCCTGCTCGCGGGTCGTGGGGCTCGCGTACTCGAAGGGCTGCATCAGGCGGTCTCCTTCTTCGGCGCATTCGCTGCGGCCAGTGCGTCGAGCACCCGCCGCGGCGTCAGCGGCAGGTAGGGGACGCGCACGCCGATGGCGTTGGCGACCGCGTTGGCAATGGCGGGCCCGGGCGAGATCACCGGCGGCTCGCCGAGACCGATGACGCCGCGCTCGTCGTAGCCCGGCCCGGTCATGAGGTGGACCACCAGCTCGCCGACGTCGGCGATGCCGGCCATCTTGTACGACTCGAAGTCGGTGGTCAGCGCCACTCCCGTCACCGGGTCCAGCACCTTCTCCTCCGAGAGGGCCGACGAGATTCCCATGATGACGCCGCCGTAGACCTGGCTCTCGGCGGTTTTGAGGTCAATCACCAGGCCGCAGTCCTGCACCGCCACGACCTTGTTGATCTTGACGATACCGGTCTCGACGTCCACGGAGACGTCGGCCATCTGCACGCCGCCGACGCCGCTGCTGGTCAAGTCGCCGTCACCGGGATTGGCGCCGGTGGCGGTGACCGGCGTCTGGCCGAAGGGGGCCAGGGCCTGCCGCCAGGTGAGGCTCTTCGCGGCGCCCCCCTTGACGCGGACCGCTCCCTCGGCGGCCTCCAGATCCCCGGGCGCAGCGCCGAGCTGCGGCGCCACCTTGGTAAAGACCATGTCGAGGAGGTTCAGCGCCGCCCGCCGCGTGGCCGAGCTGACGCCGCCCACCGTGGTGCTGCCGCCCGAGCCCCCCGACGCCGGATAGCGGCTGTCGCCGATGCTCACCTTGACGGCTTCGAGCGGCAGGCCGAGGGTCTCGGCGGCGACGATGGCGATCACCGTGCGGGTGCCTGTGCCGATGTCCTGGCTGGCGATCTTGGCTTCGGCCGTGCCGTCCGGGTGAATGGTGATCTCGCAGTTGCTGCGGTGGCCGCGGCCCCCCCAGGTGTGGATCGAGAGGCCGAGGCCCTGCTTGATCGGCCCCTTCGCCGCGTCGCCGCGCGGATGCCAGCGCTGGCGCCAGCCCATCAGCTCGTCGGCCTTCTGCAGCTCCTCGCGGTAGACCTTCTCCGCGATGCCCACGAGCGACAGGTTCTGGAGGACGAAGTCCAGCGGGTTCATTCCCAGCGCGGCGGCGAGGTCGTCCAGGGCGCTCATGGTGATGAACGCGCCCTGCGGATGGTTGGGGGCCCGCCAGGCGCGCGCGCTCGCGCGGTTCGTCGGCACCGAGGAGTGCCGGTGCCGACGGTTGGGGACCTGGAAGATGTAGGGGATCGGCGGAGTGCCGGCGCCGCCGGGACCGCCCGAGCCCCAGGACTTCGACACCCAGGCGGTGAGCGTGCCGTCCCGCTTGGCACCGACCTCGACCTCGCCGTAGGCCGACGGGCGGTCGCCGGCCACGGTGATCTCGGCGCGGCGGTCGAGCATCAGCTTCACCGGCGCGCCGGCCAGCTTGGCGAGGCGCGCGCACTCGACACCCCAGCGGTCGATGCTGAACTTGCTGCCGTAGCCGCCGCCCATGTACTCGGTGACCACGCGCACGTTGGCGGCCGGCACGCCGACCCCCTCGGCGAGCTGCGGCGCGACGCCGGCCACCGCCTGGGTGGAGCACCAGGCGATGAGCGAGTCCGCCCCCGTCCACTGGACGATCTGGCCGTGCGCCTCCAGGCAGTTGTGGGCCACCAGCGGCATGCCGTAGGTGCCCTTCACCTTCACCTCGGCGGCGGCGAGGGCGGCGTCGGGATCGCCGACCGTCTCCTCTGCTCCAGGATTGACGGTGGGGGCCTGGTCGAGCTTCTCCTCGTTCACGAAGTGGGGCAGCACCTCGTACTCGACCTGGATGGCGCGCAGGGCCGCCTCGGCGATGGCTTCGCTGGTGGCGGCCACGGCGGCAATCTCGTCGAGGGCCCACTGGATCTCCGTGCCGGGGCCCTGGATGACCCGCACGGCCTTGACGCCGGGCATCCGCTCGGCGGCGGAGACGTCGAGGGACTTGACGCGAGCGTGCGCGTGAGGGCAGCGGAGGATCTTGCCCCACAGCATCCCCTCGGGCTTGAGGTCGTAGGTGTACTTGGCGCGGCCCGTGACCTTGGCGGGACCGTCGAGGCGCGAGATCCGCTGGCCGATGAGGCGCCGGTCCTCGGCCTTCGGCCAGGAGTACTCAACCATGATGGCGCCTCCTCCTCTTCTTTTTCTTCGGGATCTTCTTCGGCTCCCCGCCGGCGGCGTCGGCCATGCCGGCGTCCTCCGCCTCGGCGCCTTCCTCCTCCTGCAGCCCACCGGCCATCAGCGGCGCGGCGGCGAGCACCGCCTTGCGCATGCCGGCGTAGGTGCCGCAGCGGCAGAAGTTGCCGGAGAGGCCGTGATGGACCTCGGCCAGGGTGGGATTGGGATTGCGGTCGAGCAGGGCCTTGGCGGCGATCACGAAGCCCGGGGTGCAGAAGCCGCACTGCTGCGCGTCGTTCTCCACGAAAGCCGCCTGAAGAGGATGGAGGCTCTCGGGATGGCCGAGCCCCTCGACGGTCCAGATGGGCTGGCGCTGCACGTCGATGGCGAGCAGGCTGCAGGCGTAGACGGCGTCGCCGTCGAGGAGCACGGTGCAGGCGCCGCAGGTGCCGCGGTCGCAGACCCGCTTGGCGCCGGTCAGCTCCAGGTGGTCGCGCAGGGCGTCGAGCAGGGTCGTCCGCGGCTCGAGCCTGAGGTCGAAGGACTTGTTGTTGACGCGCAGCCGGACGGGGACCTCACCCGGACCCCAGATCTCGACGCCGGCCTCCATGCGGGGTCCGCCCTTGGCGGCCTCCGCCATCTCCCGCGCCAGCAGCCCCGCCGAGCCGAGGGCGCCAACCGCTGCGCCGCCGCGCAGGAAATCGCGACGGGAGATGCCGGCCGGGGGATCGTCGCGTTCGCCATCTCGGGCCATTCCCGATCCTCCTTCGTTGAGCTTCTGAAATTACCACAGCGGGAAGAAGACGGGCTGTAAATGGCGTGTAAAATGGCCGCCTTGAAGAGTTCCATGATGCCCCGCCTGCGTGAACGCAAAGAGTGGAAGTTCTTCGCGGTCCTGCCGCAGGCCGATCGCCTCCTCGCGTCCATCTGGTGGGGGCTCCTCGTGCTGCGCGGGGTGCTGCCCGCCGTCTTCGCCATCGCCATGGGCGTCCTGGTCGGCAGCGTCCAGCAGGGCCAGAGCCTGGCCGGGCCGCTGGCCTTCGCCGGCGCCGTGTTCGTGCTGCTGCAGGTGCTGGCGCCGGTTCAGCAGGCGGTGGGCGCCAACCTCGGCGACCGCACGGCGGCCTGGCTCTACGACCGGCTCACCGAGGCTTGCGTCCGGCCGCCCGGCATGGGCCATCTCGAAGACCCGAAGCTCACCGGCGACCTCACGGTGGCCCGCGACTTCGACCTCGGCATCATGGGGCCGCCGCTCGCGATCTCGATGGACTTCATCGCCGGAGGCCTGGTCGAGTTGCTCGGCGGCCTCACCTCCGCGGTCGTGCTCGCGTGGTATCACTGGTGGGCGCCGCTCGTGCTCGCCGGCGCGTGGCTGGCGACGCACTGGCTGCTGCGCGAGAGCGCGGTCTGGTTCGATCGCAACACCCCGGAGGTGCGCGCCGCGCAGCGCGACTCCGAGTATGCCTACCGGCTCGCCGTAGATCCACCGGCAGCGAAAGAATTGCGGCTCTTCGGCCTCGCCGGCTGGGTCATCGATCGCTTCGTGGCGCGGCGCACCCGTCTGCACGAGCTGCAATACGCCGCGACCCGCCTGCGTGAGAAGCCCGTCGTGTGGAGCATGCTGCTGGTCGTCGGCGCCAACGTCATCGTCTTCTGGTCGCTCGCCGCCGCGGCGGTGAACGGCAGCCTCGACCTCGGGCGGATCGTCGTCTTCGCCCAGTGCGCGCTGGGCACCTCGATGATCGCGTTCGGCGGGCTCAACTGGGCGCTCGACGGCTCGGCCGCGCCGGTTGCGGCGGTGCTGCGCCTCGAGCCCACCATGCGCGAGGCCGGCGCGCTGCCGTCGGGTGACCGCCGCGCGGCCGGCACGCCGGCGGCCGGGATCCGTTTCCGCGACGTGACCTTCGCCTACCCGAGCGGCGGCGAGGCGCCCGTGCTCGAGGGCTTCAACCTCACCATCCCGGCGGGCTCGTCCCTCGCCATCGTCGGCCGGAACGGCGCCGGCAAGACGACCCTCGCCAAGCTCCTGTGCAGGCTCTACGATCCGCAGGCGGGCACCATCGAGGTCGACGGCGTGGACCTCCGCAGCTTCGATCTGGCGAGCTGGCGGTCGCGGGTCGCCGCCGTCTTCCAGGACTTCATCCGCTTCGAGCTGCCGCTGCGCGACAACGTCGCGCCGTCGGGCGCGCCGGACGACAGCGTGCGCGCCGCGCTGGTGTCGGCGGGCGCCGCCGGGCTGGCCGAGCTCGACACCGTGCTGGCGCGCGGCTACGAAGGCGGCACCGACCTCTCGGGCGGCCAGTGGCAGCGCGTGGCGCTGGCCCGGGCGTTGTGCGCCGTCGAACTCGGCGCCGGCCTCGTGCTGCTCGACGAGCCGACGGCCCAGCTCGACGTTCGCGGCGAGGCGGAGATCTTCGACCGCATCCTCACCGCCACCCGCCGCTGCACGACGATCCTCGTCTCGCACCGCTTCTCCACCGTCCGCCACGCCGACCGCATCTGCGTGCTCGAGGACGGGGCGGTCGCGGAGCTCGGCACGCACGAGGAGCTGATGGCCCTGGGCGGCCGCTATCGCACCATGTTCGACCTGCAGGCGCAGCGCTTCAATGCCACCGAGGACGAGGAGGGCGTGACCTATGAAGTCCTCGCGTAGCGCAACCCCCCGCGACGAGCTGCCGCCGGGGCTCGCCTCGATGTGGCGGCTGTGCAAGCTCGGCTACCGCCACGAGCCGGGGCTGCTGCTCGCCGCCTTCGTGCTCTCCCTGCTCGCGGCGCTGCCCGACGCGCTGCTCGCGCTCTGGCTGCTGCTGCTCGGCAACGGCGTGCTCCACCACAACCGCACGCAGGTGGTCGCCGCGGCGATCGGCCTCGGCGTCTCGGCCGCCGCGACGTGGTTCCTGCGCACCGTCAGCACGCGCGTGCAGCGGCGCTTCCGCGACAAGGTCACCATCGCGCTCGAATCGCACGTCGCCCGGCTGCAGGCATCGGTGGCGACGATTGCTCACCACGAGCGCCCCGACTACCTCGACCGGCTCGCCATGCTGCGCGATCAGGTGTTCGTGCTCGATCACATGTACATGTCGCTGTTCTCGACGTGCGGATGGATCCTGCGCCTCGGCGTCACCGTCGCGTTGCTCGTCTCCATTCATCCGGCGCTGATCCTGCTCGCCGTCTTCGCCCTGCCCACCGTGTGGACGTCGGCGTGGCGGCCGGTCGTCGAGCGGGTGGCGCAGGAGCGAGGCGCGCCGGCCAGCCGTCTCGCCCGCCACCTCTTTACCCTCGCCACCACCGCGGCTCCCGGCAAGGAAGTCCGCGTCACCGGCATCGGCTCGCGGCTCGTCAAGGAGCGCCGCGGCGCCTGGGAGTCCTGGTATGCCGCGGTGTCGAAGGCGCGCTGGGGCTCGGCCGCCTGGCACGCGCTGGCGTGGACCGTCTTCGGCGGCGCCTACGCCGGTGCGATCGTCTTCGTGTCGAGCGGATTGCGTGCGCCGGCCGGCAGCGTGCTGCTGGTCCTCGCCGCCGGCGCCCGCCTCTCGGCCTACATCGGCGCCACGGTCGGCGAGATCGGGTTCCTGCGCGGCTTCTGGATGGACGGCTCCCGGCGCCTCGCCTGGCTCGAAGACTACGCCGCGTCGCTGACGGCGTCGGCCGACCGGCCCGTGCCGGCGCGGCTGGCCCGCGGCATCCGTCTCGAGAACGTGTCCTTCGCCTATCCCGGCACCGAGCGCCTCGTGCTCGAGGACGTGTCGCTCGAGCTGCCCGCCGGCAAGGTCGTCGCCGTCGTCGGCGAGAACGGTGCCGGCAAGACGACGCTCGTCAAGCTGCTCGCCAAGCTCTACGAGCCGGCATCGGGGACGATCTTCGTCGACGACGAGCCGCTCGCCCGCCTGCCCGCCGACGCGTGGCGCGAGCAGCTCGCCGGCGCCTTTCAGGACTTCTTCCGTTTCGAGTTTCTCGCCCGCCAGAGCATCGGCGTCGGCGACGTGCCGCGCCTGGACGACGAGCCGGCGGTGGCCGCCGCTGTCGATCGCGCCGGCGCCGAGGACGTCGTGTCACGCCTCCCCGCCGGTCTCGATACCCAGCTCGGCCCGACGTGGCCCGGGGGCGTCGAGGTGTCGTTCGGCCAGTGGCAGAAGATCGCCTTGGCGCGCGGTTTCATGCGCGATCACCCTCTGCTGCTGGTGCTCGACGAGCCCACCGCGGCCCTCGACGCCGAGACGGAGCACGCCCTCTTCGAGCGTTACGCCGCGGCGGCGAAAGGCGGAGCGTCGGATGGAGCGGACGGCCGCATCACGATCCTCGTCTCGCACCGTTTCAGCACGGTGCGCATGGCCGACCTCATCGTCGTGCTCGACGGTGCGCGCGTCGTCGAAGTGGGCTCGCACGACGAGCTGATGGCCAAAGGTGGCTCGTACTCGGAGCTGTACGGCATCCAGGCGGCGGCCTACCGGGCGTGAGTCGTCCTTCTCCGCTTGTTAAACGAGATCGAGGTCGGTCTTAGCGAAGTCGTTGCCGGTACAGAGGAGCGGCTGTCCGGAGACCCTAGCCGTCGCGTAGGACATGCAGTCTCCAAAATTGAGTGCGGCCGGATGGCGTCCTTTTCCGAAACGCCGAAAGGCGCGCGATGCTTCGAGCCAGTGAGGTTCACCAAAAGCGACCACGGTGATCTGAAATTCTTGTAAGAATCCCGGCAAGAAGCTCTCTGCATCTGTCCTCAATCGGCCGGTCAGGACCATCGCGGACTCCACCAAAGTCGGCGTGCCAATCCCCCGCGCTTCTGTCTGGTTGAGTTTATGAAGGAGATCTTCGGCCCTGGGCTCCCCAGTCACTATGGCGACGATCGCCGAGGTGTCGAGGATCACACTCCCTCCGGCCCATAGCCCAAGATCTCCTCGATCTCTTCCTTGGTGATCGGCTTACCACGTACATCCGCAGGGATGTTCGGCCAGACTTCCTCTTCAAGGTAACGTCGCCACCGAGCGACACGATCCTCCTTCGGAGCGGAAGGAACCAGGCGCAGCCTTCTCTCCTCCAAAGCCTTTCGGATCGCTTCCGTCTCGCTCTCGCCGGTCAACTCGGCGACCTCCGCGGCAAGCCGCTCGGTCTCGGGGTTGGTAATCGTCAGAGCCATGATCGCTATCTTACCACCCGCACTTTCGCCCCTTGTTCTGCTCGTCCAGCCACGTCTTCAACGGCGCGAAGTAGTCGATGATCGCCGTGGCGTCCATCTGCTTCTGGCCGGTGACGACCTCTAGGGCTTCCGGCCAGGGACGGCTCGCTCCCATCTCCAGCATCTTCGCCAGGCGCGCTCCCGCTTCTTTGTTGCCGTAGATCGAGCAGCGGTGCAGGGGGCCCTGGAAGCCGGCCGCCTGGCAGAGCCCGCGGTGGAGCTGGAACTGCAGGATGTCGGCGAGGAAGTAGCGCATGTACGGCACGCTGGCCGGCACGTGGTACTTGGCGCCCGGATCGAAGTCCTTCTCCGTGCGCGGCACCGGCGGCAT
>Ga0134122_10004166_pt1 | contig 10714 bp, 11 predicted proteins | sample KB302_FD_96461 | JGI IMG/M metagenome (GOLD analysis project Ga0134122, IMG submission 96461) | Terrestrial soil microbial communities without Nitrogen fertilizer from Kellogg Biological Station, Michigan, USA - KB3-0-2 | ecosystem: Environmental > Terrestrial > Soil > Unclassified ... | reverse complement strand
GACAAGAAAAATCCAGAGGACGGCGAAGACACCGATGCCCGCTTTGCCGACAATCTGGGCAACGACGCCGAAGACGGCGAGCGGTACCGCGAGGATGATCCATCCGAGTATCTGCACAAGCCACGAATACACGCGTTCAACGACCTGTATGAGGGTATGAATGAATCCACGGCCCTGAATGGCATGGCCTCGCAGGCGTCGAAGCGTGGCGCCGATGCCGAGGGCAAGGAGCACGACTCCAATGATGTTGCCGCTAGAAAACGGAGCCATGATGGTGCGGGGAATATAGGATGCGAGGTATTCGATTGGCCGCTGCGTCCCGGCTTGCACTGTAACGGCGGCGCCTGTCGATGGCTTGGAGGTTGGGACGACGTTCAGCAATTCGTCAACGTGGCCCAACCAGGCAAGCCCCGGCTGCCAGGTATTCATGATCACGAGACCGATGGTCATGGCCACGGTGACGTTGATGAGACAGATGAGGAGCAGCTTGGTCCCCTGACGTAGCGGGAGACTGGTGGAGATGAGTGCATCGAGGATTGCAAAGAAGATGAGCGGGATAGCGAGGGTCTTGAGCAGCGTGACAAGCAGCAGGCCCAGCCCTCCCAAATCCTCGTTGCGTAGGCCGCCCAGATACGACTCTTGACCAAAGACCACCCCAAGCAGCGCGCCACAGGCCACGGCGATGAGCACTTGTGTATAGAGCGGCAGCGGGATTAAGCGTGGTGTGGTCTGCATAGTGGTGCTGAGGGGGCCGAGGAAGAATACCCCTTTCCCTGCGAGAAAGCATCCCAACTTGAGAGGGAGTTAGGAGAAAGATCACTGGGGGTATTGAATATCCGCCGCGATGTGATCGAACGAGGCGGCACGTGCAGACAAGGTTTATATGTGGGAGATGGAATGGGTTGAGAACTCTCTCCTCCCTTCAATATTGATCCGCATTCATACCACCACGCACACACCAGGAATGGAAGATAATGGTCTTAAAGCCGTTAAGCACCTTGCCGGTGTCGAAGAACACGAGCCACGCGCTGTTCGGATTGCCTGCGATCGTTGTTGCCGACCAATACGCGTCCATCTCGACGTTGGTAAAAGGATGGCCCGGGGGGAGGGTGGGGCCTGTTCTTATGGAAGGATCCACTAGACTCGCCAGTTCGATAACCGACGGCAGTCTCCAACCTCTCCGACCGCCCACGTCCTTATCGGCGCACGCAACACGAGCAGCGGTCCATGACAGCTCGATCGTTTCGAGAGTCTTTTCCCACACAAGCCCAGTTTCCTCGTCTCGCACCGCCGCACCTCCGAAGGCACTCAGGACAGTAAACCGCGAGACGCTCGGTAACTTCTTGTCCCAACTGTGGGCGGATTGGGAAACATCCGTGGTGGGATTGGGATTCGATGGGGGAGCCGCATAGACACTGCTCATCCCGACACCACTAGTGAACAAACTCCCGACCAAGACACAGAGTCCAGGCATCAGCATGGAACGGTTAGACAACTGTCTTGTGCTTCTCATGCGGTCCCTCCTGTCGTCGTGGTCGTTGGAAGGATGGAAGTGTGGGCCACCTTGCGCCTGAAGACGGACCGTGTCAATACCTTCGATCGAGTAGCAATGGATTCAGGGTTAAGAGTGACGCAGTGGCTTTGACTTTGGTGTGACAAGGTAGTAGAGTTGTGCCGGAAGGTGAAACTAGGGTTCCGGCTTCCAAATCTTCGAAGGAAGTGTCTGGTCCGAGAGTTTCCGGTCTCGCATAACGAGGCTCCACGGAGGGATAAAAGCCCGGGAGATCATGTACGAGGGTACATGGCCTTCTGGGAAATTAACCCCTACCGACAAGGAGGTTTCGTTATGCAAATCCATTCCAGAGTACGTTCTGTCCCAGATCAGTCCGACCTGCTGTTAAGCCGGGGAGGACTGTCATGTTAATCAAAGCCATTCCCCGTACGGGCCTTCCGGAAACCGCCAAGAGTTCTCCCGAGACACTCAACCGCAGCCTGACTCTTTGGAACAGCCTGACGATTGGTTTTGCGACCGTTTCTCCGGTGGCGGGACTGTATGCCATCATTGGCGTGCAGACGTTGGTAACTGGGGGCGGTTGGATTGGCGCCCTGGCGCTCTGTCTGGTGCTGCAGTTGTTGGTCGCGACTGTCTATGCTGAACTGTCCTCCCAGATTCCGATTGCAGGGGGTGCGTACAAGTGGGCCCGGCAACTCGGAGGTCCCATCGCCGGGAAGTATGCCGGAGTCATCTATGTGAGCTCCACGATTGCCATGCTGACAACGACCGCCTATACCGGCGGCGTCTGGCTTGCACTGTTCTTTGGGTTTGGAAGTGAAGGAGGAGTCACGTTAGTGCTATGGGGGGCGGTGTTCTTAGTAATCTGTGCGGTGCTCAATCTGGTTCACGTGAATGTGTTTAAGCTGGTGATTACCCTGGGTGTCTATGCGGAAATCGTCGGATCCTTCGGCGTGGCGCTGCTACTATTTCTTTTTTTCCGACAGCATGGATTTTCAGAATTGTTTGAGCATCTAGGCACAGGGTCTGCACCCAGCCAGACCGCTGCGTTTCTAGCAGCGCTTGCCATTTCTGGTTGGGCCTTCATCGGTTTTGATGCCTGCTCCACCATCGCCGAGGAAACCCATAACCCCAAGCGAATGGTCCCACGCGCAATTTTCCTGTCACTCTGCATGGTGGGAGGGGTGGTGCTCTTCAACTCAGCTGCCCTGACGTTAAGCTTTAACCGCGACACCCTTGGGCAGACGACCGCCACGTCTGATCCCGTCACACCCGTGATCGCGAGTAACTTTGGGGCCTGGGCTGAAGCACCGTTTCTTGCCATCGTCATGATTGCCTTCCTGGCATGCGGGGCCTCGATGGTGCAATACACGTCGCGAATTGTGTATGCGATGGCTCGCGAGGGCAACATGCCTCTGGTGTTGAGCCGGGTCACGGCCTCCAAGATTCCGCGCCATGCGGTAATCTGCGTCGTGCTGTTGGCGGGGCTCGGGTTGTTGTTCGGGCTGAACGATGGGGCAGTCGCCACGGTGATCGCGTTCGGCACAGGTGGGCTGTACGCCATGTTTGCCATGACGACCGGGGTCGGGCTCTATACTCGACTCACAGGCCGCTGGAATCCGGCACTGGGTGAACTCAGGCTGGGAGGCTGGGGGCTGGCGATCAATGTGGCCGCCTTCCTCTGGTCATTATTTGAATTCGTCAACATCGCATGGCCTCGTGTGTATGCTGTGTCGTCCGATGCGCCCTGGTGGCAACTCTGGGCTGTGCCACTGGTCTTGGGCAGTATTTTAAGTGTCACTACACTCTATATAGTACTGAAACGTCTTCGAGGAGAACGGCATCACAAGAATCCCGTCGAAGGTATCGCGCCGATATGAGTGGAGAGAGTATGGGCTTTCAATAGGTTCATCAATGTCGTGCACCAGAAAGGAGTGATCATGGCGAAAGAGCGAAAATACAAAGGCAAGGTTCCCCTGCATGACCAATACGGTCCGGAGGCGAAATTCGCTGTCGAAGCGGAGGCGCTGCTCCCCACGACGAAGCACGCAGAAGAAATCGCGCGGGGTCTGGAACTGGGCTTACCGGCCGCTGAATCTATCAAGGATCGCCGGATTCCCACGTTCAGTCGAGGCGAATTGCCGCACTTTGCTGGTATCAATACGTTTGTCAAAGCCCCCTATGTCGAAGACGTCCGGAAGTGTGGTCAGTATGATGTCGCGATTCTGGGGGCTCCCTTCGACGGCGGCACGACATACAGGTCCGGCACGAGGTTCGGCCCCCAGGGCATTCGCAAGATCTCGGCTCTCTATGGCTCCTACAGTTTCGAACTCGGTGTGGATCTGCGTGAATCGATTTCCATGTGCGATCTCGGCGACGTGTTTACCATTCCCGCAAACATCGAAAAGACCTTCGACCAGGTCAGCAAGGGTGTCTCGCATGTCTATGCCAGTGGTGCCTTTCCAGTCGTGCTCGGGGGCGACCATTCCCTCGGGTTTGCCACCGTGCGAGGGGTCGCCCAGAATCTCCATGGAGGCAAACTCGGCATCATTCACTTCGACCGGCATGTAGACACGCAAGAGACCGATCTCGATGAACGGATGCACACGACCCCCTGGTTTCACGCGACGAATATTCCCAATGTGCCGGCCAAAAATCTCGTGCAGATCGGGATCGGTGGCTGGCAGGCGCCCCGGCCCGGGGTGAAGTCCGGACGGGAACGCCACACGACCATCATGACCGTCACGGACTGTGTGGAGATGGGGATTGAGCAAGCCGCCCAACACGCCCTCGACGTGGCGTGGGACGGGGTCGACGCGGTCTGGTTGAGCTTCGACGTCGATTGTTTGGACGCCGCCTTCGTGCCGGGAACCGGCTGGCCGGAACCGGGCGGGTTCCTGCCGCGCGAAGTGCTGAAGTTCCTTCAAATCGTTGCGGACTACAAGCCGTTAGCCGGCATCGAAATCGTGGAATGCGCGCCTCCCTATGACGCAGCAGAGATCACTGCCCTCCTCTCCACTCGCGTGATCTGCGACGTCCTGGCCTGCCAGGTGCGCTCAGGCCACCTACCGAACAGGAAAAAGCATTGAGTAACATCACTGGACCGAGAGAATCAGCTGTATCCAGCCCGGCATGCCGGAACACCTCAGCAAATCTGCGTGAAAAGGATGCATGCTGTCTCATTGCTCGGTCAGGACGTGGAAGTGACGATGAAACAGGCGCCTCGCGGACGGCGGCTGAGGTTTGATCTTTGGGTATATTCAGGAGAAATGAGATCATTTTGGGGGTTGTACAGTAGGCGGAATACGCCGGGAACACGTGAGTTCCAGGGTCTACTCGGTTGATGCCACAGCTTCTGGCTTCTCTGTCTGGACAGGATTCATTTCGGCTTTGAGAAGGGAGCTCGCGTTAAATGTCACTACCCGGTGTGCGGGGATCGTGATGGGCTCGCCTGTAGAGGGATTCCGTCCCAACCGAGTAGACTTACTGCGTACCGTAAACTTGCCAAAGTTGGGAATGATGATCGGCTCCCCTTTCTGAAGGGTGGACTTGAGGAGGTCCACAATCGAATCGAGCAGCCGAGCTGCATGCTCCTGTGGAAGTCCGGCCTCCTGATGAATGCGATTGGCAATCTCTGTCTTTCTCATCTCGCCGTATTTTTCCTTTACCGTGAGAACAATTTTAGCGAACCGATGTCAGAGAGCGACAGGACAAGCACCACACAGTCAGTTCGGCGAGATCGGCATCGATTTTCTCGGCCCCCTAGTACAGATCATATTGCTACAAGCCCACGACGCACTCTAACACCATCGGCGCTCACGACACCTAGGAGATCCCCCTGGTCGGCTAGGATGATCTCATATCCGGTTGGCTGTTCCCCCGCAGAATGACTCGAACTCAATGACTTCGCCTTATCAAGGAAGACGACTCAGGATTTCATGAAGATATTGAAGGCTGGGACACGCTGTTCGATACTGAAAAAGTGCCGCGATATCAAGATGGCCCGATCCTCCCATACCTATGTGCGTGGCGCCATCCAGAGTTTTTACAAATGGCTGACATCGGGCGTCTGTGGACCCATCCCCGAGGGACCCCCTGTATGGATCTGCGGCGACTGCCACCTGGGTAACTTGGGACCCATCGCCAGTGTGAAAGGCCAGGTGGAAATCGCCATTAGCGATTTTGATCAAACGGTTATCGGCGATAGATTACACGGGATACAGGGATAGCTCGAAGGTGTGCCGTTGCCTGCCTGTCTCGTGGATCTACTCTTGTTTAAAAATGATACGACACACCCACCACCAGATACTGGGCCCGATAATCTCCGCTAAATCCCCCGCCCGGTGGAAACGCTTGGTCAAAGCTTAAGGTTCCCTGCGTATATTTATATTCGCTAAATACCGCCACGTATGGCGTGACGAACGCCCGAATCCCAGTCAATAGATTGAAGGCCGGCCCCACATCGCTGTCGCTAACGCTGTTGTTACCCGGAGAGTCGTCGATGCGAGCGATCAAAGCCCCACCACCGAGACCGACATACGGCTGGAACGTCTGACCGGGATAGCGAAGCAGCAGATTAATCCCGACCGTCGTCACTCTCATATGGATGCCGGGCACATCACCGAGATTTTTAATATGCGGCGTACTGTTGGAGGCATCCACCTCGATGCCAAATGAACTGTGATTGGGGAAATATCCCAATTTCCCCCCATAGACGACAGCATTCTGCAAATCGAAATCTGGTGAAGCCGAAGATTGGAGATTTCCCGTACCCTGAATGTCAGTGAGTCGATCAGCAAAATTGGCTCCGACTTGTCCTGCCACATACCATTCAGCCTCTGAGCGGCCTATGTATATCAGGCAAAGTAGGACAGGGAGGAGGATCCGCATCAACCATCGGCTGGTGTTTACCATAATTGCTCTTACGAGTTAGCAGGGTCCCATAGACTCCTTGGGTGCAGCCCATATGTTCCCTAAGAAATCTCTGGCTAGGAATCGCCCTAGCTTCTACGTCCGGGCAAACTCCTTGGTTCAGCTGACGATTCCTCGAGCCTGAAAACCGCACGGACTATGAGGAAAGGATTCGCATGGGGAAACGATATAGTAAGTGGTGATTATACGGTAGAACAGCAAAGGCCCGGTGCCATCCAGCATCGGGCCTTCGCGACGATTCCGGGATGGTTCCAGACGAAGGGGTCAATGGTCCCATCACGGTTTCTTAATGACGTCTCAGCACCAGAATTCCAATGGCGTTCACAGCCATTCACAATGCATCGTTGGCAGTGTTCCCATCGCGTTTTCTGATCTGAGATCTTGAGTGTACGTCTCTCGTGATGATGCTCGTACTGGGATGAACCATAGTTTGTAGAACGGCCTGATGGATAAGACAAAGCGACCTTCAATGGGATCTTCCCTCAGGGAGAGATTTGTTGACGACGTCTTCTGTTGGACGCATCAAAGGCAACAGCGAACAGTATCTCTTGATCCATAGCTTCCCCAGATAGACTGGAAGAAAATATAGGCCAAGACCCACAGCAAAGAGGACTGCGCTTGATAGAGTCTCAAGAACGCCGCCGAGAAGAAAGAAATGCTTCCCCGCGACTCCGCTGAAACCTGCAACCGCGACAATGACCTCCATCATCCATACGAACTGACTCAGCGTAAGTTTCCCAGGCAAACGACGTGAGGTGGAGAAATAAACAGCTTTCGGTTCAATCGGCAGACCTTTGAGTAATCGATGCCCCATGCAGTGCAGCACCCCACTCAAAGCAAAGCCGATAATGGAATTGAGGACGAGATTGATTGGTGGGTTGTTTGATGCAATCGATGCCGGCCCCACCATGAAGAACATTGGTGGCAAATAAATTGTAGCAGTCAGAATGAACTCATACGACAGCATCTGGATGAGGCCACGGCACCATTGGGTAAGGCCTGAACGCTTACGTGGAGGGTGTAAAGACGCCATTACAATCAGCCTAAGGAGAGATATTTGTCACGATGGAGTTTCTGTCGTTATTGCTGAGCCCACCACGAAGGATGTGAATCTTGTATAGAATCACAAGCGGTGTCAAGCCGTAAGTGAACCGAATGGTTTAAGGGTTTCCTTTAGCCGACAACTGGGGACCTTCCTAGAGACCTATAGGGCCTGTGCAGGCTAGGATTCCCATAGAATTAATTTCAAGAGAGAGGAGTAGCCCCATGCTCTATTACGCACTAGTGTTCTTGGTAGTCGGCTTGATTGCTGGCGCCCTGAATGTCGCCGGAGTATCTGCAATCGCGATGCAGATTTCCTGGATACTGTTCGTGGTCGGGGTAGTATTGATCGTGATCCACTTGTTCACAGGACGCAGCACTCGGGTTGATTAGACCTGCGTCAAGAGTGTGAACGAATGGCACGGAATGGCCCGCTCATGTTGCTTTGAAACGACTGTCAGCGCAATCGCACGCGACATCATCATTTACAAGGAGGTTCCGTCATGAAACAACTCATTGTTCAGTTCATGTTCGCGATGGTTGTCGGTGTCGCGGTGGTCTCTCTCTCCTATGCTGCAGATCTGACCGAGTCACCCATCCTGAAGACGATCGAAGGGGACCTGCTGAAGATCGATGGGGAATTTTATGTAGTGAAGGATATGGCCGGTAAAGAAATCCGACTGCATGCGGACAAGACCACTGTCTTGGACAGTGCCATCAAGGCCGGCGACAAGGTCCAAGTCCAGGCGACTGCGCCATCGAGACCGTACAAGAGTGGATTCGTGGACCACGCGGTGTCAATTAAACACATACAACCAACGAAGTAGGCTCCGGGCACAATCTCTCCGCCGACAATATTATGGGTCTGTGAGAAATAGGAGTGCGTGCTCGCGTTGCCATATAGATCAGAACTTCTTTGTACTTTTCGGCTCGGACGATTTCACTACCTTCTCGACCGGGGCCGGTGCACCACTTTCCCTCAGTCGCTTCTCTACATAACTCATGACATGGCCGACATTCGTCAGTCCCGCCAAATCTTCGTTGGGGATTTGGAGACCGAATGTCTCTTCGAGCTGGTAGAGCAGTTCGATCACTGCCATAGAGTCAAGACCTAAATCCTCACGTAGATGCTGGTTCGGCAGTATCGTGGCTGGATCACGTTTGAGGCACTCACCTAGGGCGTTGCGGATTTTCAGTGGTATGGTCGGACCGGCTGTGAAGAGAGGATTGCCAGTAGTCAAGCGTCACCACTTCATACTGTCACAATGAGGTTGCTCCCGTATCCGCTCGACTGTGTTTACCACTTCTCGAATCGCCAGTGTGAGCTCATACCCCGATGTCCGAGACTTATCGAGACAGGCTTGGGCACCATGCTTCAGTGCCAAATCCCTCAGCGATCGGCGAGGATTTGGTACGACCGATACTCATGGATTCCCCTCCTATTTTTTGCGGCGAGGGGCAGTGTATCCAATATCACGTCTCCCCCGCCCTAGGAGAATCCCTAGTTGAGTAAAATATTGCTCTTAAGAATCGAAGTGAGACGAGCGTGCTTCGGTTCCATTTCGTCCTCTGCCCGTGCGCGAGCCCGCATGTGTCCGTAAATCGCCAACCCCGTTTATGGCACGGTCATACCTTCAAGGATCGTAAGCGGCTAAGCGGGTATGGCCATTGGGGACTGGGGCATCATCGCTAGTAGATTGATGCGACTATGCGTCTTCTGGATTTAAAATACTCAAAATCGCACCTGCTGGACTACCGACGTGAATGGCTACGCTCTGATCTAGTGGTTGGCGCCTCCGTTGCTGCTGTGGTGGTTCTCACCGCGATCGCCCCCGCCTCTTCGGTCCCATACTCTTTTATTGCCTCTTGAAGAAACCGAATTCTGTTTATAAGCTCACTTTCCTCCGTTTTGAAGAGGGCCAATATTCGGCGAGTCGCCGCCTGTAGCGCCGCTTGGACTTTCTCTCTTTCCTGAACAAGGCTGGCGGATTTTGTGTCAAGGTCAGCCACTCTCTCTTGGAGGTCGGTCAGCTCATGTGATACCTTCGCGATCCCATTTCTCACTCCGTCGACTTGGGTATGGCAATCCGCTTTAAGATCCTGAGAGACTTTACTGAGTTCACTTTTCAGGGCATCGGATCGGTATCTAGTCTCCGCTTTATGAGATTCAAGAGACTCAGTCTGGGCCACGAACGACTCCAGCACTTCCTGTTTGACCGTGAGAAGGTCATCCTTTGTTGCGACGCAACCGGAGATAGAGGTTGACAAAACCATGAGAAACAGAGAAGTACAGAATACCTTACCCATAGCTGACCTCGTTTGTGAAAAGGAATACTGCCATCGCCCCATTCTGTGGTTGCGTCATTTATCCATTTCGTTGACGCCTTGCCTGAGAGCGTACATAAGGACGGTTCGGCCATGTACTAGGAAAAGGGAGAGGTGACAAGAGTCCCGAGGAAGACCTCTCTCAGGACACCCAGGCAGAGCAATCAGCAGCAAAACGAGAGAATTCGGAATGACCCAGATCATCCTGGTTCATGGTGAGTGGCACCAAGTTGACATAATCGAGGAGGAAGATTCGGGAGTGCTTAAGAAGTTTGGTGGGCCGTGTAGGGGTCGAACCTACCGCCCGCTGATTAAGAGTGACAGAAGGCCGATGATTCGAACCGCTCGATGTTGCGAAGGTTTCCCCATTTATCGTTGAAAATCATAGGCTGGCTGGCTTTCTACTGATTCCATTGCTTCTACCTAATTCGGTCGTTTGTGAGGATTTTTAGCACAAATTTAGCACAGCAAAGTGGGGTGAACCCCTCCAGAAATTCTCCTTTCGAAGTGTCTCCTTGACGGGGGAGCTTACGGTTGCGGCTTTTTCCTCTCTGGTGCTAGACTTCACCGCGGTTCCGCCTACCCATCGAGCCCCGTCACAGGGTGATGCCGATGTCCTCTTCCCATCTCGAAGAAGCCCTCAGGCGCAGCGAAGAGTTCGCCTCTCGTCTCATCGAGAGTAGCCGCGATTGCATCAAGGTGCTTGATCTCCAGGGGCATCTCCTCTCGATCAATGCCCACGGCATGACGGCGTTGGAGATCTGCGACTTCGGCCCCCTTCTCGGCTCGCCCTGGGTCGAATTCTGGGACGGGAAGGATCGGGAGCACGCGAAGGCCGCGCTCGAACAGGCGCGCCAGGGTCAGGTGGGGCGGTTCACCGGGTACTTTCCGACGGTGCAAATG